>Ga0105238_10000884_pt1 | contig 30935 bp, 20 predicted proteins | sample KBSC34metaG_FD_81526 | JGI IMG/M metagenome (GOLD analysis project Ga0105238, IMG submission 81526) | Corn rhizosphere microbial communities from Kellogg Biological Station, Michigan, USA - KBS C3-4 metaG | ecosystem: Host-associated > Plants > Roots > Rhizosphere > Soil | place: Michigan, USA...
ACGGGGGCGTCTACGTGCTCAGCATCCTGCGGGGCGGGGGAGAGTACGGCGAGGCCTGGCACCAGGCGGGCATGCGCGCCTTGAAGCAGAACGTCTTCGACGACTTCGCGGCCGCCGCGCAGCACCTCATCGCCGGCGGCAAGACCAGCGCCGCGCGTCTCGGGATCATTGGGCGCTCGAACGGCGGTCTGCTGGTGGGCGCGGCCATCACCCAGCACCCCGAGCTGTTCCGCGCTGCCATCTGCGGCGTGCCGCTGCTCGACATGCTCCGCTACCACCACTTCTCGATCGCCGAGCTGTGGATCCCGGAGTACGGGTCGCCGGACGACGCCGAGGCGTTCCGGTGGCTGCGCGCGTACTCGCCCTATCACCACGTGCGCGAGGGCGTCACGTACCCGGCCGTCCTGTTCTCGACCGCCGCGTCCGACACGCGGGTCGATCCGCTGCACGCGCGGAAGATGACGGCCCGCCTGCAGGCCGCCGCGACGCCCGCCGACGGGGCTGCGCCGTCGTCGGGCCGGCCGGTCCTGCTGCGGCTGGAGGCGCGGGCCGGCCACGGCGCCGGGAAGCCCCTCGGCAAGGTGATCGACCAGCTGGTCGACGAGTGGAGCTTCCTCTTCGCCGAGCTCGGCCTCACGACCCGCCCGTAGCCGCTGTCCGTCCCATCCTCGTCCTCGTCCTCGTCGCCGCCACTTCGAATTTGACGCCGCCCGGGCGCTCGCGTGAACTTCGGGGCGTGAACCCTCCCGTCGTCGCTCCGACCCGCGTGGTGATCATCTTCGGTGGCCGTTCCGCCGAGCACGAGATCTCGCTGCTCTCCGCCCGCAACATCTTGCGGGCGCTCGATCGCAAGCGCTTCGTTCCCTACCTCATCGGGATCGACAAGCAGGGCCGCTGGTTCCGCGAGGAGGGCTCGACCATCCTCGGCGTCGACGTCCCGGAGGACGCGCGCCTCATCCACCTCAACCCGAACGCCAAGCCCATCGATCCCAGCGTGCTGCGTCCCGACGACGTCGTGTTCCCGGTCTTGCATGGAACGTTCGGCGAGGACGGCACGATCCAGGGCCTGCTCGAGATGCACGACGTCGCTTACGTCGGGGCGCCCGTGCTCGGCTCGGCGGTCGGGATGGACAAGGACGTGACGAAGCGCCTCCTGCGCGACGCGGGGATTCCGATCGTCCCTTATCGCGTGGTCACCTCCCACACCTTCGCTCGTGACCCGTCGCTCTGCATGAACGCCGCGGCCGATCTGGGTTATCCCCTGTTCTGCAAGCCCGCCAACGCGGGCTCCTCCGTCGGGGTGAGCCGGGTGCGGGTGCCGGCGGATTTGCCCGCCGCGCTCCGCGCCGCGTTTCAGCTCGATCGGAAGGTGCTGCTCGAGAAGGCCGTCGACGCCCGCGAGATCGAGTGCGCCGTGCTGGGGAACGAGGAGCCCGAGGCCTCCGCGGTCGGCGAGATCGTGCTGGCGCGCCAGGACGAGGACGGGTTCTATTCGTACGACGTGAAGTATCTCGATCCGGCCGCGGCGGAGTTCCGCGTTCCCGCGGCGATCGAGCCGGACGTCGCCGAGCGGGTGCGTACGTTCGCGGTCTGGGCCTTCCGCGTGCTGGAGCTGGCCGGGTTGGCGCGGGTGGACTTCTTCTTGGACCGGCGCGACGGCTCTCTTTACTTGAACGAAGTGAACACCATGCCCGGCTTCACGGCCGGGTCCGGTTATCCGAAGATGTGGGCGGCGAGCGGGGTCGAGGTTCGGGCCCTGGTGACTCGCCTCATCGAGCTGGCGATCGAGCGCCACGCGGAGAGCAGCGGCCGCAAACTGGCGGCGACGCCGGCGGCGACCACCGCGCCGGGGACGGGGCAAAAGGCTGGCCCGAACGACGCGCCTCAGGGTTCAAACCAGGATACGGCGAAGTCCTCCTAGCCCCCTGCAGCGATCAAGCAGGACGAACTCCCAGAATCCGAGGCCAGCGCGACGGACTCGCAACCCGGAGTGTGACGGAAGTCGCAACGCGTTGGACCCCGATGCTTTCGAGCAATTCCGGAAATTAGCGGTGAAGTAGGCAGGAATTTCCCCCCTACCGATGACCCAAATTGTCGGAAGCGAAATTTCTTACTCGCCAAACATCAGGTTTTGAGTGTATGGTGGTCAAGCCATGGACATAAAAAGGGCGTTGGGGACCAAGCGGGGTGTGGGTCGACCGTCGAAGGCGCAGCCGTTCCGGTCGTTCGTGTTGGATCTGTTACTCAAGGAACCGAACACGAAATCTCTCGAGATCGTTCGGCGCGCGCGGATGGCCGGTTATGACGGTGGCAAGAGCGCGCTCTACGCGGTCATCGCAACGGTGAGGCCGCGCAAGAGCCGGCCGCTCGGGGTTCAAGACAAGATCCCGGGTGAGGTGGTTCGGCATGGGTTCGGACAGGCCGACGTCAGGTACCTCGACGGACGCACGGGAACGGTCAACTTCCTCGTGTCGCGCCTCGAGTACTCGCGCTGGGTGACGGTCTCGATCGTCCCCGACCAAGGGCTCGAGACGCTGGTGAGGGCGCTGGTCGGTCACTACCAGGCGGCCGGGGGCGTACCGTTTCTGGCGGCGTTCGATCGGGCCAAGCCCATCGCGTCTCGGACGGACAGCGAGGGGCAGGTGCTCGAGTGGGATCCGGCCTTCGCTTACGCGATGGTCCAGATCGGGGTGGGGGTCGAGGTGCGGGCTCGGCGGGGCGCGGACCGAGGTCCGGGAACGAATCTCTCCAACTGGATCAAGCAGAGCTTCCTGCGCGATCGGACGTTCTCGAACGAGATCGATCTCGAGCGCCAGCTGGGCGAGTGGCTGCAGATCGTCAACGCGACGCCGGCGCCCGAGGCGGGTGATGCGACGCCCCTCGCTCGTCTGGCCGAGGAGCGCCAGCGCTTGCGCCCGCTGCGGCTCACGCCGGAGAAGCTGGCCCTGCGCTATCCGGTGATCGTGGGTCCCCGGGCGACGGTGCTGTTCGAGGGGCAGTCATATGCGATGTCGCCCGAGGCCATCGGGTTATCCGGGGTGCTCCACCTCTTCCCGGATCGGGTGGTCGTCGTGGCGGGCCGGCACGAAGTCACCCACGAGCGACAGCCAGCCGTGGCCGTGCAGCGCTCGATGGGCCTCCCAGCCGGCGCCGACGCGCGCGCCGCCCTGCTGAGCTGATCGGGGCGAGTAAGGTCAGCAGAGGGCAATTGGGGCGGAGGTCGCCCGAGGGCTACGCTCCGGTCGCGCTCACCGCGAGGGCGGAAGGAGGGGGGACATGTCCCCCGTGCTCAAACAGTCCTCGGGTCCCCCTTGGGCGCGAGCGCCGGAATCGCAGGTGGAAATGGGGGACCACTGCGGAACTGCGCGCGGGGAACATGTCCCCCCTCCTCCCGCTCCGCGCGGCCAGCGCGCTCTCCACTCCACCCGCCACCTCCGCTCCGCTCGTACGAAACCATGCGGCGTTGCTCTGGCGGATGAGTCAGAGCGAGCGGAGCGAGCGGGTCTTCCCACGGGAGGCGCGGCTTCGCCGCGCCGGCGGTGATCTGGGATCTGGGGGGTCACGTAGGGGGGCAACGCCCCCCTGCGCTCATTTGCCGCGGCCGATGGCGGAGTAGGTGAAGCCGGCGGCGCGGAGTTCGGCGGGGTTCCAGATGTTGCGGCCGTCGAAGATGACGGGCTGGCGCATGGTGGCCTTCAGACGATCGAAGCTGGGGCGGCGGAACTCGTTCCACTCGGTGACCAGGACCAGCGCGTCGGCGCCCTCGGCCGCCGTGTAGTTCGACTCTTCGTAACGGATCTTGTCGCCGATCTGCTTCTTCACGGCGGACATGGCCACCGGGTCGGTGCCGACCACCTCGGCGCCCGCCGCCAGAAGCTGATCGATGAGCACCAGCGCGGGCGCCTCGCGGATGTCGTCAGTGCCCGGCTTGAACGCCAGGCCCCACACGGCGATGCGCTTGCCCTTCAGGTTGCCCCCGAAGTGCTTCAGGACCTTCTCGCCGAGCAGGCGCTTCTGCTTCTCGTTCACGGCCACGACGGCGTCGAGGATCTTCAGGTCGTATCCGACCTCGCGCCCGGTCGTGATGCACGCGCGCAGATCCTTCGGGAAGCAGCTGCCGCCGAAGCCAGGGCCCGCGTACAGGAACTTCGGTCCGATGCGCGCGTCCGAGCCCATGCCCTTGCGCACCAGCTCGATGTCGGCGCCCAGGATCTCGCACAGGTTGGCCAGGTCGTTCATGAACGAGATGCGCGTGGCCAACATCGAGTTCGCCGCGTACTTCGTCAGCTCGGCCGAGCGCCGATCCATGACCAGCATGCGATCGCTCGTGCGCGTGAACGGCGCGTAGAGGCCGCGCAGGCAGTCGATGGCGCGCTTGTCCTCGGCGCCGACGATCACCCGGTCGGGCTTCATGAAGTCGTTGACGGCGTCCCCCTCCTTCAAGAACTCGGGGTTGGAGGCCACGGCGAACTCGTGCTTGGTGCGCGCCTTCATCAGCGCTTCGATCTTGTCGCCGGTGCCGATGGGCACGGTGGACTTGGTGACGATCACCGCCCAGCCGGTCAGCGCATCGGCCACCGACTCGGCGGCCTTGAAGATGTACGACAGATCGGCCGAACCGTCGGGGCCGGGCGGCGTCCCCACCGCCAGCAAAACCACATCGGCGCCCGCCACGCCCTTGGGGATGTCGGTGGTGAACGTCAGGCGCTTCTCGGCTGCGTTGGTCTCGACCAGCTTGTCGAGCCCCGGCTCGTAGATGGGGAGCTCGCCCTTGTTGAGGCCGTCGATCTTCGCTCGATCGACGTCGCAACAGACGACATCGTTGCCCATGTCCGAGAACCCCGCCCCGGCCACGAGACCCACATATCCGGTTCCGATGACGCAAATCTTCATGGCCCGCAGAAATACCATGATACGGTCCGGGATGCTCATGAGGGCGATGCTGCTCGCCGCCGGCCGTTCGACCCGTCTGGGCGTCCTCGGTGAGCGGCTGCCGAAGCCGCTCGTTCCCATCTGCGGTTACCCGGCCATTCGGTTCGGGTGCGCCGCCTTGGTGCGGGCCGGCTTCCGCGACGTCGTCGTGAACCTGCACCACCACGGCCCGGCGATCCGGAGCGCCCTCGGCGACGGGCTCGACCTCGGGCTGGCGGTCACCTACTCCGAGGAACCGGAGCTGCTGGGGACGGGGGGCGGGGTGGCCCAGGCGGCTCCGCTCCTCGGTGACGGGCCGGTGCTGGTCATGAACGCCAAGGTCGTCGCCGACGTCGACCTGCGCGCGGTCGTCGCAGCTCACCAGGCGTCGGGGGCGGACGTCACCATGGTGTTGCGAGACGACCTCGATGCCGCGGGCTGGGGCGCCGTGGTCGCGGACGCAGAAGGCCGGATCGTCTCGATCCTCGGAACGGCGGGACCGCGTCCGCCGCAAGGACCCGTGACGGCGCGGATGTTCACCGGCATCCAGGTGATCTCGGCTCGCATGCGCCAGCGTCTTCGTCCCATCTTCAGCGATACGGTCCGCGACGCATACATCCCGGCGCTCGTCGACGGCGCCCACCTGCAAGCCTTCGTGACCGGCGGCTACTTCGCCGAGCACTCGACGCCCGAGCGCTACCTGCAGGGCAACCTGGCGCTGCTCCGCGATCCGAAGCTCGTCCCGCATCCGCCCGGCCCGCTGGTCGGGATCGAGTCAGGCGCGCGTGTCGACCCCGCCGCTCGCCTCGTTCCCCCGTTCCGCATCGCCACGGGCGCCGTCGTCGAGGCAGGCGCCACCGTGGGCCCTGAGGTCTCGCTGGGCCAAGGCGCACTCGTCGCGTCGGGGGCTCACCTCGAACGTGCCGTCGTCTGGCCCTCCGTCACCGTCACCGGCCGCCACACCAGCGCCGTCATCACCCCCGACGGCCCCCAACCAATCGCGCTGCCCACCGACTGAATCGAAAGTTCCGACGGCGATCCGGACGCCAGAGCGAGCGCAGCGAGCGAGTCCAAGCACCCGGGAGGCGCAGCTTCGCTGCGCCGGCCTCGTCGGCCTACTCCGGGGAGGGCCCGCGGGAGGGGCGTCAGCCCCTTCCGCGAGGCGGCGAAGCCGCCTCAGGCGGGTTCGATGCGGGCGGCGACCACGGTGACGTTGTCGAGCCCGCCGTTGCGGTTGGCGAGGCCGATCAGCTGCTCGCACATGGTGTCGAGGTCCTGGCCGCTCCCCGCGATGTCGGCGATCTGCTCGTCGGTCACCATGCCCGACAGGCCGTCGGAGCACAGGATGTAGACGTCTCCCAGGCGCGGCGAATCGACGTGGATGTCGACCTGGACCGTGTCCCTCATTCCCAGCGCGCGCACGATGACGTTCTTGTGTGGGAACGCCTCGATCTCCTGCGGGCTCAGGTGCTTCATCTTGATGTAGTCGTTCAGCAGCGAGTGGTCCTCGGTGAGCTGCTCGAGGAGCCCCTCGCGCCGCCGGTACAGGCGGCTGTCACCGACGTGACCGACGATCAGCGCGTCGTCGAGGAACAGCACGGAGAGGACGGTGGTCCCCATCCCGTGGCAGCGCGGGTCACGCTGGGCCTGCTCGTGGATCTTGAGGTTCGCCAGCTTGATCGCCGTGACCAGCCGGTTGACGTCATAGCGGTGACCGCGGTCCATCTTGAACGGCCATGTGAGCTGCTGCTCGTCGGCGGTCGTATGGAAGAAGCCGGAGATGGTCTCGACGGCCAGCTTGCTCGCCACCTCGCCCGAGGCGTGGCCGCCCATGCCGTCCGCCACGATGGCCAGGCGCTCGGTTTCGGGGAGATATAGCGAGTCTTCGTTATGGGCCCGCTTCATGCCGACGTTGGTGTCGCCTGCGAAACGGACGCGCATCCCATCCAGGGGGAACGACGTGCTCATGGCCGGAATCACCTATGGTAGTCGCGCGGGGGAGGCCTCGCAATAATGCGGGGCTGGTCCGTCAGCGAGCGGCGTCACGCTCGACAGGGGTGGGGGAGGCGGCCAGGGCGGCGCGCCCGCCGCTGTCGCGGTTGAGCTGACCGCCGGGCTGGTCTCCGGGCTGGTTTCCGGACTGGTCTCCGACCTTGGCATCGACGCTCTGCAAACGCCGCGGATCGACGATCGCCAGCCGAGGGCCGGGCGCGATGCTGAGGGTGCCGGTCGCGCGGTAGAGGTCGCCGTCGATCGTGTACGGCCACCCGCGTTCCTCCGAGACGATCTCGAGCTGCGACGCCACCGCGCTGAACGCGCGCGAGGGGGCGATGCCACGACCGAAACGAACGGACCAGAGATCGGCGACCAGGGCCAGGGCGCCGGAGTGGATGGCGAGCACACCAAAACGATCCAGGTCATCGTCGGCGCGATGATACAGCTTGAATCCCAGCCCCACCTCGCGGACGGTGCCGGCGCCCACTGCCATGAGCTCGGGAAACTCGAGGGCCTGGCCGTCGACCACGACGCGCCCGCGAAACCGCCGAAACACGCGCCGCATGAACGGGCCGCGAATAATCGATGAGCAGAAGAGCCGCCCCAGAAGGTAGAGCGCGCGACCGGGGCCGTACCCGTGCTCGCCGCCGTAGTACTCCTCGAGGAAATTGGCGAGCACTCCGTTGCCGAAGACGAACCCGAACTGCTCACCTACCTTCAGGCAACGACGCGGCAGGGTGACCGGCGCGCGACCGGTCCGCGCCAGGGTGCCGAGGTCGCGCAGGTAAGGGATGGCCGGGAAGCGGATGCGCAGGGAGCTGGTCACCACGTTCATGGTTCCGCCGCCCAGGATGGCGAGTGGGGGCAATGGCCGGTCACCGAACGCGAGCAGGAGGGCGGTCAGGACGCGATGCAACGTCCCGTCGCCTCCATGCACGGCGATGACCCAGGGGGGCGCGGCGGCCAGGCGTTTCGCGGCCGCGTCCAGCTCCTCCAGCGTGTGCGTGGCGATGAGGCTGCCCGTCCCGCGCACGGAATCGCCCAGCCGCGCCGCGAGCGTCGGATCGCGCCGGTTGCTCCTCGATCGGGGATTGACGAATACGGCTATCACGCGTTCAGCGCAGGACCGACTCCAAGGCGGTCCGATCGGCGGACGAAAGGTCCACGAACTCGATTCCCATCCCAGGCACCTCGCCCTCGGCGGTCCCGCGCGAGACGCGGACCACGCGCCCGCGGACGACGATGCGGCGGCGCGCCGCGACGTCGATGGTCACGTCGAGGACCTCGCCCACTTCGAAGAGCAGATCGGAAGCGAGGAACGCGCCCCCGACCGAGACGTCGGCGGCTCCGAACCGGATTCCGGCCTTCACGCGGTTGGCCGCGTCGCTCACGACCACGGGGAGCTCGACCGTTCGACGGGAATGCTTGCGCATGTCGCGGCGGACATGCGCCGGGCTCAAGGGCGGAGCTCCACCAGGGACGAGGCGCGGACTTCGACGGCGATGCGGGTGCTGGCGAGCGCGGCCTCTCCCGACTGGCGGCGCACGAGATCGAGCGTCGCCGCCACGCCGCCGCCGGGCGCGGCGCCCGAGGCGGAGATGAGCGCAGAGATGAGCTGGTGGGGCACGACGAACGAGGTGGGGCTCGCTCCCGTGGCGTCGAATGGCACCTTGCAGACCAGCGCCACCGTCGCTCCGAAGGGCCGCAGCTCGACCGCGCTCTCGGCGGCGCCGGGCCCGAGGCCGATGTTCAGGTCGGTGGGACCGACGGTGACGGTCGTCGCGGCCGAGGGGACGATGCCGTTGACGGAAGTGACCCGCGCGGGCGTGGGAATGGTGAGGAGGGCGTCGACGGGCTCGCTCTCGGGGGTGGCACCGGTGGTGATGCGCAGCTGAGCGGGCCACACGCCGAGCGCCAGCGGCCCTGCCTCGGACACGACGCCGCCGATCGCGGGCGCCACGTCGGGATAAAGGCGGGGAGAGGGGTGAATCGCGGCGGGCATCTCGGCGAGCTGGACACCGACGCCGGCCAGCTCCTCGAGCTCGATGCCGTCGCCGTGGGCCGCCAGCGCGGCGGGGCCGCTGTCGAGATCCCGGAGCTGGCAGTCGCGAGCCGGGCTTGCCGTGGACAGCGGATCGACGAGGCCGAGGACATCCGTCGCTGTGACGCCCGAGAAGGCCGCGCGGAACGCCAGCGCGGAGAGCATGGGCTGCTTGTCGTTGGTCGCGTCGAGGCGAACGGCCACCGCCGACATCCGCGCGCTCGGAGCCGCCGAGGCGTCCATGGCCCGCGGGGTGCCGTCGCACCCGAGCCCGCCGGCTCCGAGCGCCAGCGCCGCCCCCAGGGCGAAGGTCCCCCGACGCGCGGCGCGCGCCGGCGGCGCGACGAGCGACGGACGAAGAGGGGTCACGGGTGATGTCGGGCGCAGGAATGCCATTCAGATCTCGTCCGAGGACCTACATGATACAGGCCCTCGGCGGATTCAGCCAGGTTCTGCAGGTCGACGAGCGTCCCGATCACCTGGGCGAGGGCATGGTTCCTCATTCTTTTCCCGGCGTTAATCATCATTGGCCATCATCGACCCGGCGTTCCCTCTGGCCCACACGGTCGCCCGCTTGCGACCCCCGCCTGGGTTTCTTGCGTCCGAGCTTGTGGTAGGTATGAGGGCCCAAAATGTCTCGCATCAAGCCTGAGGAAGTCCGTGAAATCGCGGTGCTCGCGCGCCTCGCGCTGGGCCAGGACGAGGTCGCTCGCATGACCCAGGACCTGGATGCGATCCTCGGGTATGTGAACGCGCTGCGCGAGCTGGACACGGCGGCGGCGGAGCCGATGACGCACGCCGTGCCCTTCGACTGCCCGCTGCGTGCGGACGTAGTGGCGCCCTCCCTGGCGGTCGACGACGCCCTCGCGAACGCGCCGCGCCGCGAGGCCAGCTTCTTCCAGGTTCCGCGTATCACGCCCAAATCGGACGGCTCGGGCACGGGCGGCGTGATCGGGGAGGAAGCCTGAAGTGAAGGCCGAGGTGAAATCCTTCGACGCCCGGGGCGCCACCATCGGCTCCATCGCCGACGCCGTCCGCGCTCGCAAGATCAAGGCTCGCGAGGTGACGGAGGCTTTTCTCGATCGGGTCGAGAAGGTGGGTCCGGCGCTGGGCGCCTACCTGCTGGTGACGGCCGCGTCGGCTCGCAAGCGCGCCGACGAGATCGACCAGGCCCTCGCCGCGGGACAGACGGTCGGCCCGCTGGCGGGCGTGCCGCTTGCGCTGAAGGACATCTTCGTGACGAAGGGGATCGAGACGACGTGCGCGTCGAAGATCCTCCGCGGGTTCGTCCCTCCCTTCGAGTCGACCCCCTCGGAGCGGCTCGCCGCGGCCGGCAGCGTCATGCTCGGCAAGCTGAACATGGACGAGTTCGCCATGGGCTCCTCGACCGAGAACAGCTCGCGGGGTCTGGTGCGCAACCCGTGGTCGCTCGCCCACGTCCCGGGCGGCTCGTCGGGCGGCTCGGCGGCGGCGGTGGCGGCCTCGCTCTGTGCGGGCTCGCTCGGCACCGACACCGGCGGCTCGATCCGGCAGCCGGCCTCGCTCTGCGGGATCGTCGGGATGAAGCCGACCTACGGGCGCGTCTCGCGCTATGGCGTGATCGCGTTCGCGTCGTCGCTCGACCATCCGGGCCCGTTCGGGCGCACGGTCGACGACGTGGCCGCGTTGCTGGAGGTGATCGCCGGGCAGGACCCGCGCGACGCGACCAGCGTCCCGGCCCCGGTCGGCCGCTATCGCGACGCCGCGCGCGCCGGTCGCGAGGGTCTGGCGGGTCTGCGCATCGGCGTCCCCGCCGAGTACTTCGGCGCCGGCATGGATCCCGAGGTCGAGGCTGGCGTGCGCGCCGGGATCGACGAGCTGGCGCGGGCCGGCGCGACCGTGGTGCCGCTGTCGCTGCCCCACACGAAATACGCCATCGCGACCTACTACCTCGTCTGTACGGCCGAAGCCGCGTCGAACCTGGCCCGGTACGACGGCGTCAAGTACGGCTATCGCACGCCCGAGGCCCGCTCGCTGGAGGAGCTCTACACGCGCACGCGCGGCGAGGGGTTTGGCCTCGAGCCCAAGCGGCGCATCATGCTGGGGACGTATGTGTTGCGATCGGGCTACTACGACGCGTACTACGGCCAGGCGCTGAAGGCGCGCCGCAAGGTGGCCGACGACTTCGCCGCCGCCTTCGCGAAGTGCGACGCCATCGTCACGCCCACCTCGCCCATCCCGGCGTTCAAGTTCGGCGAGAAGACGGCGGATCCGCTGCAGATGTACCTGGCCGACGTCATGACCGTGGCGGCGAACCTGGCCGGAGTTCCCGCGCTGTCGCAGTGCTGCGGGTTCACGAAGGCGGGGCTGCCGATCGGCTTGCAGGTCATCGGCCCGCCGCTCGGCGAGGAGATGGTGTTGAGGGTCGCCGGCGCGTACGAGTCGCGCACGAAGTGGCACGAGCTGCTGCCGCCCGATCACACGACCGCGCCGCTGCCGGGAACGGCGACCGCGCAAGCCCTGGGAGGAGCGGCGTGAGCGTCATGACGACGGAGAAGTTGCCCGCTGGCCTCGCCAAGTACGAGGTCGTCATCGGCTTGGAGGTGCACGCCCAGCTCTCGACCAAGTCCAAGATCTTCTCGTGGTCGAGCGCGGCCTTCGGCGCCGAGCCGAACGCGTCGACGGACCCGGTCTGCCTGGGCATGCCGGGGACGTTGCCGGTCCTGAACCAGGAGGCCGTGCAGGCGGCGGTGCGGCTGGGCCTGGCGGTGGGCAGCCACATCCGCCCGCGCTGCCGCTTCGCCCGCAAGCACTACTTCTATCCGGACCTGCCGAAGGGCTTCCAGATCTCGCAGTTCGACGAGCCCATCTGCGAGGGCGGCACCGTCCGCTTCCGTGTGCGCGGCGAGCCGCGCGCCGTGCGCCTCGTTCGCATCCACATGGAAGAGGACGCGGGCAAGAACGTGCACGCCACCGACGGCGTCAGCTTCGTCGACTACAACCGGGCCGGGGTCCCGCTGTGCGAGATCGTCAGCGAGCCCGACGTCCGCTCGGCCGAGGACGCCGCCGAGTACGTGCGCGCGCTGCGCACGCTGGTGCGCTACCTCGGGATCTGCGACGGCAACATGGAGGAAGGCTCCATGCGGTGCGACGCCAACGTGTCGCTGCGGCTGCGCGGCGAGACGAAGTTCGGCACCAAGACCGAGATGAAGAACATGAACTCCTTCAAGAACGTGCGCGACGCGATCGAGCACGAGGTGCGGCGCCAGGCGGCCCTCCTCGATCGGGGCGAGCGCGTGATCCAGGAGTCGCGGCTTTGGGACGCGACGCGCGGCCTCTCGGTGGCCATGCGCTCGAAGGAGCAGGCCCACGACTATCGCTATTTCCCCGAGCCGGATCTGCCTCCGCTGGCGCTGTCCGAGGACTATGTGGCGAAGGCCAAGGCCTCGCTGCCCGAGCTGCCCGAGGATCGCTACGAGCGCTACACGGGCCCGAGCGGCCTGACGCCGCAGGACGCGGGCGTGCTGGTGGCCGAGCGCGACATCGCCGACTACTTCGACGCCACCGTGAAGGCTGGCGCGGCGCCCAAGAAGGCCGCCAACTGGGTCATCAACGAGGTCCTGGCCCGCGTCGACGACGCTCGCCGGCTGGCGGAGGCGTCCCTTCCCGTGCCGGCCGCCGCGCTCGCCGAGCTGATCGCGCTGGTCGAAGCGGGGACGCTGTCAGGCAAGCTGGGCAAGGATGTATTCCTGCGCATGTGGAACGAGCGCCGGCGGGCTGGCGACATCGTCGCGGCCGAGGGCCTGGCGCAGGTCTCCGACTCGGGCTCGATCGAAGAGGTTTGTCGCAAGGTGATCGCCGCGAGCCCCGGCGAGCTCGAGCGGTACCGCGCGGGCGAGAAGAAGTTGCTGGGGTTCTTCGTGGGCGCCGTCATGAAGGAGACGGGCGGCAAGGCCAATCCGAAGGGCGCCAACGAGATCTTGCGGCGCCTGCTCGATCAGGGGGAGTGACGTGGCTGGCGGCATGCGGCTTCCGCCCGGGCAGCGTCCGCCCGGGCACCCCGACGTCTTGTCGCCGATCTTCTGGACCGGCGATCGCGTGGCGATCCTCGATCAGCGGCGCCTGCCCCACGAGGAGATCTGGAACGCGTACGACGATCCCGACGACGTCGTCACGGCCATCCGCGACATGGAGGTGCGCGGCGCGCCCGCCATCGGCTGCGCGGGCGCGTTCGCGGCGGCCCTGCTCGGGCGCTTGAACCTCGATGCGGCGGTGCTCCGGCACCGCCTGCGAACGGTCGGCGAGGCCCGGCCCACCGCGGTCAACCTGGGTGTCGCCGTGCATCGCATGGCCAACGTCATGTTCCTCGAGGGGGACCCCATGAGCCACGCGCAGGCGTTTTGGGAGGAGGACCTGGCGGCCTGCCGCGCGATCGGCGCGAATGGCGCGGCCCTGCTGCCCGACGAGGGCACCATCCTCACCCATTGCAACGCCGGCGCGCTGGCGACCGCCGGCTTCGGGACGGCGCTGGGGGTGATTCGCGCGGCGCATGGCGCCGGAAAGAAGATCCGCGTGCTGTGCGACGAGACGCGCCCCTGGCTCCAGGGCGCGCGCCTCACCGCCTGGGAGCTGCAGCAGGATGGGATCCCCGCCGAGGTCATCGTCGACGGCGCGGCGGCTCACTTCCTGTCGCGCGGCGACATCGCCGCGGTGGTGGTGGGCGCCGATCGCATCGCCCGCAACGGGGACGTCGCCAACAAGATCGGCACCGCCGGCGTCGCGGCCGCCGCATCCGTGTTCGGGGTTCCCTTCTACGTGGCGGCCCCGACGACGACGCTCGATTCCGGCACGGCCGACGGCAGCGGCATCCCGATCGAGGAGCGCGCCGCCGAGGAGGTGACCACCTTCGCGGGCCGGCGGGTGGCGCCTCCGGGGATTCGAGTGCGAAACCCGGTCTTCGATGTCACGCCCGCCCGCTTGGTCTCGGCGATCGTCAGCGAGCGCGCCGTGCATCGCGCGCCGTACGCCTTCTGACGCGGGCTGCTGGGCCTGGGCGGAGGTGCGCCGCACGCCGTCGCGGGCGGCGCGTCGTGGCGGGATGTACGGCAAGGTCGTTGAATCGCCTCCGTTGACTGACCGGAAACGATCGGCAACCATGAACGACTTCCGGTTCGCAACACGCGACGCCCTTTCGGAATCTTGCTCCGACCCAACTCTATGCGGAGGGCGGTTCCGAGGTCGTTCGCCCGCCCACCAGGAGGCCCCCGCGAATGAGACCGGCCGCCACCAGAGGTCCAGGCACAGCTTCAGGAAACTTGCTTGGCGTCGTGTCCACTCTGGCCGGCGTGCTCGTGCTCGTCGTCGTGGGGTGCGCCGAGCCGGGCTCTGCCGGATCGGAGATCGGGGACGACGATGGTGCCGTGCGCGGCGAGCTCGCGGCTTACGTCGCCGACTTTGCCGACGGCCACAGCCAGACGACGTATTTCCTGCGCGCGCCCTCCGGTGCGGAGCGACCGCTCGTGTTCGACGGACATGTCGACGAGGCGGGGGAGCTGATCCCCGGCACGCAGCTGAAAGTGTGGGGCATCGACTCGCCGGCCGGCCTGCGCGTCACGTCGTTCCGGAGAGTTTCTCTGACGCCGGACGAGGTGAAGCGGGCCCCCCTGATCAACGGCACGGCGTACGCGCCCCGCTCGTTCGCGTTCGTCCTGGTGGACATCTCGGGTCAGGGCTTCAAGCCCGCGATCACCGAGGCCGACGTCCTCGGCCGCATGATCAACAACGCCGACTCGATCCGGAACTACTACATCAGCGATTCGTACGGCCGTCAGGACATCACGACCCAGGTCATCGGCCCCATCAAGTACACGATGAATGGCTGTTCGACCTCGAGCATGAGCGCGGGGCCGGGTCAGCTGGCCGCCGATCTGCGGAGCATGGTGCCGGGGACTTTCCAGCACTACCTCTGGTACTTTGGCACCGACCAGCAGCCGATTGGCTGCGACTGGCAGGGGCTCGCCTCGCTGGGGACGCCCGACAAACCGTCGAAGGACACCTGGTACAACGCCTCCACCAACTGCGTCGTCCTGGTCCAGGAGCCGGGCCACAACTTCGGGATGCAGCACTCGTCGTCGCTGGCCTGTCCCGGGGCCTCCTTCCTCGACAACCCGGCGACCTGCACCGCCAGCGAATACGGCGACCTCTTCGATCCGATGGGCAACGGCTGTCGCCACATGAACGCGTGGCAGAAGGCCTATCAAGGCTGGTTCGGGGGCTGCAACGGCGTGGCCATCACGAGCAGCGGCACGTTCACGCTGCTCCCCTTCGAGAGCCGGTGCGACGGGGCACAGTTCCTCAAGATCAAGGCCCCGAAGGCGCGCACCTTCAACCGACCGGCGGACGGGGGCGGAGGCGCCACCGTCGAGAACCTGAACTACTACTACGTCGAGCTGCGCACGCCGGTGGACTTCGACGGCACGCTCGGCAACCGCACGGCGATGACGCCGTCGGTGCTGATCCACGTCGCCGACGATCTGAAGACCCGCACGCAGCGTGGGCTGCACACGTTCCTTCTGGACATGACCCCGACCACGACGGGGTCGCGCGCCTTCACCGACGCGGCGTTGCCGGTCGGACAGACCTTCAACGATCCGGGGGGCGGCCTGAGCATCACCGCCACCGCGGTCAGCGCCACGCAGGCGACCATCACCGTCACGATGGAGGGCGGAACCGGCGCGCCGACCTGCCTCGACGGCTCGATGTTCGAGGCGCCCGGTCCCGGCCCCGAGTCGTGCGGCGCAGCCGGCGGCGCGAACGGCACGGGCAGCGGAGGCGCGGGCGCGGGGACCGGCGGTTCGATGGGGGCGGGCGGTCGTTCGGCGAGCGGCGGCGCGATCGGTGGCGGCGGTCGCTCGGCGATCGGCGGCTCGACGGGGGCCGGCGGACGTGAAGCCACGGGTACGGGGAGCGGCGGGCGCGGGGGCGCTTCGGCGAACGGCTCGGGCGGCACGAACATGACGGGAGAGGGCGGCAAGTCGGCCTCGAGTGGCGGGCAGCCGGGGACCTCGTCGGGAGGCTCGGGCATGATGGCCTCCGGCGGCGCGCAGGGCTCGGGCAGCGGCGGATCGACCCACCCCAGCTCGGGGAGCGGGGGGCAATCCTCGGCGACCGGCACCGGTGGCAGCAGCGGCCCGATGGACAACCTCACCGTCGAGGGCGGGTGTAACTGCGCGACGGGCGGTGCGGCGGGCGGCAGTGGAGCGCCGCTCGGCGCACTCTCGGCGATCGCGTTTGCGTTTTTCGCTTCAGGGCGACGGCGTCGACGTCGATAGTCGGGGCAATTCATTGCCGGCCGACGGGCGACGTTTTTAGTCTTGCGTCCACCGTCGGTTAGAGTCGCCCCGTCGCGTGGACCGCCTTCTGCCCACCATCACTGTGCTCTTCGGTCTCGCGGCGAGCGAGCTTACAGCGGCCGGCGCTGAGCTCATCGCGGGTGTGGGCGGGCCACCCGCCGCCCTTCCGCCCTCCGAGGCGGCTGGCCCGGTGCCCCCAGTCGCCCCGGCGACCGTTCCGCCCCGGCCGGGGGTGGTCGTTCGCCACGTGTCGACGCCGCCCACCCTCGACGGACGCCTGGACGATCCGGCCTGGCAGGACGCGCAGGCCGTTTCGGATTTCGTCCAGCAAGCCCCGAGCGAGGGCAGCCCGCCCTCCGAGCGCACCACCATGCGCGTCGTTTACGACGATGAGGCGCTCTATCTCGGCTTCGCCTGCAGCCATGTCCAGACGCCCATCGTGGGCCGCCTCACCCGCCGCGATCAGGACTCGGAGAGCGACTGGGTGTACGTGAACATCGACAGCCGGCGCGACGGCCGGACGGCGGCCCTGTTCGCGGTGAACGTCGCCGAGGTCATGGCCGACGGTATGTTCCACGACTCGCCCACAGGCCCGTCGACCTCGATGGAATGGGACGAGAACTGGGAGGCGCGCACGGCGCGCACGGCGGACGGGTGGTCGGCCGAGCTTCGCATCCCGCTCCGCATCCTTCGCTTCTCGCCCGACCTTCCCGTCCAGAGCTGGGGGTTCGCGGCCTACCGATACATCGGACAGCGCCAGGAGACGGACAGCTGGCCGGCCATCCCGCGCACCGCTGCCTCGGCCTTTCCCTATTTCGGTCGGCTCGACGATCTTCGGCAGCTCAAGGCCGGCGAGCCGCTCGAGGTCCGACCGTTCGCGCTCGCGCGCGGCCGCCGGCTGGGCGCCGACCCGTCGCTGGCGGACAGCGGCTTCGACGCGGGTGTCTCCGCCGGGTTCGACCTGAAGCTTCACATCACTCCGTCGCTGACCCTGGACCTCGCGGTGAACCCCGACTTCGCTCAGGTCGAGGCGGACCAGATCGTCTTCAACCTCGGCAACTATGAAATCCTGCTGCCCGAGAAGCGCCCGCTCTTCCTGGAGGGCGCCGATCAGTTCAGCACGCCCCTCGCCCTGTTCTATTCGCGTCGGGTCGGCAGCTCTCCCGCCACGCCCACGCTTCAGACGGGCAGCATGTTGCGCGAGCAGCTGGTCGACGTGCCCGAGGCGGCGACTCTGTACGGGGCGGCCAAGGTCATCGGGCGCCTCGGCGGCGCCTGGACGGTGGGCGCGCTCTCGGTCCTGGCCGGACAGAACGACTATCAGGTCAAGGTCTCGGACGGATCGCGCGTCGTGCGGACGGCGGAGCCGCTGACCTCGTTCAACGTCCTGCGCCTGCGCCGCGACCTCGGCGCCTCGGGGCAGGTCGGATTCATCGGCACCATGACCTTGCGCTTCGAGCAGGCTGGCGCGCCGGACCGGATCTGCCCGACGGGCGCCCCCTCGGCCGCGGGCGATCGCTGTTTTCGCGACGCGTACACCGGCGGCGTGGACGCCCTTTGGCGGCCGGCCGGCAACGACGTGGTCGCTTCGGCTCAGGTGATCGGCAGCGTGGTCGAGCACGGCCCCAAGGAGGACCAGCTCGACGGCACCGGCATCCGCTCGGGCGACAGCGGGTACGGCGCCTGGGCGCGCGTCGCCAAGGACGGGGGCCGGCTGGTCCTCGCCGACCTGACCTATACCGGCCTCGGGCGCCGGCTCACCTTCAACGACCTGGGCTTCATGTTGCGCCAGAACCTGCACGAGGTGAAGGCGGGGGTCGAGCTGCGGTCGCTCGAGCCCGGCCCTCATACCCTCGAGCGCCACCTCCGCCTCGACGTGACGACTCGCCGCAACCTGGACGCGCTCGATCTCGGGACGCTGGTCGAGCTCCGCGGGAGCGTGCGCTTGCCGAGCTTCTGGTTCCTCTCCGTCGCGGCGGAGGGCGAGACCCGGTACTGGGATGACCTGGAGATCGGGAGCGGTGCCGCTCTGGAGCGGGCCGGCTACCTGGGCGCCAAGCTGGAGGTGACCACCGATCCTCGGCGCAAGCTCCACGCCTCCTGGAAGAGCGAGGTTCGCTTCCTTCCTTCGGGCCAGAGCGTGGACACGCAGGCCACCATCACCATGCAGCCGTTGCCCCAGCTCGAGGTGTCGCTGACGCCAGAGGTGGTCTACAGCGAGGGCGAGCCGCGATACGCCCGGTATTCGGCGACGCGGGACCTCTTCGCGCGGCTCGAGGCCAAGAGCGCCGGGGCCACTCTGCACGCCAGCTACACCTTCACGCCGCGTCTGACGCTGCAGGCCCACGGGCAGCTCTTCCTGGGGACGAAGCACTATACGGACTTCGCCACCGCCAGCACGATGGCCGGGGACAGGGTGCGGATCACGGATCTGGCGCTCGGGATGGCTCCGGCTCCTTCCGACGCCGACTACGAGCAGGCGGCCCTGAACCTGCAGATGGTCCTGCGCTGGGAATACCGGCTGGGTTCGACCTTCTTCCTCGTCTACAGCCGCTCACAGGTTCCCGCCGTCGACTTGATGATGAGGCCCGCCATGTTGCGCGTGGCGGACGTCGGGAACGTCCCGGCGGTCGATATGGTCCTCCTCAAGCTGTCGTTCTGGTGGGCCACCTGACGCTCGCTGCGCTCGCTCGCGGAAGGGGCTTCGCCCCTCCCACGAGCCCTCCCCCGACTAGAGGCGGGCGCGGATCCGATTGGAGGGCGGTGTCTCCGGCGGGCGAAGCCCGCCTTCGATCCGCTAGGGAAGTCGGGCTTGGGGACGGGAGGCCCTTCGGGCAAGAGTTAGTGCGGGGATGGAGAGGGCGGGGACTAACGTTTTTTGGGCGGGTGGACTAAAATGTGGGCTCCTTTAGTCAAGACACCTAGCCCAACCCCATCGCTTGTTGAAAAACCATCGTCTCGGCGGCGCGATCCGCCCTCGCGGGACGAGCGGAGCGCACGCATGAAAGCTCGATCGGTTCTGTCCCTGGTCTGTTCTCCGCGGTCTCGTCGCGTCGGCCTCGCGCTCGGCGCGGCGCTCGCCACCTTCGCCGTGGCGGAGAGCGGGCCGCGCGCGCAGTCGCTTCGCCCGAACATCATGTTCATCGTCGACAATTCGGGCTCGATGCAAGAGAACTCGGTCGGCACTTGGGTGGGCGAGAACACGAACATCTGCCCGACAGGGGGAACAGCCAGCAAGCTCTACGGTTTGAAGGCGGCCATGCGGGCAGCTCTCGAGCAGGTCGGTACCGACGAGGCGAACTTCGGTCTCATGTCGTTCCCGATCCAGGTGGTTACGCCGACGACCTTCCCGACGTGCCGCGGATCGGGCAATAACGAGGCGGGGCCGGTCGGACACTATCGACCGACCCCCGCCCTCACCGGGCTCGGCTTGGGCTGTGCGGTTTCGACGCAGACGAGCGCGCAGATGACCTACGGCACCTGGTTCGACGGCGGCTTGGGCGAGGTCCTGCGCGTAGGCCTGACAACCTCGGGCACCGCCAAGCCGACCGGCCCTGCCAACTACGATCCGGTCGACGCGAACATCCCCAGCATCTACTCGTGGATCGACAACGTCGAGCTCCCGACCAATTCCAACGCTGTCACCGATCCCGAGCTGCACGGCATGAACACCACGCCGTTGGGGCGGGCGCTCCTCTATTCGCGGTTGTATTTCGACAATTACGTCAAGCCGATGGATCCAAAGGGGAGCTGCCGGCAGAACGTGGCCATTCTCGTGACGGATGGCATCGAGTTCTGCGACACGACAGCGCCAGACAACACCTTCAATCTCACGAATTGCACCGGCGGCGGGACCTACAGTGCGTTCCACCCGGTCGCTCAGGCCTGCCAGCTGTTCCGGACCTCGGGGATCAAGACGTACGTGATCACGGACAGCGGACTGGGGATGACCGAGCTCGCGAACAACGACCGCATCGCTGCGGCGGGCGGCACGACGGCCGCCCTTCGCGTCTCGCTGTCCGACTCGGCGGCCGCCAAGGCCGCCATCGTCGGCATCATCGCGTCGACGGTTCCGCCGGCCGAGGTGTGCAACGGCAAGGACGACAACTGCAACAACATGATCGACGAGGGTGTGTCGAACATGTGCCCGTACAGCAAGACCGATCCGAACGACGCCGACAACTTGCTGGGCGTGAACGCCAAGCATTGCGCCGTCGAGATCGCGAACTGCAAGGACGACAACTGCAACGGCGTCATCGACGAGGGCTTCCCGCTGAACGCCTGCGGCCAGCCGGCCGGCTGCCCGATCTCGCCGGAGATCTGCGACGGCGTCGACAACGACTGCGACGGCGACGTCGACGAAGGCTTCGACGTGGGCGGGTCCTGCGACAACGGTTTGACCGGCACCTGCCGCCGCCTCGGGATCAAGGAGTGCTCTCCCGATCACATGGGCGTCACCTGCAACCTGGGCGACGCCCCCATCATGACCGAGATCTGCAACGGCATCGACGACGACTGCAACGGCATGATCGACGACGGCATGCTGCCGGGCGTGGGCCTCGACTGCGGCATCCAGGGTCAGGGTTGCTCGAAGGGGGTCACGGTGTGCATGGGCGCGCTGGGTATCAAGTGCAACGCGATGTCGAACCCCCAGACCGAGGTCTGCAACGGCCTCGACGATGACTGCAACGGCGTCATCGATGACGGCACCTTCCCCGGCGTGGGGGACTCGTGCCTGTGCCCGGGCCTGACCCAGGCTCAGGTGGGCCTCGGCATGTGCCGCCCAGGCCGGCTCGTGTGCAAGGGAGCGGCCGGCGTGGTGTGCGACGGCTGCATCCTGCCCCAGACCGAGATCTGCGACGGCAAGGACAATGACTGCGACGGCGTGGGGGACAACAGCGCCATGTGCCCGACCGGCTTCGGTTGCCGGGACGGCGGGTGCTCGTTGCTCTGCCAGCCGGGCGAGTTCCCCTGCCCGCCGGGCTACGACTGCATGGACGGGTTCTGCATCGCCAACCGGTGCAAGAACGTCACCTGCGCCGCCGGGCAGAAGTGCGACCTGGCCACGGGCAGCTGCGTGGACCTCTGCTACAAGGTGACCTGCCTCAGCGGCCAGATCTGCCTCAGCGGCCGCTGTCTCGACTGCTCCAACAGCGTCGAGTTCGCGTGTCAGCCGGGCCAGACCTGCATCAACCGGCAGTGCATGACCGACAAGTGCTACGGCGTGAGCTGCAACCCCGCGACCCAATACTGCGCGAACGGCGCGTGCGTGCCGATCAACTGTTCGCCGGCCTGCGGCCCGACCGAGCGCTGCGTGGCGGGCAGCTGCCAGCCATCCTTGTGCGCCGACGTGACGTGCGGCACCGGCTTCTATTGCGATCCCGCGAGCGGCGCTTGCAAGCAGAACCTGTGCGCCACCAAGACCTGCCCCTACTGCGCGCCGGCGACCGGCGAGTGCACCATCAACCCGTGCGGCAACGTGCAGTGCCCGTTCTGCTACAGCTGCATGGTTGACCCGAATGGACAGGCGTCGTGTCAGCCCAACGACGACAGCCCGGGGTCGGCCTGCAGCACGCTGAAGATCCAGACGTCGAACACGGGTGGTGGCTGCGCTTGCAGCGTCGAGGGCGGGTCGAACGCCGGATCGCTGTTCGCGTCGGGCGGTGCGCTGCTGGGCCTGGCTCTGGTCGCGCGCCGCCGCCGAGGGCGCGACCCGCGCCGGTCCTGAGGCCTGCGGCCGGGCCCATCGCGCCCGTCGGCTGATGCGCGTCAGGTGACGATCGCAGGAACCCTTTCGGGGTTCCCCGATGATCTTCGTGCTAGATTCGCCAACCGGATTTCGGGATGGCGTTGCATGGTCGCTATACGGTCGTCCACAAGCTCGCGAACGGCGGGATGGCCGAGATCTTTCTGGCGTCCCAGACGGGCCACGAGGGCTTTCAGAAGCCGGTGGTCCTGAAGCGGATCCTCAGCACGATCTACGCCGACCCGCAGTTCAGGAACATGCTCATCGACGAGGCGCACATCTCGATGAGCCTCACCCACAGCAACATCGTTCAGGTGCTCGATCTCGGTCTGGCGGGCGGGCGCTACTTCCTGGTGCTCGAGCTGGTCGACGGCTGGGACCTCGGGATCGTCCTTCAGCGGGGCAACAACGCAGGCTGGCCGCTGCCGCTCGACCTGGGCCTCTTCGTGGTGACGGAGGTCTGCCGGGCGCTGGCCTACGCGCACGGCAAGCGCGGCCCCGACGGCCAGCCCCTGGGAATCGTCCACCGCGACATCAGCCCCAACAACGTCCTCATCAGCGAGCACGGCGAGGTCAAGCTGGCCGACTTCGGCATCGCCAAGGCGATGAACAAGCGCGAACAGACGGGGACCGGCGTCGTGAAGGGCAAGGTGTCGTTCATGTCGCCCGAGCAGGCCCTGGGCCGGGCCATCGACTCGCGCTCCGACGTCTTCTCATTGGGGACGTTGCTGTACCTGGTCACCATCGGCGAGCGACCCTTCGACGGTTCGACCGACCTGGAGACGTTGCTGCGGGTCCAGCGTGGGGACTACAAGCTGCCGAGCCGCGCCCGTCCCGATCTGTTGCCCGAGATCTCGCGGATCATCGAGCAGGCCATGAAGTTCCTGCCCGACGATCGCTACCCGACGGCGGACGACATGCTCCTCGATCTCGAGCGGGTCCTGCGCGGATCGTTCGGGGGCGTGGGGCAGACCGAGCTGAAGCAGTACCTGGCCGAGCTGAGCCGGCGCGACGGTGTTCCGCCCATCAGCCGAGCCGCGCCGCTGGTCGAGGACAAGGACGGCAGCGGCGGGGGCGCGCTGGTCCGCGGCAACGCGGTGGTGCTGGCCGACGCGAAGGACGACATTTCATCGGAGCGCACCGATCTGGCCGAGCTGCAGCAGGTCGAGGGCGACACCCGGTACGGCCGCCGCAGCATCGAGATGGCGCGGGGCGGGGGCCTCCCCGGCGGCGGCGCCGGACGCGAGAACCTGTCCGGGCGCCTCAGCACGCCGCGCGTCGACATGTTCGGGCGTGAGCCCACGCCGCAGCGGTCCGGACGCCGCGTGGTGGAGGAGCTGTCCATCCCCGAGGGCGCGGTGACCGAAGAGGCGCCCGAGCGGTTCCGGCGTCGCAAGAGTGGGGCGCTTCCGATCTTCCTCGTGTTGCTGATCGTGGGCGGCGGAGGTTACGCGGCCGCCAAGTATCTGGGCATCCTGGATGCGGCCGGTGGTGGTGCCGCGGGCGAGGGGACGGAGGCCGCCCCGGCGGCTGGCACGCCGGCGGGGGCGGATCGACCTGCGGCGACGGCGGAACCTCGCAAACCGTCCGCTCCTGCCACGAGCGCCCCTGGATCTTCAGCAGCGCGTGGGGAGCCCTCGCACGGCGAGAAGACCGTGACCAACCGACCGCCGGGCTCGCCGGCTTCGGGCGGTGTGCCCGCCGCGCCGCCCACCGTCACGGGAGGTCCCGGGACCGCGCCTTCGGGCGGGAGTGGCACGACGTCTCCTCCAGCCGGTGAGACGGCTGTGGGGGGCGGGGCCGCGCCGAAAGTGTCGGGGGCGGTCGCGCACGACAAGGCCGGCCAGGCGCCGGCCCCGGGCGTGGCTCCGACGGAGAAGGACAAGCCCGCCAGCCACAAAGCGCCCCGCGCCCCGCGTGAGCGGGATGTCTTCAAGGAAAGCGCCAAGCGCGTCCGCAGCCTCTCGCAGGGCCTCGACCAGTTTCCGCCGGGGACGATCCAGCTGGCTCCTCCGACCAGCGATACGCCCCAGTAGCTTGCCCGAGGCCGACCTCTACTTAGGTTAGTCGCCATGAGCGACGGTCGATCGGCCGAGCACGGGGGGCGCTTGGTCTTCCTCATCGGGCTCTTCAAGATCGCCAAGGCAGCGCTGCTGGTGCTGGTGGGCGCCGGCGCCTTACTCGGCGTGCCCGATGCGGTGGTTCGGTCGATTCTGGGGGCGCTGCAATGGATCGGGGCCCTCGGTCACCACGCCGTGGACAGCGCCGTGGCCCGGCTGATCTATGCCGACGGCCACGAGCTGCACGAGGTGGCCCTCGCGTCCCTGGCCTATGCCGCCGTCTTCGTGGTGGAAGGCGTCGGGTTGTTGCGCCGTCGCCGATGGGCGGAATGGCTGACGGTGGTGGTGACGGCCTCGTTCGTTCCGTTCGAGATCTACGAGCTGGTGCGCCACCCCGGGGCGGGGAAGGTCGCCGCTCTCGGGCTCAACCTGGCGATCGTCGCCTACCTGGTGGTACGACGGCTGAAGGATCGGCGACGTAGCCCCGCGCCCGGCATGGTGCCTGCATGACTCACCGACCGATTTCGAGCGCGCGCGATCGGGCCGGCCCAGCGCCTGCTGATTCGTAGTGCGCGATCTTCTTCTCGATCATCCGCAGATTTTCTTCCAGGACCGTCAGGCGCTCGCGCACCTCGATTCGGTGTCGTTCGAGCAGCGCGCGTCGCTCCCCCATCGTGCCTTCCCCGCGCCGCACGAGGCGGGCGTATTGCTGCATGTGGCGGATGGGCATTCCGGTCGCGTGCAGACGCCGCAGGAAAGTGATCCAACGGACCTCCTCTTCGCCAAATCGCCTGTGCCCGTTGCGTTCGCGGGGCACGCGCGGCAGCAGGCCGATCTTCTCGTAGTAGCGCAGAGTATCGGGGGTCACCCCGGTCGCCTCGGCGCACGCACGGATGGTCAGGTTGGGCGAAGGGATCGACATCGGCGGTCTCTCCTGCGGCGGGTCGACTATAGCGCGTGCGGTCCACCCGGAAGATTCGGGGCGCCGGACCTTGACCTGGAGCGCGCTCCAGGTCGTACGTTGTCGGGCAGGAGGACAGTTCATGCAAACGCGAAGACTGGGGAGCTTGTCGGTGTCGGCGCTCGGCCTGGGGTGCATGGGGATGAGCGAGTTCTACGGCAAGCGGGACGACGCCGAGGCCCTCGCCACCATCGACCGCGCGCTCGCCCTCGGCATCACCTTGCTCGACACGGCCGACATGTACGGGCCGTACGTCAACGAAGAGCTGGTCGGTCGGGCGCTGCGCGGGCGCCCGCGAGACAGCTACGTTCTGTCGACGAAGTTCGGAATCGTGCGCGGCGAGCGGCCGCAGGAGCGGCGCATCGACGGGACGCCTCGGTACGTGAAGACGGCGATCGACGCGAGCCTGCGCCGCCTCGGCCTCGATCACGTGGACCTCTACTTCTATCATCGTGTCGACGGGCAGACCCCGATCGAGGACACCGTCGGCGCGATGGCGGATCTGGTGCGGGCCGGCAAGGTGCGGCACCTCGGGCTGTCGGAGGTGAGCGCGGCGACCTTGACGAAGGCCCAGGCGGTGCATCCCATCAGCGCCGTCCAGTCCGAGTACTCGCTGTGGACGCGCGATCCCGAGGAGGACGGCGTGCTCGACGCGTGCGCGGCGCTGGGCGTGGGCTTTCTGGCGTACAGCCCGCTCGGGCGCGGCTTCCTGACCGGCCAGATCCAGCGGTTCGAGGACTTCGAGCCCGGTGACTACCGCCGGTCGTCGCCGCGCTTTCAGGGCGAGAGCTTCCAGAAGAACCTGGACCTCGTACGGCGGGTGGGCGAGCTGGCGGCGGCGCGCGGCGCGACCCCGGCCCAGCTGGCGCTGGCCTGGCTGCTCGGGCGGCGACCCTTCATCGTGCCCATCCCGGGCAGCAAGCGGCGCCGCAACCTGGAGGAGAACGTCGGGTCGCTGGACGTCGTCATCGGGCCCGACGACGTGGCCGCGCTCGAGGCGGTGTTCCCGCTGGGCGCGGCGTCGGGAGCGCGTTACCCGGCGGCGATGATGGCCAGCGTGGGGCGCTGACGGCGCCAGACCGAGACGGCGCGCCAGCCTCGGGCCGCGGCGCGGGCGCGCGCGCCTGGCAGCGCGGGCAGTAGTAGGTCTTCCGGGGCGGCTGTCCCTGCGCCGCCGCCAGGATCGCGGCCCCGCAAGCGCGGCAGGGGTGGCCGGCGCGGCGGTAGACGTGGACGCGGGCCGAGCCGCGGGGGCCGAAGCCGCCGCGGGTGAGGTCGGCGGTCGTCGTGCGGCCCCAGGGTCCGAGGTTCTGTCGCATCAGCTCGCCGGCGCGCGCAAACAGGCGAGATAAAGCGTCGTCATCCAGCGACGAGATCGGGGCGAACGGGTCGAGGCGCTGGAGGAAGAGGACCTCGCTCTTGTAGACGTTGCCGATACCAGCGGCCACCCGCTGATCGAGGAGGAGCTCGCCCACTGCGGTGGTCGCGGGCCGGGCGCGCGCGCGGGCGGCGGCCGCCGCGGGATCGAAGCCGTCGCTCAGCACATCCGGACCGAGCGCCTGCAGCGCGGGGTGGGCGTGCGCGAAGGCGGCGCGCAGCACCTCGACCGTCGGGGCGCGCCACCACAGGGCGGCGGCCTGCTCGCCCACCACGGCCAGGCTGGCGCGCGCGGCCTTCGACGCGGTCACCAGGCGCGGATCCTGGATGGACATCCGTCCGTACATGCCGAGGTGCACGTGCAGGCGCGCCTCGCCCACGTCGATGAACAGGTGCTTGCCGTGTGCTTCGGCGGACGTCACCACCGCGCCGGCCAGGCGCCGGTACTCGAGGCCGCGCGCGAACACCGCCGTTGCCTTCTGGCCCACGAGCCGCGCCCGGAGCTGGGCGGCCTGCTTGTGGATGGTGTCGCCCTCGGGCATCGCGGCCGCGCCTACCTGCGCGCCAGTGTTCGTTCGGGGCCGTCGCTGCCGCCCGATGCGACGGGCGCGGTGGCCGCGGGGTCCAGCACCAGCGCGTTCGGCTCCATGCGAAAGCCCGCCTGGCGCAGCGCTGCCGCCGCCTTGCTTTTCAGCGCCGGCTGGCCGTTCACCGTCTCGATATGCAAGGGCCGGCGCCGTCCCGTCGCGTGGCGGAGCGCTTCGACCGCGCGGGACAGAGCCTTCGGATCTTCCGAGAAGACGCGCAGGCGGCGGCCGCCGCGCTCGACGTAAACGACGGGCGCGCCCTGGACGAGCACCACCCGCGCGCCGGCGGCGCGCCGCGGCTGCTGGCCGTCGGTCTCCGAAGCGACGGCCGGGGCGGTCGTCCCGGCGTCCGGCCAGGGGAGGAGCGCACCGTAAGGGTTGGCTGGATCCACCGCCGCCAGCATCACCGCGCCGTCGTCCTCGTCCCGCGCCGCGCGCAGCCGGTCCACCGCGCCGGCGTGCGCGAACTGCGCGCCGCTCAGCCCGTCGACGAAGTGACCGCGCCGGATCTTGCCCGCGTCCTCCAGCGCGCGGAAGACCGGCGAAAGCGCCGCGAAGCCGCCGGGCAGCCCTTCGGTGGCGACCGCTTCGCGGCTGACCACGCCGTATCGTTCGAGCAGGCTCGACGCGCGGGCGTGCAGCACCTCGGTTGCGGCGACGGGAGCGCCGGGGCGCAGCAGCGACGCGACGGTCGACCAGCGTCCGGCGGCCTGGGCCACCACGCCGCGCGGGCTGTCCCGCAGCCGTCGCGGGGCCGACAGCGTTCGCAGCGGCTGAAACGTGTCGTTGGTGACGAGGCCGAGCCAGACCAGATCCCACAGGGCGTCCAGGATCTCGGCCGAGGTCGCGCCCGGACAGGCCGTCGTCAGGTGCGCGAAGAAGCTGGCGCCTTGTTGTTCGAGCATCGCGAGCAACGCGCGCGGCCGCTCCGGCAGCTCGTCGGGCACAGGCCGCGCCTCGAACAGCAGGCGCACGTGATCGCGCCGAAACAGGGCGACGCGGCCGTCCTCGCCCCCCAGCGCGCCGCCGCCGATCCAGACCAGCTCGCCGAGCGCCCCGAGCTCGTCCAGCATCGACGAGGCGAAGTCGCGCACGCGCGCCGGCAAGACGGCGCCCTCCAGATCGGAGAACGGCAGGTACACGCCCTCGAGCTGCTCGATCACCTCGCGCAGCCGCGCCGTCCCCCGGCGCGGCGAGCCCACCCCGTGCCAGGCGGGCAGGAAGCGCGCCAGCACGCTCGCGTCCACCGGGGCTACCTCGGAGCGCAGGCGCGCCAGCGTTCGCCGGCGCAGCACCCGCATCACCTCGGCGTCGCAGTGCTCGACGGCGCCGCCGGTGCGGAAGCGCCCCTCGACCAGGCGGCCCGTCGCGGCGAGGGTCTTCAGCGCCGGGGCCACCTGGCCGAGCGTCAGGCCGAAGCGCGCCGCCAGCCGCGGCGGCTCGAACGGCCCGTGCGTGCGGGCCCAGCGACCGACCAGCGTCTCCAGCGCGTCGGGCGCCGCCCCGAGCAGCGCGCGCGGCGTCCCCACCGGCGGCTGTACGCCGAGCGCGTCCCGGTAGCGCCCGATGTCCTCGGTGGCGATCCACCGCGCCTCGCCGGCCACCCGCACCTCGGCGGCCTGGTGCGTCTCGCCGAGCGCGCGCAACCAGCCCGCCACATCGGCTCCGGGCTCGGCGCGGGCCGCCAGCTCGCCGGCCGACAGATCGCCGATCCGGCGCAACAGATCGTGCGCTCCGTCGGCGTGGCGCACGCGCCGCTCGGGATCGAGGGACTGCAGCTCGGCCTCGACCTCGTCGAGCGCCGCCGGGTCGAGGAGGCCGGCCAGCTCGTCTTGTCCCAAGAGCTCGCGCAGGAGCTGGCGGTCCAGCGTCAGCGCCTGGGCCCGCCGCTCGGCCAGCGGCGCGTCGCCTTCGTACATGTACGCGGCCACGTAGGCGAAGGCCAGCGAGCGGGCGAACGGTGAGGCGGTCGCGGTGTCGACCTCGACCACGCGCACGTCACGGCGGCGGATGCTCTCCAATACCTCCTTCAACGCCGGCAGATCGAACACGTCTTGGAGACAAGCGCGGTAGGTCTCGAGCACGATGGGGAAGCTGGGGTAGCGGAGCGCGGCGGCCATCAGCTGCTGCGCCTTCAGGCGCTGCGCCCACAGCGGCGAGCGCGCGTTGGGCCGCCGGCGCGGCAGCAGCAGGGCGCGCGCCGCGTTCTCGCGGAAATGGGTCGCGAACAGCGCCGAACGCGTGAGCTGCTCCAGCACCAGCTCCTCGATCTCCTCTGGTTCCGGGATCAGCGTGGCCAGGGCGGGCGGCTCGTCGGCGCCGGCGAAGCGCAGGACGATGCCGTCGTCGCTCCACAAGCTCTGCACCTCGAAGCCGGCCGACGTGCCGAGGCGCGCCTCCAGCGCCAGCGCCCACGGCGCGTGGATGCGCGCGCCGAACGGCGACAGGATGCAGACCCGGTAGTCGCCCAGCTCGTCGCGGAAGCGCTCCACCGTCAGCTCGCGGTCGGTGGGCAGCGTGCCGGTCGCCTCGCGCTGGTCGACCACGTAGCGCCACAGGTTCCGTGCGGCGGCTTTCTCGAGGGGGGCCGCACCGGCCAGCCACGCCAGCGCGGCCCTCTCCTTGAGCTGGCCCAGCTCGCGCACGAAGGCGCCCAGGGCCCGCCCGAGCTCCAGCGGACGCCCCGGGCCCTCGCCCCGCCAGAACGGCATCTTGCCGGGCTCTCCGGGGGCCGGCGTCACGATCACGCGGTCGCGGGTGATCTCGGCGATGCGCCAGCTGGTCGCCCCCAGCAGGAACGTCTCGCCCACCCGCGATTCGTAGACCATCTCCTCGTCGAGCTCGCCGATGCGTGGCCCCGTCGGGCCCAGGTGCACGGCGTAGAGACCCCGATCCGGAATGGTCCCGCCCGAGAGCAGCGCGATCAGCTTGGCGTCGCGCCGCGGGGTCAGCCGGTCGGTGGCGCGATCCCAGTTGAGGCGCGGGCGCAGTTCAGCGAACTCGTCGGAGGGATAGCGCCCGGCCAGCATGTCGAGGACGGCCAGCAGCACGTCGTGGCCGAGGCCCGCGAAGGGATACGCCCGCTTCACCAGGGACTCGAGCCGGGTGACGGAGATGCCGGCCGCTTCGCCCGTCGCGGCCCGGCCCTGGACCGAGTCGGCCACGCCGGCCACGATCGCGACGATCTGCTGCGCCAGCACGTCGAGCGGGTTGCGCGGCACGCGCGTCGGCTCGACGGCGCCCGCCAGCATCCGCTGCGCCACGACGGTCGCTTCCAGGAGATCGGCGCGATGCTTGGGGAAGATGCGCCCCGTGCTCCGGGCGCCGACCTGGTGACCGGCGCGGCCGATCCGTTGCAGGCCGCGCGCCACGCTGCCCGGCGATTCGATCTGGACCACCAGATCGACCGCCGCCATGTCGATTCCCAGCTCCAGCGAGCTCGTGGCCACGAGACCCCGGAGCTGGCCGGCCTTCAGCATCTCCTCGATCTCCTCGCGCTGCGCCCGCGCCACGCTGCCGTGGTGCGCGCGGACCAGCGCCTCGCCCTCGCCCGCCAGATCGTTGATGCCCTGGGCCAGCCGCTCGCACAGGCGACGGCTGTTGGCGAACACGATGGTGCTGCGGTGGGCGCGCACCAGCTCGACCAGGCGCGGATGGATGGCGGCCCAGATTCCCGTCGGCCCTCCCGTGTGCCCCTCCTCGTGCTCCACCACCCGCTCGCTGCGGGTGTTCTCCATCTCGTCGACGGGGACCTCGATGGTCAGCGACAGGCGCGGCGCCTCCGACGTGTCGACCAACGTCACCGGTCGATCGCCGCCCAGGAACCGCCCGATCTCGTCGAGCGGGCGCTGCGTGGCCGACAGGCCGATGCGCTGCGGATCGCGCTCGGTCACTGCCGCCAGGCGTTCCAGCGACAGCGCCAGGTG
>Ga0105238_10000889_pt1 | contig 30735 bp, 23 predicted proteins | sample KBSC34metaG_FD_81526 | JGI IMG/M metagenome (GOLD analysis project Ga0105238, IMG submission 81526) | Corn rhizosphere microbial communities from Kellogg Biological Station, Michigan, USA - KBS C3-4 metaG | ecosystem: Host-associated > Plants > Roots > Rhizosphere > Soil | place: Michigan, USA...
CGGCCCGTCCCCGCCGCCGCGCCCACTTCGCGGCCTGGCGCATGCCCCGGTCGGCATAGCCCGCCACGGCGATGACCTGGGGGCTCAAGCGATCCAGCAGCCGATCCAGGCCCGCCTCGACCTCGGCGGGGGGAATCTGATCCAGGACCCCCGGCACCGCCGTCTCGATCCCCAGGTCCGTCTCGTCGACCCGCCAGGCGCGCGCCACCTCGGTGTTGGCCAGTTGCAGGAGATGAACCCTTCCCGGGTAAACCCTACACAGCTCGCGAGCCCGGGCCAGGTGATAGGGACCGAAATGGTGATGCAGCAGCGCGAGCGACGGTGCGATGGTGGCCATTCCCCGGAGATTTGCGGCAGCCCTGCCAGCAGGCCGCATTCATAACATGGGCCTCCGCGCGGCCGGCGCGGTCAAGGGTCGAACGACATCCCCTGGACGTTCCACACCACGGCGGATGGTGTGACCAGCACGGGCGCGGGCATGGGCAGCTCGCCGAACGGTTCGCCGTCGTGGCCGTTCTTGGGATGAAACAGCCGCAGGGTTCGCCAGTCGCTGCTGGCGCCAAGCCATCGGTTCTGGTCCCAGATGACGTAAGAGATCGGATGGCCCGCCTGCTGATAGGTGCGGAACAGCGCCCGCAGCGGATTGGGATCGCGCGCGACCGTCTCGAACGTCCGCCGGCTGCCGGTGAGAAAATCGGCCGCCACGATCTCGGCTCGCGAGTAGAACGCGATGTATCCCGGGGTGTCACCGACCAGGACCGCCTGGTCGGCGACGCCGGCCTGATTCAAGAATTTCGTCGGCTGGAAATCGAGCAACCTGGCCAGCTGCGAGTGCCGGCGCAAGCCGAGCAGACCCATCAGGCCCGCCAGCGCGATCGCGACCGCCACCATAGAGGCCACCAGCGGGCGTAGCGTCAGATGAGAGGCCACGAATCCCAGGCAGAGCGCCCCCAGCGTCACGTTGAGGACGTAGTACCAGTACCACTCGGAGTACGAGCCGAACAGCGACGTGTACACGTCATGCCCGAGGCAGCCGAAGAGCAGAGGCGCCACCAGCCGGTGCCGGCCCACCCAGCTCCGGTACGACAGCAGACCGACCGCGATCGGCGCGTGACCGAAGACGTTGTTGTATCCGCGGAACGCTCCCAGCAGCGAGCCGGGCGCCCCCACGGGGCGAAGCCGGGGGAAGCTGGACTTCATCCATCCGCTGATCGGCACCAGGCCGCCGAACCAGACGGCGTTGCTCAGCAGGTAAGGCGCCAGCGCCAGCGCGCACGCGCCCAGGCACAACCCGATGCGCCGCCGGGTCAGGCGCGGTTCGGGAGTGAGCCGCGCCGATGCCAGCGACCAGGCGCCGAAGGCGGCGATCCAGAAGATCGAATCCAGCCGCGCCAGCACCACCAGCGCCGCCCATACGCCCGTGACGATCGCCTTTCCATCGCTGGCCAGGCCTTCTCCGCTGGATTCGTCCGTCTTCGCCAGGCGGACCAGCAAGGTGCTGGCCACCGCGTACAGCGCGTGCCCCTCGGAACCGAGCAGGCCCAGCACGCCGGCGAAGAGCATGGGGATCCCCGCCACCAGCACGGCGCTGAGGCGCAGGGTGCGGGCCAGACGCAGCAGCTGGTGCGTTCCCCACAGGAAACAGGCAGCGGCCGGAACGACCACGAAGCGGGCGGACAGCAAGCTGGCAGGCCGCACCAGCTGACAGAGAGACGCCCATCCGTAAAGCACGTAGAGCCACAGCGGATGAAACCCGTTCGTGGGGAAGATGCCGGAGAACGTCTGGCCCTGACCGCGCGCGAACCGCCGGGCCGAGACCAGGTAGAAGTAGGCGTCCTCGGTCACGAAGGCGGTAGGGTTGACCAACCAGAAGATCACCACCACGACGGCCAGACCGTAGATCAGCAGCGGACCGTCCGCTCCTGGCGATGCCCTGAAGTGGCGACGGTCGTCCCGGGGTTTGCTGCCTCCTGCACCCAGGCTGGCGTTCATTGTCGGTGGCATCGCTCTAGGGTGGCTACGGCCCGCGGCGGCCGCCCCGGTCTGTCGACAGCGCTCTCCGACGGCTTCCGTTTCGGGGGAACACGGTATCACGCCGCCTCGCTTCGCTCTACCGGCCCCGGGGCCCACGGCGAGGTTGTTTTCCCAGTAGCGAGGTGGTATTCGCCAGCGGAACCCGTCTCGCCCCTGCGTGAAGACGCGGACCTTTGGCGCGTGTCCTTCCACTCCGACAAACGACTGTTGATTGTGCTGTCGTCCCTGTGTGCCGAGGGGACGCCCGTCCTGACCCTGGATCTGTGCCGCCGCTGGCAGGCGATGGGAATCACGCCGACCGTGGTGACGCTGGCCGCGCAGCCCAACGATCTGGAGCCCGAATTTCGAGCCGCGGGCGTCGCTCTTCGTCACCTCTCGTTGCCGCCGGGCGGCACAGCCCGTTTTCCGGCGCTGGCGCGCGGCATCTGGCGGCTGTGCCGCTCACTCCGGCCGACGGCGGTCCTGTCGATGCCGCTCGGCTGGCACGCCTTCACGTTCCTGGGGGCGCGCGCCGCCGGCGTTCGCCACACGGCGGCCCACGTCGGAAACTACCCGCCGGTTCACCTGAGCGGGGGCATGGCCAAGTTCCGCCTGCTGGTCCAGCTGGGCCGGCCGGTGACCGACAAGCTGATCTGCTGCAGCTCGTACATAGAGGAGGGTGTCGTCGAACACTTCGGCATCCCCCGGAGGAAGACCACCGTCATCTACAACGGCGTCGACGTGGCCCAGGTGGTCCGCCGGGCCGAAGAATCCCGCGCCCGCCGCCCGGCGCGCACGCGGTTCGTGGTCGGCATGGTGGCGCGGCTCGAGGTCCACAAGGACCAGCCCACGTTGATCCGGGCCGCGGCAAAATTGAAGTCGGCCGGCCTGCCCGTGGAGATCTGGCTGGTGGGCGAAGGCAGCCGGCGGGCCGAGTTCGAGCGCCTGATCGCCGAGCTGGACGTCGCTGACACCGTGAAGCTCTGGGGCATGCGCCGCGACGTGCCCGAGCTGCTGGGACAGATGGACGCCTTCGTCTTCTCGGCGAAGCCGGACGAGGGGCTGGGCGTGGCGCTGATCGAAGCGATGGCCGCGCGCGCGCCCATCATCGCCACCGACGTTGGCGCCTGCCGCGAGGTCCTGAATGACGGGGAACTCGGCACCCTGGTGCCGGCGGGCGACGTCTCCGCCATGGCCTCGGCCATCGAACGGCTGGCGGGCGGCGATGCGCCTCAGGCGCGGCTCGCCGCCGCGCGTGAGCGCGCCGAGACGGTATTCTCGATCGCCGAGATGGCGACACGGTACGCTCGATGCCTGGCACTCGCGTGATCGTTCACGTCCTCGGCCGCATGACGGCCGGCGGAAACGAGCGGCTGTGTCTGGAGTTGATCCGGCGCGCCCCTCCGGACGTCCGCCAGGCCCTGATCACCATCGACTCCGCCTCGGAGGGGCCGCTGCAACCGCTGTTCGAGGCGGTTCCGAACCTGCAGTTCTTCCACGAGCCGTACTCGCGAACCTCCCGGGCGCGCTTCGTGCTTCGCCTGGCTCGACGCCTGCGGTCCCTGCAGCCGGCGGGGGTCATCTGTTACCCGTTCGGGCTGCACCTGCTGGTCGCGCTGGCGGCGAAGGTGGTGCCCGGATGCCGCTTCATCTCGCACGTGGGAAATCCCCCCGCGCAGCAAGGACCCACGCGCGTGCTGTTCCAGCGGATCGTCCGCGCGTCGCGCTGGCTCGGTACGCCGCTTTGGTCCTGCTCGGAAACGGTCCACGATCAATTCCGGGCGCTCGGCCTGCGGTTGCCCGCAGACTCTCGTCCTCTGCCGAACGGCGTGAACATCGCCGAGCTACAGCGAGCCGCTGCATCCGGCAGGGCCAAACGGACCGAGCCGGGGCCGATGGTGGCGATGATGGCCAGGCTCGACTCCATCAAGGACCATGACACCGTGCTCGACGCCTTCGCGATCGTGCTGCGGAAACGGCCCCAGGCCCGGCTGTGGCTGGTGGGCGACGGAGAGCGGCGAGCGCATCTGGAAGAGCGCGCCAGGACGCTGGGACTGTTCCCCGCCGTCACGTTCATGGGGGTCCGCAAGAGCATCGGCGACCTGCTGGGCCAGATCGACGTCTTCGTCTTCTCGACCACAGCGGCCGAAGGCTTCGGCATCGCCTTGGCCGAGGCCATGGCGGTGGGTCTACCGATCGCGGCGTCCGATGTGCCGGCCTGTCGCGAGGTCCTGGCGAGCGGCGTGTGCGGAACCCTGGTCCCCCCCCGGGACGCCGCGGCGCTGGCGCAAGCCATCGCCGTCCTGATCGACGATCCCGATCATGGACAGCAACGAGCGGCGGCGGAGGCTCGGGCGCGCGCGCACTACGACATCGGCGACTGCGCCGGCCACTACTACTCCTACCTGTTAGGCTGACAGGCGAGCGGCGCGCCGGGCCAGGACGCGGCGTCGCAGCGCCATGAACGGCCGCTCCACCAGCAGGTAGGAGAGCTCGGCGAGCACGAAGGCGCCCAGCACGTGGACCAGGATGCGCCCCACCCCGGCCCCCGCAAGTCCGCGGAGAAGAAACGGCTGTTGCCAGAGGTACAGGCTGTACGACATCAAGCCCACGTGAACGATGGGCCGCCAGTTCAAGGCCCGGCCCACCGGTGTTTGGCCGTGATACACCGCCCACAGGACGATGCTTCCGATCGCCAGCATCTCCCAGATCGATCCCACGGGCGTCACCTTCGAGGGCCACCCGCGATGCATGAACAGACCAGTCAGCGCCGGTGAAACCAGCAGCAGGAAGAGGGCGCTGGCGGCCGCCGCCAGGTTCCCACCGTAGACCCGCAGCCAGCCGGTGCCGTGGCGTTCGCGAAGGAGGGCCAGCAGCACGCCAATCATCAGGCCGTCGATCTGATAGTGCAGCCCGCTGATCGCGTCGGTGGGGGCCAACAGCCGAAAGACGGGAGCGCTCACCGCCAGCAGCACGGCCAGCACCAACGCCACCCGCTCGCCGACCAGGAAGAGGGTCAGCGGCCAGAACAGATAGAACTGCTCCTCGACCGACAGGGACCAGGTGTGTCCGTAACACCACGACACCGGCAGGTAGTCGGTCACGAACGCCAGCGCGCGACCGAGATCGATCGCCGTGCAAGGAAAGCGGCCGCTGGCCGCCACCGCGAACAGGAACGCCCAGTACGCGGGCAGGATCCGGAACACGCGCCGCAGGTAGAAGGCGCCAAAGTCGATACGGCCCGAGGCGCGCCGCTCCGTCATCAAAAGCGACGTGATCAGGAAGCCGCTGATGCAGAAGAAGATCCGCACCCCCAGCTGCCCGTACGAGACCAGGATGCCGAGGCCGGGGATGTGGCGCTCTTTCTGGAATTCGTTCAGACCATGCCCGATCACCACGAAGGCGATCGACGCCGCCCGCAGCCCGTCGAGCGAGGGGATCCTGGACTCTCGATGGCGCTGCGCTCCCTCGACGGTGGGCCCGGCGGCTTCTCTCACGCGGTTCTCCTCCAGACCATTCGCACGGCCAGCTCCCGGATGACACGGACGTCCGCCAGCGTGGGCACCAGCAACTCGCGGAGGGAGATCCGACTGGTCCGCACGATGCCGGCGACGCACACGACCCCGGCCACCGTGTAAGCCACCAGCGAGGTGACCCCGGCCCCCACGATCGTCCAGCGCGGGAGCAGCAGCGCCAGCAAGCCCACCGTCACGGGCAGCGCCGCGAGCTGCCCGAACAGGGGCCACCGGGGGACACCCAGGCCGCGCAAGATCTCGCCGGCCAGGTTGTCCAGGTTCAGCACGATGGCCGCCGCGACCAGGATCAGCGCCGCGGGCACGGCCGGGGCGAACGCGCGTCCGAAGAGCAAGGGCATCAAGACGGGGGTGACCAGGGCCAGTCCCGCGCCCAGCACCAGGACGGCGATGATGGCCAGGCGAAACGAGCGCGCCACCAGCGCGCGCTGGGCCAAGGGGTCCTGGGTGGCGGCCAGCGCGGGGAAGAGAACCGGGCCCAGTGCGCCGAACACCGCGGACAGCATGCCGGTCCATGACACGCTGACCGCGTACAGGCCCAGCAGCTCGCTCGGCAACCAGGCCGCCATCAACATCTGATCCATCTGCAGGTTCAACATCCCCGCCGGGATCATCAGCGCGTTGGGCAGGCCATACCGCAGGAGCTCACCGATGGGTTTCCTGGACGGCCGCGCCGACCCGGTCGAGCCGGCCCACAGGGCCCGGTGCGCGAGGGGAGCGATCATCGCGTAAAGGACCAGGTACCAGCCCGAGAATCGCTCGGCGCTGGGCGTCCCGGTCGCCGACGCGACGCAGATCGCGATCAGGGTCGCGACGTTCGGAGCGAGCCGAAGCAAGTTCCACACGGCGAACCTGCCCAGGCCCTGCAGCGCCAGGTAAGGCATCGTCACGATCGCCTGCAGGGGGATCAACGCGAGGTAGATGCGCGCGCCATGAACGGCCTCGCGGGACTGGCTGCCGAGCAGCCGGGGCATGAACAGATAGCCGAGCGCGATCGCCGGCAGCGAAGCCAGCAGACAGAGCACGATCGCCGTCGAGGTGAGCATCCGCGCCTCGCCAGGGCGGCGGGCGCTGAAGTAAGCGACGGCGCTGGGCAAGCCCAGGAAGGCCACCATGGCGATCATCGACGGGATGGTCTGGATGGCCGCCAGCTCTCCCCTGCCCGACGGCCCCAGCAGGCGCGCGTTCAGCGACCCCGTGGCCACCGTCAGACCCAGGATCCCCAGGTTCGCCCCCAGGGTCAGGGTCAGACTCTTCTTGGGCTGAGAGAGGCTAGGTGGCCCCTCGCCGTCGCCCGCCGACGGTGTCACGCCCATTCGACGAGGATCTCGAACAGGGCGGTACCTACCCGAACCGATCGAGGAAACGTTTGCCGCGCGCCACCCGCGCCGGTAGCATCGCGGCGACACGTTCGAACAGCATGTGCGGAATCGCTGGGATCTTGACCGCCGACGCCGCCCTGGCGCGCCGCACGCTGCCCGCGTTCCTGGCGGGGCTGGCGCATCGCGGCCCTGACGACGCCGGTCAGGACACGGCCCCCATGGGCGGCCTCGCCCTGGGCCTGGCGCAGACGCGCCTTTCCATCCTCGATCTCTCGCCCGCTGGTCATCAGCCGATGGTGCACCCGTCGACGGGCGATCGGTTGATCTACAACGGCGAGATCTACAACTTCGCCGCCCTGGGCGCCGAGCTGCGCGGCCGCGGCGTGACGTTCCGGGGCCACAGCGACACCGAGGTGCTGCTGCACGCGCTCGTCGAATGGGGGCCAGCCTGCATCGCGCGACTGCAAGGAATGTTCGCGTTCGCGTTTCACGACGTCAGTGAGCAACGGCTCATCCTGGCGCGTGACTCCGTGGGGATCAAGCCGCTGTACCTGGCTTCGCTGCCCGACGGCGGCCTGGTGTTCGCCAGCGAGGTGGGCGCCATCCTGCGAACGGGCCTGGTCTCGCCGCGGGTGGACCCGCGCGGCCTGGCGGGGTTGCTGGCGTACGGGGCCGTCCAGCGGCCGTGCACGATCTTTCGGGACATCGAGGATCTGCCGCCCGGTCATTATCAGGTCATCACCGCCGGTGGCCGACCGGAACGCCAGCAGCGGGAGTGCTTCTGGCGGCCCCCGCCCACCGCGAGCGACGTCCGTGAGGCCGTGGCGGCGGTCCGCTCCACGGTCGAGGCGGCCGTGGAGGATCACCTGATGAGCGACGTCCCGGTGGGGATCTTCCTGTCGTCGGGGCTGGACAGCACGGTGGTGGCCGGGGTGGCGGCGCGCCACGCCGCGCGCTTGCGCAGCTTCACGGTGGGCTTCGCCGATGCCCCCGAAGGCAGCGAGCTGGCGCTGGCCGCCCAGACCGCCGCCCGGTTTGGTCTCGACCACACGCCCATCACGGTGAGCGGGGACGACGCGCTCGCCACCACGCGACAATGGTTGACCTCCCTCGATTCGCCCTCCGTCGACGGGCTGAACGTGTTCCTCATCTCGCGTTTCGTGCGCGCGCAGGGGATCAAGGTGGCGCTCTCGGGACAGGGAGGAGACGAGCTGTTCGGCGGGTACCCCAGCTTCAAGGACGTCCCCTTGCTGCGGCGCCTGTTCCAGCTAGGCCGGTTCATCCCAAGATCGCTGCGGCGGTGGGCGGCCGCCCTGGCCACCGCGAGCAGGGCGACCGTGGTGCGCCAGAAGGCCGTCGACCTCGCTGATAGCGACGGCTCGCTCCTGTCGCTCTACTTCCGGCGGCGCCGCATGACCACGAACGCCAGCCTGCGCGCGCTGGGCCTCGCTCCCCGGCCGCTCGGCCTGACCGACGACTACATCCCCCGGGAAGCGGTGGGGCCCGAGCTCCTCGCCGACGTGGACGAGCTGGGCGCGATCTCCCGGCTGGAGAGCGCGTTCTACCTGGGCAACATGTTGCTGCGAGACGGTGACGCGAACGGCATGCGACACGGCCTGGAGATCCGCGTACCGCTGCTCGATCAGCGCCTGCTCGATCTGTTGCTGGCGCTGCCCGGCCCGGTGCGCCTGCCGCGGGGCGCCCCTCCAAAACACCTTCTCACCGCGGCGTTTCCCGAGCTGCTGTCACCGGCGCAGCGGACCGCCGGAAAGCGTGGCTTCACCCTGCCCCTCGCGAAGTGGCTGCAGGGGCCCCTGCGCGAGCTCGCCGAGGCGGGCCTCGGCTCGGTCAAGGACACTGGCCAGCTGGACCCCTCCGGCGTCGACGCGGCCTGGACAGCCTTCCTGCGCGACCCGCGCGGCGCCGCGTGGACGCTGCCCTTCACGCTGGCGGTGCTGGGCCTCTATCTGCGCGACATGAAGGCCACCGCATGAGCGCGGGCGACCTGGGGAGCCGCCGGCGGTGCCCCGGCCGATGAGGATCCTGCACGTCGTTCGAACGCTGGATCCCGCCGAGGGCGGGCCTCCGCAGGTGGCCGTGCGGCTGGCGGCGGCGCAGGCCGCTCACGGTCACGAGGTGCATCTGCTCTATCACGCTCCGGCGAAGAGCACCGGTCGGGTGGACGACCAGCTGGCCGCCGTCCCGCACCGGAAGCTGCTTCACTTCCACCCCATCGCCGATCCTGGTCTCCTGGAACGGCTGGCGGCCCGGCGCGCGCGCGCCTCGCTGCGACGGCTGATGCCCGCCGTCGACTTCGTTCACATTCACGGCCTGTGGGGCGCCATCCTGTTCGGGGCGGCGGCGGAGGCGCGGCGCCGTGGCGTCCCCTACTGCTTCCGCCCGGCGGGCATGCTCGATCCCTGGAGCTTGAGACAGGGCGCCTGGAAGAAGCGCCTCGCCTTGCGCGCCGGATACCGCCGCGCCCTCGATCGCGCCACCTTCATTCATGCTCTGAACGACGACGAGCGGCGGCTCATCGAACCGCTCGGGCTGCGCGCGCCCGCCGCCGTGCTCCCGAACGGCGTGTTCCTGGAAGAGCTGTTCCCTCTTCCCGCGGCGGGCACCTTCCGAGCGACGCATCCGGCGCTGGCAGAGGCGCCCTTCGTGTTGTTTCTCTCTCGCCTGCACCACAAGAAGGGCCTGGACATCCTCGCTCGAGCATTCGCCCTGCTGGCGGCCCGGCTTCCGGAGGTCAGGCTGGTGGTGGCGGGACCGGACGAGGGCGCGCGCGATGACTTCCAGGCGCAAGTGAACGCCAGCGGCCTGGGCGACCGGGTGCACGTCGTCGGCCCGCTCTACGGGCGCGACAAGCTGGCGGCGCTCGCCGACGCGGCCTGCTTCTGCTTGCCCAGCCGACAGGAGGGCTTCTCGGTCGCCATCATCGAGGCGCTGGCCTGCCGTCTGCCGGTGGTCATCTCGGACGCTTGCCACTTTCCCGAAGTGGCGCAGGCCGGGGCGGGGCGGGTCGTGCCGCTCGACGCGGCGGCCGTGGGGGTGGCGCTGGAGGAGGTCCTCGGCGATCCTGCTTTCGCTGCTCGCGCCGGGGCCGCGGGTGCGGCGCTGGTGGAGACCCGCTACACCTGGGACGCCGTGGCCGCGCGCTGCCTGGTCCTGTATCAGACCCCGCCCGCGCGCCCCTGATCGGGCGCTCCAGCGAGCGGCGAGTCAGCTCCCCGGTCGGATGATGGCGCGCAGGCGTTCCACCGACGACGTCCAGAGCGCCTCGTGGCGTCGGCGCCAGGCAGCCGCGCGCAGGGCGGCCAGGCGGTCGGGCTCGCGGCCCAGGGCGAGCAGCTTCTCTGCCAGCGCCTCGTCCGGCGCGTCGGGCGACACCGTGACCGACGCGTCGTCGAACATGAAGTCCGGCATGCCGCCCGCCTCGGTGGCGAAGGCAGCCAGGCCCAGCGCGTGGTACTCGCGCAGCACCGACCCTCCCGCCTCGTACCGCGAGAAGATGCACCCCACGTCGGCGTCCGCCACGGCGGACAGAAAGCGATCGGCGTCCTTGTCCTTGTTGATGCGTCCCAGCCACTCGATCCCCGGCTGCTCGGTGAGCGCCTGGGGCAGATCGGCCTGCACGTTGCCCACCACGCGCAACGTGACCTCCAGCCCCTGGCGTCGCGCCAGCAGCAGCGCCCGCAGCAGGCGATCCAGCCCCTTGCGTCGCCACTGCGTCGACACCATCACCAGACGCAAGGGGCCGTCCCCCGGCGGGGCGCCGCGCGCGCGGCGTTCTCCCTCGGCCTGCTCCCAGCGCGCGTACGCCGCAGGGGCCAGGTTCGCGCCCGGGACGACGACGTGGACACGCTCGGCGGGGACGCCATAGACGTCGCGCAAGTGCGTGGCGGCAAAGCGGCTCATCGCGATCACGCCGCTCGATCGAGCGTAGCCGGCGCGCTCTCGCGCCACCGCGTCGGCGGCCACACGGGTCCCGATGGTCCCCCGCACCAGGTAGTAGTCGAACAGCTGCGTCAGCGACAGGTCGATGAACGACCAGCGAGCGACGTCGCTCCGCGCCGCCACCGACGGCGGATACAGCGGGAAGCAGTTGAGCACCGTGGCGCCGGCCAGGACGTCGCGCACGGGCGCCCACAGCCGATCGAGAAAGTCCGCGCTGTACTGGTAGCCGCCGCGCCGGTCACCACGCACCACCTGCCACAGGTTCCACAGCAATTTCCGCCGGCGCAGCCTGGTGACGTCGAGGCGCAACCCCTCAGCGATGAAGCCGACCGCTCGCCCCGCCTCGGTCAGATGATAGGGGATGCCGCTCCACGACAGCGGGCTCTCCGCGTCACCGACGCAGGCGACGAGGACCGGCGACGACGCGCCTGAAGGCGACATGCCGGCGGCCCCACGATCGTCGCCGCGCGTTGCTGGGCTCACGCGTAGGCGATCTTGGCCCACTGGAAGAAGCGACGCAGGCCGTCCTCGAGGCCGACCTGCGGCTCGTAGCCCACTTGAATCTCGGCCTTCGTGATGTCCGGGCATCGCCGCTGCGGCTCGTCCGCGGGGTACGTGTCCGGGTGCTCGATCACGCGCTGCTGGACCTTCACCTCCGGAATCGCCCTCTTGATCGCGTCCACCAGTTCGAGCATCGACAGCTCGGGCTTGGGATTTCCGATGTTGTAGGGCTCGCCCGCCTGGCCCGACAGCAGGACCTGCAGGAACCCCCGGATGGCGTCCGTCACGTAGCAGAAGGTGCGCGTCTGCTTTCCGGTCCCGTAGATGTTCACCGGCTCGCCGGCCAGGATCTTCGCCGCGAAGTTGGGCAGCACCCGGTAGTCCAGCTTCTGCATGCCGGGGCCGTACACGTTGAAGGGCCGCACCATCATCCCCTGCACGCCGAACTGCGTCTGATAGATGCGCACCAGCGTCTCGCCCAGCCGCTTCGACTCGTCGTAGCAGGCGCGCGCGCCCAGGCAGGACACGTTGCCGTGATAGCTCTCCTTGGTCGGCACGTGCGCGGCGTCGGGATCGCCGTAGATCTCGCTGGAGGAGAAGAACAGCATGCGGGCGCTGCTGCCCTTGGTCAGCTCGAGCACGTTCCGCAGGCCCACCGTCGCCACCTCCAGCGTCTCGAGCGGCCACTTGCGGTAGTAGTAGGGGCTGGCGATGCCGGCCAGGTGCAGCACGTAGTTCACCGGCCGCTCGGGATAGAACGGCTTGATGATGTCGTGATTCACGAAGGCCACGTGGGGATGCGCCTCCTTCCCCGCGCCCAGCGCCCCGGCCGTGATCAGGTTGTCGATGGCGATGATCTCGCAGGGCGTCTCCAGCACGGTCTCGTTCAGCTTCACAAACACGTCGGTGAAGTACCGCCCCAGGAACCCGCGCGCGCCGGTGATGAGGATTCGCTTTCCCGAGAAGGCGTGCGCCGCCGGGCCCAAGGTCGAACAGATCTCCGCAATGTCGCTATCCAGTAGGGCCGTCATCTCTAGATCTCCTGCAGCTTGGGAATGGGGACGATGAAGCGTCCGCCGCCGGCCGTGTAGTCGGGGTTCTTCTTCACGATTGAATCGGCGAAGTTCCAGGCGAAGATCACGCACCAGTCGGGACGGCGCTCGCGCAGCGCCGCCGAGGGGAGCACCGGGATGTGGGTCCCCGGCGTGAATCGACCCTGCTTCCAGGAGGAGTCGTCGACGATGAAGTCGATGCTGGTCCCGTCCAGCCCGAACTCGTACATGAGCGTGGTCAGCTTCGCCGGCGCGCCATAGCCGGCCAGGCGCTGCCCCTGCCCGCGGATCGCCGTCACCCGCTCGCGCAGGGCCCGCCCCAGCTCCGAGATGCGCTCCTTGAAGCGCGCGTAGACCGGGGGCGAGAACAGCCCCATCTCCTGCTCTCGCTTCAGCAGGCCTGCCAGTCGGTCGCTGTCGACGTGGCTGGCCCGGGCGGGGCAGACGAAGCACCGGATGGAACCGCCATGGGTGTTGACCCGCTCGGCGTCGAACAGGCGCAACCCGGCGGCCTGGAAGAACCGGACCAGCGGCTTCAGCGCGTGATAGGCCAGGTGCTCGTGATAGATGGTGTCGAACAGCAGGTCCTGAATCACGTCCACCAGGTACGACACCTCGAACACGAACACGCCCTCGTCCCCCAGCAGGACCTTCACGCCGCGCGCGAAGCCCGCCAGATCCTCGGCGTGGGCGAAGACGTTGTTGGCGCAGAGCAGATCGGCGGCCCCGTGCGTGGCGCGCAGCTCGCCGGCCAGCTCCGGGGTGAAGAACGCCTCGCGCGTGGGAACGCCAGCCGCCACGGCTGCCTGAACGATCTCGACCGCCGGATCGATCCCCAGCACGTTCTGGACACCCTGCGCCTGAAACTGCTTCAGCAACGTGCCGTCGTTCGAGCCCACGTCGACCACGAACGAGGTCGGCCCGAGATGGAACCGGGCCAGCATCTCCTGGGCGAACCGGGAGAAGTGCGCCACGAAGACCGGCGACGTCCCCGAGACGTACACGTAGTGCTGGAACAGCCGGCGCGGATCGACGATCTCGGCCAGCTGAAGGTGTCCACACTCCCCGCACAGCAGCAAGCTGAGGGGAATCAGCTCCTGCGGCTGGTCGACCTGATCGGGTCCAACGAACTCGTTGGCGGGGGGAGTGGAGGCGAGCTGCAGCACCTGGGTCAGGTTGGCCCCGCCGGCGCCGCACAGGGCGCAGGCGGTCCGGCGCGTGAAGACGGGCGTCATTGAGAGTCCGGGAACGATACCTCCCAGCCACCCTTGGCCGCGGGGTCACGCCGGACCGCGATCAAGGGTAAGCGCACCACGTCGGCCTCGTGGTGCTCCTGATCGCGCACGTTCTTGGCGAACGTGAGGATGACGCTGTCCGTGGGGAAGAACATGGCGTGGTCCACCATGGGGGGAGTGAAGAACATCGTCCCCGCCGGGAACGTCTGGTGGTTCGGCTTGGCCTTCGACCCCTGGGGTCGCCAGTAGTACTCGACGGTCCCGGACTGGACGAACGTGTAGTGCCAGTCGGTCTTGTGGAAATGATTGGCGCGCACCGCGCCGGCCACGGAGTTGAGCAGGCCCACGCTGGTGAATCGCTCCAGCAGCAGGTTGTAGATCTCGCCGTTCTGATTCACGAAGGGCGGGTCGATGGGAACGGCCACCTGGTCGGGAAAGCGTCCCTCCTCGACGGCCGCGGAGAACTCGCGGTTGGAAAGCATAGTTGGGGGACCATACCGACATGAGCCACGTCCGGGCAAGGGGGCAGGTGGGTGGGTGGGCCGCGCCGACTTCATTCGGGCCGCCTTTCCGCCGATGTTCCGGAGGAATATGTCCCCTCGCTCCAGCCTGTCGGCCCAGGGAGACGCCGGACCGTCGCGGCGCCCCCTGAAGTTCGCCGTGCTGCAGCTTGGCGCGCGCATGCACTACGCCGTGCCGGCGCTGCTGAAGCGGGCCGGTATGCTGCAGCACTTCTACACGGACGCGGTCGGCGACCTGGGCCTGACGGCCGCCCTGGGACGGCTGGTGCCGCCGCGCTGGCGCCCCGCCGCCATCAAGCGCCTGCTGGGGCGCAAGATTCCGGACGAGGTTTCTCCCACCGAGGTGACGACGGTCCAGACGCTGAGCTTGCTGGACCGCCTGCGCCACAGCGTCGAACAGCCGACGGAGCTGTCGGCCGACGTCGCCCCTGCCTGGCTGCGGCAGCGGATCACCTTGGAGAACTTCAAGGGCGCGAACGCCCTCTACTGTCTGGATCCTGGGGACGTCCCCGTCATCGACGCGGCGAAGAAGCGAGGCATGTTCGTCGTTTACGAGCAGATCATCGCGCCCCAGGTCGGATGGATCCTGCGCGAGGAGCGAGCCCGCTTTCCCGGACTCGAGCCCCAGGACAGCGAGGAGGTCGTCGAGGCGGGGATACGCCTCGAACGTGAGGCCTGGGAGAAGGCCGATCTGGTGCTGGCTCCCTCGGACTTCGTACGTGACGGTCTGCTCGAGCTGGGGGCGCCGGCCGAAAAGATCAGGCTGGTTCCCTACGGGCTGCCGGGCAAGTGGTTCGGACCGCTCGACGCAGACCCCATCACCGGCCGCGTGCTGTTCGTCGGGGGCGTCGGTCTGCGGAAGGGAAACCACTACCTGGCCGAGGCCTGCCGCATCCTGGCCGACCGGGGCGTGGCTGCCGAGTTTCGCGTCGTCGGGCCGTACGATGCGCGAGAGATTGCCTCTCCGCTGTTCACCGGACCCACCTACGTGGGCCAGGTCCCCCGGAGCCAGGTCCGCGAGGAGTTCCTGCGCGCCGATCTGTTCGCGTTTCCGACCTTGGTCGAGGGCTTCGCGCTGTCCCACCTGGAGGCGATGGCCTGCGGCCTGCCGGTCGTGACGACCCCCAACTGCGGACCGGCCGTGCGCGACGGGCAGGATGGGTTCGTGGTCCCGCCGCGCGATCCGCGCGCCCTGGCCGACCGGATCCAGGCCATCATCTCCGATCGCGCCTTGCGCAAGCGCCTGGGCGCAAGCGCGCGGGAACGGGCGGCCACGTTTTCGTGGAGCCAATATCACGAGCGGCTGCTGGCGGCGGTGACCGGGGAAGACCAGCGGCGCGCCGCCTGAGTCAGGTCCCGCGCAGCCCGCCCAGCAGCTCGGCCCAGCGCGCTGCCAGCACCGGTTGATCGTAGTGGCGCCGCGCCGCCTGGTAGGCGTTGCGTCTCTTGTCGAGCACCTCGTCTGGACGCGTCGCCAGTCGCTCGACGATCGTCCGCAACGCGCCGGTATCTCCCGGGGGAACGACCCAACCGGCATCGGCGGCGGCGACGGTTTCGGCGAGGTCGGAGGCGGGCGCACAGACCGCGAGCACGGCCTGGCCGGCCATCATCGCGCTGTAGGTCTTGCTGGGCATCACCAGGCTCTCCGCCCTCGGCTTCATGGTGACCAGCGCCACGTCGGCGGCGCGCATCACGCGGGCCCACTCGTCGTCCGGCAGGCTGCCCTCGAAGGCGACGCGCGGGTTCGCCCCCTCCCTCGCCGCGAGAGCCGACAGCCTGCGGAACCCCGTGCCATGGCCACGGAACTCGAGCGTCCACCCGGGCGGTCCGGGCTCACGCACCAGCGGCAGCACGGTCTCGATGTCGTGCATGTGGCCGAGGTTCCCGCAGTAGAGGAGCCGGGTGGGCGCTCCTAGGTCCCGCGCGGAGGGCGGAGGCGCGTCGATGGCGGCGCCGTCGGCGCCGATGGGGATCACCAGACTGCGAGCCGAAGCGCCATAGCGCTGCTCGGCGAACTGGCGCAGGTGTTCGCCCAGGAAGACGTTGGCGGCGGCACGGCGGAAGGTGGCGCGCGCCAGCGCCGCCAGGCGGCCCTCCAGGACTCCACCGTCACGCAGCTTCTCACTTTCGACCAGCACGTCGGGGAAAAGGTCGAACACCCAGTTCACGACCGGCACCCCGCGTGCCGCCCACACCGCCAGGGTCGGCGCGTAGAAGGTATTCGTGCACACCACCACGATGTCGGGGACGTCCGCGCGGCGCAGGCGGCGCGCCAGGCGCACCGGGTAGCTGACGTAGGAGCGCCAGCGCACGGCTGCCCGCGCCGCCTCGCTCTTCGCGCCCCGGTACTCGGCCTCGGTGACCTCGAAGCGATGCTGGGCGGCGATCCCCAGTCCACCGAGCGCGCGCATCAGTCCGCGCCCGAAGGCTCCCAGCTCGACCGACGACCAGAACTCGACGGAGAGGGCCACCGGGTCGTCTCAGTCGCCGGACCCGGGAGCGGCCGCAGGGATGGTCATGACACGTGCCTTCAGGAACTTGGCCGGGTTCCCCGCCACCACCGTCCAGGGGGCCACGTCTCTGGTGACGACCGCGCGCGCCCCGACGACGGCGCCCTCACCTATCGTCACCCCGGGATGGACGAACGCGCCCGCGCAAACCCAGCTCGAACGACCGAGCTGGATGGGCGCCGTCACCAGCCGGCGACCTGGATCGGCGATGTCGTGGGTGGCCGTGCACAGGAAGGCCTGCTGGCTGGCGATGGCATCGTCCTCCAGGGTCACCGGGGCGACGTTGTAGCAGTCGACCTGATCACCGAGCGCGCTACGGGCGCCCATGTCCAGGTTCCAGGGCGCCCAGATCCGCGCGCTGGGATAGACCGAGGCGGTGGCGTGCACACGAGCGCCGAACAGCCGCAGCCACGCCCGGCGCCAACCGTGGAGGGGCCGCGGACTCATTCGGCAGAAGAGGCCCCAGGCCAGGCCCCAGATTGCCCGCGCGAGCTGATTGCGGCGGGAGAGCTCACTCCGGTAGCGAACGGGATCCTTCACGCGGTGACTCGACGCCCGGCCACACGACCCTCGCGAGCGCCGCCTAGAACAGGCGCTCCTCCACCACCAGCACATCGCCCGGCAAGACCAGGACGTTGCTCGAGCGACCCTCGGTGATGTCGGCGACGCGGTAGATGTGGCTTTCGACCTTGCCACCCAGCTCCCGTCGCAGGCTGACCGAGTTCTTGGCGGCGATCCCCGTGAATCCCCCCGCCTGGGCGATGGCGTCCACGATCGTCATGTGGGGGTAGTAAGCGACGGATCCCGGCTTCTGCACCTGGCCCAGCACGGAGATCTTCCGGCTGTTCCATTCCTTCATCAGGACCGTGATCTGCGGGTTCTTGAGGTATCCCTGCCGCAGCCGATCGGTGAGTCGCTGCTGGATCTCGCCGGTGCGCAGCCCCGTCACCGGGATCCGGCCGGCCAGGGGAAAATCGATCGTCCCGTCCGTGGCCACCCGGTAGATACCGGTGAGATCGCTCTCACCGTAAACCCGAACCTCGAACATGTCGTCTACGCCGACCTGATCGTCCGCCAGCATCTGGTCGGCGTTACTGCTGGGAGGAGGTTCGGACGGCCGCTGATTGTGAGCACAGCCCACGGCTGCGACCCCGAGTGCGGCCAACACAAATGCGATCGACACGGCTCGTGCGTATCTGCCACGACCCATCATGAACCTGACCTTTAGTATGTCAGACCGATCCGCGCGAAGATCTGGTGCTTCGTATAACTTGCTCCAGAGGCTGTCGGACCGCCCAGCGTGTCATTGCTGTCGTTCCGGAGGAGCGTGTAGGACAACCCAGCGAAGGCCCAGGGGCGGAGGTAGTAGTCGACGGTCGCAGTCGCTTGGAGCAGGTCGTCAATCCTGGGGTTGGGCTCGCCCACCGGAAGCCCGTAGAAGCGCTTGTGATCGTAGGCTAGCCAGAGCTGGGCGATGAAGCGGGAAACCGCCTGATGCGCCAAGCTGGCATACACCCCGTCGTCATAAAAGAAGTTACCGATTACCGAGTTCTGGAAGTCATGATGGGCGCCGAAGGTGATCTTTGTCGAGAACAGGGGGAGGATAACCAGCTCGCCGGCCGCGGTGGTCGATCCCAGAAAACCTCCCGTGTTCTTGCCGGTCGCATAGAAGGCGTTCTGATATCCGAACGCCAGTGAGACCGACGTCTTCTCGGTGATCAAGCCTCTGACTCCGACCACGGCCCGAAGGGGGTACGAGGCCGACTTCTTGCGGGCTCCGGTCGTGGACTCATCGATCAATCCGCCTGCGTCCCGGTCGTTCAGGTAGAAAACGTAACCCTGGCGGACCTGGAGATAGAGAGCCGTCTTGGGCAGCCACCGCCAGCTCAGATCGAGCATGGCCTCGTTGCTCATGGAATTGGCCGGCTTAAGGGCCTCGGTCTCGAAGACGTCGATCATGTTCGTCAGGCGCAGCAGACCCTGGAGGCGTCCCCCGCCCGGCGACCAGCGCACTTGGGCCGCCGCCAGATTGTTGTCGCGGATGATGATGTCGCTGAGAGGGCCGGTCGGAGCGTAGGGCGCGTCCTGAAGTCGTGAGAAGGTGTCGGAGAAGCCTAGCACCAAGGCGCCGGTCGAGTTGTGCTCCAGGACGACGGCGGCCGTCGGCGTAAATGCCCTCAGGCGCGTCACGTCGGAATTGCTTGACAGGTACTCCCGGTACATCAGTGAGGCGCGCAGGTCGAAGAACAACCCGGCGGGCACCTCGCCGTTGCGGGCGACGTTCGTGAGGTCGAGCGCCGGGGTGACGCGTAAGATCGGTGACGAGATCGCCCCCGAGTCAGTATAGAAGACGTTACTGTCATACCCGCCCTCGACCGTCACGCCGGTGTGGAGGGTGGCCCCGTCGCTGATCTGGAGGCCATTGGCGGGCGCAGGCACCGCCACGGGTGGGGAAATCGTCCCGCCGGTGACGGGACCCATCAACTGCTGCGCATGGCCCGCGCGCGCCCACAGCAGCAAACCTGCGACAGCGCATACGGACAGGTATCGAAAGGTCATGTGCGATCGGCTCGGATAGGGACGGCTCGGCGGCGGAAGAGACTACATGTACGTGCTGGCGGCGGGCGGCCGATCAATCGGGGTCGTGGGAACCCCCGGCTGCGTCGGATCATCCCGAGGGATGTTCGGGTCGATGTCGAGATCGACCCGAGTCGCCCCGACAAAGCTCAAATCCTCGCCAATGCAGTTTTCCGCCTCGGCGCCCAGCACCATGACCTTCTGGTTGATGATCGTAAGTCGGGTGAACTCATGAGTTCTGCCACCCTCATCGGCCCGGGCTACGTTCTCCTGAAGAGCGGTGAACGCCTGCTCAGCGATGCCGAAGTTCACCTTCGCCTGGACCTCTTTGTCCATGACGCAGTTGAGCTTGATGATGTCCTTCTGCTTGCGGGCGGTCTCTTCCAGCGCATGAATGTGGGTCACCACTTGGTTCATGCCCTGTTGGTACTCGCGAGCCTGGTTCGTCATCTCTTGAACCGACAAGGTCGGCGTTTGTCCCACAGAAATATCCGCAGCCGGGGGCTGCGACGTGGGCGCCGGGGCGGCGGTCGGTCCAGGCTGGGCAAAGGCGGAACTTGAAAAAAGGACACCCGCCAGAGCGAATTTTTCTAACCTGCTCACTGTTTGTCCTTTCCGTCTCCGCAGATAGCCAAGGTAGCCATACCCTCGGGCGACGCGGCTAGCTTAGGCATCGGGTCATTCCGTGTCAACCAATTGACGCGGGATACGGCTCCGCGTCAGTCGACTACGGGTGAGCGTCATCACCACACAGGGGCGTTTCGCCTTTGCCACCCCATCCGCGCGTAACCGCCGTGACAGCTACTGAGAGGCCTGGAACACGAACGGGAAGGAAACCTCGACGGAACCGCCGGCCGGGGCAGGGAAACGCCACCGCGCCACCAGTGACTTGATGCAGCTCGCGACCTCGCTATCGCCCATGGTGTCGTTCTCGACGTCGATCCCGGAGACCGTACCGGCGGCCGTGATCGTCCAGTGGACGACCACCTTGCCGCTGAGGCTCGGGGTGCGCTTCAGCGCGCGCTCGTAGCATGCCTTGATGGCGCCCAGGCGGCTGCGCACCTCCTTCGAGACGATGCTGGGATCCAGTTCGCCATCGACCGCAGGCGCCTCGCTCTTCACGACGCCCGAGACCCGCTTCTCGCCCGAGACGACGCCCGTCTCACCACCCGCGATCGAGCCGCCGCCGCGCAGGCCGCCCACGCTGGCGACCCGTCCCGAGCCGCTGCCACCGCTCTTGATGCCGCGCAGAGCGGCGTCGCTGCTGGCTACGCCCACGCCGCCGATGTTCTGGAAGGCCTTCTCCTGATCGCGGTCGACGTCGCCCTTCCCCAGCACGTCGGCCAGCGAGCCGCCGCCGTCCGCCTTGGCGCCCAGCAGCTTCAACAGTCCGGTCGAACGAACCTGCTCGGCCAGACGCGCCCGGCGCTCGGCGTCGGCGCGCGCCCGCTCTTCGGCCAGCTTGGCCTTCTCGGCCTCCGTCAGCTCGCGCTTGGGCTGCGCCTTCTTCTCTTCCGGCTTCTTCTTCTCGGCCTTCTCTTCCTTCTTCTCTTCGGTCTTCTCCTCGACCTTCGCCTCTTCCTTCTTCGGCTCTTCCTTCTTCGGTTGAGCCACCATCTTCACGAAGCGGTCGGGGATCTCCTCGATGTCCGGCTTGCGCGGCCAGTCGACGTTGCGCAGATAGATCACCAGCAGCAGGTGCACCAGGAACGAGATGCCCGCGATGGTGGCGAAGAACCAGTCGACGCCGCTGGTCAGCGAGCCACGCACGGAGGCGGGCAGCTGCGGCCGCGGCTGGGGCGGCGGGGGCGTGACGAACTGGAACAGGATCGTCATGTCGCCGAGCACGATCTTGCCGCGCGACCGCTCGTCGAGCGGCAGCACGAAGCTGGGGCCCTTGCGCTGGATCTTGCCGGACTGGCGCAGCTGGGCCAGCGAGATGATCTCGCTGCCCACGGCGATGCGCGCGTCCATGCCCTCGGAGAAGTGGGCCACGTAGCGGTTGCCGGTCACCTCGAACAGCAGCCACTGGCGCGGCAGCACGTCGGACGGAACGACGAACATGTTCTTCGCCGACTGCCCGATGGTGATGTTCTCGCGCTTGCGGACCAGCCGCTCTTCCACGATGCGGCCGCCCTGGATGATGCCGATGCGCAGGATCTTGGGCTTCGCTCCCGCGACGTTCGGGGCCGAGCCTTGCGCTGCTACCTGAGTGGCCATGTCGTGGGTACCTCGCCGGCTGTGAAGGGCTAGAAAGGAGCGCCGTTGACGCTATCGAAGATGCGCGGCAGGAAGTCCTGCTTCAGCTCCTGCCAATCGTAGTTGATGCTGGACTTCTGATAGAAAAAGAAGGCCTCGGGCTTCTGGATCTTGCCCTCGATGCGGATGTCTTCGGTGATGCGGTAGATCTTCTTGCCGCCCGCGCCCCGCTCGACCTTCACCTTGGGGGCCTCGGTGCCGACGTTCGCGCCGGTGGTGCCGCCCGCGCCTGGGGCGACGACCGCGGGGGTCGCCGCGCGCGCCGCCGGCTTGGCCGTCTGGGCCGACCCGGAAGCCGCTCCCAGCAGGATCATCCCCATCGCCAGCACCGAACCGAAGCGCTGCATCCCGGTCATCGTCTACTTCCCTTTCTGGGCCGGGGCAGCGCCGGCCGCAGGGGCCGCCGGCTTGGCCGCTCCGCCCGCCCCACCAGCGCCCGACGCCGACTTCTGCGCCGCCCGCTGCCGCTCCCTCTCCTCGGCCTTCTTCTGCCGTTCCAGGCGCTTCTGCTCCTTGACGATCTTGTCCTGCGCCTCGGCCAGGTAGCTGTCGGTCGGATCGCCCGCCGGCATGGTCGCCCCCATCATCTGCTTGTACTTCTGCAGATAGGAGATGGCGGTGTTCAGCTTGGCGATGGTGTCACCGGTCGGCATCTTGTCCGCGTCCAGGTACAGGATTCCCAGGTTGAACACTGCGTCGGCGTAGTTAGGGAAAATCTGAAGGGCTCGTTTGTAGGCGGCCTCTGCTTTGTCGTACTGCTTGTCGCCCCGGTAGGCGCTGCCCAGGTTCAGGAACGCCTTGGCGAACCCCGGCTGCAGCTGGGTCGCCTTCTCCAGGACCGGCGTCGCCTCGCGGTAGTTCTTGGCGATCAGGTACTGGGCGCCCAGGTTGTTCCAGATGACGGCGTTGTCCGGCCCGGCCTCGGCCGCCTTCTTCAGGAGCTCGATGGCTCCCGGGGTGTTCTTCTGGTCGATCTCCAGAAAGGCCAGCATCTGGTAGACGTCGCAGCGCTCGGCGTCCGAGGCGCCGTTGGCCTGCATCATCTCCCACAGCTTCTTGGTCCACTCGTACTTGCCGAGCTTGTAGTAGGCCTTGGCCATGATGAGCATGGCGGGCGTGTACCGCTCGTTCTTGTTCAGGGCGGCCTTGGCCGCAGTCACGGCGGCCTCGTAGCGGCCGGCGCGCAGGGCCTGCTCGGCCGTCTTGGTCTCCTCGGTAGGGACGACGGCGGGCGGAGGCTGGCGCTTCTTGCGGGGGGTGGCGGCGGCATCCTCCGCGGGCGCTTGCGCCCGCGCGGAGCCGGCCATCACGGAAGTGACCGCCAGCGCGCCGGTCAGCAGGGCAGCGATCAAACCCCGGCGCATCATGGCGCCTCCAATCCGACGCGCTCGTCCTTGATGTAGGGGAACTCGTCCGGCAGGTACTTGGACAGGTTCTCGCGCGCCTTCTTCACGTACTCGTTGGTCACGCCCATCTGCGACGCGCGGGACAGGGTGTCCTTCCAGCGCTTCTTCGCCTCGTCCTCGACCGGGGTCACGAACTGCAGGATGGCGTCCTTGTACTGGCTCTCGACCATGCCGCAGTCGTCCGGATTGGCCTTGCAGGCCTGCTTGGCCAGCTTCGCCAGCTCGGGCGGCGGGTTGTCGGCCGCCTTCAGCAGCTTCTGCGAGAACTCGTAGTAGACGTCGCCGGTGCGCAGGAAGGCGGCCAGGGTCCAGGTGGCGTCCTTGTAGGCCCACACCTTCTGGTAGTCCTCGTTCAGCGACTTGGCCTCGGCGGCGAAGGCGTCGAAGGTCTTCTTGACCTGGTCGGGCTTGCTGCCGAAGTGCAGCTGCTTCTTCTGGAAGGCCTTGAACTTCTCCTCGACGATCAGGAAGTCGGCCTTGGCCGCGAAGCCGGCCGCCGGCGTGGCCGCGGGGAGCTTCCGGTCGACGAACTCGTCGCGCACCTTCTTGTAGGCCGCCTCGACCTGCTTCTTGTCCTTGTTCGTCTTCTCGGCGATCACGGCCTGCTTCATGTAGGCCTGAACGACGTATTCGCCAGCCGCCTGCTGCTTGTCGAACTTCTTGATGAACTCACGCAGACAGGTGGTCTGGCGGGCCACGTCCTTGGCCTTCTCGTAGGCGTTGCAGGCGAAGAAGTAGGCCTGGGCGGCATCGGAGGGCTTGTCCGTGTTGGCGTCCGAGTAGCGCTTGTAGAGCTCGGCCGCCTTCGGGTACTGCTGATCGTTGTCCAGCAGGGATGCCGCCAGACCCAGCGCCTCGCGGCGGTGGTCGGACTGGGCGAACTTCGGGCTCTCGGCGATCTGCAGGTACCCCTGCACGGCCTGGTCGAACTCGAAGAAGCGGTAGTGATTGCGCGAGGCGTTCCACAGCGCCTCCTTGCCCCACTCCGAGTCGGGGTAGTCCTTGTACAGGCGCTCGTAGCACTTCGTGGCCTGGCCGTACTGGTACAGCTTCTCGTAGATGACGCAGGCGTTGTTCAGCGCCGTGGGGGCGCCGGGATCCTTGGGGTTCGAGTTGACGACGTCGATCAGGTCCAGCGCCAGGCCCACGTCCAGCTCGGTGGAGATCTTGGCGGGCGGCTTGGCCGGGCCCGTCCCGGTCCCCGTCTTGGGGCCGGTCTGGCCGGCCGTCACCGGAGCGGCCACGCCCGAGACGATGGCGATGCCGCCCTGTCCCGAGCGGCACATGACCAGCTCCTTGCTGGTGCCCTTCTCCTCGTTCTCCATCGACAGCTGCAGACGCTTGGTGATGATGGTGGTCTTCACCGAGGCCTTGATCTGGGCGATGCGCTGCAGGTAGGCGGCGGCGTTCGCGGACTTGCCGCAGGCCGAGCCGGCGAACTGGTCGGCCACCCCCAGCAACTGGCCGAGGGCGCAGTCCTTCGCCTCCTCGTCCTCGATGGTGTAGTCGATGAAGTAGGTCTGCAGGATGGCGTCGTAGGCCTTGAAGCCGATGTCCGGCTTGCTGCCGCAGTAGTCGTCGGTGATGGCCCCCAGCCGCTTCCGGGCCTCGGGCCAGTTGTGATAGCGAAGCTGGATGACCGCGGCGGCGTAGCGCAGGTCGGGGATGCGGTCGTTCTTGATGTTCTGGACGTACCAGTCGATGGCGTCCGTGTACTTCAGGTAGATGTCCGGCATGGGCAGGGGCGATACCGGCGCCTTGGTGTTCTTCTCGTCGGGGATGGGCGGATCCTGGATCTTCCCGTCCTTCTTCATCCCGTCGATGATCTCTTCGTAGGCCTTGATCATCCGGAAGGCCGAGTCTTCCTGGTAGCGGTTGTCCATCTGCGAGTCGCGCACGGTCTGGTACGCGGTGATGGCCTGGGGCAGCTGACCCGAATAGTAGAGGGCGTCGGCGTAGAACGCCGAGAACTCGTAGGCGCGCTTGGAGTTCGGGTAGGCGGCCAGGTACTTCTCGTACAGCTCGGCGGCGGTGCGATAGAGCGCCTTGCACTCGTCCAGCTTGGCGATGTCCCGCGGGTTCTCCTGCCACTTGGCCTTGCAGGCCTGAGCGGCGGCGTGCACGTTCGTGGCCGCCGTCAGCAGCGCGTCCTCCGCCAGCTCGCGCGCCACCGCCAGCGCCTCGGGGTTATCCTTGTTCTTCTCGTACCAGACGGTCCCCTTGCTGTAGTTGCGGCCCAGCGCCTCGCGCTCCTTGGCGGCGGCGATCAGGTTGCGATCGCGCTCGTAGCTGCGGACGATCTTCTCCTGCACCCGGGGCGCGTCGCTGTAGGCGGGCCAGCGCTCCAGCAGCGCCTTGTAGACCGCGATCGCCTCGGGATACTTCGTGGAGTCGAACATGATGTCGCCCAGGCGCTGGTACACCTCGCGCACGTGCGGCTCGTCCTCGCGCCCCTTGTAGAAGGAGTTGATGCGGTCCAGGCTGCTCTCGGCATCGGGGATGGCATCGCCGTTCCAGTCGGTCTCGGCGAAGCTGACGCCCAGGTACTGGATGGCCTCCGGCCGCAGGTCCTGGCCCACCTTCTGGCCGGCGGCCTTGCGGCTATCGGCGTACTTGACCAGGTTGTCGAACTGCCGGATCGCCTCGGGGAAGTTGTTGTCGCGGTAGTACGACCAGGCCAGCTTGTACAGGCCCCGGTCGTAGTAGGGCGAGTCCTTGAAGTCGAGGACCTTGCGGAAGGCGGCGATGGCCAGCCGCAGCTCGTTGGCGGCCTCGAAGTGGAACTCGCCCACGCGCGTCCAGGCCTCGGGCAGGAACTTCGAGTCCTTGCGCACCGGCGTGCAGTCCTTGTACGGATCCTCGCCCGACGGCGGCGCGGCCGGCGGATCGAGCGGCTTGTACTGGTTCGAGCAGGTCAGCGCCAGCAGCGCCTGGCGCGCCTGCGCCTCTTCGCCCATTTCACCCAGGCAGAAGCCGAGCAGGTAGTAAGTCGCGTCCAGGAAGCGGTAGTTCGGGAACTCGGTCAGCAGCCGCTTGTAGATGGTGATGGTGGCGGTGTAGTCGACCTTGGGCGGGGGCGACGAGGGCGGGTTGGGGCCGTCCAGCGCCTTCTTGTAGGTCTCGTCGGCCTCCAGGAAATCCTCGGCCGACTTCTCGTAGTAGAGCTCGGCCAGGCGGAACATGGCGTCCGGCGTCCAGCGCTTGTCGTTGGGGTACTTCTGCAGGAAGGCCTCGAACATCGCGATGGCGTCGCGGCGGCGATCCTTGGCCTCCTTCTCGTTGGCCTCGATCTGGGGCTCGTACTTGTCGTTCAGGATCCGCTGCTTGTCGGCGTAGGCCCGCTTGATGATCAGGCGCGCCGTGCCGCGGAACTCCTGCACCGCCTCCGAGAAGCGGTCGAAGTCGTGCATCAGCTCGTCGACCGTACGGGCGTCGACCGTCTGGGTGGGCGGTGGCGTCGCGGCGATCGCCGCGGGCGCCAGGGCGCCCACGCTGGTGCCCAGCACCACGGCGCCGATACCGGCGAGCCTGAGGGCGCTCCGGGTGAGGAACCGGAGCCCGTGGCCCGCGATCACTTGTCTTCCTCCAGAAGCTTCTTGAAGTCCTCGTCGAGCGTCTTCATCTCGAGGTTCTTCTGCGTGGTCAACTTCGTGACCTGCTGGGTCTTCTCGTCCTTCAAGCCCCAGGCGACGTCGATGATGCCGACGTCGGACCGCACCACCAGGTCGTAGAAGCGGTCGGCGACCTTCGTGAACATGGCCTGCGCCAGCCCTCCCCCCAGCGACTGCGACTCGCCCAGGACCGTCCCCAGCTTGGAGGTGGCCTGGTGCAGCTCTTCCTTCTCGGTGGCGATGTAGCCGCGCACCTTCTCCAGCCGTACCTCGGCCTGCGCGTCGACCCGGCGATCGAACTCGGCCAGGTTGCGATCGATGACGTCGGCACGGGCCAGCACGCCGTTCAGCCGATCGACCTGCATCTGCTTGTCGGACGGCAGGCGCACCTTGGCGCGCGTCTGGATGACCTGCTCTTGCTTCAGCAGCTCGGCCAGGCGAGTGGTCATGCGCCGCTCTTCCTCGCCGGCGGCGCCGGCGGTCGACGATTCGCGGTTCGCCTCGGCGATCTCGTCGCGCAGCTTGTCGTGCTGCGTGTGCAGCTCGTCGATGGCGGCGCGCAGGTCCTTCACGGGACCCTGGATGTCCTCGGGGCGGATCTTCTGCTCGGCCTGCGAGCTCCGGTAGAACTGCTCGATGGCGACCAGCTGCGCCTCCAGGCTCTGAATCTGCACGTTCAGCTCCGACCCCTGGGCGTCCAGCGCCTCGTACTGACCATGCACCTGGCGGTCGCGCTCCTTCAACGCTTCACGGGTCTGGGGCAGGTTCTTGATCTGCCGCTCCAGCGCGTCGCGCTCGGCGTTGATGTGGTCCAGCTCGACCTTCTCGTCACCGTGCAGGCTGGGCTCCAAGATCTGTCGCACCGCCCGCACGAAGCGCTGCCGCGCATCGACGAGCTGGTTCATGATCTCGACGGACTTGGTGCGATCCGCCGCCAGGTCCGGGAAGATGCCGGCCCGCCCAGACGTCTGGATGGCCCGCTCCAGCTTCACGACGATCTGCTCGCTGTCCTTCAGGGCGCGCTCGATGTCGCCCACGTCGTTGGTCAACGACAGCAGCCGCGCCACGTCCGGATCGGCCTTCACCCACTTGGCGGCCTGCGGGGGGATGAACGACGACACGTCGAACTTGTCCAGGTTCTTCCCCACCAGGTTCTCGAAGTAGGCCGAGTCCTGCTGGGCCCGCACCACCTCGGCCTGAAGCTGGCGATGGATGGGCTCGAACTCGTCACGGGTCTTCGAGAACGAGTCGCTGGCCAGGTAGAAGTTGCTCATGCGGAGCTGCAGGTTGCCCATCAAGAGCCGCATCTCGGGCGCGTCGCTGTCGTCCGGCGCGTCCAGGATCAGGAGGTCGATGGCCTCCCACGCCTCCTTCCACTTCTTGGCCTTGATGAACGTCCACGCCTCCTCGTACTTCGCCTTCGAGAAGTGGCGGGAGGTGTGCGCGATCGATTCGTACGCCTCGACGGCGCGGTCGAACTGGTCACGCTCGTACAGGATGCGGCCGAGCGCCAGGCGAGCCAGATCCTGGATGTCCTTGCCCGAGTCGTCGGGGGGCTGCAATTTCAGGATCGAGTCGTAGATGACCGAGGCGCCCGCCAGGTCGCCGTTACGGGCGGCGATGGTGCCCAGGAAGTAGCGCGCCTGGAAGTAGTAGGGGTTGGACGAGGGGATGCCGTTGAAGCTCTCGGCGGCCTCGGGCAGCTTGCCCCGGAAGTACAGGTACTTGCCGCGCACATAGGGCACCCCGGGCTCCAGCTGCTGGACGGGGACGCCCGCCAGGCGCTGCAGGTACTGGTCGATCTGTTCGTAGTCGCCCGTGCGCAGCGCGATCTCGATGAGCCGCTGCAGGGCGAGCTGCTCGGACTTCGAGTTCGTCTGCTTCTTGATGGCCAGCGTGAAGTACTGGCGGGACGGGTAGTAGTCCCGCGCCTGGAACAGCGACTCGCCCAGCAAGAACACGGCGTCGTCGAAGGCCCGCGAGTTCGGGTACTTCTCGACCACGTCCAGGAGGATGGTGGCCGCCTCCTCGTAGTTCTTCAGGTTGAAGAGAACCTGCGCGTCCAGCACGCGGCGGTCGGCCACGTCGGGCGGCGGAGGAGCTGTGTCCTTGAACTCGGCGACCATCTCCCGGACCCGCTGGTCCAGGTCAATCAGCTTCCGGTTGAAGTCGTCGACCTCGTCGGCGCGCGCGCGGCCACCGGCGAGGGCCAGAGCCCCGAACGAGATCCCTACGATGATGCCGGTCCGAAGTGTCATCCGCCCCTTTTCGTGGCCTCCTGGATGCCCACGCCTCCAGGCTATTTCTGCGCGGGCGCCGGCGTGCTGGTGGCGGCTGCGGCTGGCGCCGAGTCCGTGGCGACCACGTTCACGCGGAAGTCGACCGCGGGCCGATCCTCGAGGTTGGTGGTCATGTTGCCCTTCTCGTACCCGACCACCGTGATGGCGGTGGCCTTGGCCTCGCCCGCCACGAAGGTGTGGCTGGAGCGAACGGTCATCTTGTAGCCCTTGAGGTAGCTGAACACGCCGAAGCCGTTGCCCTGATAGAACATGACGACCGACAATGTGTGCGAGCCAGGCTGGATCGCACCGTTGTAGACGTCGAATTCTTTCATTTCTGCCAGGCGGCCGGTGTCGTCGGCCTTCGCATAGATCTGGACGCCGTCCAGCGCGTAGACCGCCTTGATCAGGCTGTACGAGTTCCCCATCTCGTTCTTGTGCCGGATGACCGCCCGCGACGCGCCGAGCGTGCCGCCCAGGACCGTCTCCTTGAGGAGATTGAGGCGGGCCTTGGTGCGGAAGATCTGCTCCTTCAGCTCGTTGACGTTCTTTTCCAGCGCGCGCAGCCGGACGGAGTTCGCGGCGTCGCCGCCTGCGGCGGGGGCAGCCGGCGCGGCCGGGCCGGAGTCGCTGGGCGCTGCGACCGCGGCGCCTGCCGAGGGAGGGGCAGGGGGCGCGGCAACTGGCGCGGCCATGGTCCCCGCCGTGGCGGGGCTGGCCGGGGGCGCACCGGCCGGCGCCTGCGCGCGAGCCGTACCTCCCATCGGGAGCACCACTGATGCAGCGGCCACTGTCAAAAGAGCCAGAAAAATGACGGTGCCAGGACCGCGGGTGTGACCGCGCATGTTGGAATATCGGTCTACTGTCATCGTTCTGGCTCCGTCAGGATGGAGGCGCCGCAACCGCGCGGGCACAGGTCCGAGGACGCCTTGTATATCAGGACGCATGGTGTCGGTCAAACTTGCTCACCGACGCAAACTCTGTGCAGGACAGAGCTTTTTGGGTATCGGGACCGGAAAGCGAGCGGCCAGAGGGCGCCACGACGGTCTCTTTCCCGGGGCGCCTTGGACGGGACCGGCCGGCCAATCGGGCGTCGATCGGCGCTTCGTGCGGCCCGATCGCTAAGCTTCCGTTGGAGCTTCTTGCAGAACTTTTTGCGAGGTGCTCCGCGCCCGCACGATCTCCCGCCAGGCCGCCTCCAGCACCTCGTTCAGCCCGGCTCCGGTGGCGGCGCTGATTCCCATCAACTCGATACCCCGGCGCTTGAAGGGGCCCACCAGCAGCTTGAACCGCCGCCTGACCTCGGGGAGGTCCATCTTGTTCAGGACCACGATCTGGGGCCGCGCCGCCAGCTCGGCGTCGTAGAGGGCCAGCTCGCGATTCAGGGTCTCGTAGTCCTTCAAGGGCGTCCGGCCCGGTACCGGGCTGACCTCCAGCAGGTGGATGAGGACCCGGGTCCGCTCGAGGTGGCGCAAGAACCGATCGCCCAGGCCCGTTCCGGCGTGAGCGCCCTCTATCAGGCCGGGGATGTCGGCCACCACGAAAGAACGGTCGTTAGAGAGCTGAACCATGCCCAGGTTCGGCACCAGCGTGGTGAACGGGTAGTCCGCGATCTTGGGCCGGGCGGCGGAGATCCTGGCGATCAGCGATGACTTGCCGACGTTGGGGAAGCCCAGCAGGCCGACGTCGGCCAGCAGCTTCAGGTCGAGACGAAGATTGCGCTCCTCGCCCGGCAAACCCGGCTCCGATTTCCGGGGCGCGCGGTCGGTAGAGGTGGCGAAGTGGATATTCCCACGTCCTCCCTTGCCTCCTCGCGCCGCCACGAAGGTCTCGTCGGCCGTGCGCAGATCGGCCAGCAGGGCGCCGCTGTCCTCGTCGTAGACCTGCGTCCCCGGGGGCACGCGCAGCACCAGATCCTCGCCGCCGCGGCCGTAACGATCCTTGTTGGCGCCCGAG
>Ga0105238_10000890_pt1 | contig 30714 bp, 30 predicted proteins | sample KBSC34metaG_FD_81526 | JGI IMG/M metagenome (GOLD analysis project Ga0105238, IMG submission 81526) | Corn rhizosphere microbial communities from Kellogg Biological Station, Michigan, USA - KBS C3-4 metaG | ecosystem: Host-associated > Plants > Roots > Rhizosphere > Soil | place: Michigan, USA...
ATCGACGCGCGCACGGCGCTCGGCGTGCGGCGTCAGGTGTTCTTCGTCGGCATGGGCGGCTACGACACGCACTCGAACACGGTGACCAACCAGACCAACCTGTTCAACCAGCTCGCCCCGGCGCTGAAGTCGTTCTACGACTACACGGTGGCCGCAGGCGTCGACGCCAACGTCACCACGATCACGATGTCGGACTTCAACCGCACCTTCATCGGCAACGGCAACGCGGGCGTCGACCACGCGTACGGCGGTCACTCGATCGTCATGGGCGGCTCGGTCAAGGGCGGCGACCTGTACGGCACGTTCCCGCAGCTGGTCGTGAAGGGTCCGGACGATTCGGGCAGCAACGGCGCATGGATCCCGACCACGGCAGTGGACCAGGTGGGCGGGACGCTCGCCAAATGGTTCGGCGTCGTGCCGACCGACGTCGACTACATCTTCCCGAACCTCGCGAATTTCTCGGTGCGCGACCTGGGCTTCATGAGCTGACCGCACGCACTCCGTCAACGACGGTCTCGCGTCAACCGCCGGACGCCGCTACCCCCCGTGGCGCCGGTCGCGAGGCCGCCACCCTTCCCCCGCCGCGCCTGCCTTCTCCTCTGGCAGGGCGGCGGATTTATTTGCAGCGTCAGGCCGGCACGCCGAGCAACTCGACGGCCGCATCCTCCAGCGCGCTCGCGTCGACCGGCTTCGCGAGCAGCGGCAAACCCGCGTCGCGCACGATCCGTGCAGCGTCGACGCCGGTATCGCCGGTGACGATGAGCGCGGGGATCGGCGTGCCGAGCTCGTCCTGCAGGCGCGCGATCGCGTCGACACCCGTCTGCGCGCCCTGCAGGCGAAGGTCGGCGACGATGAGATCGGGATAGCGCGCGTAGTGCCCGATGTCGTCGAGGAGCGCTTCGGCGCTCGTCGCGCCTGCGACGTCCGCTTGCCAGGTGGCGAACAAGGCGCGCATGGCGTCGATCGCGGCCGGATCGTCGTCGAGCACCGCGACGAGGCGGCCGGCGAGCTGGGTACGAGGACGGCTGCGCGCGCGCGGCGCGGCGGGCATGCGGGAGGCTCGCAATGTCGCCACCCGCGGCGCGCGCACGGAGAAACACGATCCGCGTCCGGGCTGCGACACGACGTGGATCGGATGCTCCAGCAAGTCGGCGAAGCGGCGCACGATGGCGAGCCCGAGACCCATGCCCTTGCGCGCCACCGGCGTGCGTGCGTCCGCGACCTGATAGAACTCGTCGAAGATGCGCGCGAGCTCGGATGCCGCGATCCCTATACCCGTGTCCGCCACGACGATTTCTACGTGGCGCCCGCGCCGACGCACGCCGAGCACGACACCGCCGCGCCGCGTATAGCGCACGGCGTTGGCTACCAGGTTGCCGACGATGCGCTCGAGCAATGCCGGATCGCTGTTCACGGTGACGCGCGTGCGCGCCACGCGCAGGGCAAGGCCGCGGGCCGCGGCCTGCGGCGCGAACTCGTCGGCGATGCGCGCGAAGAGAGGCGCGAGCGGGACGTCGCACCGCTCGGGCTGCAGCGCGCCCGCCTCGAGTCGCGACAGGTCGAGCAGCTGCCCGAATTGCGTCTCGAGCGCCGCGATCCCGCCCTGAACGTTGCCGACGAGACCCTGCCATTCGGTCTCGTGCGCGCGCGCCGCCAGCGCGGCGGCGTAGAGGCCGAGCGCGTGCAGCGGTTGGCGCAGGTCGTGACTCGCCGCGGCGAGGAGCTGGCTCTTCGCACGGTTCGCCGCTTCGGCCGCGCCGCGCGCCTCGAGGGCCGCGCGCGTGCGGTCCTTGAGCTCTCCGATCAGGTCGAGATTCTCGTAGCGGATGGTGAGCGAGTGCGTGAGCACGTCGTTGAGCCGATGCCCGAAGCCGACGACGAAACCGAGCACCACCGCGAGCACGCCGGCGGTGAAGAGGTGCACGTGGTCGCCGACGACGGCGACCCGCACGATCAGCGGGACGAGCGCCGGGAGCACGAAGCCGTAGAAGGACGGCTTGTACACGGCCGTGAGATTGAGCCCGCCCATCACGACGCCGAACAGACACACGATCAGGAGCGCCTGGTGCGCGAGCGAGGCGGGGAACAGCACGATGGCGGCGACGCCCCAGAGCGCGCCGGCGACCGTGGACCCGGTTGCCCAGTAGATGCCCCAGCGCACGACGGCTGCAGGACCGGGCCGGATGCGTTGCCACGCGCGCAACAGCACCGTGCGCCACGCCTGGTTCACCATCACCAGGGACGCCCAGGCGGCGAGCAGCGCGTGCGGAGCCTCTTCCCACATGACGCCGCAGAAGATCGCGGCGCCGAGGCCCATCGAGACCGAGGTGAGATGGCCGTGGCGATACAGCGTCGCGACCTGGTCGCAGCGCGCGCGGCGCACGAGCGCCGGATCGCAGGCGGCAAGCGGCGACATGCGTAGGGAACGACGCGCCAGCGGCTTGGCAGTCAGTGCATCTCGCGCGCGGCGGCGTCGACCGCGACGCCGCGTCGCGCGAGCTCGACGATCGCCTGCGCTCGCGAGTGCACGTTGAGCGCCTTCAGGATCGCGCTGACGTGCACTTTCACCGTGCCTTCCGACAGGCGTAGGTCGCGGCAGATCATCTTGTTGGGCTTGCCCTGCACGAGCAGGCGCAGCACCTCGGCCTGTCGCTGCGTCAGGCCGAGCGCGTGCGCGGGCACGCCGTCGACCTGCGCGGGCGCGCGCGCGAAATCGCGCGTGACGCTGCGTCCGCCGGCAAGCACCGTGCGCACGGCGTCGAGCAGATCGCGCGGGCTCGCGGTCTTGGCGACGTAACCGTGCGCGCCGGCGGCAAGCGCGGCGCCGACGGTCGCGCGGTCGTGTGTGGCCGACAGCACGAGCACCGGAATGCGCGGATAGTCGCGCACCAGCTGCGCCAGCAAGTCCAGGCCGTGCGCGCCGGGCAGCGTCAGGTCCAGCAGCAAGAGGGAGCAGTCCGGGTGCCGTGCGAGCGCGGTGAGCGTCGACTCGCGATCCTCCGCGACGATCACCTCGAGACTTCGCTCGAGCTCGGGCAGCGCGCGCAGCAACGCCTGCTGCATCAACGGATGGTCGTCGATCGCGATGATCTTCATGGACTCCCCCTGGCCGGACGCGAGGCTGTGGCCGCCTTTCGCTGTCGTCCGGGATATTGGCGGACCATCCCGCGGCGGCAACCTGCCACTTTCGACAGAGGCGCGCGTGTCGCGCCGCCAAGCTCGGTCAACCGTTGCGCGCGAATCCGGACTTCTGCTGATCGCTCGCTTCACGGCGCAACGCGCGCAGTCGCGCGTCGACCTCGGACGCCTGGTAGAAGTCGCCGTCCTTGGCCTTCGACGCGAGCTCGAACTGCACGATGGCGCCCTTGATGTCGCCCTGCCACGCGTAGTACTCGCCCTGGTGGCGATGCTCGGCCATGTCCTTGTGCAAGCCAGCGTACGCGCGCGCGGCATAGAGATGCAGCGGCCCGTCGGTGGGAAAGCGCAGCAGCTGGCGCTCGGCGAACTGCGCCGCATCGCTGAAGCGGCCCGCGCGGATCAGCGCGTCGGGGTAGTCGTACACGAGCTGCATCTTGTTGGGATAGCGCGTCAGCGCCGACTCGAAGCGCTTGATCGCGCCGGCGAGGTCGCCGCTGTCCATCATGACGTGCGCCGCGATCGTCTCGATCATCGGATGCTCGGGCGCGATCCGCTGGAGCTTCGCGAGCTCGACCTTGGCGCGGTCAAGGCTGCCCGCGCGGAGCAGCGACGCAACGAGGCCGTAGTGCACGGCGACCTCGTTGTTGTACTTGTGCTCCGCGATCGCGTCGTCGAAGTACGCCACGGCGTCCTTCGGATCGCCTTCATAGCTTTTCAGCAGAGCGCGCACCATGTGGAAGTCGAGCGAGTCGACCACCTGGCGATAGGGATGGTTCTGCGCGCGCGCTTCCGCCTCGGCGATGCGCTCGTACGTGAGCGGGTGCGTGCGCAGGTAGTTCGGCGCATTGCCTTCGCTCAGGCGTACCGCGCGTTGCATGCGCTTCATGAACGTGGCCATGGCGCCCACGTCGAAGCCGGCGGCATCCAGGCGCTGGAAGCCGATGCGGTCGGCCTCGTATTCGTTCGCGCGCGTGAAGTTGAGCTGGTTCTGGATCATCATCGCCTGCGATGCCGCCACTGCGCCGCTTGCGACGTCCGCGCCGGATCCCGAGCCAGAGCGCGCAGCGAGGATCGCCAGGGCGAGGCCCGCGAGCGTCATCAGCATCGCGTCCTTCTGCGCAGTCACCATGCGCGCGATATGGTGCTGCGTGACATGGCTGATCTCGTGCGCCAGCACCGCCGCCAGCTCCGATTCGCTCTGCGTGAGAAGGATGAGGCCCGTGTGCACGCCGATGAAGCCGCCCGGCAGCGCGAATGCGTTGATCGACGGATCGTTGACGGCGAAGAACTCGAAATCCTGCTTGATGTCCTTCGACGCGCTGGTAATCCGGTGCCCGAGCTGCTGCAGGTAGTCGTTGACCTCGGGATCGTTCATCACGCCGCCGTTGGCGCGCGCCTGCTGCATGATCGTCTCGCCAAGCTTGCGCTCCTGCGCGGGCGACAACGCCGACTGCGCGGCGTCGCCCAGGTCCGGCAAGGAGTTCGGGCTCGACGGCTCGGGCAGCGGCTTGGTGACGGGCGGCGCGACTCCGTATTCGGGCAGCGGGTCGGCTGTGCGTGCGACGTCGGCTGCAAGCGGGACTTCCGCGGCAAGCGGCGCAGGGGCGACGGCCGCGAACTCGAGTGCACATACGAGCGCGAACGCGATCGCACGCCGGCCGGACGGACAGGTGCGCGAAAGGGAACGGAGGGGGGACACGGCGGGGGCTGGTGCTAAGATTGCCGCACCCATTCTGGAGTTCAACCGGCGAACGTTTCGTCAGGCACGATGCCCCGACAGTCAAAGAGCGTTCCGGCGCCTCAACGCGCTGGCAAGACCGGAACCGCGTCGTCGGGACAGCATTTTACCCACTTCGATGCGGCCGGTCAGGCGCACATGGTCGACGTGGGCGACAAGGATGTAACGAGGCGTCTCGCGCGTGCGGCCGGGCGCATCGTCATGCAGCCCGGCACGCTGGCCGCGATACGCGCCGGCACGGCGCGAAAGGGCGACGTGCTCGGCGTCGCGCGGATCGCCGCGATCCAGGCTTCCAAGCGCACGGCGGATCTCATTCCGCTTGCGCACCCGCTGCCGCTCACCCGCGTGCACGTGGTTTTCGACTGCGACGACGCCGCGAGCGCCGTATCGATCGAGGTCACGGCGGAGACGGTCGCGCGAACCGGCGTCGAGATGGAGGCGCTCACGGCCGTGACCGCCGGCCTCCTGACGATCTACGACATGTGCAAGGCGGCGGACCGGGGCATGCGCATCGAAGGCGTGCGGCTCCTCGAGAAGTCGGGCGGCAAATCGGGCCGCTTCGTGGCCGACGCGTAGCGGCTCACCAGTTCCACATCGACCCGTCCTCGAGCCTGTTCACGGGCAGCGCGCTCGGCCGATACGGATAGCGCGCGGCGAGCGCCTCATCGACGTCCACGCCATGTCCGGGCGCCTCGCCGGGATGCAGGTAGCCGTCGGAGAACGTGTACGCGTGCGGGAACACCGCATCCGTTTCCGGCGTGTGTCGCATGTACTCCTGGATGCCGAAGTTGGGCACCCACAGGTCGAAGTGCAGCGCCGCCCCCATGCACACCGGCGACAGGTCGGTGGCGCCGTGCGATCCGGTGCGCACCTGGTAGAGCTCCGCGAGGTGCGCGATGCGGCGAAGATGCGAGATGCCGCCCGCGTGCACGACCGTCGTGCGGATGTAGTCGATCAGCTGCTCCTGGATGAGCTGCTGGCAATCGAAGACGGTGTTGAACACTTCGCCGACGGCGACCGGCGTCACGGTGTGCTGGCGAATGAGGCGGAACGCCGCCTGGTTCTCCGCGGGCGTGGGATCCTCCATCCAGAACAGGCGATACGGCTCGAGCGAGCGGCCGAGGCGGCCGGCCTCGATCGGCGTCAGCCGATGATGCACGTCGTGAAGGAGATGATGCGTGAAGCCGAAGCGCGACCGCAGCGCGTCGAAGAGCTTCGGCACGTGATCGAGGTAGCGCGTGGTGGACCACGTGTTCTCGGTCGGGATCGCCGCGTCGGCCGGCTCGTAGAAGAGCTTGTCCTTCGCCACGCCGTAAGTCGAAGCGAGGCCGGGGATGCCGCACTGCGCGCGGATGGCCTTGTAGCCGAGATCGATGTAGCGCGCGACCTCGTCCACCGTCTGCGCGATGTCGTCACCGTTGGCGTGCCCGTACACCATCACGCCGTCGCGACTCGCGCCGCCGAGCACCTGGTAGAGCGGCAGGTTGGCCACCTTGCCCTTGATGTCCCACAGCGCGGTGTCGACCGCGGCGATGGCCGTCATCGTGACGGGGCCGCGGCGCCAGTACGCGCCGCGGTACAGGTATTGCCAGATGTCCTCGATGCGTCCGGCGTCGCGGCCGATGAGGGCGGGCGCGACATGGTCGTTGAGATACGATGCGACCGCGAGCTCGCGGCCGTTGAGGGTCGCATCACCGAGCCCGTATACGCCCTCGTCGGTCTCGATCTTCAGGGTGACGAAGTTGCGGCCGGGCGAGGTGACGATGACGCGGCAGGCAGTGATCTTCATGGCGGGCTCGTGCGTGTCGTTTGGGTCCAGTGGTCCAACCACTTGACCACAGTATAGGCGCAGGCTACGATGGGCGTCGAGCGTTTCGGCGAACCCCGACCGAGCGCCAGCCCAGGAGGAAGCGAGTGCCGTTGCAGGCCGTGGAGCCGAAGCGGCTGTATCGGCAGATCGCCGACCAGCTTGCGCATCTGATCGCCCGTGGCGAGTTTCCCGCAGGCTCGCGCCTGCCGGCCGAGCGCGAGCTCGCGGTGTCGCTCGGCGTGTCGCGCACGTCGGTGCGCGAGGCGATCATCTCGCTGGAGATGAGCGGTCTCGTCGAGGTCCGGGTCGGCACCGGCATCTTCGTCGTCGGCGCGCGCGACGGCGCGCCGCGCGCCGGCGTCGACGGCGGCCCGGGCCCCTTCGAGCTCCTCAGCGCGCGCAAGCTCGTGGAAGGCGAGATCGCAGCGCTTGCCGCGCGCACTGCCAAACCTGCCGACGTCGCAGCGCTGGAGCAGAGCGTCGCCCGACTGCAGGCCCACACCGACGACTTCGCCCGACGCGAGGCGGAGGACGAGTCGTTCCACCGGCTGCTCGCCAAGGCCACGGGCAACGGCTCGCTCGAGCTCGTCGTCGAGGGTTTGTGGAACCAGCGCGCCGAGCTGTGGGGGCGCCTGCAGCAGCATTTCCACACCACCGATCTCGCCGAGCATACGATACGCGACCATCGATCGATCGCCGAAGCCGTCGCCGCGCACGACCCCGATGCCGCGCGCGCGGCCATGCATCGGCATCTGTCGCGCGTGGCACGCGAGTTCCAGCGCAACGTCGACGCGTCACGGCAGTCGCCCGCCGACGCGCGCACGAGCGATTCACCCGGCGCGGCGCGCACTCGCCGCAGCGCCGTTCGCAAGCCCTTGCAGAACGACAGGAGAATACCATGAGCATGGACGCAAGCAAACTCGATGTGCCGCGCCGCCAGCTGCTGCGCGCGGTCGCCGGTGCCGCCGCTCTCTGCGCCACGGGCCGGTTGTCGGCCCAGAATCTCACGATGCCGAGCAGCCCCGTGACGATCAACGTCGTCGACGTGGCGGGCAATCTCGCGCTCACGCAGGACGCGATGGAGAAGTATCGCGAGACGCATCCGAAGCTCGTCTCCAAGTTCAACTTCAGCAAGGCGCCTGCGCCGGAGCTTCCGGGGAAGCTCAAGGCCATGCAGGGCGCGGGACGCAGCGACATCGATCTCGTCCTCACCGGCACGGACGTGCTGTCGGCCGGCATCGAGCAGGGCCTGCTGATTCCGATCCTGCCGCAATACGCGAGCAAGTTCCCGAACCTCATGGCGAACTACCAGCCCGCCGCGGCGAAGATGCAGGAGCTCGCGCAGAACCAGGGGATCGAGGTGGCGTTCATGCCGGCAGGGCCGCTGCTCGAGTACAACCCCGACAAGGTGAAGCAGGTTCCGACGACGCCGCAGGAGCTGCTCGCATGGGCGAAGGCGAACCCGAATCGATTGATCTATGCGCGTCCCGCGAACAGCGGCCCCGGCCGCACGTTCATCATGGGCCTGCCGTACATCCTGGGCGACAAGAATCCGAAGGATCCCACGAACGGCTGGGAGAAGACCTGGGCCTTCCTGAAGGAGCTCAACCAGTACATCGAGTACTACCCCACGGGCACCGGCGCGGTGATGAAGGAGCTCGGCGAGGGCTCGCGCGACATGACGGTGACGATGACGGGTTGGGACATCAACCCGCGCGTGCTCGGCATCGTGCCGAAGAACTTCAAGGTGGCGCCGTTCAAGAACATGACGTGGGTGAACGACGCGCACTACATGGTCGTTCCGAAGGGCGTGCCGCCCGAGAAGCTCGCGGTCGTGCTCGACGTCATGGCGTACATGCTCACGCCGGAAGCGCAGGCGTACACGTACGACAAGGGCTATTTCTATCCGGGCCCGGCGGTGAAGAACGTGTCGCTCTCGATGGCGCCCAAGGAGAGCCAGGAGGCGATCAAGGAATTCGGCCGGCCCGAGTACGACAAGTGGCTGTCCGAGTTCCCCCACACGCAATCGCTCGAGGCCAAGCAGCAGGTCGAAGCGTTCCGCATCTGGGACCAGCAGGTGGGCGCGGCGAAGACGAAGTGATGCAAGTCGAGGGTTGACGAGCGGAGGTCGAGCGGGAAGGGCGCATCGCCGTGCGCGCGGCACGGCGCGCTTGTCGTCCCGCTCGTTCCGCTGCGGTCCTCCGAACCCCGCTCACGATTCCTACCGACATGAAACACGACTTCAACGAGCTGCGTCTCGATCGCGTCACGCGGCGCTTCGCCGGCCAGGGCGGGCAGGCCTTCGCGGCGCTCAGCGAGCTCACGCTCAACGTGCGACGTGGCGAGTTCATCGCGCTCCTCGGGCCCTCGGGATGCGGCAAATCGACCGCGCTCAACTGCATCGCGGGCCTCCTGCCCCTGTCCGGCGGATCCATTCATCTCGACAACGAGCGCATCGACACGCTGCCGCCCGAGCGGCGCGGTTTCGGCATGGTGTTCCAGAACTACGCGCTGTTCCCGCACATGAGCGTCGCGCGCAACGTCGGGTTCGGCCTGCGCATGCGCGGCGTGCCGAACGCCGACATCGAGGCGCGCGTCGATCACGCGTTGAAGCTGGTGCAGCTCACCGGACAGGCGCACAAGCTGCCGGGACAGCTGTCGGGCGGGCAGCAGCAGCGTGTCGCGATCGCGCGCGCGATCGTCATCGAGCCGCCGCTGATCCTGATGGACGAGCCGCTGTCGAACCTCGATGCGAAGCTGCGCCTCGAGACGCGCTCGGAGATTCGCCGCATTCACCGCGAGCTCGGCCGCTCCACCATCTATGTCACGCACGACCAGGACGAGGCGCTGTCGCTCGCCGACCGGATCGTGGTCATGAAGGACGGCGTGGTGCAACAGATCGCCACGCCGCAAGTCGTGTACGGCGAGCCGGCCAATCTCCACGTCGCGCGCTTCATGGGCTACCGCAACGTGTTTCCCATGACCATCGAGCGGGAGGAAGGCACGCGCGTCGCGCTGTCGGGCCCCGACTTCCCGTTGACCGGCACGCGCATGTTGCCGCTCGGCGATGGCCGCGCGACGGTGGCGGTGCGGCCCGATGACTTCGTGGTCGGCGGCGGGGTCGGCGATGTCAACACCGTGTCGGGGACAGTGGACAACGTCGAGTATTCCGGCCGCGAGTCCTTGATCGACGTCATGACGCCGTCGGGACTGAAGCTCATCGTGCGAACAGCCGTACCCGTTCAGCTCGGCGAGCCGGTGCGCGTGAGCGTCCCGGTCGATCGCGCGCTGGTCTATCCCGCCGAATAGCATGGGCACGACACTTGCGCCCCGCGCGCCATTCGATCGCGCGCTGTTGCTGGTGCTGCCGGCAGCGGCCTTCATGCTGCTGCTGTTCGTCTACCCGTTCGTCTATGGACTCATCCTGTCGTTCGAGCCTGTCCAGGGGGGTTGGCTCGCGAACTACCGCAAGTTCTTCACCACCGACAACCTCTGGCCGACCATCTGGACCACCCTGCGCCTGGCGCTGCCGGCCACGCTCATCAACGTCGGGTTCGCGCTGCCGATCGCCTACAAGATGCGCGTTCGCTCGCGCTACCAGCGCTGGATCACCACGATCCTCGTCGTGCCCATCACGCTCGGCACGGTGCTGATCGCGGAAGGCATGCTCACCTACTTCGGCCCCAAGGGCTGGCTGTCGCAGTTCCTGCAGCTGACGCATCTCTACGACGGCCCCATCCGCCTCACGCACAACTACTGGGGCGTGCTGATCTCGCTGGTCGTCTCGGGATTCCCGTTCGCGTTCCTGCTGATCCTGTCGTACATCACCGGCATCGATCCCGTCCTCCCGCGCGCCGCGGCCACGCTCGGTGCGAGCCCGGCGGCGCAGTTTCGCCATATCTACCTGCCCTTGCTCGCCCCTGGAGTCGCGATGTGCTTCTGCCTCGCGTTCGTGCAGGCATTCTCGGTGTTCCCGTCCGCCGTCCTCCTGGGAGCGCCCGCAGGGCCGACGCGGGTCATCTCCATTGCCGCGTACGAGGCCGCCTTCGAGCAGTACGATTACTCGCTGGCTTCCGCGGTGGCCATGATCATGGGCTTCGTGCAGCTCCTGATCGTCGCGGCGGTGCTGGCCTTGCGCAACGCGTTCTATCGGGGTCCGGTCGCGGGAGGCAAGGGCTGATGTCGTCGGTCGCGGCACCGCTGCGCATGCGCAGGCCCCTCGGACATTCGCATCCGGGCATGGACCGGGCATGGCGTGCCCTGCTGTGGGGGCTGATGACGCTGTTCGTCGTCAACATCGGCCTCATGATCGCGGCGGTCGCCACCAACTCGTTCGCGCGGCGCTGGCTCGGCACGTGGCTTCCCGAAGGCTGGACCACGACCTGGTACACGTCCGCGTGGAAGGAATTCCAGCTCGGCGACGTGCTGTGGGTGACCGTGGAAGTCGTCGGCGCGGTCGTGCTGCTTTCGCTGCTCATCGGCGTTCCGGCGGCGTACACGCTGGCGCGGCGTAATTTCGTGGGCAAGCGGCTCCTGACGCTGCTGTTCCTCCTGCCGCTCATGGTTCCTCCGATCACGTACGGCATTCCGCTCGCGACCGTGCTGTACAAGGCGCAGCTCGCGGGGACCATCTGGGGCGTGATTCTCGCGAACCTGATTCCCGCGGCGCCGTTCGTGATCCTCGTGATGACGCCGTTCATCGAGCAGATCGATCCCAACCTCGAGTCCGCGGCGCGCGTCTTCGGCGCGACCACCGGCCGAATGTTCCGACACGTGCTCGTGCCGCTTCTCGGGCCCGGCATTCTCGCGGCGTCGCTGCTCGTGCTCGTGCGCACCATCGCGCTGTTCGAGCTGACGTTCCTCACCGCGGGTCCCGATTCACAGACGCTCGTCGTGGCGTTGTACTATGCCGTTTTCGCGGCGGGCGTTCGCGCGCCGCAATCGGTCGACGCGATGGCGATGATCTACATGGTGGTGACGCTCGTCTGGCTGCTCATCGCGCTGCGCTTCGTCAATCCGACGCAGCTGGTGTCGCGTGTGCGCGAGGCGCCCACCGGCGCGGCATAGCGTCACCGCCGCTTCGCATGGCGCGTCTCGACACCTCGACGCTGTCGCTCGTGCCCGTGGGCATCCGCCGGCCGCGCTTCGACCGCGCGGCGTCCGGCGTCGGCATCGTTCACCTCGGGCTCGGCGCCTTTGCGCGTGCCCACCAGGCGATCTACACCGACGACGCGCTGGAAGCCGCAGGCGGCGACTGGAGCATCGCCGGCGTGAGCCTGCGCTCGGCCGACGTTCAGGACCGCCTCGCGCCGCAGGATGGCCTGTACACCGCGATCGAGCGGAGCCCCTCGGGAACGCGCCGGCGCATCATAGGCAGCGTGCGCGAGGTGCTGTTCCTGGGCACCGCGCGCGAGCGCGTTCATGCACTGCTCGCCGCGCCGCAGACGCACATCGTGTCGCTCACCGTGACCGAGAAGGGCTATTGCCACGATCCCGCGACGGGTCGCCTCAACCTGCGCCACCCCGAGATCGCGCACGACTTGATGCATCCCGATGCGCCGGTGAGCGTGGTCGGCTTGCTGGTTTGGGCGCTCGAGCGGCGGCGCGCGACGCACGGCTCGCCGCTCACCATCGTGTGCTGCGACAACCTGCAGCAGAACGGCGCGCTGCTGGAAGGCCTGGTGGTCAACCTCGCGAGCGAGCGTGACGACGATCTCGCCACGTGGATCGGCGAGCAGGCGACGTTCCCGTCCACCATGATCGACCGGATCGTGCCGGCGACGACCGACCAGGACATCGCCGACAACGACGCCGCGATCGGCCTGTCCGACCGCGCGCCCGTCGTGCACGAGCCGTACGCGCAGTGGGTCATCGAGGACCGCTTCGCCACGCCGCGGCCGGCGTGGGAGGCAGCCGGCGCGCAGATCGTCCGCGACGTCGCGCCGTTCGAGAAGATGAAGCTGCGGCTGCTGAACGCCAGCCATTCGGCGTTCGCATACCTCGGCTACCTGGCCGGCCTGGACTTCATCTACCAGGTCGCGACGCGCCCCCACTTCGTTGCGTACATGCGCCGGTTGATGGAGGAAGTGACGCCGACGCTGCACGTGCCGCACGGCGTCGACCTCGCGGCGTATCGCGACGCGCTCGTGACCCGCTTCGCCAACCCCGCGCTGCCGCATCGCACGCAGCAGATCGCGATGGACGGGTCGCAGAAGCTGCCGCAGCGGATTCTCGCGACCGTCCGCGAGAATCTCGCCGAGAACCGGCGCGTCGACATGGCGGCCCTCGCGGTGGCCGGCTGGATGCGCTACGTGAGCGGCACCGACGAGGCCGGGCGTCCGATCAAGGTGTCCGACCCTCTGGCGCCGCGCTTCGCCGACATCGCGCAGGCTTGCCGCGGCGATCCGCGGGCGCTTGCGCGCGCGCTATCCGGCGTCACGGAGATCTTCGACGAGGATCTGCACAACGAGCCGCGCTTCGCCGGGCCCGTGGCGCAGTGGCTGACGAAGCTCTTCGCCGACGGCGCCGACCGCACGGTGTTCGCCGCAGCATCCAGTGAGTCGCCGAGATGATCCCGCTCGAACTCGATCCCGACCGCCTGTTCCCCGCCGACCGGGCCACGCGCGACCTCGCGCGCCGTCTCTACGCCGAGGTCGAGGACCTGCCCATCGTCAGTCCGCACGGGCACACCGATCCGCAGTGGTATGCCGACGACACGCCGTTCGCGAACGCCTCGGCGCTCCTCATCACGCCCGACCACTACGTCTTTCGGATGCTGTACAGCCAGGGCGTGCGACTCGAATCGCTCGGCATCGCGCGCTGCGACGGCGTCCCGGTCGAGCGCGACGCGCGGCGCATCTGGCGCACGTTCGCCGCGCACTACCACCTCTTCCGCGGCACGCCGACACGGCTTTGGCTCGACCACGTGTTCTCGACGGTGTTCGGCATCGACGAGCGGCTCACCGCCGAAAGCGCCGATCGCTATTTCGATCGCATCAACGCCCGGCTCGCCGAGCCGGCGTATCGTCCGCGCGCGCTGTTCGAGCGCTTCAACATCGAAGTCATCGCGACCACCGAGTCGCCGCTCGATCCGCTGGTGCATCACCGGAAGCTGCGCGAGAGCGGGTGGAAAGGCCGCGTCGTGACCGCCTACCGCCCCGATCCGGTCGTCGATCCGGAGTTCGAGGGATTCGCCGGGAACGTCGCCGAGCTCGGCGCGCTCACCGCCGAGAACACCGCGACCTGGTCGGGCTATCTCGCCGCGCATCGCGCGCGACGCGCGTTCTTCAAGTCGATCGGTGCGACCTCGACCGATCACGGACATCCGACGGCCCAGACGAGCAATCTCGATCACGCAACGTGCCAGCGGCTGCTCGACCGCGCGCTCCACGGATCGATCACGGCGGAGGAGGCCGAGGCGTTTCGCGGCCAGCTGCTCACCGAGATGGCCGCGATGAGCCTCGACGACGGCCTCGTGATGCAGATCCATCCGGGCAGCGTGCGCAATCACAACCCGCTCGTGCATGCGCATTTCGGTCGCGACAAGGGTGCCGACATTCCGTCGCGCACCGACTACGTGCGCGCGCTGCAGCCGCTGCTCGCGCGCTTCGGCAACGAGCGCGAGCTCACGCTCATCCTCTTCACGCTCGACGAGACGAGCTACGCGCGCGAGCTCGCGCCGCTCGCCGGGCACTATCCGATCCTGCGTCTCGGGCCCCCGTGGTGGTTCCACGACAGCTACGAAGGCATGCTGCGCTTCTTCAAGTCCGTGATCGAGACGGCGGGGTTCTACAACACCGCCGGCTTCAACGACGACACGCGCGCGTTCATGTCGATTCCCGCACGCCACGACGTGTGGCGCCGCGTCGCGAGCCGTTTCCTCGCGACGTGCGTGATCGAGCATCGGTTCGCCGAGGACGAGGCGTTCGAGCTCGCGCCGGACCTCGCCTACGGATTGGCCAAGCGCGCTTACAAGCTGTAGGTCGTCCGACCGCGGCTCAGTAGAGCCCGATCGCGACCTCGTCGCGGAACGCTGGCCGGATCTCGAAGCGCCCGTACCATGCCACGAGCCGCGCCAGGTCCGGGCGCTCGATCGGCAATGCGAGCCAGCGATAAACCAGCGGCCCGAGCGCGATCTCGGCGAGGGAGAGCTGCGCGCCGGCCAGGAACGGCGAATCACCGAGCGCATCGTTCAACAACGCGAAGAGGGCGGCGCTGCGCTCGCGCAAGGCCGTCACGTCGGAGCCGGTGCGGCCCTCGCGCACGAGCGCGCGATACAGCGGCAGGAACGCTTCGGCCAGCGTGCCGAGCTGCCAGTCCATCCAGCGCTCGACGCCGGCCCGCAAGGCCGGCTCGATCGGGTACAGCGCCGTCGGCCCGTAGCGATTGCACAGGTAGCGCAGGATCGTGTTGGACTCCCACAGCACCGTGTCGCGGTCGATCAGCGTCGGCACCTTGCCGTTCGGATTGAGTCGCAGATAGGCTTCGTCGCGCGTACGCCCGTGCATGCCGCCGTAATCCTCGCGCGCGAACGGTACGCCGAGCTCGCGCAGGCACCACAGCACCTTCTGCACGTTCGACGAAGTCGCGCGTCCCAGCAGTCGAACCATGAGGTCACTCCGGGGGAGGGCCACAGCGGCTGTACAATCGCGCGCCCAGTATTCAGCCGTTCGGCTCGCGCCGCAATCGCCGCGCATGCGAATCGTCACCGCAGCCTTGCTCGTGCCGCTCCTTGCGATCGGCAGCAGTGCGCACGCCGCGCACCCGCTGATCAGCGAAGACACCGGCACGCAGGGCGGCGGCAAGTACGAGCTCGAGCTCGGCACCCAGTTCGCCACGGGCGGCGGCCACGTATTCGAGCTCGATCCCCAGTTGTCGTACGGCGTGCGCGACGACGTCGACTTCATCGTGCGCCCGAGCCTGCTGTGGCTGTCGGGAGACGCGGCCGACGCGGCCGGCCGCTCGCGCGGATTCGGCTCGACGGCGCTCGACGTGAAGTGGCGCGCGTGGAGCTCCGACCCGGTGTCGCTCGGAACGCGCGCCGGCCTCGACTTGCCGACCGCGTCCCCCGGGCTCGGCTCCAACGGCGTCGGCGCGCACGCCATCGCAGTCGCGACGTACGAGACGCCGGGCGCGCTCGCGACTGCCAACGCCGCGTATACGCGGCTTGGCGACGACGCAGGCGGCGCGCTGCGTCGCGACCTTTTGCGCGTGTCGGCCGCGTTCGTGCGCGAGGTGCGCGCCGACGTACGACTCGCGATCGAGGCGGCCGCGTTCAGTCATCCCGACCCCACAGTAGCCCGCTGGCCCGCGGTCGTGCTCGTCGGTGCCATCGCGCACCTGCCGATCGGCGTCGACGTCGACGTGGGCTATCAGGCAGGGCTCAATCGCGCAGCACCGGCGAGCGTCTGGCTCGCCGGGATGACGCTGCGCTGGTGAACCAGGGCGCGTGCTACTGCAGCGCCGCCGCCTGCAGCGAGACGCTGCCGCTGCCCGACGCCTGCGTCCATGTCACCCGCAGTTGCTGGCCCGCGCTCGCGGCGTGGAATACGAGCGTGTACACCCCGTCGTAGCGCCCAGTCCCGCCAAGCGACGTGTCGACGTAGTCCGCGGCGGATGCATCGGACAGATGCGCCGTCAACCTGCCCGTCGTACCCGACCCCCCGATGTAGACGAGGAGCGTGCGCGTCGTCGTGTCGGCGGTGACCGTGAAGGTGAAGCCCGCACCCGCCCCGGACGCCGTCGCCCCGCCGGCGTCGTTGCCGCTCGCCGTGGGCGTGCCGTTGCTCCACACGAAGCTGCGCGGATCGTTCGTGTACGTCGTTACGTTCGCCGTTCCGACCGCGGTGTAGTTGCTGATGAAGCCGGCGCCGGATTTGCGATTGAACGGCAGCCAGTGTGCCCAATCCGTGGTGCCCGCCGCGGTGAGATCGACGACGAAAGGCACCGACGCGCTGCCGGAGAGCGTGCCGCCGCCGATCACCGCGGCGGCGTAGCCGCCGTCCTGCGCCGAGAGCGCGCTGGTTCCCGCGCCACCGCTGGCCGTGACGCCGTAGAAGTACGTCGTGCCGGGCACGGGCGTCGTGTCGGTGAACGTCGTCGACGTCGTGCTGCCGATTGACGCGCCTTGCGTGCCGCTCGTGGTCGAACGGTACACGGTGTAACTGCTCGCCCCCGACGCTGCATTCCAGGTGATCGTCACCTTCGACGTTGACGTGCCATCGGAAGCGCTCACGCCCGTCGGTGGATTGATCGTCGTGCCGCCTTGGGGATTGACCCAACCGACCGGCTTGTAGATCCAGATGTTGCCGAGGTTCTTGTCCTGCAGGCCGATGAATGCATCGAGGTTGGGGATGTACTTCCATTTGCCGAGCAGGCCCGTGCCGTAGTCGCCGTTCGGTGTCGCCTGCGTGGGTGCCGGCTGCTTGACGATGGTCCAGCCCGTCGGACCGATGGTCGCGGGCGGTGTCAACGTCCACACGCGTCCATCGCCACACCACAGCACGAAGCGCGAACGCGTGGAATCGAAGTCGAACCCGCATATCGGCAGCTTGAGCTGACCGCTCGACAAGAGCGTGGGAAACTCGCCGGAGGGATCGGTTGGCGTGACGCGCACGTCGCGATTGTTCGTCCCCGGGCTGGCGAGGCTCCAGTAGACGAAGGGCACCGAAGTTGTCCCGATGCGGGCCAGCACCTTGCGCACCGGGTCATAGCCGCACGCCGTGAGGCCCGACGTGCCGTTGTAGAACGCGCCGACCTGCTTCAGCGTGTCCTGCGCGGGGTTGGCGATGCTGGGAACCGCGTATCGATAGAGATTCAGGTTCGTCGAGCCGCCTTGTGCCGCGGCGATGTAGGCAACGTCGACGCCACCTTCATCGGCGTAGGCGGTGCAGCCGTTCACCTGCAGCAGCGCATTGAAGCCGCCCGGCACGTTGACGTACATGTCGCGGTTGGTCCACATGTTGCCGCCGACAACCTCCGGATGCGGCGCCACGCGCATGACGTGAGACCCGGTGGTTCCCCCTACCTTGTTGGGATCGGCGCGCGTGGGATCGAAGAAGAACGGCCCCGTGGCGCGACCGGTCGTGGGCGTGACTTCGCGCTTGAAGTAGTTGCCGCTGTTGTAGGCGGCGCCACCGAAAACCACGAGGCGGTCGATGTGCGGGAAGAACATGTTGTTGTCGTACGTGTGCGCCGAGGCCGGCGCTGCGTCCCAGCCGTCGACCGCCTGCCAGTTGCCGAGGTCGTCGTGCTCGATCTCGCTCGGCAGCGACGCGCGCTCCCACCTCTGCGTCGACGCTCGCCAGCGATAGACATCGTTGCCCGAGTAGTTTGCATGACCGCCGCCGAACAGCCACAGGTCACCGCGATTGGGGTCCCACGCGTAGCTGCTCCACGCCTCGATGAGCTTGTATGGCCCGGGATTGGTCGAGCCGACGAGCGGCCGCAGATCCGCGGGCGACCACACATCGGAGAAGTTGTTCACGTTGGCGCGCATCCACTCGCCTTCCGGCATGGCAGCGATCTGGTTGACCAGGCCGGACAGATCGGGCGGCGTGCCGTTCGGCGTGCCGTCCTTGCGCAGGTCGGCTGGGGCCGCCTTGGTCGTTGCAAGAGTCTTCGTCGTCCCGGGCGATCCGCGCACGACGTCCACCGTGTACGTGCGCACGGCGCGCTGGCTGCTTTGATCGAAAACCTCGATGTCGAACGTATAGCTTCCGACCGATGCCGGCGTGCCCGCCAGCGTGCCGCTCGCGCCGTCGAGCGCGAGGCCGGGCGGCAGATCCCGTGCCTGGGCGTTGAACGTGTACGGTGGCGTTCCCGCGAGCACGTCGAGCGACGTCACGTACGGCTCGCCGGTTGCGGCGATGGGCAGCGCGTCGGTCTCCAGCGCAAGCGCCGGCATCTGCGTGCCCATGTACTCGAAGCGAACGGCGTCGGCGACGACCGTTGCGCCGGGCCGCCCCGACAAGCTGACGTACGCGCCGCTCGCCCCGAACTCGTAGATCGCCACCGGCACCCATTGCCCGTTGCGGGCCTGCTGGTCCATGGTGACGGTGGCGGTTCCGCGCTGGTGCCTGACGGTCACGTCCACCGCGCCGACGTTGCCGTACACCTGAGGCCACCAGACGAACACGCGGTAGTAGCCATGCTGCGCGATCGAAGTGTAGAACGTGATGTTGTGCGCGCCTGCGCCGCTCGCGACCAGGGGCGTGCGGCTGCGCGACATGCGCGTCGTGAGCCGCTGGAATCCCCCCTGCTGGATCACGCTGGGCGAGTCGGTCGTGACGATGATGTTGGGCGCGACGCCCGCTTCGGGCGTCGGTTGGGCTGCAAGCGGCGCCGGATACGCGATGCCTGTGGACACGGCGAGCGCGAGCGCGCCGACGATCGCTCGGCAGCCGCTTGCGGCCGCTCGCGCGTTTGCACGGAACATCATCGAATTCCCCCTGGATGCAATCGCTGCGCGCACATTCTGCGCGTGTCACGCGATTCGCGCGAGTTGCGCCGCTCCACGGCGCTGTACACCACGACGAGCGGGCTTACCGCTTGGCGTCGCGCCTTTGCCGCGCCGGCCCGCGCGCACCGCCCGCGAGCATCTCGCCGAGCGGCGAGCGCTGCAAGGCCTCGATCCACCACGCGAGGGCCTTGCCCGGGCGCTCCGTGCGCCATGCGAGCTGCATGCGCGCGGCGCGCAGCGGCTCCTCGACCTGTTTCACCACGAGACGGCCGCGCGCGATCTCGCTGCGTGCAAGATGCAGGGGCACGAAGCCGCAGCCGAGGCCCGCCGCCTGGGCGGCGACCTTGGCGTCGAGATCCGCCACGGTGAGCGTGTCCTGTTCGTCGAACAGGCCGACGCTGCGCGCCGGCAGCCGCCGTGAGCTGTCGGCGGCGACGACGGCTCGATGCTGCAGCACGGTCCGCGCTGGTATCGGCTCGGCGGCCTGCGCGAGCGGATGCGTCGGTGCCACCGCGAACACCATGTCGATCTCCGCGAGCACCCGCGTGCGGTAGCCCGGTCCCGGTGCATCACCGGTCGCGCCGATCGCCAGATCCGCGCGACCCTCCGCGAGGGCGTCCCACGTGCCGCCGAGCACTTCGCGCGCCAACTGCACGCGCGTGTGCGAAACATCGAGGCGTGCACAGTCGGCATAGAACGCCGCGGTGATCGGCCACAGGAACGACCATGGGACGAGCGCGTCGACCGCGATGCGCACCTGCGGCTCCCAGCCGGTCGCGACGCGCCGCACGCGTTGCTCGATGTCGTCGGCGCGTTGCAGGAGCAGTCGTCCGCCGTCGAGCAGCTCGCGGCCCGCGGCCGTGAGCCGTGCGCGGTGCCCACGGCGATCGAACAGGCGGACGTCGAGGTCCTCCTCGAGCTTCTGCACCTGGTACGTGATTGCCGAGGGCACGCGGTGAAGCTCGGTCGCGGCAGCCGCGAAGCTGCCGCGACGCTCGATGGCGTCGAGCACCGCAAGCGCGTCGAGGCTGAGGCGGACGGTCATTCAATAAAATTGAACGTTTGGAGCGGAATTATTCGCTATGAATGACCGCGAGGCAACCCTACCATTGGAGCTACCCAGCGCCCGCTTCGATGCGGCGCCACACATCAGGAGAGTCGAATGATCGCCTATCGCCGGGCAGACGAGCGAGGCCACGCACAACACGGCTGGCTCGACTCCTTCCACAGCTTTTCGTTCGCCGACTACTACGATCCGCAGCACATGGGCTTCGGCCCGCTGCGCGTCATCAACGAAGACCGGGTGCAGCCGGGCATGGGCTTCGGCACGCACGGGCACCGCGACATGGAGATCCTGTCGTATGTGCTCGAGGGCGAGCTCTCGCACCGCGACAACATGGGCAACGGCTCGGTCATCGTGCCGGGCGACGTGCAGCGCATGAGCGCCGGGCGCGGCGTGCTGCACAGCGAGTTCAATCCCTCGCCCGAGCGCCCCGTGCACTTCCTTCAGATCTGGATCGAACCGAGCGCGCGAGGGATCCGTCCAAGCTACGAGCAGAAGCGGTTCGAGGCCGCGGACAAGCGCGGACACCTGGCACTGATCGCCTCGCCCGACGGCCGGGACGGGTCGGTGACGATTCACCAGGACGCCTACGTATACGCCGCGCTGCTCGATGGTGACGAGCGCGTCACGCACGACATCGCGCCCGATCGGCGCGGGTACGTGCACGTCGCGCGCGGCAGCGTCTCGCTCAACGGAGCGCCGCTGCACGCCGGCGATGCGGCCAAGCTCGACGGTGCCGCTACGATTGCACTGGATGCCGGCAGCGAAGCCGAGGTGCTGGTTTTCGATCTGCCCTGAACACGTCCCCGACACTGGAGGCTGACACATGGATACCGCCGTCCCCACCGCCCGTCCGGAGATCGGAGTCGGTCCCGCGCTCAGCTATTACCCCGCGCGCGACGGCGCGGCGCTTTTGGCGCGGGTGCTGCTCGCGACCCTCTTCATATGGTCAGGCTGGGGCAAGCTGACGGGCTTCGACGGCGCAGTGAATGCCATCGCGAGCAAGGGCCTGCCGCTGCCGCAGGTGCTCGCGGCGATCACGGTGCTGATCGAGCTCGGCGGCGGCGTCGCGCTCGCGCTCGGCTGGAGAGCGCGCTGGGTCGCGCTGCTGTTCGCGCTGTTCCTGATCGTCATCACGCCGGTGTTCCACAACTTCTGGGCGTCGCCCGCCGCGCAGTTGAGCGCACAGAAGATCAACTTCTTCAAGAACGTCTCGATCCTGGGCGGGATGCTGATGGTGTACGCCTTCGGGCCCGGACGGTACAGCATCGACCGAGCTCGAGCCTCGATCATTCGCGCTGGCGCGAATCGAGCCACAGCGTCACCGGCCCGTCGTTGACCAGCGCGACTTCCATGTGCGCGCCGAAAACGCCGGTCGGCACAGGCTTGCCGAGCAATGCGGAGAGCGAGGCCACGAATGCGTCGAATGCAGGATGGGCGATCGCCGGCGGTGCCGCGGCGGAGTAGGACGGCCGATTGCCCTTGCGCGTGGATGCGTAGAGCGTGAACTGCGACACCGCGAGCACCTCGCCGCCGACATCCGGCAGCGAGCGGTTCATCACGCCCCCTTCGTCGTCGAACACGCGCAGCTGGACGATCTTGCGGGCGAGCCACTCGCGATCCTCCGCGGCGTCGTCGGCCTGCACGCCAACCAGCAGCAGCAGGCCGCGTTCGATCGCGCCGCTCACGCGGCCCTCGACGCGTACGCTCGCTTCGCGCACGCGTTGCACGAGCACCCTCACCGGATCACCTTGCGCTCGATCTCGGACAGTCGTCCGCTCTCGAACTGGAGCTGCGTGATGGTGTGCGGATCGGCGGGATCCGGCATGTAGGTCCAGCGCTGGCCCTTGCGGTTCTTGCTGCTCGTCATGTCCGGCGGACCGACGCGCGCCAGCACTTCCCCTTCGCTCATGCCGGCGCGAAGGAACTTGCGCTGCGCCGGGTCGCCGGTGCGCGCCGCCTTGGCTTCCTTGGCGGTCGTCCTTTCCGATTTGGGCCGTGCGGCTTTCACGGGCGGCCGCGCAACCCTGGCGGGCTGCGTGAACGGCACCACCGAGACGTTCGCGGGATCCTTGTCGAAGTCGCGCAGCTCGCGCCCCGGCGCGCACGGCGTGTCCTGGTAGAACACACGGCCGTCGTCGAGCAGGCATTTGTAGACGCTCCCCTGCGCCGCGGGAGCGAGCGCCAGGAGCGCGAGCAAGGCGAGGCTGCGACGGTACATGCGGTAGGCGGCCGTTCGTGCGCACGCTACGATACTGCTTTCCCGGCACGTCTCGGATTCGATCGTTCGGATGGACTCCCGCACCCGGCTCGCCGCGCGAGTGGCGGAGATCGCGCCCTTCCATGTAATGGAGGTGCAGACGGCCGCGCGCGCGCTCGAGGCTGCGGGGCGCAGCATCGTCCACATGGAGATCGGCGAGCCGGATTTCCCGACGCCGGCGCCGGTCGTCGAGGCCGCGCAGCGCGCGATCGCGGACGGCCGCCTCTACTACACCTCCGCGCTCGGCCTGCCCGCGCTGCGCGAAGCCATCGCGCGGCACTATCTCGATCACTACGGCGTCGCCGTCGCGCCCGAGCGGGTCATCGTCACGGCCGGGTCCTCGGCGGCCTTGCTGCTGGTCCTGGCGCTGCTCGTCAACCGCGACGAGAAGATCCTGCTCGCCGACCCCGGCTACCCATGCAACCGGCACTTCGTGCGCGTGCTGGAAGGCGACCCGGTCGGCATCCCGGTCGCGGCCGGTACGAATTACCAGCTGACCGCCGACCTGATCGAGCGCCATTGGGATCCCATGACGCGAGCCGCGCTCATCGCCACGCCGTCGAACCCGACCGGCACGACCGTGCCGCAGGACGAGATGCGGCGGATCGCGGCCACCGTGGAGCGGCTGGGCGGCCGCCTCATCGTCGACGAGATCTACCTCGGCTTGAGCTACGACGCTGCGCCGCGCAGCGTGCTGGATTTCGCCGGGGATGCCTTCGTCATCTCCAGCTTTTCCAAGTATTTCAACATGACCGGCTGGCGCCTCGGCTGGGTCGTGGCGCCCGAGCATCACGTGCGCGATCTCGAGAAGCTCGCGCAGAACCTGTACATATCGCCGGCGGCCCCCTCGCAGTACGCGGCGCTGGCGTGCTTCGATCCCGCGACCACGGCGGTGCTGGAAGCGCGACGCCTCGCATTCAAGGCGCGGCGCGATTTCCTGGTGCCCGCGCTGCGGCGCCTGGGCTTCGGCGTGCCCGTCGACCCGTCGGGCGGGTTCTTCGTCTACGCCGATTGCTCGCGGTTCGACGACGACAGCGAGCGGTTCTGCCGGCGCGTCCTCGAGGGGGCCGGAGTCGCCTTCACCCCGGGCGTCGACTTCGGCAGCTACCGGGCGGAGCGCCACGTGCGGCTGGCCTATACGATTGATATGGCCAAACTGGAGGACGGTGTGGCACGATTGGATCGGTTCTTGCAGCGGCGGTCTTAAAAGAAATAGGGTAGGAGAGGGCGGTATGGTGTTGAAGCAGTGGTGGCGCTCGTGCCTGCAATGCGCGAGTCGCCTGAAGGGCGCGGGCCGCCGGTGGCGGGTGGCTCGCTGGGTTGGCGGCGGCGCCACCGCCGCGACGGCGCTGTGGCTCCTCAGCGCCTGCTCGGCCATGCAGACGGTCGACTATTACTGGCAGACGGCGGCCGGCCAGTTCGATCTGCTGTCTCGCGCACGGTCGATCCACGACGTGATCGACGAGACCGACGATGCCGGTCTCAGGATCCGCCTCCAGCGCGTGAAGACGATGCGCGAGTTCGCAAGCCACCAGCTCGGGCTGCCCTCCAACGGCAGTTACACGCGCTACGCGGATCTCGGACGGCCCTTCGTGACGTGGAACGTGTTCGCCACGCCGGAGCTTTCGCTCAATCCGAAGACCTGGTGCTTCCCCATCGCCGGCTGCGTGAACTATCGCGGCTACTTCAAGGAGACCGAGGCCAAGGACGAGGCGGCGCGCCTGAAGGAGGACGGCGACGACGTCTACATCGGCGGCGTGCCCGCCTACTCGACGCTCGGGTACTTCGACGATCCCATCCTCTCGTCGTTCGTGCGGTGGCCGGAGAGCGACGTCGCGCGCCTCATCTTCCACGAGCTCGCGCACCAGCTGATCTACGTGCCCGGCGATTCGGTATTCAACGAATCGTATGCGAGCATGGTCGAGGAGGTCGGTCTCGAGCGCTGGCTCGCCCACGAGCACAACACCGAGCTGCTCGGGCAGTTCGAGCGCACGCAGCACGAGCGCGCGGTGTTCAAGGAGCTGGTCCGCACGACGCGCGCGCGGCTCGCCGACGTGTACGCGAGCCACGCGCCCGCGCCGCAGAAGCGCAAGGAGAAGGCGGCGGCGTTCGCCGCGATGAAAGTCGCCTACGACAAGGCGAAGGCGGAAGATCCGGGTCTCATCGGCTACGAGCGCTGGTTCTCGCAAGCGCCCAACAACGCGAGCCTTTCGGCCATCGCGCTCTACACCGACCGCGTGCCGGCGTTTCGCGCCATCCTGCGCGAGGAGGGCGACAACCTCAACCGGTTCTATGGTCGCGTGCGCGCGCTCGCCAAGCTACCGAAGCCCGAGCGCGACCGCGTCCTCGACCGCTACGGCAGCGGCGCCGGGTCGCTGCCGGCGAGCAGCCGCGCGAGCCTCTGAAGCGCGTCAGTGATGCTTGAAGTATTGGACGGCACGCTCGTGCCGTTCAGCCGCGGCGCGCGTGCGAAACGTGCCGAGGTTGCGACGCTTGCCGGTGCGCGGGTCGGTCTTGCGCGAGTAGAGCCGGTATTCGCCGGATGGGAGCTTGCGGATCATCGTTTGCCTCGTGGGCGAAATCGTCGGACGCGGTAACCGCACGCGCTGGCGCGTTGACCGCAAGCCGGGCAGGGCACCACCCGAAACCACCCGGCCGGCGCCCGCCAGCGGCGGACCCGCGAGCGCTGCGGCCGCGTCCGACTCTTTTGTGACCGGTGACGCCGGTGCGAGTTCGGATCGGCCACCCGCCGCCTCGGCAACCTGCGTCGCGCCCATCTTCTCCTTTGATTCTGCTCGCTTTCCCGTGCTACAATCGTGGGCTTCCTTGCCTTACTTCGCCTCGCGGCTTCAAAAGCCCGCGCGAGGGAGGCCGGGGCCGCCGCGGAATTCCCCGCGAGGCCGTCGACCGAAAGGATGATTTGCCGATGAGACACTACGAGATCGTGTTCATCGTGCACCCCGACCAGAGCGAGCAGGTGCCCGCGATGATCGAGCGGTATCGCACGATGCTGACCGGCCAGGGCGGCCGGATCCACCGACTGGAGGACTGGGGCCGGCGCCAGCTCGCCTATCCCATTCAGAAGGTGCACAAGGCCCATTACGTGCTGATGAACATCGAGTGCAACGGCGCGACGCTGACCGAGCTCGAGCATGCATTCAAGTTCAACGATGCCGTGCTGCGCCATCTGGTCGTCGCGATGAGCGAGGCGGTAGTCTCGCCGTCGCCGATGATGAAGGAAGAGAAGGCGCGGTCGCTGACGGCCGAACGCACCGAGCGTCCGGCTGAAGCTCCGGCCGCGACGCCGGCGCCGGCTCCCGCGACCGCGCAGGCGTAACGGCCGGCGTGCCGGCGCAGAACCGGCTCACGCTCGACGCCAAGCTGGTCGCCCGCGAAGCCTTGCGTTACACGCCTGCCGGCATTCCGGCGCTCGATTGCACGCTCGCGCATGCATCGCAGCAGCAGGAGGCGGGCGGTGAGCGCCGGGTCGAATGCGAGCTCGCCGCAGTCGCCTTCGGAGACATCGCGCAAGCGCTGGCGCATGTTCCACCCGAGCGCGTGCTGCGTTGCGAGGGCTTCCTGGCGAGGCGCTGGCGCACCGGAACGAGCGTCGCGTTGCACATCACACGATTCATTGAGTTGAAGGACTGAAAGGAAAACCGACATGCCGCGTCCATCAGGCAGAGGCAAAGGCAAGGACAAGACGAAGCGCCGCGACCGAGGCAACAACCTCTTCAAGCGCAAGAAGTTCTGCCGCTTCACCGCCGAGAAGGTGAAGCAGATCGACTACAAGGACATCGACGTCTTGAAGGATTTCGTGCAGGAGAACGGCAAGCTGATGCCCGCGCGGATCACCGGCACCAAGTCGCGCTATCAGCGCCAGCTGTCCACGGCCGTCAAGCGCGCGCGCTTCCTGGCGCTCCTGCCATACACCGACCTGCACGCCTGAGGATCGCCATGCAAGTCATTCTTCTGGAGAAGATCACCAACGTCGGCAACCTGGGCGACGTGGTGAAGGTCAAGGACGGCTTCGCACGCAACTTCCTCATCCCGCAAGGGAAGGCGAAGCGCGCCACGCCGGAGAACCTGAAAGCGATCGAGGCGCGCCGCGCGGAGCTCGAGAAGGCCGCGAACGAGAAGCTGGTGGGCGCGCAGCAGATCGCCGAGAGCCTCGAGGGCAAGTCGATCCAGGTGACGCAGAAAGCCGGCGTCGACGGCCGCCTGTTCGGCTCGGTCACCAACGCGGACATCGTCGAGGCGCTGAAGCGCCAGGGCTTCAACCACATCGAGAAGTCGATGGTGCGCCTGCCGAACGGCCCGCTGAAGCAGGTGGGCGAGCATCCGGTGACCGTCGCGCTGCACTCCGACGTGGCCGCGCATGTCACCGTCACGGTGGTGGGCGAGACGGCCGGCACCGCCTGACGCGCGCGCCGCAGCAAAAAAAACGGGCCCGCGGGCCCGTTTTCCTTTTCGCGCCGGCGGCTCCGCCGTGACCCTCGCGAGCCCGGCTTCGCGCGCCTCGCGCGTCGTCAATCCAGCATGCGGATATTGCTCGCTTGCGCGCCCTTGGCGCCCTGCGTGATGTCGAAGGAAACCTTCTGGTTCTCCTTGAGCGAGCGATGTCCCGTTCCCTGAATCGCCGAGAAGTGGGCGAAGACGTCCTTGCCGCCGTCATCGGGCTTGATGAACCCGAAACCCTTCTCGTCGTTGAACCACTTCACAGTACCCGTAGCCATGTCCAAACTATCCAATGAAAAAAGTAGTGCGCGTGCACTTACGCGCGTAGGTAGACCTTCAAGGGAAAGAAGACTGCGGTTGCGCCGGTCGGCGCCAAGGCGGACTTGCTGTATCGCTTGGAGGACGTGCGGCGCGATTATCGCCACGCCGATCACGCAAGTCAAGCGCGCGTGACCGGCGTGTCGTCAGCCGGCGACGATCACGGTTTCAGCACCACCTTCACGCAATTGTCGGTCTTGTCTCGGAACATGCGGAACGCGCGCGGCGCCTCGTCGAGCGGCAGCGTGTGCGTGATGACGAAGCTCGGATCGATCTCGCCTTTCTGCACGCGCTCGAGCAGCGGACGCAGGTAGCGCTGCACGTGCGTCTGGCCGGTCTTGAACGTGAGCGCGCGATTCATGAAGGAGCCGAGCGGGATCTTGTCGGCGAAGCCGCCGTACACGCCCGGGACCGACACGGTGCCGCCGTTGCGGCACGCCATGATGGCCTCGCGCAGCGCCGTGGGGCGCTCGGTCTGCATGCGCAGCGTCTGCTTCACCTTGTCGTACATCGCCGCGATGCCGTGACCGTCCGCCTCCATGCCGACTGCATCGATGCAGGCGTCCGGTCCGCGCCCGCCGGTCATCTCCTTGAGCGCCTCGAGCACGCTGGTCTGCGAGTAGTCGATGGTTTCCGCGCCGCAACCGTCGCGGGCCATGCGCAGACGCTCGGGGAAACGATCGATGCCGATGACGCGCGATGCGCCGAGCAGCATCGCGCTCTTCATGGCGAATTGCCCGACCGGCCCGCAGCCCCATACCGCGACCGTGTCGCCGGGGCGGATGTCGCACGCCTCGGCGGCCATCCATCCCGTCGGCAGGATGTCGGAGAGGAACAGCACCTTCTCGTCCGGCAGGTCGCTCTCGATCTTGATCGGCCCGATGTCGGCGAAGGGCACGCGCGCGTACTCGGCCTGTCCTCCCGCGTAGCCTCCGGTCAGGTGCGAATAGCCGAAGATGCCGCAGGGCGAGTGACCCCACAGCTTCTCCGCCATGAGCGCGTTCGGATTCGAGTTCTCGCACAGCGAATACTCCTCGCGCTCGCAGAAGAAGCAATGGCCGCACGCGATCGGGAACGGCACGACGACCCGATCGCCGACGGCGAGGTTCTCCACCGCGCTGCCGACCTCGACCACTTCACCCATGAACTCGTGACCGAGGATGTCGCCTGCGATCATGGTCGGCACGTAACCGTCGTAGAGATGAACATCCGAGCCGCAGATCGCCGTGCTCGTGATGCGCACGATGCAATCGCGGGGATTGAGGATCTTCGGATCGGGAACGTTGTCGACGCGGACGTCTTCCTTGCCGTACCAGCAGTTCGCTCTCATCGCTGCGTGCCTCCCATGGCGCGGTACCAGGCTGGCCGCTGGCCGTGCGGTTGTCCTTCGGTGGTGGGAATCTCGCCCGTTTCGAGCAATTGCTTGAAGCGACGCAAATCGTCGCGCACCTGCTGCTCGGGCTCCTCGCCGAACAGTTTCGCGAACGCGGCTCCGAGCGCGCCACCCGGCGGGCGGTACTGCATCGTCACGCTCACCAGCGCGCCCCGGCCTGCCGGACCCGCGAGGAATCGCACCGCACCGGCATTGTCGATCTCGCTGCCCTCGATCGAGCGCCATGACAACAGCGCTCCGGGCTCGTCGCGCGTGATCTCGGCGTCCCATTCGACGGACGTGCCGGCAGGTGCCTTCGCGACCCAGTGCGAGCGCCGCTCGTCGAGCTTGCGCACGGACTCGAGATGCCGCATGAAGCGCGGCAGGTTCTCGAAGTCGCGCCACATGGCGTAGCAATCCTGCGGCGAGCGGTTCACCGAGAGCGTGTGCTCCACACGCACGCTGCCATCACGTCGCATCGCGCCCGGCGCGCTGCGCGGCTGCTCGCTTGCGCAACGCGCCGCGTAGACGTCGAGTGCCGTGACACCGAGGACGGCAAGCGTTGCGCCGGCGAGGCGCCCGCGCTCGCCGCGCGCCGCGCCCGGTGAGGCCGCGGCCAGCATCAGAAGATCGAGCACGTCGCCCGCGACGCGCGACCAGAGCCAGGGTTCCGGATCCGGTTGCGTGAGCAAGGCCGCGCCGACGCCCATCTCGCGCACTCCCGCGAGGCGCGTCGCCGTGGGATGCACGCCTGCGCCCACCGCGCGATCCAGCGTGCGCGGCGCGAGCAGTTCGGCTGCCCCCAGCGCGACGCTGAACCATCCGAGGCCGCGTGCCAGGCGATCGACGTTGTCGGGTTGGCGCTGGGTATGAGCGGCGCTCGCGCGCGGGCGTCGGCCCCGCGCCGTTTGCGGCATACGCGGTTCGAGCAGCGCCCTGCGAGCGCTGTCCGGCTCGCCAACGGCGGAGCCGTGCACGTTCGTGTTCAAGGTTTCCATGTGAAAGTTCCTTCGAGGCGGCAAGGCCGCATCGTCACGGGGCGTGCAAGCGCTATGCCGACGCGTGCAAGGCGCATTCGTGGCGCGGCTCACTGGGAAGGCTCCGTACGCCTCCGCCGTCGTACCGATGGCTATTGCACAACTTACCGGTAAAATCGTGTCCCGCTCGCCCCGCCGTCATGCCGAACGATCTCAACATCGAATCCCTGAAGCTGCCGCCTCATTCGGTCGAGGCCGAGCAATCGGTGCTGGGCGGTCTGCTGCTCGACAACGAGGCGGCCGACAAGGTGGGCGACCTGCTCGGGGCCGAGGACTTCTACAGCGAGGCGCATCGCCTGCTGTATCGCCACATCACGCAGCTGATCGCCGATGGCAAGCCGGCGGATGTCGTGACGCTGTCCGAGGCGCTCGCCTCGGTGCAGAAGCTCGACTACATCGGCGGCCTCGCCTACCTCGGCGCGCTGGTGCAGAACGTGCCCACCGCAGCGAACATCCGCCACTACGCGTCGATCGTGCGCGAGCGCTCGATCCTGCGGCAGCTCGCCGCGACGGCTTCGGAGATCGCGGAGTCCGCGTATCGGCCGCTCGGGCGCGACGCGAAGGCGGTGCTCGACGAGGCCGAAGCGAAGGTCCTGCACATCGCCGAGCAGGGCGCGCGCGGGGCGCAGAACTTCCAGGAAATCGGCAAGCTGCTCGCGCAGGTGGTCGATCGCATCGAGACGCTGTACAACCGCGACGACCCGTCCGACGTGACCGGCGTGCCGACAGGCTTCGCCGATCTCGACAGGATGACCTCGGGATTGCAGCCGGGCGACCTGATCGTCGTGGCGGGCCGGCCTTCGATGGGCAAGGCGCAGCCGCTCGATGCGAAGGTGCTGACGCCCCGCGGATGGCGCGCGATGGGCGATCTGCGCAACGGCGACGCCGTAGCATCCATCGACGGCGCGCCGTCCATCGTCACCGGCGTGTTCCCGCAAGGCGAGCGGCAGGTCTACCGCGTGCGCTTTTCGGATGGCCGGTCGTGCGAGTGCTGCGCCGAGCATTTGTGGCGCGTGCACGATAGAGCGTGGACGGCGCCACGCGTGCTGTCGACCGCGAC
>Ga0105238_10000892_pt1 | contig 30706 bp, 19 predicted proteins | sample KBSC34metaG_FD_81526 | JGI IMG/M metagenome (GOLD analysis project Ga0105238, IMG submission 81526) | Corn rhizosphere microbial communities from Kellogg Biological Station, Michigan, USA - KBS C3-4 metaG | ecosystem: Host-associated > Plants > Roots > Rhizosphere > Soil | place: Michigan, USA...
ACACTGCCGGAGATCGTCGCCGCGCGCTCGCGCCTGAACGGGTCGGTCAACCACACGCAATGCAACGAGTCCGCCGCGCTGGGCGAATTGACGGGGTCGCGCATCTTCTGCAAACAGGAGTTTCTCCAGCGGACGGGCAGCTTCAAGGAGCGCGGCGCGCGCAATGCGCTGGCGCAACTGACACCGGCACAGGCGCGCACGGGGGTCATCGCGGCGTCGGCAGGGAACCATGCGCTGGGGCTGGCGTGGCACGGGCGCGCGCTCGGCATCCCGGTGACAGTCGTTATGCCGAGATTCGCCCCGCTGGTGAAAGTGGCGCGCTGCCGTCAGTTCGGCGCGACGGTGCTGCTGCACGGCGACACCTTTGACGAAGCCCGCAAGGAGGCGACGCGGCTGGCCGGGGAACGGCAACTGGCCTATATCCATCCGTTTGATGATCCGCACGTGATCGCGGGCCAGGGCACGCTGGCGTTTGAAATATTGGAACAGGTGCCGGACGCGGACGCGGTGCTGGTACCGGTCGGCGGCGGCGGGTTGCTGGCGGGAATGGTCACGGTGTTGCACGCATTGAAGCCGGACCTGCAGGTCATCGGGGTGGAGCCTGCGAACGCGGCGTGCTTTGCCGCGGGACTGGCGGCGAAGGCGCCGGTGCGTGTGGCGACGAAGTTCACGCTGGCGGACGGCCTCGCGGTGGCGGTGGCGGGCCGGAACACTCTGGCCATCGCGCGGCCATTGGTGAAGCGGATGGTGCAGGTGCCGGAGGAGGCGCTTGCATTGGCGATGCTGCGGCTGGCGGAACTGGAGAAGTGCATCATCGAGGGCGCAGGCGCGGCGGGGCTGGCGGCGTTGCTCAACGGTTCCCTGCCGGACCTCGCGGGTAAAAAAGTCGTGCTGCTGCTCACGGGCGGGAACATTGATCCGCTGGCGCACAGCCGGGTGATCGAACGCGGGCTGGCGGCGGACGGACGCATCTACCGGTTTGACGTGCTGCTGACGGACCGGCCGGGCAGTCTGGCGCATCTTTCCGGCGTGCTGGGGGAAGCGGGCGCGAATGTGACAGAGATCGTGCATAACCGGACCTTCGCGGGGCCGGACCTGTCGCGGGTGCATGTGCTGTGCACGGTGGAGACGCGGGACCGCGCGCATATCGCAGAGATACAACGGCGGCTGGCGGAAAACGGGGTGGAGCTATATGCGAATGCGGGCGGGGTGGAGACTGTGTGAGCGCACTGGAAAATGTCCCGTGACCCGGCAAAAAAGGTTTTGGCCGGCCCCATTTTTACCACATCGGTCAGCGTCGGACAGGTCGCGGAATTTCCCGGATTGACCGGATCGTCATGGGGCTTTCCCGGCTCACTCATTGATCAGCCCGACCTGGTCCTGTTCAACCCACCCGGCGTTCATGGACGAGTGGATGAAATAATAATTTCCACGCGTCTTCACACGACGCACCGGTTCGCCGGCGGACAGGGTGGAAATCAATTCGCTGCCGCTGGTGGGCGTCAATCGAAGCGGGGCGTTCTTCTTCACGATAAACCCAATATCCGTCCGGCTGACCACGCCAACATTGGCCGTGATGCTGAAAATGAAGACGCAAAAGCCCAGTGCCGCCAGCGACTGCTGCCAGCCGGATCGGCGCCAGCGGAAGACGCGTGGCAACACCAATGCACCCACTGCCAGCCACAAACTGGCCCCGGCAATCCACACCCATGCGCTTGGCGGCAACCACGTCGAAGCCGTCTCAAACCAGCGCAGTTCCGGTGCATCCACCTGCGCCACCGTCCGCGCGAATTTCAGATTTTGATTCGCCTGCGCATCATACGGGTCAATCCACGCCGCCCGTTCCCAGGCCAGGATGGCTGCGCCGGCATGACCGCGCTGCCACTCGGTGATGCCCAGATCCACGAAAACGCCGGATGACGGCTGATGTCTTAACTCATTTTCAAATACCGACGCCGCCTCCGGGAAATTCCCGGCCCGAGCCGCTGGCAATCCGCGCACGTAAAAATCATCCGTCGCCGCACGACCATCCACGACAAACAGGCATGCCGCCATGACCAAAGCAGCAGAGGATCGCCGCATTCCAGGACGCTTCGCGAAATCCAGCGGCCAGTTCATAGTTTCTCCTCCAATTTCTGAAGCGTGGTTTCCACGGCGGCTTGCAGCGCCAGCAGATCGGCGCGTGCCGGCGGCGTCGCCGCGAACTGGGCATCCGCCACCGCAAAAATTTTCCGCACTGTTTCACCGGCCTGTCCCCCGCGCCCGGCTTCGTCCAGTTGCGACAGCACATCGCCGCCGACCAGCGCCTGTGCGTCCGCCGGGAAGTGCGGCGCAACAGCGATCCGCATCGCCGCCGCTGCGTGTTGTACAAATTTTCCAGCGTCGCCCGCAGAAACAGCCTCCTGCAATTTGACCTTCTCGCGGCGCAAATCGCGCCGGGCCTTCCGCCGCCGGACAATTTCCGGGTGCGCCTCCAGAAACCGCCGCCGCTTGTCCCATTGCCACAAAAGGTAAAAACCATAAACCGGCAGGATTTGCAGGAACAAAAACCAGCCCTGTAATTGCAATGGCTTGAGGCTCGCCACGGATGTGCCCGGCGTCATGGCCAGCCCGCTCAGCTTCAGGGGCGCCGGATTTTTATCATCAGCGCTCCAGGCCGGAAGTTGGACCGGCAAACCATCGCCAGCAACCGTCACCGGCAGCGCGGGGATCGTGAGGTCGTAATACTTTTCCGCGGCGGGGTCGAAGGCGCTGAACGGGATCGCCGGCGTGTTGGTCACTTCGTCCGTCAGCGGGATGAAGGTGAAACCGCTGGCGGGCGGCTGGTCGGCGATGATCTGCCAGTTCTGCGAGCGAGGTGCTTCCGGCGGCACAAACCGTGTGTAGTTGGTCGCCGGCCTGATTTCATATTCCAGATGCACCGGCTCGCCCACACGCAAGCGGTTGGTTGAAAGCAGGGGCTTGTCCTGTTCAAATTTTCCCAAGGCGCCGGTGAACCCCGGCAGTTCGCCTTCCGCCGGCAGCGGACGCACATTCAACCGTACCGCTTCCGAGCCGAGCAAAACATATTTCGGGGGCCCGCCGGCGATCATCACCGGACCGGCCTGGCCGCTGATGGTGATCGGGCCGCTAAAATCGCTCCCGGCGCTGAACCCCTGCGCAGTCATCACCAACGGCCCGGCGGCCAGCGGCGTCGCGATCGTTTCATAGATCCACGCCTGTTTTTGCCGTCCGTCACGGTTGACAGTCCCCGGGTACTGGTGAGTGACGATCTTATCCGTCATGTAACCGCTGCCGTTGAACTGCACCTCGCGCAGTGCCTCAAGCCGGTTGTCCGGGCCAACCGGCAGGATCACCCGCACGCGAAATGGCTGGCCAAAAAAAAGATTTGTCCGGGATACCTCCAACCACAACTGCCGCACCGACGCCGGGGGATTGCCGGCTGACACATCCAATGTCGCCGCCGGCACCTCCACGGAATGTCCGACCGCCGGCACGGTGAAATTGGTGATGGTGAAATGTCCCTCTGCAGCCGCCGTGACTTCGCAAACAAATGATGTCAGCGGGTGAAATTTATTTCCTTCCACGCGTGAAATCTGGCCGTGCACACCAGGTCCCAATGCCAATCCCGGAGGGGCATCAATTTTATCCGGCCACAAGATCGAATTTTCCGTCGCATCCAGGGTCACGCGATAGAATGTCTTTTCACCTGGACGCACGACAGGCGGATCGAACTCCGCCGTGGCGGAAACATTTTCCGATTCGGATACATCCACCGCGGGCTGCGGCACCATGATTTGCGCGGCGGCTCCCGGCGGCAACTGCACGGGCATTTGCGCGCGCAGACAGACCGGTGCCAGCAACGGCAGAAAAAATATGGTTCTTGCAAGGCGCATTTTGAAACTCACCAGTTGCGGCCTTTCCTGTCACCCCGCGGCTGGCCCTGCTGGTCGCCACCGATGGGCAAACGACGGCTGCCATCCACGGGCAAGGCATCAAGCATCTGGCCTGCCTGGTCCGGCGAAAGCGACATCTGCATCTCCGAGCCGTCACGGCCGGCATTCTCCTCCTTGCCGGTCAACGTCTCAGGCTTGATATCGCCCTTGCCGCTGCCATCGCCTTCCTCGTCGTCATCACCCTTGCCACCGGGCGGGGCGTTGGGCGCGGGAATCTGGCCCTTCAGTTTACCGAGGATTTTATCAAGCTGCTGTTTTTCTCCGGCCATCATTCCGACCATCTGCTGCATCATACGGATGGCATCCACGAGCTTCGCAATGTCCTTCTCCACCAGGGCGGCATTGTAAGCGGCGTTTGTGTCGGCAGGATTCAATTCCGCCGCGCCCTTGAAATCATCGGCCGCCCGCTGCCATCGGATCAAAGTTTTGCCATAAACATTCATGGCCGCCTTCACGGCCTTTTCCGCCGAACGCAAATCACGCCGGGCGTCACGCCCCTCGAGATATGCCGAAATCATCTTGTCCAACTGGTTTTCCGCCAGCGCAGCCTCGCCCGAGCGGATCGCATTTTCTCCCGCCGCCAGAACCGCACCACCCTGGGTGGAAAGTTTTTGCGCGTCGGGACCTTTTTTCAGAATTTCCACTCCGTCGGCGTAGCGGACATGGCCGAGGTTGTACATCGCCGCCGGCTGTACGCGCTCATCCTGCCCGGCGAGCGAGGATTCAAACATCCGCTCGGCATCGGCCAATTTTTTGGCGGTGAGGAGTTTTGTCCCTTCGTTATAAAAATCGCGGGCGGTGGCGGGAGAATTTGTTTCGGCGGCATGAGCCAAAGAAACATGGCAGAGCAGAGTTGCCAATAAAATCACTCCATGCATCACCCCCACCCTGAGAGAGGGGCAATGGCCGCCGGGCGTCAATTTGTGTGCGAAATGTTTCATGTCGCGGCGGGGTAATTTTTACGGCGCAGGCTGATCAGCGGCTCCAGCACTAACAATAGCACCAGCACGGCGAGCAGGAAATAGAAGCGATCCACGCCGCGCCTGGTGGCCGCGTGAGGACTGCCAGCCAGGTCGAGCGTGTGCATGGCCGAACGCACCCGCATCAGCCCATCACCGAGCTGCCCCAGCGGAAAATAATTGCCGCCGGTGACGTGCGCGATTTCACGGAGCGTCGTTTCATCAAGCTGGCTGCGAACCACCGCACCCTTCGCATCACGGAGCAGTTCCATCTGCCCGGCGGCGTTGCGCAGCTGGACTTCCTTTCCCGCCGGCGTGCCGACGCCGATGGTAAAGACCACCACGCCATTCGTCGCCAATCGTTTCGCCGCCGCGATGCCGGATTTCTCCAGGTCCTCGCCATCCGTCACCAGCACGACCAGCTTGCGGCGCGCATTTTTATCCATCGCGCGGCTCGCTTCGTTCAACGCGCGCCCGATATCCGTGCCGGGAATCGGAATCGTCTTTTCATCGATGCTCATGAGCGTTTCCTCAAACGCGCCGGTGTCAAAGGTCAGCGGACATTGTAAAAACGCGCTGCCGGCGAAGGCCACCAGACCGACACGTCCGTGGCTCTGCTTCTGCACGAAATCAAGCATCGCAAATTTGGCGCGCTGCATACGGTTGGGCGAAACATCACTCGTCGTCATGCTCAGCGAACAATCAAGCACGAACACCACGTCCTCCCCGACGAAAGCATTGCCGTTTTCAAGGCTGCCCCACTGCGGACGCGCCAGCGCCAGTCCGGCGAACACAAACGCGAGGAGCATCAGCACCTGCTTGAACTGACGGCGCGCCGGGCTGTGAGATGCCGTGAGTTGCGCGACGAATTGCGGTGACGCCATGCGGGCAAGCTGGTCACGACGGGCGTCCGCAGCATGCCGGTACAAGAGTGCCAGCAAAAGCGGCGCTACCGCCGCCAGCCACAGCCAGCGCGGTTCGGCGAAATGGAAGTCGGCAAAGTTCATGGCACGCGACGGAAACGGGTTTCCGCCAAAATCAATTCCACCGCCAGCAATCCAAGAGCCGCGAGCAGCGGCCAGTGAAAGAGCGGCTCGTAGGTGGCAAAGCGGCGTTGCTTCACCTCGGATTTTTCCAGACGGTCGATCTGGTTGTAGATGTTCTGCAATTCGCGCTGGTTCGTGGCGCGATAAAAATGGCCGCCGGACAGGTCGGCCATCTTGCCGAGCACGGAGTAGTTCGCCGGTTGCAACAGCAACGTGGGGATGATGTTGCCGTTGGGATCGAGCTTGAATTGTCCCGTGGCCGGGTCAAACGCAGGCATATTGCACGGTTGTTCAATGCCGATGCCGATGGTGTAAATCCGCACACCCAACGCGGCAGCAAGCTGCGAGGCGGGCAACGGATCGATCTTGCCCATGTTGTTATCGCCATCGGTCAGCAGGATCATGATGCGGCTTTTGCTGTTCGGCGCGTCCTTGAGGCGCCGGGCGCCGACCACGACGGCATCGCCGATGGCCGTGCCGAGGTCGTTGATGATGCCGATGTGCAGGCGCCCGATGTTCTCATCCAGCCACGCGTGGTTCAACGTAAGCGGGCTGGCAAGGTACGGCACACCGGAGAAAGCGATCAGCCCGATGCGGTCATCCGGACGTTTGGCGATGAAATCTTTCAATACGGAGGAGGCGCAGGCGAAGCGTGACAATTTTTCCTCCGGCTTGCCCATGTCGATCGCCTCCATGGACCACGACAAATCCAGCACAAGCATGATGTCGATGCCGGGCGTCTCGGTCTCGACGTGATAATTGGCCAGCCGCGGCCCGGCGAGCGTGACGATGCCAAGCGCAACGACGAGCAGCCGGAGAAAAAACAAGAACCGGCCAGCCGCCGATCTGGCCTGGGCACCGGCTTCGCGCGCGATATCCGCGCTGGAAAAGGTCAGCGCGGACAATCTGCCCACCTTGCCGCGCAGCAAGGCATATACCGGCAACAGGCCGAGCAACGCCAGCACCCACGGAAATTGGAATTCAAATTCACCGTTCATGAGGGAGTGCTTTCGACGGCGTGGGCACTGTTCAGACGAAGTACGCGCCTCCCCTCACCCTGACCCTCTCCCGTGGGGAGAGGGAACAGCCGCTGGACATGTTTGTAAAATCCGGGCATCACGGAGCAGAAGACCGCCATTAATTTGCCACGAGAAACATTGTTCATTTTGGCACCCCCCCGGTTGAAAGGTCCGGTTGTACAAGGCGCTTTTCGGCGGCAGAAACCAGCTCCAGCGCGCGGGTTGCGGCGTTCATGGAGGTGGTTGCATCGATCGTGGAGAACTTTCGTTCGTCGCATTCGCGGAGAAAACTCAAAAGCAAACCGACAAGTTCCTGGCCGATTTTTTCATTTGCGGCAATGGCGGCAGAAAATTCTGCGGTGGTCATTTCGGCGGATGACAGCTCAAACGCGGCGGCGAGATAGCGGCGCAGGATATGTGAAACCTCGCTCAAAAGCTTTCCATCTTCCGGGCGGGACTGCAGTTTGGACAGGGCCTGACGGGCTATGACTTCTGGAGGCAAAACCACCGGGGGTTCCGGACGGAGCATCACCTTGAGAAACAGAAAGGCAAAGGCGAGGAAGGCGGAGCCAGCCACGATGATCGTGGATTGGTTCTGTGCCCAAAATGTTTCCGGCATCTCACCGTAGGCGGGTACGAGTTTGGGCGGAGTGTTAGTATCGGTCTGGGCGTAGAGCGGCAGAGCGCAAAGAAACAGCAGCAGAAACATTGAACATTGAACATTCAACATTGAACGTCCAAGGGCTCTACGGGTCCGCGGCCGCTTTGGAAGTTCGGTGTTCAATGTTGGGCGTTGAATGTTCATCCCAAAAATCATCCGCGGCGGCGTCCCCGGCGGATTTCGAAGAACCGTTGCAGAGCGGGCGCGAACGGTTCGGTGGTCTTGAGGCGCAGCGTGTCCACGCCGGTGCGGTTGAGGGCGCGGTCGAGTTCCGCCAGGCGCCCGACATTCACGGCGGCAAAGCGTTCGCGCACACCGCTGCGGGCGGAATCGAGCTCGAGCAGTTCGCCAGTCTCGGCATCCTCAATGGTCACAAGGCCGGCGGCGGGCAGTTCGCTTTCGCGCGGGTCGTGCAGGTGCAGGCAGACGATGTCGTGACGCGTATTGGTGAGGCCGAGTTCGGCGATGACGTCACGCTGGGCAATATCCTGGACAACAGGGCCAGGGACACTGCGGCTTGCGGGGACGCTCGCCCCACCAGTCCCACTATGCAGGAAATCGGTCAACAAAAAGACAATGGCACGGCGGTGGAGGACGTGGTTCAGGAAAACCAGGGAACGCGAGATGTCCGTGCCGCGTTTCCTGGGCTTGAACATCAACAATTCACGCACAAGCCGGAGGATGTGGCGGCGGCCTTTGCGCGGCGGGACGAACAGTTCCACCTCGTCGGTGAAGAGCAGCAGCGCGACCTTGTCGCCATTCTTGGCGGCGGACATGGCGAGGGTGGCGGCGATCTCGGCGGCAAACTCGCGCTTGGTACGGCTCGCGGAACCAAAGCTGGAGGAAGCAGAGACATCCACGGCGAGGACGGCGGTGAGTTCGCGCTCCTCGCGGAAGCGTTTGACGAACGGGCGACCGAGGCGGTGCGTGACGTTCCAGTCAATGTCACGCACGTCATCGCCGGGGATGTATTCGCGCAACTCCTCGAAGTCCATGCCGCGGCCCTTGAAGTGGCTGAGATACGCGCCGACCATCGTGTCATTCACGAGGCGGTTGGTGCGCACTTCCACGCGGCGGACAGATTCGAGAAGTTCGGTGAGGGTCATGTTAATTTTCAGAGACACCTTCAACATCCAAGCCTTTTAACAATCTTGGGGCGGCCTCGAAAAAGCGGCGACAGTATTTAAAAGTTTCTTCACAAGCTAATTCAATATCTTCATCAGTCAGATACGCCCATTCCCACGCACAAGGCCAACCAACTCCTCGCAATAAGTGCGCGATGGGATACATGACCTCGGGCATCACTGGATGGGGAGCTTTCTTCTGGCTGCAAATGTTATGCCAGTATCCCAACCGGCATTGTTGGTAACCAGGCTTACCTCCAAAATTAAACTGTGTCTCCAGCATCCATCCACCACATTTGATGTCAAACGACGTCCAATGGCCTTCGTCAACCCGACATTCCACATACTCATCTCCAAACACATCCTTAACTTTTTGCGTCAGAATTTTTTGGAGTTTCTTTTTGCTGACAAATTTAATTTTTTCACCAGCTTGCTTTCTGGCTATAATTTGTTCTTCAAAGGATTGCGGGATAGAACTTAAAAACTTGTCGAGTTCGGCAGATAAAAACTCCGCATCAGTCGAGTCCGTGTTGCAAAGGATTCTTGCGGGTTGTGCGCACACATGATCAAAAACTATTTTAGCATCAGACATTTTTCCTTCGCTTCGACATTGCTTAAATATTTTAAAATCCTCCTTAATGCGGAAAAAAGCATCAAGCTTTCGACATAATAATTCTTCTTTCTCGGACAGTTGTTCACCCCATTTTGAGGCTTCTTGATGGGGACCATGTTTAAGCCGCCCCATGGCCAAAGCCAGCTGTTCTTCTTTGTTAAGCTTTTGCATGAACTGATAGATTTCCCAAGCATGGCCGGTTTTGAACATGCGCATATGCGGAAAGGATTCGTTGATTTCTATCTCCCATTCTGATTTGGCCCAAACGTAATTTCTGGACCAAAATTCTTTTGCTGCATCTTTTAATTCCATACGTCGGCAAATTCACGGCACCGGCACTGCATTAAAAACCTTCTTGATGATCGCATCCGTGGTCACGGCTTGCGCCTCGGCTTCGTAGGTGAGGATGATGCGGTGGCGGAGGACGTCGGGGCCGATGTTTTTGACGTCTTCGGGGACGACATAATCGCGGCCTTGCAGGAGCGCCCAGGCCTTGGCGGCGAGGGTGAGGAAAATCGTGGCGCGCGGGGAAGCGCCGAACTGGATGAAATGTTTTATGTCCAACTTGTAATCCTGCGGCTTGCGCGTGGCGAAGACGATTTTCACGATGTAATCGCGAATCTTGTCGTCCACATGGATCTGGTCCACCAGCTTGCGCGTGGCGAGGATCTCATCCAGCGAGATGACGGGCTGGACCGGCTGTTCCGGGCTGGTGAAGGCCATGCGGTCAAGAATCTTCCGTTCATCCGCCTCGGTCGGGTAATCAAGGATGACCTTGAACATGAAGCGATCCACCTGCGCCTCGGGCAACGGATAGGTTCCTTCCTGGTCGATGGGGTTTTCCGTGGCGAGCACAAGGAAGGGAGACGGGAGCTTCATGGTTTCGCCACCGAGGGTGACCTGCCGCTCCTGCATGGCCTCGAGCAGCGCGCTCTGGACCTTGGCCGGGGCACGGTTGATCTCATCGGCGAGGACGAAGTTGGCGAAGATGGGGCCGCGCGTGGCGTGGTATTTGCCGTCCTGCGGGTTGTAGATCAAGGTGCCGACGATGTCCGCCGGCAGGAGGTCGGGCGTGAACTGGATGCGGTTGAATTTGGCCTGCACGGCGGTGGCCAGGGTGCGGGCGGACAGTGTCTTGGCGAGGCCGGGGACGCCTTCGAGCAGGACGTGGCCATTGGCGAGCAGGCCAACGAGCAGACGTTCGACGAGGGCTTCCTGACCGACGATGACGTGGGCGATCTCCGCGCGCAACTTGCTGATCCAGGCATTTGTCTGTGCGACCTGATCTTTCAACGGTGAATTCATGCGGCGAGAATCTAGGCTGTGAGGCGGGGGGACTCAAGCAATGGTTTCGGCGGCCAAAGTGACGCGCCGGGATTCATATTTGTTGTGGAATTCAAACAATTTGCACGACATGCCCCTAAGGGCAGTTGTTGGGCTTGGGCCACACCGTTAGTGTAACCGCATCCAGCCCGCATGAACGCAAACTGACGTACCCTCAGATGAACCAGCCACTTGAACTCCGGTCAACAGGCGAAGCGGCCAGCGAGTTTTCACCCTTTCTCATAGAATTTTACCAGGTCGAAGGCGTCGGTTTCAACTGCATGGCCTACTGCGATACCGAGGGAAAATGGCGGGATGCGTTTGATAACGGGGAACTGCACCGGCCGATCCACATTTTGCAATAGCCCAACTCCATGACCAACGTCGAAAAATCAGCCGAGCCGGACCTGAAGGAGACAAGCCGCACGGCCAGCCACCACGAGGAAAAGGACGAATATTTTTTGGGTCTCCGCTGGCTGGACATCGCCGCACTGCCGATCGCACTGCTGGGTTTGATCATATTTTTTGGCACCATGGCGGCCATCACGGTCATGGATTCCGCCAAAAAATGATTACAAAAGACGGCAGCTTGCGGTAATCCCCTCTCCAAAAGCCATCTGACTTCAGGGCATTGGATTGTTTGTTCTCCACTCGATTCAAGTGGAGCAATGCTCCGCGCTCCGCGCCACCCTTCCCGTGTCCACATTGGCCTAATGCAGCCGGAAGAAAACAGCGGGCGAGGTGTTCGTGAAGATGAAGGACACCTGGGGCACGCCGTTGGAGGCGGTGACCCACGGGCCGGATGCCAGATTCGTAGTAGTCTGCAAGGTGAAGTTCGTCCCCGCCGAGGCCGGCCACAGCACGATGATCTGGCCGTTGACCGTGGTGACGGCAAGCGGCGGCGGGCTGTTGGTGGAATTCAGAAGCAAAGACAACGGCTGGTCGGCGACATTGCCGAGCCCGTCCGTCACACGCACGGTAAAATTATATGTGCCACCCACCGCCGCCGGGCCGGACAACAGTCCGCCGCCGGACAACGTCAGGTTCGCCGGCAGGCTAAGCGAGCCGGGGGCCAGGGACCACACGTAGGGCGTCACGCCGCCGCCGGCCAGCAATTGCTGGCTGTAGGCCGAGCCGTTCGTGCCATTGGGCAGCGTGGTGGTGGTCACTGACAGGGCGTTGCTGATGCTCAGAGAAAAGAGCTTGTTGGTGGTGTTGCTGCCGTCGTTGACCTGGGCGGTGAAGGAAAACGTACCGCTGTTGCCGGGCGTGCCGGAGAGGTTGCCGCCAGTATCCAGCCCGACGCCGGATGGCAACGTGCCACCAGTCTGCGACCAACTGTAACTGCCGCTGCAACTCGACGCCTGCAGGGTCTGGAAATAAAAGGCACCAACCTCGCCGACCGGCAAGGGCGAGGTGGTGGTGATGGAGATGCCGCCACACAACTGGACGACGATGTTATTGGTGGCATTATTACCGGAGATGTTGACGTTCTGGCTGTTCGGGCAGGCGTAATTGCCATTGCCAAGGATGCCATCCAAGCTGTCGTTGTCGCCATTGCACGACACACTGACGCTCCAGTTGCCGTTGGGAACATTGAGGGTGTAATTGCCGCTGCCATCGGTATCAGCATTGGGCGTCTGATAATTCGTGCCATTGATGGTGGCCATGGCAGTGACGGCGACGCCAGAAATGATGCCATTGGTGCTCGACTTCACCGAGCCGGTGATCTGGTGGGTGCCAATGATGGCGCTGAAATTCGCCTGCACCGCCTGGCCGGCGCTGAAGCTCACCTGCGGGGCCTGGCTGAAAACATAGTTCGTATAGAGCGGATTATTGTTGTCCACCTGTACCGACCAGGTGCCCGCCAGCGTGTCGGCGTAGTAATTGCCGTTCTGGTCGGTTGAAACATCGTCTTCCAATACAGAATTGGCATCCTGGCTGAAGATGTGGACGCCTGACAGCGGATTATTCAAGCTGTCCCTTACGGTGCCATAAAACATCGCGGTCGCCTTCGGGAAAAGTTGGTTCACACCGGTAAGGCTGCCGCTCGTGGTGTTCGTCTTGGGTTTGTTTTGCAGTCTGATATAACCATGAACGGTGATGGAGGCGCTGTCGCCATCAAGTTTCCACACATTGGGCCGCGTGCCGACGGTGTAATTGCCGTTGGTATCCGTGAAAGCGATGCCGATGAAACTGTTCGTGGACATGGCCGCCACCAAAACCCCTGGTAACGTGATGCTGGGCGTGTTCGTGTCCGCCACCTTGCCGGAGATAAATTGCGTGGCGTTGGTCAGGTTGAGATTCGTGGTAATGTTTGCGCTCGCGACCAGGGTTACGGTCGGGGCCACAGCCAGGTTGTCCAGGCAGTTGGTCTTGAACGCCGCCAGGAGATACGTGCCCACGGGCGCCTTGATGGAATAATTGCCGAGGTTGTCCGCGATCGTGCCCGCCACGGGGTTCAAGTCCCCGCTGCTCGAACTTGTGAACAGGATCACCGCCGCGTTGGAGATGGCGACCCCATTGCTGCGCACGATGCCACCGATGGACTGCGCGAACGGAAAGTTTGTGACGGTGAACGCATTCGTGAGCGGCGCGAAATGGCCGGCCGGGCTGGAGAGTTTGAACAGATATTTGCCGACGAAGTCCTGCGCGATGTCGCCGCTTTGGGATCCCTGCTGGAAATGGAAGTTCAACAGCGTGGAGATCGCCCCCGTGGGCGCATAGAAGTCACCGGGCACATTGTAATTTGTGACACCGCTGAAAACCGTGGCCTGGCCGTCGGTCAGGTTGAACTGCTGCACGAGCCATTCGTTGCCATCCACCACGCCGTTGGAGTTGGCGTCGAGAAATTTCTGGACGACCACCGTGTCGCCGGCGGGGATGTTGGTGATGAACAGCGTGATGGTTCCGTTGTAGGTGTTGCTCACGGTGGAAGGCATGACGGTGAACGTGACCGCCGCTTGCGCCGTGCTGGAGAGGATTGCGGCCAAGGCCGCCAGAAAGACCAGTTGGATGAGAAGTTTCATAATGACATGAACCGCGGTTGAACCTGTCCTGATGCCTGCAATCATTGACGCGACCGCCCGGGAAAAGCAAGTGTTTTGCAGCTGCGTTCGCGTGTCGACGGGGCGGGCCATTCAAGCGCAGGAGCGGAAGAAGGGGCGGCGGGAGTGACGAGCAAAGGAAAAGATTGCCATTTTTTTGCAATGGTGTTCCCTTTCGGAAATTTAGGCACTTTATGAAAGAAGGGAAATATGGCTGTCCCCAATGCGGTGGCAGCATCGCTTATCCGATGGAACTGGCAGGAACTGAAGTTTCCTGCCCGCATTGCGCCAATAACATCTTCCTGCCCAAGATAAAAAAAGTGCCGATATGGCTGATTGTCATTGCCGTCATCGCGGTGGCGGGGTGCGCCATCGTCGGAGTGCTGATACTTCACGGAAAGCGGAACCAACCCGGCCAGAGTGCATCGGGAAAGCTTTCAATTCTGGAAAAGCAGCAAGCAGGCGCATTGCATGGCGACCCAGATGCGATGTACGCGCTCGGATTGATTTATTTGCAGGGCGAACAGGTGCCCGCAGACAACGACGAAGGAATGAAGTGGATCGCAAAAGCGGCAACGGCGGGAAATCCAAAGGCCATGACCAAAATGGGCGACGCCGTTTATGACAATGCCTCGAAATCATTCGATGCTGCCAGCACCAACAATCAAATCGACCCAGCCACAGGTCTGCCGGTGAAAATGTTCACCGCCACCAATATTCCGGAAGAATGTTTCAATTGGTACCGCAAAGCCGCCGGGTTGGGGGAAACCAACGCGATGTGGAAACTGGTAAACACCCTGACGATGGGCAACGACATACCGGCGGGCCTGTCCTTTGATACGCAGGCCAGCCTCGTCATACCTCCGCCATCCGGAGAATCAATACGGTGGCTCAAAAAACTTGTGAAAGCCGGAGATGATAAAGCCATGGTTCAACTGGGGATCGTCGATATCCTTGGTCTGGGCGTGGAGAAGAACCCGGAAGCAGGAATAAAACTGGTTGAACAGGCGGGGGCTGCCGGAAACATGGATGCCTATGTCAGGCTGGCCAAAATGTATCAGCATGGTGACGGGCTGGAAACCAACCAGATCGAGACGCTCCGGTGGCTGGAAAAAGCAGCCAACGCCAATTACACCGATGCAGAATTCCAACTCGGCAAATTTTATGCGAACAATGAAGATTTCAGGAGTTACGATGAATCCTTCCATTGGTTTTCAAAAGTTGCGCAAAAGAATCCGGCACAACCGGGCACGAGGATCAAAGTGGATCCAATCGAACAATCTGATATCAAGGAATCATACCTGCTCCTGGGCAAGTTGTATGAAAAGGGGCTGGGGGTGCCCTCAAACAAAAGCATGGCCATGATGTGGTTCAAGCAGGCGGCGCAAGCCGGAATTCCGGAAGGCCAATTTAAAACGGGATTGAGTTACGACCTTGGAATCGGGGGACTGAAAGACAAACAGCAGGCCTTGGAATGGTATCTTAAGGCAGCCAATGCTCCGGGCATACCCGGATATCTTGACAAGGGTATCGTCGAATCCCAACGGAATATCGGATATCTTTATAAAACCGGTGATGGCGTGATAAAGGATCCAAAGGAGGCCTTCAAGTGGTTTTTGAAGGCCGCTGAAAATGACAGCGACGATGCCGCATTTGAGGTAGCTGAAGCGTATAACTCCGGAGTCGGGGTCCTGCAAGACATCGGCGAGGCGTGGAAATGGTATGACAAAGCGGCCAGGGTGGGAAACAAGCAGGCGCAAATCAGCCTGGCGATACAATATGCGAAACTGGTCAATGGGCCGGCAAATTCATCGCAAAACCGGATTATGGCGCACGCCTGGTCAAATCTGGCAGCAGCCCAAGGATCTGAAGAAGCGGCGGGCTTGAGGGACAAGCTGACCGGCCGCATGACAGCCCAGGAAATTACCGAAGCTCAAAAACTGGCCAAACAGATCAACGCGGGCGAATAGTTTGCCCGGCAGTCTCAAATCGCCAGCAGGAGGCGTTTGATCTCTTTGAGGCGGGCTTTGGGGTCTTTTTTGGTAAGGCGCGGGAATTTGCCGCCGAGCTGGATGAAGTCGCCAGCGCGGACGAGCTTCAATTTATCCTCTTCGACCTCGATGCTGGTGACGTTCTTTTCGCTGGCGAGAATCTTGAGTTCGCCAACGGCCAGAAGCATCTCCGCGGGCGGCGGCAAGGGGCCGAAACGGTCGCGCAATTCCTTCTGAAGGGCATCCAGCGCGGATTTCTCAGTGGCTTGTGCGAGCTTGCGGTAGATTTCGATGCGATGCTGCGGTTCGGTGACGTATTTCTCCGGCAGGTTGCTGGCGTCGCCGAGGAAATCGATGGCGACACGGACTTCGACGCGGGGTTTGACCTTCTCCCCCTTCAACGCACCGACGCTTTGCTTGAGGAGCTGGCAGTAGAGTTCGAAACCAACGGCGGTGATATGGCCGCTTTGCTCGGCGCCGAGGAGGTTCCCTGCCCCGCGAATCTCGAGGTCGCGCATGGCGATCTTGAAGCCGCTGCCGAGCGAGGCGTATTGCTTCATGGCGCTGATGCGCTTGCGGACATCGGTGAGCAAGCGCGCGTGGCGCGGCAACATCAGATAAGCATAGGCCTGATGCTTGTAGCGACCGACACGACCGCGCAACTGGTAAAGTTCGCTCAAACCGAAGCGGTCGGCACGGTCGATGATGATGGTGTTGGCATTCGGGATATCGAGGCCGCTCTCGATGATGGTGGTGGAAAGCAGGACATCCGCCTCGCCGTTCACAAATTTTGTCATCACTTCCTCCAGATCATCCGCGTCCATCTGGCCGTGGCCGACGACGATACGGGCGTCCGGCAGGAGCGACTGTAATTTGGCCTGCATGGCGTAAATGGTCGTGACCCGGTTGTGGAGGAAGAAGGTCTGGCCGCCGCGCGCAATCTCACGCTGGATGGCATCGCGGATGAGGCGCTCGTCGTACTGGGTGGCGATGGTCTCGACGGGCAGACGGTCGTGCGGTGGGGTCTGGATGGTGCTCATGTCCCGCGCGCCAGTGAGCGCGAGGTAGAGCGTGCGCGGGATCGGCGTGGCGCTGAGCGTGAGGACATCCACCATCGTGCGGAGGCGTTTGAACTTTTCCTTGTGCATTACGCCGAAGCGCTGTTCCTCGTCGATGACTACCAGGCCAAGATCCTTGAACGCGATGTCGTCCTGCACGATACGATGGGTGCCGATGACGATGTCCACGGCGCCGGCCACGAGGTCCTTGATGACATTCCCCTGCTCGCGCTTGGTGCGGAAGCGCGAGAGGAGTTCGACGCGGATAGGATAATCCGCCATGCGCTCGCGGAAATTATTGTAATGCTGCTGCGCGAGCACGGTCGTGGGCACGAGGATGGCGACCTGGCGTCCATCCATCACGCACTTGAAGGCGGCGCGGATGGCGACCTCCGTCTTGCCGAAGCCGACGTCGCCGCAGATGAGGCGATCCATGGGCTTGGGGCGTTCCTGGTCGGCCTTGGTCTCGGCGATGGCGGAAATCTGGTCGCGGGTTTCCTCGTAGATGAAGGCGCTTTCGAATTCGCGCTGCCATTGGGTGTCCGGCTTGCAGGCGTGGCCGGGCTGGGTTTCGCGCACGGCCTGGATGCGGAGCAATTCGGCGGCGACATCGCGTACAGCTTTCTCGGTCTGCTCCTTGGCTTTCGCCCAACGGGTGCCGCCGAGCTGGTTGAGCGGTGGATTGGCCTTGCCGGCCCCGACGTATTTGCTGACGAGATGCGCCTCGCTGACCGGGACGTAGAGTTTCGGCGGTTCCTCACCGGCATTCGCAGGGGCGAATTCAATGACGAGGCACTCGGTGTCAGTGGATGGTCGAGAATCGATGGCTGACAGGCTTTGTCCACGGGTACCGCGGCCGACGGGCAGATTTTTCAGACCGCGATAGCGGCCGATGCCGTGCTGGAGATGGACAACGAGGTCGCCTTCTTCCAGATCTGCGAAATCGATCTCCATCGCAGAGCGAACGGCGGTCGCGTGCGGGGACTTGAGCCGGCGCGGGCGGAGGACCTTGTAGCGGCCGAAGATTTCGGCATCGGTGACGACGACCAGTTTCGCCGCCTCGCAGATGAAGCCGCGGGCGGGCGAGCCGATCTGTATCCGCGGCCGGTTGTCGTCGGCGAGGTTGAGGTCCTTCCAAATCTCCTCAAAGCGCTGACGTTCGCCGTCGTTGTTGCAAAAGACATGGACGGCGTATTCCTGGCGGAGCCAGCGGTGGAGCTGGCGGAAAAATTCACGACGCTGCATCTCGGCGATCTGCGGCTCGGGAGCGCGCTCGGCCAGCGGGCGGAAGGCGTCGAGGGTGGTGAACGTCAGTTCGTTGGAGGGTGGCTCTGCGCGTGAGACTTCTGAAGAATTCTCGTTTTCCGGTTGTTCGTCAGCGTCGGTCAATTCAATCGAGGTCAGGCCGCGACGGTTCAGGTCGATGAGGAAATCGGGCCAGGAAATGAAAAAGGCGTCCTTGGCCGGGATTTGCTGGGCATAGGTTTCGGCATGGACGGCGAGCGTTTCAGGATCACACAGCAGGAAAATGGTTTCGCGCGGGAGGTGGTCGAGCAGTGTGGATGCACTCGCAGACGGGCCGCCCGCGTTCCGGAGGATGCCAAGCTCGCCGGCGGGGGGCAGGACGATGCCGGGAATCTCTTCGCGAGAAATCTGGGTGAGCGGGTCGAAATAGCGGAGCGATTCGAGGTCGTCGCCGAAAAACTCCACGCGCACGGGCCACGGGCTGGTCGGGGGATAAATGTCCACGATGCCGCCGCGCAGGGCGATCTCGCCGCGCTGTGTGACTTGTGCCTCGGGCTCGTAACCTTGAGCCTCCAACCATTCGATCAGGTCGAGCGGCGCGATCTTGTCGCCGCGATTGAGCGGGCGGGTGCGGGACTTCAGGCCGGACGGGGCGAAGGTCTTTTGCAACAAGGCAGTCACTGACGTGACCACGACAGTAGGTTGTTTTTGGTTGGACGTTGATTGGCCGGACAGCGCCACCAAGGTTTGCAGGCGGTCGCTGATGACATCGGCATGCGGAAGCTTGCCTTCGTGCGGGAGAATTTCCCACGCCGGGTAGAACAACGGTGAACGGCCCAGCCAGGTTTCCATGTCCTGCTGGAAACTTTCCTGTGCCTTGAGGTTTTCCGTGACGATGACGACGGGGCGCTGCGGAAAGATTTGCCGGAGCAGCGCGGCGACAAACGGATGGGCGGGCGCGGCGATGCCGGAAAAAGACAGCGCTCCGCCAGGCTCCAGGCACCGGGCGAAGGATTGCACGGCGGGAGTCTTCAGGATGTCAGCGAGCCATTTGCCTGCCGCTGACGAGGGTTCGTTTAGCACCAAGCGCGGAGAAATTCGCAGCGAAAGCACCCGGCGTCAAGCGGCGATGCCGTCGCCTGACGCTACGCTCGGCGACGGGCTGGCTCGCAGCGCGAGCCAGCCCACCAAAATCAACGGCGCTGGAAGATTTCCAGGGCGCTGCCGTGCGGCTCAGGGTAGTGCGCGATGAAGTTGGTGCCGAGGACGACGAGGGTGTTGGTGGCGGATACGATGTCGGTCATGCCGACGAGGATGTAGTTGGTCTGGTAAGTGTCCCACCAGCGGTACAGGGTCAGGTCGGAATCCGGCTGGATGCCGGTGGAGTAAGGGTTGTTTTTGGCGACGACGATGAATTGGGGCTGCCGCGCCTCCAGGTCGGCGATCATCTCGTGCTGCATCTTCAGGGCGAACGGCTGCGGGTCCATCAAGGGATAGGCGTAGATGTAGCCGGTGGCGGAATGGCGGCGGGAATAAAAATAAATCTCCGGCTCGGAGCCGAGCACGGCGATGCGGGCGTCGGGCGGAGAATTTTCCCGGATGAACTGCGCGACGATCTCCGCCTCCGGCAACGGGTCGGGGCCATACAATCCGTGCCTGGCGGCGCTGGTACCGCGGATGACCTCGTGGAGCGGCTGGAGGAACCAGACGTTCGACAGGATGAGGATGGTGGCGATGGCGATGAGCGCGTAAACCTCGACCGGGCCGCTGCGCAGTTTCTCCGCCGACAGATTTTGCAGGCCGCTGATGGCGGCAGCCGTGAGCAGCGCCAGCGCGGGCAGCATGATGAGGAAATAATGTTTGCGGAAAAAGAAATCAGGGCAGACCGCAAGCGCCGAAGCCGCGCAAAAACCGAGGAACCAGGCGCGGGAGCGGTTCCAGCGCGCGTCGCGCCAGACAAGCAGCAGGCCGATCAAGCCCAGGAGCGGGAAGAAAAAGACCCGGCCCATCGCCCACCGGACGCCCTGGGCAAAGGTTTGTGGCGCGTAGGAAAGCGGCACGGCGGCGGCGTATTCGCGGGCATAGTCGAACGCCCAAAACTTGAACCGCGGAAAAACGCCCGCCTGCCAGAGCCACAGGCAACAGAGCGCCAGCGGCAGGAGCATCATCACGGCGCAAAACGCGACGGACACGATTTTCTTGGCGACAGATTGCTTGCGGTCAAAGCATTTTCCAAGCGCGAAGGCGAGACCGGCCCACGCGGCGATGAGGGCGGCGTGCTGTTTCATCAACACAGCGGTGCCGAAGCAGAGGGCGAAGGCGGCGACGGTTGATCGGCTTTCCCGCTCCCGCGCCGACCACATGAAGCACAGGCCGGCGGTCACAAAGAAGGCGCAGAAATGCGTGGCATGACCGGCGAGGCCCAGCATGGTCGGGCTGGCGGCGAGAATGGCATAAGTGCTGGCAGCGACGCTGCCGGCGGTCTCATCGAGCATTCGTTTGCCGAGCCAGAAGAGCATCAGGGCGGTGGCGGTGGTCATCAGGAGCAGGCCAAGATGGATGCCCGCGGGGGATTGTCCGAAGATGGCCATGATGCCGGCATAGGCGAGGTAGGTGCCAGGGAATTTCATGTTGTAGGCCAGTTCGTAGGGCGGGATGCCCTGCAGGAGCAACTGGCCGGCGTAGGCGTATTCGCCTTCGTCACGTTCCAGCGGGAAGTCCAGCAGCCGCAGGCGGGCAACGGCCACCAGAACCAGCACGGCCAGCATGAACCACCACGTCCAATGGCGTTGTGAAAATGAAGAACGCGGCGGTGTCATGCGCGGGGATGAGACAAAATCAGCGGGGCGAATTCAATTCAATTTGAAGTTCAACCACAGATGAATACGGATTCATTTTTGCGCCGGCCCGGCAGAATTTGTGCGCCAGCCGGTGCTGACGGCGAGCGCCATTTTTTCCAGCGGGTTGATGGGAATGGCGTTGGTGGACGGGTTCATGACCAGGGCGTAATTGGTGCTGTGCTGGACGATAAAACAGCCGAGCTCATTGCCCCAGGCCCATGAATAGGGGGCATCAAGCCAGCGCGTCGGCAGGTTCGGGGCCACCGGCGGATCATCGGGCACGGGTGAATCCGGCGACCAGGTGGGGATGCTCCCGGCGATCCAAACGCGATGGCCGGCGCGGAGCGTGGCCGCCACCTGGTCCAGCACGGGCGCGATCGCATTGGGCGTCGCGAGCTGTTCCTTGATGAGGTCGTAACGGTGATACCGGTAATCCGCGATGGGCGGCAGCGTGGTCCATTTTGCCGGGCCATGATAATAACGGGCGAAGGTCAGGCCGTTGTACCACGGATGCACGATGATCAGATCATCCGCCGTGGCGAGGGTGGCAACCTGGACGGCCAGCAGGTCGCCATTGGTCTGGCGGATGCGCAACGTATAATAGCCCGCCGGGGACAAGGCCAGCGCGATCAGGACGACGATGAGGACGCAAGAAAGCATGGCCGGACGGACGCGCGGAAAAATGAGATCACAGCAAACGACCGTGAAACAGAGCAAAGGAATATAATACCAGACCTGCGTGGGCAACCCGGACAGCTTGATGAACGTGCCGAAACCGATGGCGCCCAGCACGAGGGCGATGCCGGCAAACAACGGCAGGTCCGGCTGCGGAGCGGTGGCGTCCGGTTGGGCCCGGGTAAATATCCAGCCGAGGCCAAAAATGGCCGCCAAAATCACGACCACCAACCACACCACAAAAAGCGGGCCGATCAATTGGTGCAGATTATGGAACGCACCGGCCTCGCTCACGGGCAGCCGGTTCACCACATACCAGTTCTGTGACTGGCGGATGGGATTGACATAGGGCAGAAGCGAGAGCGCCGCCACGAACCCGATGCCCAGCAGCCCGAGCACGGTGGTTACCCGCCGCTGGCGCAGGCAGACGACCATGCCACCGGTACAGATCGTGAGCAGGAAAAAAGCATTTTGATAAAGTGACTGCACGCTCAGCACGGCCGCCACCACCGCGATCAATCCGCGGCCCAGGCCGGGCTTTTCAATGAACCGCCAGATCAGGCCCATGGTCAGAATAATGATGGCGGTGCCCAGGCCGTACCCGCGCATGGCATCGCCATAGCGGATGACCACGGGATTCAGGGCCACCAGGGACAAGGCCAGCAACGGCAGTCCCCTGCCCATCATCCGGCCGGCGGCCCAAAAGGACGCGAGCAAAAACAGGCCGACACAAAAGCCAAAGACCCGCAGGCCGAAATCATCAGGTGCCAGCCCCAATGCTGTCCAAGCCTTGAGTGCCTCGGGGAAAACCATGGGGCAATGGTCGTGCATGAGGCCCTGCAATATCTCACCGGCGGACGGCAGTCTGGCGATGTTCGCCATGCCCGTTTCATCGCGCCAAAGGCCGCCGGCATGGGTCAGGGAAACAACGTGCAGACAGACCGCCGCTACGGTGATGGCCATGGCCAGCACCCGGGCGGCTTTCACCAAAGAATCCTTTGAGAATGTGGCGGGCATAAATATTTAAAGAGCTTTGGCCGGGGCGATGTTCGCAGGCCGGGCGGTTTTGCGTCGATAAATTTCGAGGCCGACACCTTTCAGCGGGCCGTGACGCGCGGCGTCTTCCTCCCAGTAATACCTGGTCTCCACGAGCGATACCACATCCGCGAGGCCGACGAGGTCGTAGTTCGCCTGATAGGCGGACCACCAGTTGAAGATGTCCGGTATGGAACCGGGGCGACGCTGCCACGAGGAGTCGATGGTGGAATAGACGATGAATTCCGGCGCGTTGGTCTCGATCTCGGCGATCATCTCGTGCTGCATCTTCAAGGCGAACGGCTGCGGCTCCATCAGCCCATATATATAAATGTAGCCGGTGGCGGAACGGCGGCGGGAATAAAAATAGATCTGCGGCTCGGAGCCAAGCACGGCCACGCGCGCGGTGGCGGGCGATTGGGAGCGGATGTACGCGGCGACCACCTGCGATTCCGGCACCGGCTCCATGCCGTGCAGCGCATGGCCGCCCACCCGCGCCAGCACGGATGAGACATCCGCGTATCTGAACAACACCACCGCCAGCACAACGCCGTAGGCGACCGCCGGCAACAGCCGGAGTTTTTTGGCGGACGCGCTTTTCCGCAATAATTCCATGCCGCCGCTGACGGCGCAGCCGGCCAGCAACGTGGCGGCGGGCAGCACCAGGTGAAAATAGTGCGTGCGAAAATAGAAGCCCGGCACCGTGGTCAACGCCGCGGCGACCGCGAAGCCCGCGAGCCATCCCCTGCCCGGCCGCAAGCGCGGATCAAACCAGATGATGCCCAGCCCGGCGACGGCGAACCACCACAGCCAGCAATCCGAAAATAGGGAGTTCAGGCTCCAGGCGAGTTGTGCGCGCAGATCGGCCAGATGGATGATCGAGACGTATTCCCGGGCGTAATCGACGGTCCAGAACCAGAATTTCCCGAACACGCCGGCATGCCAGAGCCACAGACAGCACAGGCCGAATGGCAGCAGAACCGAGAGGCTGAACACGATGAGACCGGGCCAGCGGCGGCCTGCGGGCATGGCTTGCTGACGGAAGCAGGACGCCAGCAGAACCAGCCCCGCCCACAACGCGATGAACGCCGCATGTTGTTTCATCAGGATCGCGGTGCCAAAGCAAAGACCGGCGGCGGCGAACAAGGGCAGCTTCCCCTTCTGTCGCGCCAGCCAGAGCAGGCATAAACCGGCGGCCACACAGCAGGCGCCAAAATGCGTGGCGTGGGCGGAATAGCCGAGCATCGCGGTGCTGACCGCCATGACGGCGTAGCTGGCGGCGGCGACGGCACCGGCGGTGGCGTCGAGCATCCGCTTGCCGAGCCAATATAACATGAGCGCGGTGGCCGTGGTCACCAGCATCAGACCGAAATGGATCCCGGCGGTCGTCTCACCGAAGATGGCCATGATGCCGGCATAGGCGAGATAGGTGCCGGGGAACTTCATGTTATAGGCCAGTTCGTAAGGCGGGATGCCCTGCAGGAGCAACTGGCCGGCATAGGCGTATTCACCCTCGTCACGCTCCAGCGGAAAATCCAGCAGCCGCAGGCGGGCGGCGGCCACGAGAACCAGGACGGCCAGCATGAACCACCACGTCCAGGGACGTTGGGAAAAGGCGGAGCGCGGCGGCGTCATGCGCGGGCATGAGACAAAATCAGCGGGGCGAATTCAAATTCAATTTCAACCACGGATGAACGCAGATGGGGACAGACGCCCCGGGACGGCCGTTCAGCAAAGCTGTTCCTGGTCCAGGCATTTCCTGACCGTGTCCGCCAGCCGGCGCGCTTCAAACGGCTTGGTGAGAAAGTTGACGCCTTCCTGGAACGGAAAATCCTTGCCGACGATCTCCGCGCTGTAACCGCTCATGTAAATCACCTTCAGCCTGGAATTTTCCTGCCGGATGCGGTGCGCCAGATCCTTTCCGCTCATTCCGTCCGGCATCACCAGATCGGTCAGCAACAATCCGATCTCGGCGCGGTTTCCATTCCAGACCTCCAGGGCCTTGAGTCCGGTGGGCGCTTCCAGGATCCGGTAGCCGAGCTGCGAGAGGGCCTTTCGCACCGAGACGCGCAAGGCCCGGTCATCTTCAGCCAGCAATATCGTTTCATGGCCGCCGCGCACGGCCGTCAGCACCGGTTCCAGGGACTTTGCGCTACCATTTTTGGCCAGCCGCGGGAGGTAAATCCGGAATGTGGTCCCGTGGCCGACCTCGCTATAAACGGTGATCCAGCCCTGATGTTGCTGGACGATGCCGAAGACGGTTGCCAGCCCGAGGCCCGTGCCTTTGCCGACATCTTTCGTGGTAAAGAACGGCTCGAAAATTTTCGGCAGGATCTCCGGCCGGATGCCGCTGCCGCTGTCGCTCACCGTCAGGCATACGAACGAACCCGGACGCGCCTGGGGCGATTGGAAGACGGCCAGTTCGTCAAATTCCACGCCCGTGGTCTCAATGACCAGATTGCCGCCATCCGGCATGGCGTCGCGCGCATTCACCGTCAGGTTCAGCAGTATCTGGTCCATCATGCCCGGGTCCGCATGGATGAACATGGGGTGCGTCGCCGGCTTGAGTTGCATCTGGATATTTTCGCCAAGGATGCGCCCGAGCATTTTTGCCATGCTGACGATGGATGTGCCCAGGTCCAGATCGCGCGGCTGGAACACTTCGCGGCTGCTGAACAGCAGCAACTGGCGGGTAAGGGCGGAGGCGCGTTGAACGGTGGCGCCGATCTCATCCGCGTAGCCCGACTGTTCGGCGGAAAGCGGCCCGGAGACCTTGAGCAATTCAGCCTGCATCTGGATCACCGCCAGAATGTTGTTAAAGTCATGGGCCACACCGCCGGCCAGTTGCCCGATGCCCTCCATTTTTTGGGATTGGCGGAATTGCGCCTCAAGCTTTTTGCGCGCGGTCACATCGTGCTGGGAAGCCACAAAGTGGGTGATGGTTCCGCCCGCATTGCGCAGGGGCGCGATCTGCCATTCCACGTCAAATTCCTTTCCGTCCTTCCGGTAATTCACCCCTTCTCCTGCAAACGGCTCGCCCAGCTCAAGGCTTTTCCGGAGCCGGCCCATCAGGTTTTTGTCCGTTCGCGGCCCTTGCAAAATACGCGGCGTCTTGCCCATGACCTCCGCCGCGGTGTAGCCGGTCATCTGCGTGAACGCGGGATTCACGAAAATGATCCTCGGCCCGGGCGAATCAAGCTCCGCATCCGTGATCATGACGGACTCCTTGGATTGCTCCACGGCCGATTTAAGCAACCACAACGATTCTTCCGCCCGCTTCCGGTCCGTGATGTCCCGCACCGATGCGATCAGGTACTCGCGATCCAGCCGGACGTGCCGGACATTCACTTCGACCGGAAATGTCGAACCATTTTTTCTGCGATGCCGGCCTTCGATGGTTTTGGAACCGGTTTCGCGGAGCAATTCGACATTTTTCCCCCAGGAAGCCAGCGTCACCCCGCCGACATCCACCTCCGGCACCGTCATCGACAGCAATTCTTCGCGGGTATATCCCGAGCGCAGGCAGGTGGTCTCGTTGACATCGAGAAAGCGGCCGGTTGCCGGATCAATCACCTCGATGCCGTCGTTGGACCGGTCCAGCAAGGTCCGGAACAGGTTCAAGGACGCCTCCGCCTGCTTGCTTTTCTCGAGCGACCGCTTTTTTTCCAGCGCCTGTATCACGGCCACCCCCAGCCGCGTCAGCCGGTCCTTGAGCAGATAATCCGACGCCCCGTGCTTCATCGCCTCCACCGCCACCTCTTCGCCCACCGTTCCGGAGATGAGAATGAACGGAATGTTCAAGCCGCTTTGCTGCACGAGTTCCGCCGCCCGCAAGCCCGAGAATCGCGGCATCGAATAATCGGAAAGGATGATGTCCGGCAGTTTTTCCAGTTCGCGCAGAAAGTCCGGCTCCGTTTCAACCCGTTTTGACCGGAGACCGAAGCCCGCCCGTCGCAATTCAGCCAAAATCAACGATTCGTCTTCTAACGAATCTTCGACCAGCAATACATTAAGCGGAACTGTCATTTTTGGTGGCGGTTGAACCACTTTAAAAAGCGACCTGATGCCCCAACAATTACACTACGGATGAAAAAGGCTGATCTTTCAAACAATGTTTCCATCCCCATGGCGGTCAAACCGGACCCCGCCACCCGCCACCTGCCACCCGTCACTCGTTTCATGCCTTAACTTGGTTTAATTTGGTTTAATTTTTGCGTTTTCATCTTGTCGCGCCGTAGCTTTAGCGAAGGCGGATGGCCCTTTTTGCAGATTTTATTTCCGCATTTTTAGCCTTCAGCCTTCAGCCCTTAGCCTTGCCCCCCTCCACCCCCAGCCATCCTCATTTGGCTTCCCCACCCCCACCCGTTCACGTCCTTCACGTCCTTCACGTCCCTTGTGTCCCTTGCGTCCTTTGTGTCCTTTGCTTGAGCCCCTCCCCCATCCGTGTTCATCTGTGTTTGCCACTGCGGCTCGCAGTCCGTGGTTAAATTTCTTTTTTTAAATTTCCTGGTCGGATTAGGTCGGATTAACCCGGAGCCCCGCCTTCGGAGCGCCGAGCACCAGCTCGGCTCGGACCCGATCCGTGTCCATCTGTGGTTTAAAAATGGTTTAATTTGGTTTAGTTTTTGCGTTTTCATCTTGTCGCGCCGTAGCCTTTTGGCGAAGGCGGATGGCCTTTTTGCAGATCTCATTTCCGACCGGAGCGCGGGCGGCCCGCCCGCGAGTTGTGCCCGGTGGCCGTACGGCAAGCACCCCATCCATCCCCGGCCCCCTTCGCGAGAATTCGTGCAATTCGCGTCAAAGTCTTTTCCCCATCCGTGTTCATCCGTGTTTGCCACTGCGGCTCGCAGTCCGTGGTTAAAATTATTTTTTTAAAACCCCATGGTCGGATTAGCTTGGATTCGATCGGATTCCGTTGGACGTGATCCCCTCCATGCGTCATTCGGCCATTCATCGTTGTCTCACACACGCAGGAATTCGCCTCGACCAATATGGAAACACCTCGAAACCGCCCTCCGACCGGAGTGCGCCCGTCCTCGGCCCGTCGCGCCGCAGCCTTTGCGTAGGCGGAGCGCAGCAACGCCCATTTTCAAAAACGCCTGGCCATCCACACCTTGCTCCAGCCCCCGCCACCCCAACAATCCATCAATCCATCCCCTCATGGTGGCCGTCCGCAAGGACCCTGTGCGGCTCGCACCCACCCGCCCCCTCGTCACCCGTCACGAGTCACCCGTCACGAGTCACCCGTCACTTTTTTAATATGTCAAAGAACCCTCGGCAACCTGTCGCCAGGTTCCCGTCTCACACCCGTCATTAAACCACATTCCCCGAAACGATTAATTCCTCCAGAAGGTGAAACCCGCAGATTTTTAAAAAAAGTTTGAAACTCACAGATTGGCTGCAAACAAAGAAGAAAACAACGATTCCAGCCCCAATTTCCGGCTTTTCGATTTCCTTAATTAGTTTTTAGACCTCCAGGCAGGGCGGAGGTGCCGGTATTTTCATCCTCCATCCTCGTTTGCCCCGTCCCCACGATGGCGCCTGTGGCTCCCATGAACGCGCCAGCGTCTTGGACTGAAACAGTAACGAGTTTGGTGGCTTGAATGTGTGAAAACTGCGGCCATTGAAAAGCCGTTTTTGCCTGTGTCACCCGGCACTATTTTGATTTGCGTGTGAAATGCCTTCGCCTGTGCTTTGCCCAACTTAATGGCAAAGGGAAATGAAAAAGGCGCAACGCAATAAAATCCAAACCACCCTTGCTTACATGCGATGCGCAAGTTCTGCCAGCGCCAACGGCGCGCCGCCATCCCAGCCTGGGGCAACGCCCCAGGAATCCGGCCACAAACATTCATGAGGGCTGAAAGCCCGACCCATCCCCTTGCCGCAATCATTAAGCCTCGTCATCGTCCACGTCATTTTCAGCACGAAGGATCGCCGTCCTCTCCTCGGCCCCGAGACACGCCGCTTACCAACCCCGCCAATGCTCCGTAAACGCGCCGCGCCTCAATTATTTGTAGGAGACGACGTGAGGAGCAAGACTCTGACTTTATTTGACCACCCCAATGGACGGCGGCTGTGTCCCGCTCCGAGCGGGACCAGCCGCAGCACATCTATCAGCCCAAAAATCTGACGAATCACACGACCACACGACCTCACGCCCTCACCCCCGCCGCTGGAGTGTGCCCGTCCCCGGGCACAGCCATGTCCTTCAACCCGACGCTTACCAACCCCGCCAATGCCCCGCAAACGCGCCGCGCATCAATTATTTGTAGGCGACGACATGCTTGTCGCGCTGTAACCTTGTGAAAGCGGATGCGACGTGGTGGCCCGTGCGGCTCACGCTTCCCAACTAAAAATTAAACACTAAAAACTCAAAACTTTCCCGCCCCCATCCCCGTCCGGCTCGCACCCATTCCGGAAGGGCTGAAGGCCCGCAATATAACAGCCTAGGCCGAAGGCCTAGGAGCAACGTCCCCTAAATTTCATAAGCGCTGTAAGCGCGCAACAAATCCACCTGTTTACACCTCGCGCCTTTGCAATTAACTAGGGCCACGCAAGGCGGTAAAACCTCCCAACCGTCGGAGTCGAATTCGTATCAGTGATGGCAACTGTGCCGTTTGTTCCAGTCGTCTGACTTGCAATGGTAATCCACGTCTGGAAATTTGTGGATGTCTCAAGCCTGAAATTCCTGTTCGGCAAACCCGCCCCGGTGATTCTGCAGCCACCTGGAACAGGTTGCACCTATTGGATGGTCGGTTGAATTAGTGAAAGAGCTTTGCTGCTCCAAGTTGTGCCTTCACCGAAGAAACGCGTGATGGGTGCCCAGCTGTAATAGATCATCGGATCAGGCTGTGCCGGCGGAATCATCCGGGTGCAGTGGGCCGCGAAAATCTCATAGTAAGTCATCTCCACCGCCGTCAACAAACGCCGGTTGCTTTCAGCGACGAATCCGATCGAAAAGTTGCGTTGGGCCGTCGCCGGGCCGGGAGTTCGCGGCCCATATGTGCTGACGATGTCTTGAATCGTGGTCGTGCTGACTCCGTTACTGATGATTCCACCGCAATACACGGACGAGGTTGGCGAATAAACGCGCAGTGGGGTGACCAGATTTGTCGCGATCAACCCCATGAGATATTGGTCAAAAACGTCGAGGCGCGTGTGATAATCGCAGTTCAGCGTCCATGTGCCATCACCGTTTTCGCCCCAGGTACCGCCTCCCAGCGGGCTGCCGACATTGCTGTTGTAGACATAATGCTCCCCGTCACTAAACGGAAAGGCGGGCATGAAAGAACCCCATTGGTGCATGATCTCATGAGTGCAGATCCCGCTGGACATTCCCCGGTCATAAGTGTCCAGCGCATTGATCCCGAGCAACCGCCCCGCGCTGCCATAAAGGGCGCTGTCGTTGAATTCACCCTGTCCCGTCCCCGTGTAATTCACCTGGACACTTTGATGTATGCCTGCGATCCCATTGTAATTTGCATCGTAAGGCACGTATTCAACGCGATACGTGGAAAAATAAACCAGAAAATCGAAGGCATCCGGAAAGACCTGATAAATCTTTTTCGGCAATTCGCCCGTCTCATAAGAATACTCCCGCATGATTTTTTGAACAATCAGGTTCGTTCCAAGCACGTTGATCAAATGGGGAGAGACGAGCAGATTTGTGGAAATCTGCGACGTTTGCACCAATGGGATGTCCTTGCTCAAAATGCCCACTTGCGGCCTGATCAAAAACTGGGATTGTGTTCCGTTGGTTTCAGCGACCGTGACCATGCCTATGAAATAAGGCATCACGCCGGCGGGACTGTTGGTGTCATATTCGTAATACGGTTCCAGGTCGGCATCCCGGTTGGTGTTGAACCGGATCAACTCGCTGGTGAAGATAGCATCGCCCGCCACGCGGTCTCCGTTCAATCCATCATCGTGCAAAGCGATGTTTGTCTGCCCCGACCCGGAATTGAACATTTCCGAAACCGATACCATGACATTGCTGACCGGCCCGTTCACGTTCACCTCGATCCGGCACGTGTCCGTGCCGTTATTCCGGATAACTCCGGGAATGGTTTCCCACATCCTCATGCCAAGGGGCAGAACGGGTGACGGCGGAGGCG
>Ga0105238_10000893_pt1 | contig 30700 bp, 26 predicted proteins | sample KBSC34metaG_FD_81526 | JGI IMG/M metagenome (GOLD analysis project Ga0105238, IMG submission 81526) | Corn rhizosphere microbial communities from Kellogg Biological Station, Michigan, USA - KBS C3-4 metaG | ecosystem: Host-associated > Plants > Roots > Rhizosphere > Soil | place: Michigan, USA...
GTCCTCGCGGTCGTCGCCGGCGTGAAGAAATTCCTCGGCCGCAAGTCGCAGTAGCCGCAGCTTCGCGTTCGACCCTCAATCCGGCGCGCGAAGTCCGAAAAACGCGCGCGCGGTCGCGGTGGTGCTGGCGGCGGTGACGGCAACGTCCTCGCCGCGATCGCGCGCCACTTCGGCGCAGACATGCTTGAGGTACATCGGTTCGTTGCGTCGGTGCGACGGCATCGGCTTGAGGTTGCGCGGCAGCAGGTACGGCGCATCGGTTTCCAGCATCAGGCGCTGCGCCGGAATGTGGCGCACCAGCTCGCGCAAGTGTTCGCCGCGGCGTTCGTCGCAGATCCAGCCGGTGATGCCGATGTGGAAATCGCGGTCGAGGTAGTCGAAAAGCTCCTGCTTTTCGCCGGTGAAGCAATGCACCACCGCCGGCCCGATGCGTCCCCGGACGTTGTCCATGCAGGCCAGGAAGTCCGCGTGCGCGTCGCGCTGATGCAGGAATAGCGGCTTAGCCGCTGCAACTGCGAGTTCGAGCTGCCGCTCGAAGGCAAACAGCTGCGCTTCGCGCGGCGAGAAGTTGCGGTGGTAGTCGAGCCCGGTTTCGCCGACCGCCACGACTTCGCGTTGCGCATGCAGCTCGCGCAGCAGCTGCTCGGTGTCGGCATCGAAGGCGCTGGCATGGTGCGGATGCACGCCGGCGGTGGCCGAGAGCAGCTCCGGATGGGCCTGCGCCAGCGCATGGGCGGCGCGCGCGCCCTCGGCATCGGCGCCGGTGACGACGATGCGCGTCACGCCGGCCGCGCGTGCCCGCGCCAGCACCCCGGGCAGATCATGGCTGAAGGAGGCATGCGTCAGGTTTGCGCCGATATCGATCACTGCCACGTCCTTTGCAGCGCAACTCAACGCGCAAGCGGTTAAAAAAGGTGGCGCATTATGCCAATATGTACAGCCGCGCTGCGTATTTGCTTTAACGTATTGTTAACTGGCCGCCCACCAAGCTGCGGCGGCGCCGAAACCCCCCGCAAGGAATCCACATGAGTTCACGTAGTTTTCTGTCTCTCGTCACCGTCTCTTCGATACTCGCCGCCGGCATCGGCATGACGTCGAGCGCCACGGCGGCGGACGCCGGCGCGCACAGCGTCAATACCGACGCCGCCCGGGCGATGCAGGCGCGTGTCGCGACGCAGAACAGCGCCAGCGCCTCGCGCGACGCATTCATGCAGGTGCTGGCCTCGCATTCCGCCAGCGGCACGGGCGGCGTGCAGCCTTCGGAAATATTCAAGAACATCGATCGCGCCTATCCGCCGAGCTGCCTCGGCTCGCCGATGCAGCTGGGACTGTACTTCAACGATCCGCACAAGATCGCCGCGCAGGTCACCTTGTACGGCGATCCGCTCGGCAGTGCAGCCGAGAAGGCCTTCCATGAAACCGACACGGTCACCGTGTTCCGCGTACCGTGCAGCGGCGGCAAATCCGCGACTCTGATCGAGATCGATCGCCCGGCCGGACACGATGCGACCCTTTACCCGGTGTTTCCGAACGTGTTTGCCGGTCCGCCGGGCGGCGCGGCGTCGGCGGATTTTGCCGTACGCCTGGCCAACGATCCGAACACGTTTTACGCGACCGTGTATTCCTACTCGCCGCTGGTCAACAGCGACGTGTTCGTGGTCGAGAATTTCTACAACCCGTCGGTCGCGGTAGCGACGCAGACGCACGACTTCAACCAGTCGTTCGTGCTGTACGTCGACAACCAGAGCGGCATCCCGAACGATCCGAACGCCGTCACGTCGTTCACCCTGCCGGCCTACAACGCGGCCGATTACCCGGCTGCGGCGCTGCTGCCGATCAGCGGCTACATGAGCACCAACTGGACCAGCCCGACGCAGGGCGGCGAAGGCATCATCATGCAGGTGTACGACAACGGCGACAATCTGTCGCGCACGCTGGCGTTCGCCTGGTTCACCTACGACGCCAACAAGCGCCCGTTCTGGCTGTTCGGCGAAACGTCGCTGACGATCGGCACGACCACGATCAGCGCACCGACCGTGTACTTCAACAACGGTACGTTCGGCGGCACCTCGAGCGTCGGCCTGCCGGCGACGCAGGTCGGCTTCGTGACATTCAAGTTCCCCGACTGCGGGCACATGAACGTTGCCTACAACATCGACGCATCCGCGTTCCAGGGTCCGAAGGGCCAGGGCAGCGCGAACTACGCGCGCGTCGCCGATGTGAACGGCCTCGTCTGCCAGTAATCCCGCTCGTTGCATAGTTGAAAACGATCCCGCCTTGAGGCGGGATCGCTTTTTTCAGGCATGTCTGCGCCCTTGTGGCGGGATCGCTTTTCAAAGCCTCCATTTCGCGCAGGCGGCGACGGCATGGGGAGCCGCGCTCGCGCGCCAAGCCGGCGTGCGGCACACTGCGTGTATCGAACGCGCGTCCAAGCATGCAGAAAAGTATACATTTCCCGATTGCCGAGGTACTGCCGGAGCTGCTGCGGCAGCTGATGCAGCACACGCGTCTCGTGCTCGAGGCGCCACCCGGCGCGGGCAAGACCACGCAGGTGCCGCTGGCGCTGTTGCCGGCGCCGTGGCTGGACGGCCGCAAGATCCTGCTGCGCGAGCCACGCCGCATCGCGGCGCGCGCCGCCGCCGAATTCATGGCCGCGCAGCTCGGCGAGCAGGTCGGCGCAACGGTCGGTTACCGCATTCGTTTCGAGGCAAAGGTCTCGTCGCAGACACGCATCGAGGTGGTCACCGAAGGCATCCTGACGCGCATGCTGCAAACCGATGCGGAACTTGCCGGTGTTGGCGCGATCCTGTTCGACGAATTCCACGAACGCCACCTGCATGGCGATCTCGGCGTGGCACTCGCGCTCGACGTGCAGGCGTCGCTGCGGCCGGACCTGCGCCTGCTGATCATGTCGGCGACGCTCGACGGCGAACGCATTGCGCGCTGGTTCGATGCGCCGCGCCTGAGCAGCGCGGGCCGCAGCTTTCCGGTCAGCGTCGAGTACCCGGCGGCGCGTGCGCAGGAGGAATGGCCGTTCCATTTGCGCCGCGTGGTCGACAAGGCACTTGCAGAGACAGATGGCGACCTGCTGGTGTTCCTGCCGGGGCGGCGCGAGATCGAGCGAGCCATGCAGATGCTGCAGCCGTTGCTTGAAGCAAGGTCCGGCGCTGCGCAGCCGGCGCTGCAACTTCGCGCACTGCATGGCGAGCTGGCGTTGGCCGAGCAGCACGCCGCGCTGTCGCCCGCTGCCGCCGGCACGCGCCGCATCGTGCTTGCCACGAACGTCGCCGAGTCGAGTGTGACCCTGCCCGGCATCCGCGGGGTGATCGACCTGGGCCTGGCGCGCGAGCCGCGCTTCGATGCGCAGTCCGGCTTCACGCGGCTGGAAACGGTGACGATCTCGCAGGCGTCCGCCGATCAGCGCTCCGGACGTGCCGGACGCGTCGCTGCCGGTGTCGCCTACCGGCTTTGGCCGCAAAGTCAGCGCCTGGAGCCGGCGCGGCGCGCGGAAATTACACAAGTGGAATTGTCCACATTGGCACTGGAGCTGGCCGTATGGGGCAGCAGCGAGCTGCGCTGGCTCGATGCGCCACCACCCGGCGCATTGGCCAGCGCGCGCGAATTGCTGCTGCTGCTCGGCGCGCTCGACAGCGATGCGCGTGTCACATCGCTTGGCCGCGCCATGCTTGCGGCTGGTGCGGCGCCACGCCTGGCCGCGGCGGTGTTGCGTGCGCCGCCTGCGCTGCGTGCCTTGGCTTGCGATCTGGTCGCGCTGGTCGAAGCGCGCAACCCGTTGCGCGGCGACAGCGGCCGCAATGACGATTTCCGCGCGCGGCATGCGGCATTGTCGGCATTCCGCCGTGATCGACGCGCCGCGCGCCAGGCCGGAGCGGATCCGGCCGCGCTTGCCACGCTGGAGCAGGCGGCCAACAGTTGGCGGAAACGTTTCGACGTTCGCGGCGAGGTGCCGCAACAATCCCGCTTGAATCCGGGTTTGCTCGATGTCGGCGACGTGCTCGCACATGCGTTTCCGGATCGCATTGCGCGGCAGGACCCGAACAACCCACGCCGCTACAACCTGAGCAACGGCCGCGGCGTACGGCTGCACGACAACAGCCAGTTGTTCGGCGAGCCCTGGCTGGTGGTGACGGATCTGCGCCTGGAAGAACGCGACAGTCTGATTTTCAGCGCCGCACCGTTCGACCCGGAATTGCTCGAACGGGATTTCGCGGCGCGCTTCGTGCGCCGCCGCGTGGTGCGCTGGAACAAGGACACGCGCGCGGTCGAGGCCGCCGAGGAATTGCGTTTCGCACAATTGCTGCTGGAACGCCGTGTCGTGCCGGCCAGCGCCGAAGACGCAACGCCGGCGCTGCTTGCGGCGATCCGCGAGCTGGGCCTGGACGCGCTGCCATGGAGCGACACGGCGCAGTTGTTGCGCACGCGCGTTGCGTGTTTGCGTGAATGGAATACCGGGCTCGATATCGAGTTACCTGATTTGAGCGATCAGGCGCTGCTCGATTCGCTTGAGCTGTGGCTCGCACCACATTTGGGCGGCAAGACCAAACTCGAGTCGATTTCTGCGGCGCAGTTGAGTGAAGCGTTGGCCGCGCATCTGGACTACGCGCAGCGTCGCGCCGTCGACGAGCTTGCGCCGGAATCGATCACCGTGCCGACCGGCAACGCCCGCCGCCTGCACTACGAAGCGGGCAAGCCACCGGTGCTGGCGGTGAAACTGCAGGAACTGTTCGGCCTGGCCGACACACCGCGCATCGCGCGCGGCCAGGTGCCGGTGACGCTGCACCTGTTGTCGCCCGCACAACGACCGATCCAGGTGACGCAGGATCTGCGCGGCTTCTGGGAGCGCACTTATCCGGAAGTGAAAAGGGAATTGAAAGGCCGCTATCCGCGGCATCCGTGGCCGGATGATCCATGGAACGCCAAGCCGACTGCGCGAGCAAAACCGCGCGGCACTTGATCGGCGCGGCCTTTGGCTGCCCGCAAATTTCCATATCTGCGCACTACGCTCTGACTGCCGCACGGAACCAACCGGCGCGCAACCAGTCCAAGCTCAAATGCATCCAATTGCCGTCGGAACATGAAGTCATGACCAAACCTACCCAAGTCCTGATCTGGATGCTCGGCTTTCTGGCCGCGGTGGCGACGCTCGCGGCCTTGCTGGCGACGCGGCTGCTGGAGAATTTTCAGGCCAATCCGTTCTTCAACGGCGTGATTCTGGCCGTGCTCGCGGCCGGTATCGCGGTCAATCTGCGCCAGGTGTACATGCTGTCGCGCGACGTCGAATGGATCGAACTGTTCAAACGTTCGCCGCCGGACCGGCCGTTGCCGAAACCAAAACTGCTGGTGCCGATGGCGCGCATGTTCGGCGGACGCGAGCGTGCGAAGTTCTCGCTTTCGACGCCGAGCCTGCGCTCGATCCTCGACAGTGTGTACCTGCGCCTGGAGGAATCGCGCGACCTGTCGCGCTACCTGGTGGGACTCGCGATCTTCCTCGGCCTGCTCGGCACGTTCTGGGGTTTGCTGGTAACCATTCGTTCGGTCGCCGACATCATCGGCTCGCTCGGCGTCGGCAACGATCCGGCGGCGATGTTCAACCAGCTCAAGGAAAACCTCAAGCTGCCGCTGTCCGGCATGTCGACGAGTTTCTCGACGTCGCTGTTCGGCCTGGCCTCGTCGCTGGTGCTGGGCTTTCTCGATCTGCAGGCCGGGCACGCGCAAAACCGCTTCTACAACGAACTCGAAGAATGGCTGTCGGGCATGACCAAGCTGTCGTCCGGCACACTGCACACCGACGGCGAAGCCAGCGTGCCGGCGTACGTGCAGGCACTGCTCGAACAAACCGCCGACGGTCTGGAACGCATGCAGCGCGCGCTGACCGAATCCGAGCGCGAGCGCCGTTCATCGAGCGAGCAGTTCGGCGAACTCAATACGCAGCTCGGCCGCCTGGCCGACTTGCTCGGCCGCGAAATGCGCGAGATCCGCGGCATGAGCGAAACACAGGAAGAGTTGAAAAACGTGCTGAAGACGCTGGCCGCGCAACCGAACACCGGCGCGCGCCTTTCGGATGAATTGCGTGGCGAACTGCGCCTGCTGTCGCGCACGATCGCTGCCGCGGTCGATGGCAAGCGCACGGGTACGACGCAGTGAACTCGCTAGCCCGCCGCCGCCGCACGCTGGATATCTGGCCGGGATTCGTCGACGCGTTGTCGTCGCTGATCCTGGTGATGGTGTTCGTGCTGCTGTTGTTCGCGATCGGCCAGTTCGTGCTGTCGCAGACGATTGCCGGCAAGAACCAGGCGCTGGCCGATCTGAATGCGCAGATCGCCCAGCTGGCGAAAACCCTGTCGCTGGCGGAAGGCGCCAACAAACAGCTTGAGGCAAAGACCAAGGAATTGTCGGTGTCGCTCGGCAGCGCAAGCAGCGAACGCGATGCGTTGAAAGGGCAACTCGACGCGGCCAGCGCCGAAGCGGCCAGGCTCAATGCGGACATTGCTGCGCTGAGTGAATTGAAAAAGCAGCTCGAGCAGGAAGTGGCCGCGCTGTCGGGCCAGCTCGATACGAGCAAGAAGGAGCTCGTCGCCGCGACGGATCTGAACACGAAGTCTGCCGCACAGGTGGAACTATTGAATCGTCAACTGGCGGCGGTGCGCGAGCAGCTGGCCAAACTGTCCGCCGCACTGGAGCTGGCGAACGCGAACATCAAGGACAAGGACGTCAAGATCGCCGATCTCGGCGCGCAGCTGAACCTGGCGCTGGCCAGCAAGGTCAACCAGCTGGAAAAGTATCGCTCGGAATTTTTCGGCAAGCTGCGCGAAGTGCTCGGCACGCGCGCCGACATTCGCGTCATCGGCGACCGCTTCGTTGTGCCGACCGACGTGCTGTTCGACACCGCCTCCGCGGATCTGAGCCCGGCCGCACAGGCGAACCTGAGCAAGCTGGCGCAGACGTTGAATGAAGTGGCCGCGGAAATTCCCTCGGGTCTGGACTGGGTGGTGCGCATCGATGGCCACACCGACAAGCGTGCCATCCACACCGATCAGTTTCCGTCGAACTGGGAGTTGTCGACGGCGCGCGCGGTGGCGATCGTCAAATACCTGGTGGTGCAGGGCATACCAGCGCACCGCTTGTCGGCCAACGGCTTTGGCCAGTTCCAGCCGCTGGATCCGGCCGACAGCGAAGCCGCCTACGCGAAGAATCGGCGCATCGAGTTGCAGCTGACGAATCGCTGACGCCGCCTGCGGCGTCGGCGATTGGAGACTTACCAGACTTCCTTCTGGATGGCCGTGACGCCGCCGGTGTAGTACAGATTGGCGCTGGTCGGCGAATTGAACTGCAGCACGATCTGGCCACCCGCACCGGCGAGGTAGGTAGGCAGGCGATAGGCGCAGCCCAGACACGGTCCGTTCGCCGTGGCGTCGAGCGTGCCGCGATAGACGCTCTCGACCGGATCATAGGCGCCGGCGGCGAACAACCATTTCGGCGCGCCGTTCGTGTCGTACACCGAGGCGATCAGCACCAGCGCACCGTCCTGCACTTCGATCGTATAGCCGCGGCCGGATTCCTGCGGATTCCACCACAGTCCGGTGACGGGATGAATCGCGTTGCTGCTCAGCGACTGTGCGCTGAACACCGGTGCGCCTGCTCCAAACACGTAGACCCCATCCAGCAGCTTCGACGCCACATCGAACGTCGTGAGAAACGGTTTGTTCTGCTGATCGTGATCGACCGCGTATACCGTGCGTCCGTCGAAGGACATGGCCACATCCGTGCAGCCGAGCGCCAGCGTGCCGGTGCTCCAGGTCACGTGATTGACCAGATCGCGGATCGCCAGGCAATTCAAGTTGGTCGATAGATACACGGCACTGCCGTCCGGCGCGACCGCAATGGCGTTTGGCGCGCCGACGATTGGATCGGTCGCGAGCAGCTGCAACGATGCCGCGTCGAGCGTCAGCAGGGCGTTCTCGTAACCGCCGACATACAGCCTGCTGCCATCCACACTGAAGGCCAGCGCCGAGATGCCGGCGCCGTCCGGTCCGGGTACCTTGAGCTGGGTCTGCAGCACGCCGCTGCCGGTGTCGATGACCGCGATGGTGCGTTCGGCCTGGTAGCTGACGAACAGGCGCTTGCCGTCGGGACTGACGCGTGCCTGGCCGGGGTCGGTCATGCCGGCGGGGCCAAGTATCGCCGCCAGTATGCTGTTGGCATGCGTGTCGATGATCGTGATCTGCGGCGTGCCGTTGGCAACGGCATACAAGCGGCTACCGTCGGGACTGATGCTGAGCAGCGCCGCGGTTACCGGAGTCGATGACGGCGGAGCCGGCACGGCGATGTGTGCGATGACGCTGGCGCTGGCGGTATCGATGACCGCAATGGAGGCGTCGTCCGCGCTCTGCACGTAGACGCGCGATCCGTCCGGGCTGGCGACCGCACGCAGCGGATGCGTGCCGACGACAATCGGTGCGCGATAGATTTGTGTCGCGGTATCCAGCGGCAGCACCGAATTGCCGGCTTGATCGGCGACATACAGTAGCGAACTGGCCAGTGCTGGCGCTGTGAACGTCGCAAAGACCGCGCAGACAATCCCTGCAATGACAAGGCGCATCGCTACTCCCTCAAGGTGTGGTTTGTCAGACGCTGACAGACGCGAAATAGTTTCAGCGCAGATGCTTGGCGCCGATGAGCAGGCCGATGCCGCCAAGTATCGCGACCGCGGCCAGCAGCAGGCGCAGCGACGCATGCTCGCCGAGAAAAACTATTCCGGTAATAGCGGCGATGATCGGCACGCTCAGCTGCACGCTCGCTGCCCGGGTCGCGCTCAAGGCGGGCAGCGCCGTGTACCACACCGCGTAGCCGAGCGCGGACGTGACGACGCCGGAGGCCAGCGCGCAGGCAATGCCCGCGGCATCCAGCGATAACGACGACGATGCCAACGCGGCCACGGCGGTGAACAGTGCCAGCGGCACGGTGCGGACAAAGTTCCAGGCTGTCGTCGGCAGCGGCCGACCCGCGCGACGGCCGCGCAGCGAGTAGACGCCCCAAGCCATGCCGGCGGCGAGCATCAGCGCCGATGCGCCGAGCGGTGGCGCCGTCAAGCCCGGCAGCAACAAGCCGATCAAGCCCGCGACTGCCAGCGCCAGGCCAAGCAGTTGCACCGCGCTCATGCGTTCGCCCTGCCACAGGCCATAGCCGATCATGGTCGCCTGTACGGCACCGAAAAGCAGCAGGGCGCCGGTGCCGGCGGACAGCTCCACGTAGGCAAACGAAAAGCAGATCGCGTAGGCGAACAGCGCAGCCGCGGAAAGCCAGCTGCCGTCGGACCCGTCGCGTGTTTCGCCGCGCCAGCGCACGATCAGCCACAACGCCAGCGCGCCCGAGACGAGGCGCACTGCGGTGAATGTGCCAGGATCGATGCGCGTTTCGCGCAGGGCGACGCGGCACAGCAGCGAGTTGCCGGCAAACGCGAGCAGCGCGAGCATCGTCAGTGCCAGCACGCGGGCGCGCGGCATCAGTGCTGGGCTCTATCTTGCCGGGTCATGCCTCTCAAGATCAGGCCTTGCCCGCGCGCACGAGGAATTTCCAGCGCACGTCGCGCACTCGCTGCGGGTCGCCCCAGGCAGCGCGGAAATCGGGCTCGATCATCGACACCGGGTCGACACCCTTGGACCTCAGGTAGCGCTGCGATGCCGACCAGGTGCGCAGGTAGGCGAGAAATTGTTCGACGTTCCAGCGCGCCAGCATGTCGAACGGCGGTGCGGCAATTTCCACAAAGGGAAAAGGCAGCGTCTGGTAGCCGGCGTCGACGTGCGCGCGCTCGGGCGGCCAGTACGGCCCGGTCAGGTCTACGTACAAATGATCCTTGATCCGGTCGATCGGCGCCTCGCCAGTGCTGCAGTCCGCATAGCTCCAGGCAGCAAACAGCCCACCCGGCTTGAGCACGCGCTTGACCTGCGCATAGAAGCGCGCGTGCTCGAACCAGTGCAACGCCTGCGCCACGCATACCGCGCTGACGCTGGCGTCCGCGAGCGTCGGCTGCTCGGCCGGCTCGACGCGGTATTCGATGTTCGGGCGCGGCTCGCCTTCGGCGATCTGGTTCGCGCTCGGATCGGTGCCGATCACGCGCTTGAAATGCCGCGCCATCGCGACGGTTGCCTGGCCGTTGCCGCAGCCGGCATCCCAGGCCAGTGCGTTATCCGGCGCCTGCTGCGCGAGCCAGCTGAACAATTCGTCGGGATAGGTCGGCCGCGCTTCGCGATAGCTGTCGGCGTGGCCGGAGAAGTGGTCTTTGAAGTTGCTCATGGCGTTACCCAAGTGGCGCGGCTATGGGTTCGACGCATTATCCACGATCCGCGACTCACCCGGCGCGAGGCCGCCCAGTTCGATATCGCCCACGCGCACCCGTATCAAGCGCAAGGTCGGCAAGCCAACCGCCGCGGTCATGCGCCGCACCTGGCGGTTGCGGCCTTCGCTGATCGTCAACTCGAGCCATGCGTCAGGCACGGTCTTGCGAAAGCGCACCGGCGGATCGCGCGGCCACAGCCATGCCGGTACGTCGATCCGGTGCGCGCGCGCCGGCTGCGTCGGGCCATCGTTCAATTGTATACCTTTGCGCAATTGCGCCAGTTGCGTTTCGTCAGGCTCGCCCTCGACCTGCACGACGTAGGATTTCGCCGTCTTGCGGCGCGGATCGGTGAGGCGATGCGCCAGCGCGCCATCGTCGGTCAGGAGGACGAGGCCTTCGCTGTCGTAGTCGAGCCTGCCGGCAGCGTATACATCGGGAAGCCGGACGAAGTCTGCGAGCGTGCGGCGCGCCGAATCGCTGCCGCGATCGGTGAACTGGCACAACACATTGAACGGCTTGTTGAGAGCGATCAGCATGAGGTTGCAAACGCAAACGGCCGCTTTTTAGGCGGCCGTTTGCTCAGTTCCGATGACTACCGTCAGTGTTTGGCGGCCTTGTCGGCCTTCTTGTCTTCGGGCGCCGCGAAGATCTTGTCGCTGCCCGGCTTGACGAAGCGCAGCGTCATGCGATCCGACTCGCCGATTGCAAGATATTTTTCGCGATCCTTGTCCTTGAGCTCCAGCGTCGGCGGCAGCGTCCACACACCTTCCGGATAGTCCTTGGTGTCCTTCGGATTGGCGTTGATCTCGCTCTTCTGATCGAGCTTGAAGCCGGCGTCCGTGGCCATCTTGATGACATATTCTTCGGTGATGTAGCCGGACTTCTTGGTCTTTTCCAGGTCGGTGCCGGGCGCCGCGCGGTGGTCGGTGACGCCGAGCACGCCGCCGGGCTTGAGCACGTCGAAGGCCGCCTTGAAGGTCGCCGCTGTGCTGTCGTTCATCACCCAGTTGTGCACGTTGCGGAACGTCACCACCATGTCGGCGGAATTGGCCGGACCGAAATTCGGCGCCTTCGAATCGAACTGGATGACCTTCGCTTCGCTGTAGCGTTCCGGATCGGCGGCGAATTTCTTGCTGAGCGCGTCCTTGTCCTGCGCATCCTCGCCTTCCTTTTTCTTCGGCGTGACGATGGCGGCGGTATAGGGGCCGCTGCCTTTCTGCACCGGTGCCAGGATTTCCGAGTACCAGCCACCGCCCGGGGTGAGCTCGATCAGGCTCATGCCGGATTTCAACCCGAAGAATTGCAGGGTCTGCTTCGGATGACGGTACTGATCGCGCGCCTTGTTCTTGTCCGAGCGCCAGCTGCCGGCGAGGACCGTGTCGAGCTTCTGCGAGTAGGCGTCAGGCGCGGTCGCCATCGGCGGGACTTTCTTGGCCGGCGCAGTGTCAGCGGCCTGCGCGCCGGCAAACGCGCCGAGCATGGCGAGCGTCAACACGGCGATGCTGGTCTTGATCATGGGCTTGTTCAACATGGCTTTCTCCGATCGTGGGGAAACTTCCGGGAATCGAGGACGCGAAGCCTAGCACAGCACGTCGCTCCGGCTGCCGCCAAGTCGTCAGTTGCGCGCGTCGGGGCGAGCCTGCGGCGCGACGAGCCGAGTGTGTGCCGCATACGGCGGGATGTCGGCGCGCTTGCCGGCAGCCAGTGCCGTCTGCAGCTGCTGCCACCAGCGCATCGTGAAAATCTCGCCGTGCGTCGCCAACAGGGCCGTCCGCAGTTCATCGCGCAGCCCGAGGAAGCGCGGGAACTGTTCCGGAAACACATCGTGCGGGCCGACGTAGTAGGTGTCCTGCTGGTGATGTCCGTCGTCGTCGTCCGGCAGCTCGCGAAAACGGCACTCGCTGACCAGGCACAATTCGTCGTAGTCGTAGAAGGTGACGCGGCCATGCCGGCCGACGCCGAAATTCTTCAGCACCAGGTCGCCGGCAAAGACATTGCTGCCGGCAAGATCCTTGATCGCCTGGCCATAGTCGAGGATCGCATTGCGCGCCGCATCCGCATCGACTTCGCGCACATACAGGTTCAGCGGCCGCAGGCGGCGCTCGACGTAGCAGTGCGCGATCACCAGATCGTCGCCGTCGAGCGCGACCGTCTCGCTGCAGCCGCCGAGCAGTTCCTCGAGCAGCAGCGGCGTGAATTGGGTGTGCGGGAAGCGCAGCCAGCGGAATTCCTGCGCATCGACCAGGCGTCCGCCGCGATCGTGGCGGAACACCAGATCGTACTTCTGCATGACGTCGGCGCGCACGCTTTCCTTCGGCGCGGCGAAGCGGTCGCGGATCAACTTGAACACGAGCGGATACGACGGCAGCGTGAACACCAGCATGACCATGCCGCGTTCACCGGCAGCGTGCTCGAAGCGTTCCTGCGGATGCGCTTGCAGGTGCCGGTAGAAATGCCGGTAGCGTTCGGTCTTGCCCTGCTTGGCGCGGCCGAGCATGGTGTAGAACTCGTCGACCGGCTTGTTCGGCAGCAGCGTGCGCAGGAACACCACCGCGTCGCCGACGGTGGGCAGGTCGGCCTGGAAGTAACTGCGCGCGTAACCGAATACCAGCGCGACATGTTCGCGTTCGACCAGCACCGCGTCGGCGCTTATGCCGAAAGTGCCGGGCGCGGATTCCTCGTTGACCAGCGCGATCACCAGCGGTGCGATGCGCTCGACGCCGAACACGCGGCCGACCAGATAGGCGCGGCGCTCGCGATAGAACACCGTCTCGAGCAATTCGATGGCGCTGATGCGTGGCGCTGTCCCCGACTCGGCCCAGCCGGCGAGGCGTTCGGTCAGCGCCTGCGCGATGCGCGCCGCGCACTGCGCGCCGTGTGCGTACGGCACGTCGAACTTGAAATCGTCGAGTACGCGCTGGCACGTGCGCTGCAAGTCATCGAACACCGCATAGCTGTGGCGCGCCACCGGATGCGTGATCGCATCGGTCGGTTCGATGTCGAGCGCGACGAATTCGATGTCGGCGGCAACACCATGTGTGCGGAAGAAGCGCCGCGTCAGCGTGTTGTAGTAGGTCTTGTTGAGTTCCTGGTCGAGCAGGTTGGAGATGGCGACGGCGAACTGCGCGCGAATCCGCTGCCACAGCGCGCGATCGCCGCGGCGCGTGCCGAGCAACTGCTCCAGGCGGCGTTGCGCGGCCGCGGTGCAGACCTCGTACAGTTCCAGTCGCGCGACCGTATCGGCATGCGCTTGCGCGAACTCGCGCGCCTCGAAATGCCGGCGCGCGCGTTGTGTGATCGCGCGAAAGCGCGCGTTGTAGTCGGCGAAGCCGTCGCGCAGTTCGCGCGCGCAGACCTCCGCAATGGCCTGGTCGGTGACGCTGTTTTCGCTCGCCGAAGGGTTCATGCGCGCAGTCTAGCGCGGCCTGCATGCCGGCTCGAAACCTGGCGGCCCCAAGTTGAATGAAATTCAACTCTCGCTTGCAAAAACGTCGCTTTTTTCGCGGCCTGCCAAGCTCTATCGTGTGCCCCACTCACCAATGGAGGCACGCACATGAACTCGTTCTGGCATAGCCTGCAGCGTATCGCACACGGCCAGTTGTTCGCGCATGGTTACCTCGCGCCGCGCACCGCGGTGGAGCTGGCGAATCGGCCGGAAGTCCCGCAGCCGCGCGATTGCGGCAGCGGTGGAACGCGGGTCAAGACGATTCGCTGGCCGCGTCTGGCGATCCCGCATTGAGCCGGATCCAGTTGAGTCGGATCCAATTGAGCCGGATCCAATTGAGCATGTTTCATCGAGTACAAGTCCGCCATCGAGCGATCGCGGCACGCGGTTGAGCGCCCCTCCCCCGGCGCTCAACCGTATTTTTTCGTGTCAGCTCACAGGCCCTTGATCAATTCGTCGGCGAACTCCGAGCACTTGATCTCGGTGGCGCCATCCATCAGGCGGGCGAAATCATAAGTGACCCGCTTCGCCGCGATCGCCTTGTCCATGGCGGTGATGATCGCGTCGGCCGCTTCGGTCCAGCCCATGTAACGCAACATCATTTCGCCGGACAGCACGACCGAGCCGGGATTGACCTTGTCGAGATTCGCGTACTTCGGCGCGGTGCCGTGCGTGGCTTCGAACACGGCATGGCCGGTCATGTAGTTGATGTTGCCGCCCGGTGCGATGCCGATGCCGCCGACCTGCGCGGCGAGCGCGTCGGACAGATAGTCGCCATTGAGGTTGCACGTGGCGATGACGTCGAACTCGTCCGGACGCGTCAGCACCTGCTGCAGCGTGATGTCGGCAATCGCATCCTTGATCACGATCTTGCCGGCGGCGATCGCGGCCTTCTGTTCGGCATTCGCCTCGGCCTCGCCTTTGGCGGCCTTGGTCTTTTCCCAGCGCTCCCAGGTGTACACCTTGTCGCCGAATTCGCGTTCGGCCAGGGCATAGCCCCAGTTGCGGAACGCGCCCTCGGTGAACTTCATGATGTTGCCCTTGTGCACGATCGTCACGCTCTTCTGCTTGTTGGCGACGGCGTACTCGATCGCCGCGCGGATCAGGCGCTCGGTGCCGTCCTTCGACACCGGCTTGATGCCGATGCCGGAGGTTTCCGGGAAACGAATCTTGCTGAACTCCTTCGGAAATGTGCTCTTCAGAAATTCGAGGAATTTCTTGTTCGCTTCCGAGCCCTGCTCGAATTCGATGCCGGCGTAGATGTCCTCGCAATTCTCGCGGAAGATCACCATGTCGACTTTTTCCGGCGCCTTGACCGGCGATGGCACGCCCTTGAACCAGCGCACCGGGCGCAGGCAGACGTACAGGTCGAGCATCTGGCGCAACGCGACGTTGAGCGAGCGGATGCCGCCGCCGACCGGCGTGGTCAGCGGACCCTTGATCGAAATCAGATAGTCACGGCAGGCCTGCACGGTGCTGTCCGGCAGCCAGGTGCCGAACTGCGTGTTGGATTTTTCGCCGGCGTAGATTTCCATCCAGTGGATCTTGCGCTTGCCGCCGTAGGCCTTGGCCACCGCCGCATCGAACACGCGCACGCTGGCGCGCCAGATATCCGGGCCGGTCCCGTCGCCTTCGATGAACGGAATGATCGGATTGTTCGGCACAGTGAGCTTGCCGTTGGCGATGCTGATCTTGGCGCCGCCTGACGGCGGCGTGAGGGTGGGTTCGGCCATGTCTGCTCCCGATGGGTGAACCGGCTCAAGCTGCCGGCATTTTTGTTGGGCGGCTATTGTAGCGCGGGCGGGCTGTCGGCGATGCGTGAAGGGTTTCGCCGGTATTTTTCACGCGAAGGCGCGAAGATCGCGAAGAAAAACCAAGGTGTTGCTTCGCGTCCTTCGCGCCTTCGCGTGAATATCCGCTTTGCGGGACCAGGCTTACTCGAAACCGTCGGCAAATATGCGGTCGTAGGCGTAGCCCGGCGCGTATTCGAAGGCGCCGATGTCGATGTCGGCGCCGACCGGACGCGCCACGACCGCGTCATAGTCGTCGGTCACCAGGCTGAAAGTCGCGCCCGTGCCGGTATCGACCGCGGCACTGCTCGCCTGCAAATGCAGGTCGCGCGCCGCGGCATTGGCGAATTTCGGATCGGCGCTGACCGCTTGCGCGTCAAAAGCGACGCTGCCGGTGCCGCCGAACCAGAGATTGTTGGCGATCGTGCCGGTCCCTGTGTCGATGCCGACGCTGCCGCCGGTGTAGGGTTTGCCCGGCGCCGGCACGAAGATGTTGTTGCGCAGGTCGAGCGCGTCGCTGGGAAAATTCCAGTCGTTGCTGAGCGCCGCATAGCCGCCGAACGTGCCGGCCGTGTCGGCGTTGTAGATCGTGTTGTTCCAGATCTTCGCGCCGTGCAGCGTGTTCGTGTTGAAACGCAAACCCGACAGCGCCGTGTCGTAGACCACGTTGTTCCATAGCGCGATGTCGTTCTGTGCACCGTCGGCGATATTCAGTCCATGCTTGGAAACGCCATGCACCAGGTTGTGGTGGAAGTGCACGTGGTTGCCGAAATCAGAACCGTTGCCGCCGTTGACGTAAATCTGAAAACCATTGCCGCCGGTGACATGCTCGATGTGGTTCCAGGCGATGTCGTAGGAACCGTCGCCATCGATATAGATGCCGTGATTTTCCTGCGCGACGCCGCCGGCAATATCGTGAATATGGTTGCCGACCCAATAACCATTCGTGACGTTGCCGTTGATGCCGGCGGCCTTGACGGTGTTTGGGGCGGTCGCTGCGGAGAGTTCGTTGTTGACGATGCGCCAGTGATCGCCGGCAATCTGCGTCGCGATCACGCCGGCGTTGCCGTTGGAATCGACGCGCAAATCCGCCAGCGTCACCCAGTGTCCGCCGGCACTGCCCTGGGTGGTGTCGATGCCGGAGATCGCACCCTTGTGCGCGGCCGCCATGTTGATGTTGATGAAGACGTCTTCGCCGGGATAGCCCATCACCGTGAGCGGCCCGCTGCCGCTCGTGCCGGTCGGCGCGGTGCCGTCCTTGTTGATGAACTTCATGAAATACGTGTCGTTGCCCAGATCCGTCCAGGCCGTGCCGGTGCCACGCATGACGATGATGTCGCCGGGTTGCGCGGCGCCATAGGCTGCCTTGCTGGTGTCCGAAACCTGCACGTGCCGGTACGGATGTGCGATGTCATCAGGCACGGCGGTAGCGTCGACGCCGCCCATGTTGTCGACGAACAAGATCCGGCCCGGATTGACCATGAACGTAATGTTGCTGTTCGAGGCCACGCCGTCGACGAACACCTGCACCGGCAGCAGGCTGCCGGCAGCCGGATTGCCGAGCGCGCCGACTTGCACGCTGATCTGTTGCACGTCGGCACGGCCTTTCGAGGCGCCGATGTAACGGTAGTTCGCCACATCCACGCCGCCGATACGCACGAGCGTGCGCGTGCCGAGTCCGGCATTGCCGAAGTTCTTGCCGAAGATCGACAGGTACACGCCGTTGTTGTTTTCGCCGCCGCTATTCGGCCCCGAGGCGATATCGGTGTACAGCACCAGCGGCGCGGTCGGCGCGGCAGCGTGGGCGGTGACGGCAGCCAGCAGCAGGGTCCCGGCGAAGCTCAATCCTTGCGTGCGCATCTGCACCTCGACTGCGTGGCGAAACCAAGTTTGATCGGCGCGATGCGCCAGGACAGTCGACGCGCGCACAAACGCGCGCGTCGGGGTGTCAGCCGTGCGCGTGCGGGTCGCGGGTCAGCTCCAGGGTCTTTTCGCGTGACTCGAGCTTGTCGCCAAGCGCACGCCGCACCGCCACATAGAAGATCGGAATGAACAGCACGCCTAGGAAGGTTGCGAAGATCATGCCGCCGATCACGCCGGTGCCGATAGCGTGCCGGGCGTTCGCGCCGGCGCCGGTGGAAATCGCCAGCGGCAGCACGCCGAGAATGAAGGCAAACGAGGTCATCAGGATCGGCCGCAGGCGCAGCCGCGCCGCGTCGATCACCGATGCGGCCAAGGGTCTGCCCGAGCGTTGCTCGGCGACCGCGAACTCGACGATCAGGATGGCGTTCTTCGCCGCGAGGCCGACGATGGTCAGCAAGCCGACCATCATGTAGACGTCGTTGGCCATGTTCGGATCGAAGGTGCGACGCAACCAGATTCCAGCGACCATGCCGGTGATGCCGAGCGGGATCACCAGCATCACCGCCACTGGAATCGACCAGCTTTCGTACAGCGCGGCCAGACACAGGAACACCACGAATATCGACAGCGCAATCAGCATCGGCGCCTGGTTGCCGGAAATGATTTCCTGCAAGCTCTGGCCGGTCCAGTCGTAACCGAAACCGCCGGGCAAACCCTTGATGATCTCGCCCATAGACGCCATCGCCTCGCCGCTGCTGCGGCCCGGCGCCGGCTGGCCGACGATTTCGGTCGCCTCGTAGCCGTTGTAGCGCACCAGCGTGGGCGGACCGATCTTCCAGGTCGCCTGCACCACGTTCGAGATAGGAATCATCAGCGGCGTACTGGCGCTGTTGTTTCCGGCGACGCCGCCAGTGGTCGCGGCCGTAGTGGCCTGTTTGGTGCTCGGCACATAGAAGTGCTGCAGCGCGTCCGGCCCGCTGCGGAACGGCGCGTCGGCCTGCATGGTGACGCGCTGCACGCGGCCGCCGGCGATGAAGTCGTTCGCGTAGACCGGCGCAAGCATCAACTGGATAGCCGTATAGACGTCCTTCAATGGCAAACCCATCGCCTGCGCCTGCACGCGGTCGATGCTGAGCTTGAGCTGCGGCGTGTCCGGCAGCGTGTTCGGTCGCACGCCGGCAAACATCTCCTGCATTTGCCCGGCCTTGGCCATCACCATGCCGCTGGCCTGCGCCAAGGCGTCGTGGCCGGCGCCGGAACGATCCTGCAGGTACAGGTCGAAGCCGCCAAATTGGCCGAGGCCGCGGATCGTCGGCAGGTTGATGACGAACGCCATCGCGTCCTTGATGCCGAACAGCTGGCCCTGAATTTTCTGGATCAGCTCCATGGCAGTGGCGTGGCGCTCGTCCCACGGCTTGAAGCGGATGAAAGCCATGCCGACGTTCTCGGCGCTGCCGACGAAACTGAAACCGGAGATCGCAAACACGCCTTCGACCTCGGGATTTGCACGGATGGTTTTCTCGACCTGATCCATCACTTCGTTGGTTCGCGTGATGGTCGCGCCTGACGGCAGGCCGACGATGGTCAGGCCATAGCCCTGATCTTCTTCCGGCACGAAACTCTTCGGCAACTTGATGAAGCCGAAATAGCAGATCGCCGTGACGACCGCCCACAAGGCAAGCCATATCGGCCAGGCGCGCACTGCGCCGCGGATGTGGCCGGTGTAGGTCTCGCGCGCCCAGTCGAAGGTGCTGTTGAAGCGCCGCGCAAAAGCATTTTTTGTTTCCTTGTGCGGCTTGATGATGGTCGCGCACAGCGCCGGCGTGAACACCAGCGCGAGCATGGCCGAGAAGCCGGTCGACAGCGCGATGGTCAGCGCGAACTGGCGGTAGATCGCACCGACCGAGCCGGATTGCAGCGCGCTCGGGATGAACACCGCCATCAGCACCACGGCAATCGCCACCACCGGCGCCTGGATCTGCAGCATCGCCTTGCGCGTCGCATCGGCGGCGCTGAGGCGTTCCTCGGCCATGATGCGTTCGACGTTTTCGATCACCACGATCGCGTCGTCGACGACGATGCCGATTGCCAGCACCATGCCGAACAGCGACAGCTGGTTGACGGTGAAACCGACTATCCACATGCCGAGGAAGCCGCCCATCAGCGCGACCGGGATGACCAGCGTGGCGATGATCGTGGCGCGCAGGTTCTGCAGGAACATCAGCATCACGCCGAACACCAGCACGATCGCGATCAGCAGCGTCTTGACCACTTCCTCGATCGAGATCTTGATGAACTGCGTGGTGTCGTACGGCACGAACCAGCTCACGCCGGGCGGGAACGTCGCCTGCAGGTCGGCCATGCGCGACTTGACCTCGGTGGCGACGTTCAATGCGTTCGCGCCGGAAATCAGCTGTACGCCGAAACCCGAAACCGCCTGGCCGTTGTAGACGACGCGCCGGCTGTAGCTGCCGGGGCCGACCGCGACGCGCGCTACATCCTTCAACTTGACCGAGGTGCCGTCGCTGTTCGCGCGCAGGATGATGTTTTCGAACTGCTCGGTCGTGGTGAAGCGGCTTTCACCCACCACCGTGGCGGTGAAGCCGGTACCCTTGATCGCCGGTTCCGCACCGATCGAGCCCGCCGCCACCTGCACGTTCTGCGCGCGCACGGCATCCAGCGCCTGCGCCGCCGACAGGCCGAAGCCGTGCAGCTTGTCGGCATCCAGCCAGATGCGCATGGCGTTTTCCGAGCCGATCTGGAACGTGCTGCCGACGCCGGGCACGCGGCCGATCTGGTCGACCACGCGCGTCGCCAGGATGTTGTCGAGCGCATACGAGTCGAGCTTGCCGTCGTCGGACTTGATCGACACGAACATCAGGAAGTCCGGGTTCTGCTTCGCCACCACGATGCCCTGCTGGGTCACCTCGGTGGGCAGGCGCGGCGTCGCCAGCGTGACCTTGTTCTGCGTCTGCACCTGGGCGATGTCCGGATTGGTGCCGGGTTCGAACGTCAGGCTGATCTGCGCGCTGCCGTTCGCGCTGGAACTGGAATTGAAATACATCAAGTGATCGATGCCGGACAGCTGCTGCTCGATCACCTGCGTCACGGTGTGCTCGACCGTCTCTGCGTCCGCACCGGGATAGACGGCGACGATGGCGACTTGCGGCGGCGCGATTGGCGGATACGATTCGATGCCGAGCGTGCTGATGGCGAGCACGCCGCCGAGCGTGATCATCAGCGCCAGCACCCAGGCGAAGATCGGACGTTCGATGAAGAAATTCGAAAACATGAGACGGTTCCTTCCTGCTCGCGTGCCGCAGCGCGCTTGGCGCGCGCGGTACCTTTAGTGCTTGGTTTCGGCGGGCTTTGTTGCTGCGTTGTTCGCGCCCGGTGCCGCCGCTGGCGCCGCGACCTTCGCCAGCGCACCGGGGTGCAGCTTGATCATGCCGGAGGTGACGACCTGGTCGCCGTCGGCGATGCCGCCGGTGACGATGATGTCGGAGCCCTGCGTGGTGTAGGTGTCGACCACCTTCTGCGCGATCTTGCCGTCGCCGCCGAGCACGTAGACGAACGCGCCCTGTGCGTCGCGCAGCACCGCCGCCTGCGGCACCAGCCAGGCGTGCTTGAGTTCGCCGATCGTCACACGCACGTTGACGAACATGCCGGGCAACAAATTGCGCTCCGGATTCGGCACGATACCGCGCAGATTGACCGCGCCGGTGGCCGCGTCGACCGCCGTGTCGGCAAAGTCGAGGGTGCCGCTGCCGGCGAATGCGCTGCCGTCGGCACGCAGTGCTTCGATTTTGGCCTTGTTTGGCGCTGCCAGTTCGACTGCGCCGCTGGCCACAGAGCGTTTGAGCAGATCAAGCTCTCCAACCGCCTGGCTGAAGTTCACGTAGACCGGATCGACCTGTTCGACGGTCGTCAGCAGCGTCGCATCGCCCTGGCCGACCAGCGCGCCTTCCGTGACCTGCTGCTGTCCCGCCCGCCCATCGATCGGCGATGTGACGCTGGCGTAGCTCAGATTGATGCGCGCCAGATCGACGTTTGCCTGCGCCTGCTTGACCGCCGCAGCCGAAGTGCGCTCGGCCGCTTCGGCATTGTCCCACTCGGTCTTCGACATCAGGCCCTTGCTGGCAATCGAACGTGCGCGTTCGGCAAACACGTGATTGTTCTTGGCGGTCGCATCCGCGGCAGCCAGGTTCGCCAGCTGCGCGTTTAGTGCGGCCTGCAAGGGCGCCGGATCGATCTGGAACAACAGCTGGCCCTGCTTGACGTCGGTGCCTTCGGTATAGGCGCGCTTTTGCAGCACGCCCGGAACGCGCGCCCGCACATCGGCGGTGCGTGTCGCCGAGACGCGGCCGACCAGGTCACGCGTCAGCGGCACGGCCTGGGCCTTGGCCACCATGACGCTGACGTCGACCGCCGGCATCTGCTGTTGTTGCTGCTGCGGCGCTCCACCCTTACCGCAGGCCGTAACCAGCGCGGCGGTACCGAGGAGCAGGAAAAAGCGCGGTGCAATGGCTGCCATCTGGATCTCCATTCCGAGCTGCGGCAGCGATCCGGGGGTGGGCTGCCGTAATGATCTGCGCAATTAGTGTACCGGGTAGTATACAGTCAGCCGCAACCTTTGCGGCAATGCGCCATTGGTCACGGCTGGGGCTGTTCACTGGGGTTGCGCTTATTGCCGGTGCGCCCGCGCCAGATACTCGGCGCTTTGCATTTCAATCAGGCGCGATTCGGTGCGCGCGAATTCGGCGCGCAGGCGCTCGCCATCGTAGAGCTCGGTAATTCGGACTGCGGCGGACAGCACCAGATTGACGCCGTGGTCGTAAAACTCGTCGATCAGGTTGACGAAGCGGCGCGCCGCATCATCCGTTTGTGGCGAAAATTGCGGCACCGCCGAGACCAGCACGGTGTTGAAGCTCTGCGCCAGCTCGATGTAGTCGGCGACCGCACGCGGGCCTTCGCACAACGCATCGAACTCGAACCAGACGACGCCTTCGGCGCGCAGCTTCACCGCAATGCCGCGGCCGTTGATCACGATTTCGGGTTCCGGACGGCGCATTCCGGGTGCGATGCGCTCGAAACAGGCCAGCATGGCGCGCTCCGCGTCGGCGCCGAGCGGCGTGAAATACACGCCGGCCGAGGTCAGCGCGCGCAGCCGATAGTCCTGCGCGGAGGTCAGTTCGACCACTTCGCAATGCTGCTCGAGCAGCGCGATCGCCGGCAGGAATTTCGCGCGCTGCAAGCCGTCCTTGTACAGCTGCGACGGCACGATGTTGGAGGTCGTCACCAGGGTCACGCCGCGCTCGAACAGATGCTGCAACAGGCCGCCGAGAAGCATTGCGTCGCCGATGTCGGTAACGAAGAATTCGTCGAGGCAGAACACGCGCGCCTGCGCCGCGAATTGCGCGGCGACCGCGCGCAGCGGATCGACTTCTCCTTCAAGCTTGGCCAGGGCCGCGTGCACGCGGCCCATGAAACGGTGAAAGTGCAGGCGCAGCTTGTCCTCGAACGGCAGCGCCTGAAACAACAGGTCGACCAGGAAGGTCTTGCCGCGGCCGACCGAACCCCACAGGTACAGGCCGTGTACTTCGCGAACAGCGTTGCGCCCGAGTATGCGATTCCACAGCGAGGCGGCGCGCGGGGCGCTCAACTCGCGGTGGATGCGATCCAGTGCGCGCAGCGCGGCGCGTTGCGCCGGGTCGTCTTCCCAGCGGCGCTCGCGCACGCCGCGATCGTAGAACTCGCTCGGTGTGGCGGCCGACATGCTCACAGCGATCGTCGCGCTGCGCGCGACCTCATTGTTCGATGCCGTCCCTGGTGGGCGGCAGATTGGCACGCACGCCGTTCTTGATCGCGCCGCGCAAATCCATCAGACGCCGATGAAAGAAATGGCCGGTATCCGGCATGCGCGTCAGCGTCGGCGGCTCCGGTTGCGCGGCCACCCAGGCGTACACGGCTTGCGGATCGACGACGTCGTCGGACTCGCCCTGGATCACCAGCCATGGGCACAGCGGCGAGGCCAGTCCACTGAAATCCCAGCGGCTGACAGGCGGTGCGACGGAAATCATCTGCCGCACCGGCAGGCGCGGCGCGGCGCGTGCGGCGACGTAGCTGCCGAAAGAGAAGCCGGCCAGCCACAACGCATCCGCCGGCCGATCTCGCTGCACCCAGCTGGCGAGGGCGAGCAGATCTTCGGTTTCACCATTGCCTTCGTCGTAGCTGCCGCTGGAGCTGCCGACGCCGCGAAAGTTGAAGCGCACGGTGTCCAGACCCAGTTCGCGCACGCTGCGCTCGAGCACGGTCACGACCTTGTTGCGCATGCTGCCGCCGCCGCCGAGCAGCGGATGCGGATGACAGATGATGGCGACGCCGGCGCGCGCGTCGGCGGCGTCGGCTATGCCGACCGCCACTTCGATCTGGCCAGCGGGGCCGGGCAGGGCGAGTTCGATAGTTTGATCGGGGAAGCGCGGAGATTCGGACGGCGCGGTCACGATGCTCTCCTGGCGCTGCGCTCTGGATCCCGTGTCATCGTACCTCCCTGTACTGCACGGGATGACTTCGTCATCTTCGAACTGGATCCCGTGTCATCGTCCATCCGTGGCCTGCACGGGATGACCGCATCCTGCGGTCACTTCGCTTGCGCAATCATCCACTGCACCGTCGCCTTGACCTGCGCGTCGGTGAGCGATGCGTTGCCGCCCTTGGCAGGCATCATGCCCTTGGCGCCGGTAAAGCCATTGATGGCGTGCGTGAAGAGCGTGTCGACCCCTTGCGCGAGGCGTGGCGCCCAGCCGGCCTTGTCGGTCAGCAGCGGTGCGCCGGTCGCCGCATTTTCGTGGCAGGTCTTGCACAGGTTGCCGAAGATGGTTTTGCCGTCGAGCGTGCCGCCGTAGGCGACCTGCGCCTCGGCTACCTTCTTGGCGGCTTCCTGCGCGGCGACCAGCGCGGCGCGGCCGGTGTCGCCGGCGTACACACCGCCGACCGGCGCGATGCGCGCTTCCACCTCGTGCGCCAGATTCGGGTTCTGCGCCGGCGGATTATAGGAATACAGGTACCAGGCCAGACCCTGCAGGGCAAACATGACCAGCACCAGGAATCCGATCACCATGGAAAAGTGGCGGAGAAAGACGCGGTCAGTGGAGGTAACGGGATTCGTCACGGGCTCACCAGAAGCAGAAGTAGGCCAAAATGGCCGCAAAGTATAGCTGCCGCGGCGTTGCCAAGGAAGCCGCGCCGGGCACTACGCCATTCCTCCATTGACGCCGATCACTTGGCCGTTGACGTACGCGGCAACCGGCGAGCACAGAAAGCCGACCAAGGCGGCAACTTCCGCAGGAGTTCCGGCGCGCCCGGCGGGCACCAGCTGGCGGATTTGTTCGGCATCGAAGGCCGCCTCGGCCAGGCGTCCGGCGATCACGCCCGGCGCCACCACGTTCACGGTCACGCCGCGCGAGCCCATTTCGCGCGCCAGCGATTTGGCGGCGCCGTGCAGCGCCGCCTTGGCCGCGGCGTAGTTGACCTGGCCGCGGTTGCCGAGCACTGCGGCCACCGACGAGACGCAGACGATGCGCCCGTAACGTGCGCGCGCCATCGGCAGCAACAGTGGCTGCGTGACGTGGAAGAAGCCATGCAGCGAAACGTCGATGACGCGGTGCCATTGCTGCGCGGTCATGCCGGCCATGGGCGCGTCGTCGTGAATGCCGGCGTTGTGCACGAGTACTTCGATCGCGCCTTGCTCGAGCAGCGGCGCAAGCGCAGCCGCGGTGGCTGCGGCATCGGTCAGATCGAAGGCCAGTGCCTGCGCCTGCGCGCCGGAGGCATGCAGCTGTGCCACGACTTGTTCGGCGCGCTGCACGTTTGCATGCGCATGCGCATATACAAAGCAGCCTTGCGCCGACAGCGCCTGGCAGATCGCCGCGCCGATATCGCCGCTGGCGCCGGTGACCAGTGCGCGCCGCCTGCCATTCGAGGTTCCGTTCATCGGTGAATTGTTGCATACGTCGCGAACGGCTCACACGGCGCGGCGATTTGGTGCATCATGCGCGCCCTTTCCCCGCCGCCACGTCCTGGGAATGCTCATGACCGAAGCCATCTACTCGATCCCGCTCAAGCAGCGCCGCTTCGAGAACCTGCATATCGTGTTCTGGCTGATGAAGGACATCAGCTGGTGCCTGATGTGGCGCGCGCTCGGCCTGTTCATGATCGTGCCGACGCTGGGCACGGCGATCTTCATCACCTGGCGCGGACGCGACAACCGCACCGACCTGGCGCACAACCTGGCGGTGGTGTTCTGGATCAGCGCCAACGCCTGGTGGATGATCGCCGAATTCTTCGAGTTCGATGAAAGTCCGTTCCTGCTCGGTGTGAGCGGCCGGCATCTGGCATTGATTCCATTCGCGCTGGGTGCGCTGGTGCTGTTGTGGCACTACGCCGGCAACTTGTTGCGGCCCGCTGCGACCGGGTCGCCGGGCTAGGCGGTGGCCGGCGCGTTGATTATCGCGGCACGCCCATGCGCCAGCAGGCGACCGTCTGCTTCGACGCGAAACGCATACTGCAGTCCGGCCGCATCGGCGAGCAGCTGTTCGGCGTGCACTTCGAGCGCGGCTTCGACATCGTCGATGCGCGTCACGTGCAGCTTGATCGCGCGCAACGCCACCAGGAAACCGCGCGGCAACGTGCGTCCGTCGCGTTGCGCCAGCAGCGCGCCGTGGATGGCCATCGCCTGTGCGCCGTATTCGCACAGATGCACGCTGCGCAAACGGCCGTCGCTGCGCAGCGGATTGCCGGCATCGCGATGCGAGATCGCGAGCGCATGCAGGCGCGTATCGTCCCATGCCACGATCGTGTCGAGCAGGCTCATCGCACCCTGATGCGGAATCAGGTGCTGCCACTGCGCCTTGCCGAGCGGCGGCGCGTCAGTCGGCGGCATGTGACCGTGCGCTGTGCGGCGCCATCTGGATCGACAGGCAGAAATGAAACGCCACGCCGAGCGCCACGGTCAAGCCGATCGCGCGCAGCACCGGCACGCTGGATGTGGCCAGCAGGCCGAACACCAGCACTGCCGACAGCACGCACACCAGCGTGGCGTGCAGTGTGCGGCGCGCTTCGGCCGCATCTTCGACGCGCCGTTCGAAAAACAGCGCGTAGTGCAAGCCGAGGCCGGCGGCCAAGGTCAATGCCACCAGATGAAACAGCGACAACGACACGCCGCTGATGCGCAGCACGGCCAGTGCCAGCAACGTGGCCAGCGACATCGGCGCGATCACGTGCCAGGCGCGCGCCAGATCGCGGAAGGCTACGGCGACGGTCACGGCCAGCAGCAGCAGCGCAATGCCGAGTGCCACGAGAATGCGTGCGCGATAGTCGATCACCAGCGCTTCGGACGCAGCCTTCAGGTCCAGCAAGCGCGCGTTGCCGCCGAGCGCGCTGGCCGCCGCCGCAAGCGCGGCCGCATCGTGCACGCCGCTCAGCGTAGCCAGCCCGTACCAATGCTGTTGCCGCTCGACCAGCATCGCCTGCAAGCGTGCGCCAAACGGCGAACGCATGAACTGTGCGGGCGTGATCGGTGCGAGTGTACGTGCTTGCTCGACGTCGTCGAGAAACGGCGCGAAGGTGCCTTCGGCAAATGGCAGGTCTTTCGAAGCCGCGCCAAGCGCGGCTGTCAGCGTGGCGCGATCGGGCAGGTTTTGCTGACGCGCATGCTGCACTCCAAAGCTGGGCAGGTAGCGGCTCGGCAACTCAACGGCGTCGACGAAGCCATCGGAAATCCACTTGTCCACTTGTGCAGAAATGCGTTCGGATTCGCGCAGCACATCGTCGGCGCTCGCCGCTTCCAGCACCAGCAGATAGCGGATATCCGGGGCGCCCAGCGCGGCGCGCAACTCGCCCTCCCGCTGCAGCAACTGCTGCGGTGCCGGTGTCAGCGCGGCCAGGTCGTTTTGCCACAGCGGCGTCGGCGCCAGCCACAGCAGCAGCACTGCGAGCGCCAGCACGCTCCACGGCAGCCAGCGCGGCCGCGGCATGCGTGCGAGTGCCGCGCGCGCGCGTTCGAGCCAGCGGCTATCGGCGACGTCGTTGAACTTCGGCGGCATCACCGCTGGCAACAACCAGCGCGTCGCGAAACCTGCGGCAAGCAGCCCGGCAATCGTGAATACCGCCAGCTGTTCGAGCCCGGCGACGCCTGAAGCAAAGAAGGCGACATAGGCGATGCATGCCGACACGATCGCCAGGCGCAGCAGCGGCCACACGCCAAGCACGCTGGTTTGCGCGTCTGCGCCGGCACGCCGATGGCTGAACAGGCGGATCGGATATTCCTGCGCCACGCCAAGCAGCGTGAAGCCGAAGGCCAGCGTGATGCCGTGCATGCTGCCGAACACCAGCACGATCGCCAGAATGCCGGCGAGCGCGCCACTGGCCAGCGGCAAGGCCGCCAGCGCCAGTACGCCGAACCTGCGGTAGGCGGCCAGCAGCAGCACGATGAAACCAGCGGTGCCGAGTGCGCTGAGCCATTCGGCTTCGGCGCGCGTCGCGGAGGCGACGCGCATGCCGATATAGCCGGCGCCGCTGATCGTCAGCTTCGCCGAAGTTGCGGAAGGCAGCGCGTCGAAGCTCGATTGCACCGCGCCGATCGCCTCGGCCTGCGCGACCGGATCGAAACCGGAGGCGCGCGTCTGCACCAGCAGCAGCGCTTCGCCTTGCGGCGAGAACCAGACGCCGGAGCGCATCTGCGGCATGCGCGGCGGCGTCCAGCGCTCGGCCAGTTTCAACACTTCCAGGGTCGGATCGCGCGGCAGCAGCTGTTCGAGCAGGTCCATGCCGGGGGCGCCAAGATCCTGCACGCGCTGCTGCAATTCGTCGCGCAGATAGTCGGCATCGAAGCGCGCGTGATCGAGCGTCGGCGACAACAAATAACGATATGGCAGCAGCTGCGCGTCGAGCGCGTCGGCCGACATTTCGCCGTTGAGTATGCGCACGAAGCGCGGGTCGCTGCCCAGGCGCTGATTCAAGCCGCGGCTCAGTGCGGCGAGCGTGTCGGCCGGCGCACCGCCGACCGCCAGCAGCAACAGCTGCGATGCGGGTCCTTCGCCGATTTCGTCGAGCAGCAGTTTCTGGTCGGCATTGCGCGCCGGCGGCATGAAGCTGCGCAGGTCGCTGCTCACCACCAGCAGGCGTTGCGCGGCGAGTGCGCCGGCCAGCAGCAGCAGCCACCAGGCGACGATCAGCGCGATGCGCCGCGTTTCGCTCACGGCGCGGCGCGGCACAGCGCGTCGAGCGCGGCGGCGCCCGGGGGATCCGCGAGTTTGGCGTCCGCCAGTGCGCCGAGCAGCATCACGCTGCCGTCGCCGTTGGCTTCGTTCAAGCTGAAACAGCGCGGCTCGCCGGCGGCGCCATCGACGACGATGCGGCGCAGGTGCCTGGCCAGGCCGCTGTCTTTCGGGACCAGCGTCAATTTCCAGTTTGGTGCATTTTCCACAAGTTCCAACGTATAGTACTTGCGCAGCGTGCCTGCGTCGCCGCCGAGCAGCGCGCTGAAGCTGGCCAGCAGCGCCTGCAGTTGCGGCGCGCGCTCCAGGCCGAACTGGCGCGGCGCGCGGCCTTCGCGCGTGACGCTGACCGCGTCGCCGGCAATCACGGTCGCCTCCTTGTAAGGCGCCAGCACGCGTTTGCCGAGATGATCGGCGCCGCCGTAGTCGAGTTCGCCGTGCAGCAGCAGCGGTTTGCGCAGCAGATGCACGAAGCGCACTTCCGTGTAGCGCGTCGTCGCGGGCGCCGGACGCGCCAGGCGCGCCACCAGCGCATCCTGCGCGGCCGCATCAACCGCGGTCGGCGACGGGCTCGCCGACAACAGCAGCGTTGTCAGCAGGGCGATGCCAGAAATCATAGAAGTTGAACCAGTTGTAGGGATCGAGCCGGGTGTAGTGCTCTAGGCGCGTCGCGAAGCGCTGGGTCCACTCGCCGATGCGCTGGGCGCGTTCGGCGCGCGGGATGCTGATGCATTCGGCGAAGGTTTCGAAGTACAGATCGTAGCGCTTGCCGCCGCGATACAGACCGAAGCTCAGCACCACCGGCAGCTGCAGCGTCGAGGCGATCAAATACGGCCCGATTGGAAACTGCGCCGGACGGCCGAAGAACATCGCGCTGCCGGTCGGCTCGCGCGGCCGCGAGCGGTCGGCCAGCAAGCCGATCAGATTGCCTTCCTGCGCAGCCTCGTGCACGGCCAGCGCCAGCGAGGTGGCGTCGCGGCCGACATCGATCACGTCCCTGGCAACCGACGGGTTGATCTCGTCGAGGATCGCGGTCAATGCCGGCGTCTGTTGCTTATCCATTATCACGCGCACGCGCACGTCGGGGCGCTCGTCGGCGAGCTCGCGCAGCACTTCGAAGCTGCCGATGTGCGCGCCCAGCAGCAGCACGCCGCGACCGTGCGCAAGCTGTGCCTCGAGCTGATCCTTGCCGTGGACGCGTATGTCGAAGCGGCGCGTGGTCTTGGCCAGCAGGAACATGCGGTCGAGGATGGTCGACGCATAGGCGTGCATGTGCCGCATGATCGCCCATGTGCCGGCCGGCCGGCCGAGTGCAAGCGACAGAAACTGCCTCGATGCGCGCCGTTCCGGCCCACGCCGGAAAAAGAAATACAGCGTGATTGGATACAACAGCAGGCGTGCGGCCGGGCGGCCCATGCCCAGACCGATGTTGCGGATCAGCCACAGCGCGAAGCGGCCGCCACCTTCGCGCCGCTCGCTCCAGTGCGGATTCATGCGGCGACCTCCACGCTGCCGCTGGCCAGCAGCTGCGCGTCTGCGCTGATGCGGAATTGCACGCTGCCGGAAAATTCCAGCGCGAGTTCGGCATCCTGCCCGGGCAACAGCGGTCGGCGGAATTTCACTTGCGCGAAGCCGCACACGCGCGTCTGCCAGGTGCGCTCGATGGCCGCGGCCACGCGGTCGAGCAGAACCACGCCTGGCACCACGGGCTGACCCGGGAAATGTCCCGGCAAGGCCGGATGCGATGCGGCAATGTGGAATTTTTCAATATGTGTGTTCGAGATCATGGACGAATGTCGGGCTTCGGCACGCGCTTTTCGCCGGGTGCGAAGCGCAGCGCAACCCGCATGCTAACCCTCATCGAGCAATTTCGGCCAGACACGCAGCAGGCCGCGCAGGAATGTCGGCAGGCGATGCCGCGGCGCCTGCGGCAGCAAGTGGCGGCGCAGCGCGAATTCGAGCAGCACCA
>Ga0105238_10000904_pt1 | contig 30515 bp, 24 predicted proteins | sample KBSC34metaG_FD_81526 | JGI IMG/M metagenome (GOLD analysis project Ga0105238, IMG submission 81526) | Corn rhizosphere microbial communities from Kellogg Biological Station, Michigan, USA - KBS C3-4 metaG | ecosystem: Host-associated > Plants > Roots > Rhizosphere > Soil | place: Michigan, USA...
GCCAGGCCGTCCAAAGTGGTCTTGTCGGGTCGCGGCATTCCCTGCGGGGGCATCGCCCCGACGCGGAGCTTGCGGATCACCTTTTCCCAGGTCTCCGCGCCTTGGGGAACGTCGGTGAGATTCGCACCCTGCAGCGAAAGACCGCCCGTTTTAAGCTTTTCGTTGTGGCAGGTTACGCAGTATTGATCCAGCAGGGCTGCCGGCGCCGGATTTTGCGCCCGCACCGGGCCTACAGACACGAGTAAGCCGAGAACTGCGGCTGTCCGGAATCGCACCTCATAAGTATAGTGCGAGGCCCTGGGGGAGTCTATGGTCCGAAACTTTTTGCCAGGATGCGCCTAAAAGGTGGGAAACACGCCATGGCTAAAGGGATCACATTGTATAGAGTTGGCTCTGGCACATGAACCCGATCGAACTGCTGATGGTTGACGACAATGCCGCGGAAACACTCCTGCTCCTGTACGCTCTGGAGGACTGCCCTAGGCCCATCAATTTCCACTTCGCGAAGGACGGCGAGGAGGCTCTGGAAAAGTTGAACCGGGACACGTTCGATCTGGTCATTCTGGACCTGAATCTTCCGGGACTCTCAGGCTACGACGTACTGGAGCAGTGTGATACGAGCCGCGTACCCGTGGTGGTCTTCAGCGTCTCCGCAAACGAGGCCCATGCTAAACGGGCTCTCGAATTGGGAGCGCGCGAGTTCGTACACAAGCCCGATGCACTTGAGACGTACCGGCACGCTGTGCTCAAGATGATTGAGACGTGGGTTCTGAACGAGAAACAATCCGCGGGCGCTTAACGGCTACGGCAGCCCCAACTGGTTACGCGGATCCTTCCCGAGGATGTGTTTGACGTCCTTATTATTCTCGTTGCAGATGTATTCCATGAGGTCGGTACCGGTTTGCAGCGTCGAATGCCCGTACATCGTGAAGGGTCTGGTGTAGGCTCCGGGATCATCGACGACGGTCTCGTAATCCAGATGATCGGCATCCGGGCGCGTGTAGCGTTCGGTCACATGCAGCTTATCGGTGTGAGGGTGACCGGCGAAATCGAACCAGAACAGGTCGTTAAACCCAACCGAATCCACCACCAGGGTGTCACCCTGCCATTTAGCAATGGAGTCGCCGTACCAGGTGGGATTGGGATCCGCCGGATGGCTCGCCCGATCGAGGAAGATCTGGCGATAGCTGTGAATGTTTCCTTCAAACAGGAAGAAGATACGCGTGGGCGAGAGGACTATCTGCCACGGATAGGGAGCTTGCCGCGGAACGCCGGTAGGGAGGCAGTTGGCTTCCGGGTCGTCCTTGGACATCCGTTCGCGCGTAAGCTTCTCGGCCCAGGGCTGGGTGGGCAGCTTATCACCAGGCTTGAGGGAATCTGAAATATCGTAAATGAAGTTGCGATCGGGACTCCAGATTCCGGAGAAATCGACCTTGCCGTCGGACGAGCGTGGCGTAGGGTCGGACTTGGCTTTCGCGCCTTTCCCTTTCTGCTTGCCCTTCGCGGGAACCGCTTCCGGATCCTGTCCCGGGGTAGGCAGCGACGTGATCAACAATGCACCGATCGCCACGGCCAGACAAAGCACCAAATGGATGGTTCGCTGTGCCATTCGGTTCATAGAGGCGCCTCCTCGGTCAACTGAGAGCCAAGTTTACTACGTTGGCATGAAGAATTCATGGAGTTGGCACGTAAAATCGGCGTACCGCTGACTTTACCATTGCACGTCCATTAGTTGCATGGTACAGTGCCTCAGTGTTTCCACACGGGAATGCCCGGAGAACGCACGATAACGGCGCGACGGTCGCCGGTGCCTTCCTGTGGTTCACGAATGTGTAAGCTTGCGCTGTTTGGCTTATTGAGCGCCAGCGGCATGCTGGTGCTGGCCGCCGAAAAGACCGCGCCGACTTTTCACATACGGCTCGACACCCTGCTTACCAGTTATGGTTCCCCGGCCGGAACGGAGTTCACGGCGACTGCAATTTCTCCGCTGGAAGATGAAGGACAAGTCATCATCCCGCAAGGCAGCGTGATCCACGGCACGGTGACCCGGGCGAAGGCGGTGGGTTTCGGCCTGATTCACGAACGCGCCACCTTGGAACTGGCGTTTCAGGAGTACGAACTTGCCGGCGGCGATCGTTACCCCTTGGGAGCCCGCCTGCAGTTCATTGAGAATTCCCGGGAACAAGTCGACTCGCGGGGGAGGATCAAGGGCGTGCTGGCGGCCAGCAGTCCGCAGGGTTTGCTTCGGGGAATCTGGTACCGGCCAACCGATGATTTCCTGTCTCACTCCGCGCTGGGGTTGACTGGCCTGGGCGGAGCGCTGTGGAGCCATTTCTCCCTGGGACCGTTTGGCGCCGCCGGCATGTTAGCCGCTCGCTATATCGCCTTTTCTCTTCCGGAGCCCGAGATCCAGTTACCGTCAGGTACGGAAATGCGCCTGGTGGCTACCAGCATTCCCGAAGATGCTCCTACAACGCCGGTAGTTCCAGACCTGAGTGTCGGAGAATCCCTGTCGGTCTGGCTCGAGAACCAACCGCGCGTAGTGATGAGGCCGGATGGCAAGGCGGCTGATGATGTCATCAATCTGGCGTTCGTGGGCGACGCCGAAGAGCTGCAGAATGCGTTTGCGGCCGCGGGCTGGGTGGCCGCCGAACCCCGGACGCTGCACAGCCTATCCGCCACGTATCGAGCCTACAACTCGATGACCGGGTACTCGACCGCACCCGTGTCGCCATTGCTGTATCAGCAGGAAGAGCCCAGCGTGGTCTTCCAGAAGTCGTTTAACACGATCGCCAAACGCCACCATATTCGAATTTGGCGTGCCGGCATTTTTGAAGGGCAGGAAGTATGGCTGGGAGCGGCTACACATGATGCCGGTGTCGGTTTTAAGCTGCGCACGATGACCATTACCCACAAAATCGATCCGCAAACCGATCGGGAGCGGACCAAGGTGGTCACCGATCTCGGCTTCACTTCGTGTTCGGAAAAGGTTTCATTCCTGGAAAGCTCGGCCGCTGCCGCAGCCGCGTGGAATCCTTTTATTCAGACCGATGGGAGACTTGCTGTCGTGCACCTTCGGCCATGTTCCGGTAGCGCACCCGATACCGATCCGCCGCCTCCGGCTCCCGGTTCCAAGACCAAGCGCCTGGCTCGACGATTCGTTCTCGAAACGCGCCAATACTTCCTTCGCGACAACATGTACTACTGGGCTTACCGTGCGGCGACCTCGGCTCATAGGAATGCCTCGCGCGACACGCTTGCGGCTGAGTGATCCGCCGACTCTCCGAAATCGCGAGCTCCTAGTTTTCCGACGGATCCTTTGACGCGCTATCCACGATGATGGTTTCGATCGGTGCCTTCTGCTTTTCGAGCTTCAAGCCGAGCTGCTGTACGCTCACGAAAATCGAGCCGCCGGATGGATCGGAGGCCGCTAGTCCGGCTGGGCCAAGCGCACCGGGGGCGCCACCGATGGGTGCGCCAACTCCCGCGATCCCCGCTGTTCGCGCCATTTGCATCATATCTTGCAGGGAAAGATCGAGCGCGATGGTAAATTCGCCCTTCAGGTCGGTGTGATCGAGCACTGGGCGGTCGAGCATCGGCGTGAGCGTCTGGGCGAGGGTGGCCATGGTCATCCGCTCCATCTCCATATGCATTTGGCCATTGGCGCCCATCGCAATCTTCGTGGTTCCCGTCTGGGCGTTCGACATCGACAAAGTCTGCGTTCCGCCCTGGCCGGCGCCGGTCCGGTTGATACGCACCTGCTGATCGCCGGCACCAATCACCATATCCGCCTTGCCTTCGGGTTTGGGCGGAGCATCGGGAGCAGGGACGTCTCTAGCGGGAGCTTCCTTGAATTTCGGTCCGTTCTTGCCAACCTCCAGGGAATATGTGGACTGTTCGCGATTCTCACGATGCGCTACCAGCTTGAATCGATCTTCGAGCAGCGTCCGAAGCATAGTCGGCACTTGCTCCTTGGTCGCGCCCTCCGGCATTTTGGCTAGAATGTCGAAGCGCTGCGTGGCCATCCAATCCGGAGCAGTAACCTGAAAGGGTTTCACGTCGTAGGCCTGCACTACCAGGTCGCGCAGCGAGGCATAGCCGATGTCGACTCTTCCGGCGTCGATCTTCATGCCCACGTGCAGCTTGCCAGAGGTGATCGTCTCCGGCGTGATCTGCGCTGCCGAGCGGATCGATGCCACCTCGAACGCCAGCTGTTGGCCGTAGGCACTAATCGCCGTAAGTGCGCCAAGCGCCAAGTATTTCCGCATGTTTAGATCGTATCCCCTTTACGCAATCAATTTTCCGTGGGAGTTTTTCGAGCGTCGTCAATAACGATCATATCCAGCGGCGCTTTGCGGGCGTCCAGCTTCAGGCCAACCTTCTGAACGGCGTCGAAAAGCGAGGGCACGGACGCGCCGTCGAGCAGTCTCAAGGCCTCCGGAGGCAGGCTGACGCCAGCCGCCACGGCCGCGTGGATCAGCATGGCCCGGTAGTCTTCCGGGGTCACATCCAGGGTAATGTCGTAAGCTCCTTTTAGATCCGTCATATCCACTATCGGGCGATCCACAAAGCGTTCGAGAGTTGCCGCGATCATCTCTGTGGTCAGCCGTTTACCTTCGAACTTGTTGTTAGCGAATGCATATGACGATCCTCGTCCGAGATTGACGGATACTCCTTGCGCGTTTCCGCTGCCGGTGATGCTCACGGGCGTCTTGGTGTCGGAGTTTGCCGGATCCGGATCAGGTCTTGTCGCCTGCATCTTCAGCCCGCTCTTCGCCACCTCCATCACGTAAACGGGAAAATCCTTCTTCTCGCGGTGCATCTTGATCTGGAATCTGTCCTCGAGCAAATGCCGCATCATTTCGGGAATCTGGTTGGTGGTTCCAGGCGGCAGTGTCGCAGAGATATCGAAGCGATCGGAGCCGATCCAGTCCGGCCTGGAGATCTGGTACAACTTCACCTGGTAGGCGAGCCCGAGGTAATCCTTGAGTGTGAGAAAGGCCGAGCGGAACTGGGCTCCATCGATCCGGACGCCGGCGGTAACGCCTGCCTCGAGCGATTGAGCAGATGGCCGGATGGTGGCTACTTCAAACTCCGGCTTGGGCGAATTCTGGGCGAGAGCCGCGACAGCTGTGATGGCCATCAAAACCGCAGTGTTCGTTGCTTTCATATCGTGAGTCTATCTTGGCTAAGCGGAGACCACCCGAAGTATTCGGCGACATCCAGGTGGATACCGGCGAATGCCGGGTTAGCCGACGGAATACGGCATCGATATGGAGGCCACGCTGGTTCGGCCCGCCTTGCTGGCGGCGCGCAGGAGACGCAGGAAAACCTGCGCGGTGATGAAAGCGTCGCCTCCCGCGGTATGGCGATCGTGCGGAGAGATCCCAAACATCTCGCACAGAGCGTCTAAAGTGAACCCTTGAGCCATGGGCCGATCCGCGAACGCTCCATCGTCATTCAGATGCAGCGTCAAATCCATCGTGTCCAGGGCGCGATTCTTCAGCTGGATCCCCCAGTGGCGCTCGTAACCCACATTAAGAGCCTGGATGTCGTGGCCGATATGATGCCCGACGATCACTCCGTCCCGAAGATAATCGAGGAACAGTTCCAGAGCCTCGGGCTCGTCCATGCCGGCGCTGGCTTCGTCGCGGGTGATGCCGTGAACGGTGACCGAAGAGCGGTTATAGTCCATCTTGAGCAGCGCCTCGAAGGAATCGTCCAGCCGGATTTCGCCATCCTCTACCGCGATTGCGCCGATAGTGATGATCTTGTCACGCCGCGGGTCCAGTCCGGTGGTTTCGCTGTCCAGCACCACGAAGCGGACCTGGGAGAGGGGAGTATCGTCGGCCCAGGAATTCTCAAAGTGCGCGAAGTAGCGATCGGCATTCATGTGCTTGCGACGAAGGTTGAGGCCGTCAGTTCCAACAGCCGCAGGATGGACGAGAAGGACGTTTTCATCATCCGCTGATCGAGTTTGCCGAGCCCGGAAGGCGCGATGAGCGGGGTGCCGGCGACCGCCTGGTGATACAGTCCCATACGAAATGCGTCGGCAGCATCCTTGAATATTCCGGCTTTCTCGGGCGAATGGAGAGCCGCCATCTCCAGGCGCTCCAGAGTGTTGATGGCGACTTCGCGCTTGCCTAGAACAAATACGCGGGCAGCATCGGAGATCGGATTGACCACGAATTCCGCGAGATCCAGCGCCTCTCGCTCGGATCCGTCGCTCTCAAGAACCAAGCCCTGAAAGACGGTGAGCGGCGGCAGGTGTCCGAGCGTATCGTTGGCCAGCAGGGGCACCAGCATATCGGTCTGGCTCAGCTCCTGAGCGATGAAGCTGGTAATCTCGGCCAGAAGTGACGTATCGCCGGACAATTCGCGCAGATCGAAAAGTTCGCGGCGTGCGAACAAATCGTGCTCGTAGGGCTTGCGAATGGTCGCGTGAAAGAACCGTTTCCATTCGGACAGGGGCATGCAGGGGTGCGCGCCCTCGGGCCAGGCCGGGGCGGCGCCATCCAATCCACACGCATGGAGCCAGGCTGCCACCTGCCCAGCTACGGCATTGAAATAAAGGCTCGATGCGGGCGTGCTTTCGTCGTAGACGACGCCGATCTTGGGGGGCGCCAGCCGTAGGACTTCGCCGCGCGCCAGGGTGCCGAATGCCAGCCAACAGAATCGTGCGGAGGGCGGATTGATACCTGCCGAGACAGCATCCTGGTGGGCGAATCGGATGCACGCGGCAGCGGCTGCTACCACAATCTCCGTGGCGATGAACGCACAGTCATCCACATCCGATGCTTGCGCCAGGCCGTCCAGCACCATGCGGCTCCCCTGGCGAATCAAAGGCGCCAGTTCAGCCACGCAGGAAGCCTCACGGACCAGCCGCAGCAGGAGCGCGGGATTGCGATCGCAGAATAGGGCCAAGTCAGAAGCGGTCAGAATTGCATCTGTGCCGACGGCGAGAGCCTGGCAGCGTGTGCGCACCATGGTTCGCACGACGCTACGAGTCGTGAACGGCGCTTCGATAGCCGGAAGGCTTGTGTTTTGCAAGACTGACGAGCGCGCTCGCAGAAACTCCAGGTCCGGAGCCTCCGCATCGAGCCACGAGCGGCGGCTGATGCCTGTCCCCAAGACGGAAAAGTGCGCGGCCAGATAGCGCTTCACGGCCGCATGCCGCGCCGCGAGATCCTCGAAGGCAGCGGCGTCGAGCGCGTAGACAATTACATCACTGGCCGTTCGAGCGGAGGATAAGTACGCGCCGCCGTCGAGAAACCGGTCGAGCCCCAGCAGATCTCCTTCACCCAGCACGTCGCGAAGCTGATTCACTCCGGAGGTTTCGTCGAACAGTTCCACCCGGCCCTGCTGGATGATCCACACCCAGGGAGTCTTGGCCTGGCCCTGACGAAAGATATATTCATCGGACTCGTGAAATTTGACGCGTCCCTGTCCCGCCAGTTCAATCAGCTGCTGTTCGGGAAGGGCGTCGAAGGGTGCGTGGCTCTTGAGAAAGTCAGCAACGCGGTATCGAATGACCGAAGTGTTCATAGTTGCGCAAGGATATTCGGATCAATCGGGGAGCGTGCAGCGACGGGGCTGAGCATTCAGGTTACACCACGAAAGCAGAATACACTACTAAAGTGCCGTAAACTGAATGGCTGGGGTGAATCATGGTTATACGAATCGCTTTCGTCCTTGCGCTCCTGGCGACGGCGCTACTGGCGCATCATTCTTTCGGTGCGGAGTACGACGCAACCAAGCCTGTCACGCTGACTGGCGTGATCACAAAGATCGACTGGACCAACCCGCACAGCTACTTCTTCATCGACGTGAAGGACGATAAAGGCAAGGTGGCTAATTGGAAGCTCGAAGGCTATCCTCCGAGCGTGTTGTCGAGAACCGGCTGGAAAAAGGACGTCACCATGAAGGTGGGCGACACCGTCACGGTATTCGGCTGGCATGCCCGCGATGGATCGAATTGGGCGCATTCGCGCGAAGTGACGTTCGCAAGCGGCAAGAAGCTGTTCTTCGGACCTCCGGCCGGTACGGGCGATGGCGGAAACACTCCGGCGGTGGAGGTTGCAAAATGATGCGGGCGTTCGCGGCGGCCGTAGTGATCGTTTTGCTGCCCGCCTCGGTTCCCGCGCAAACCAAAGGTCCTACGAAAGCGGCTTCAAAAAGTGTCCCGCGCGCTTCGAATGGGAAACCGGACCTGACCGGCGTCTGGCAAGGCGGCAGCGACCGGCGAGGAAGCTGGGAGGAGGCCAATACAGGATTCGGTGTCGGCGGAACTGGCCAGGATCCAACGGCGCCTGCTGCTCCGTCCTCGAACGACCGGCCCGCGGGCAGGGAAGGCGCTCCGTATCAGCCGTGGGCCGCCCAGAAGGTTCTCGAGTCTTATAACAAGCGCGCGATCGACGATCCTACTTCCCGGTGCCTGCCATCGGGGATTCCACGAATCGTGACGTTGGGGCTGTTTCCGCAGCAGATCGTCCAGACCCCGACGCAGATCGTGATGCTCTACGAATACATGAACGTCTTCCGCGTGATTCCGCTGAATGCGAAGCATCCGGACGATCTGATCCCCGCCTACATGGGCAATTCCGTGGGGCACTGGGAAGGCGACACGCTGGTGGTAGACGTGACCGGCTTCAACGACAAGACCTGGCTATCGGGAACGGGGACGTTCCATTCCGACGAGCTTCACATCACCGAGCGATTTACCCGCGTGGACAAGGACCGGATTAACTACGACGTGACCATGGAAGATCCCAAGGTGTTGACCAAGCCATGGATCCTGCACTCGAGCCTGATGCTGCGGGAGGGCACACGCCTTCAAGAATATGTGTGCGCCGAGAACAATCAGGATCCAGGAAATTTCGAACAGCTCTTGAAGGACGGAGCGAAAATCACGCGTTAGTAACTTACTGCGCGAGCATCACCTGGCCCTGCCAGAACGCGGCTTTCTCGCCTGTAGGATCGAGTACCGTCACCTGGCACAGATACTCGCCGGGCGGTATTTTTTGCAGCGGGAAGCTGAATTTCAACGGCATCGTTTTCAGCCGGTTGTTCAAGCTCTCAGTAACTTGCATGGGCGGAGTCTCGAAGGCCTTGGTCTGGCCGCGATAGAAGGTGACAAAGGCGACCAGCGGATGCGCCGTGTCCACGTTTTGCTGGTACGCCTGCAGATAGATGTACATGTCCTGATTCCGCGTGAAAACGCGGGTGACGCTGGGAATCAGCTTGATGCCCTCCTGCACCAGCGGATTGACGGACTGCGCAACCTGGCCCTTATCCTTGTCCTTGGCGGCGTTGAATACCGCATCCCGCATATCCTGCCGCTGGCTGCTGAGCACCACCGAACTGGTCGTGATCCGTTTCTCTTCCTTATTCAGGTTGGGAATCACAAAGGCAGTCTGGTAGGTCCCGATCCTGCCCGTTTCCGCGTCGCGTACCAGCATCTTGATCGTGTACTTGCCGGGGAGCATGGTAAAGCCGGTATCGTACGCGAAGGGGCGAGTGGCAAGTTCCGCCGCAGTATTATCGCTTAGCTTGACATCGACTTTGTCGCGGACGTTAGAAACGGTACTGCCGAATTCATCTTTAACTTCTCCGATGAAGTCGAGCAGCGTGTGTTCTGCACCGCGCTTTTTCGCCAGCGCCAATTCGCTTCCGGGGATCTTAACCACCAGGGGGGCGAAGTATTCGGCGCGATTCAACTGGAAATAATTGACCTCCATGGCGATGGTCAATTCGGTGATGGGATCGCCGAGCATCAGCGCATCCTCCAACTGCCGTTCTTTGTCGGCGGTCGAGAATTTGCTGAACTCCTTGCCGGCGTAATAGCCCTGCCGGTAATCCAGGTCGCCGGAGACGCCCTCGCGCAGCGAAATCTTGATGCGGCGGAATTTCCCGTCGAGGTTCGCATTGCTGGTGTAGTATCCGATGATGTAATAACTCGAAAAAGCTTTTTGGGCGTTGACGATTCCCATGGAAAGGTCGTTCACATCCAGAAGAGCTTTGCCGCCGGTATCGGCCGCCAGGGTCCAAAGGGTGTCCTGCGTCCGCTGGATGTTGGTCATCGCCGTCATAGCGGATGCGCCGGTATACATCGCCTGCCCGCCGGGCGATCCCTTGCTCGCGTCGCCCAGGGGCGCCGACGCGGTGAGACCACGAGCGTCGATCGACCAGAATTGGACTCCCGCCTTGATAGCCGCGTTGGTGGTGGCGTGCAGCTGCGCTTGATTGTTGGCGCCGTTCAACCGTAGTCCGCTGGCGAAGTAGATCAGCGCTTTCTTTTCGTTGAGCTTGCCCAGCATGGTCGCGGCGGTCTGCAGCGCAGAGAGCTCGCGGTCGGTGAAGAAGATATTGAATTCCGCATCGTTCTGCCCGAAAGCCGCTCCGGTATCCGCGCTGCTATCGTCGGTGAGAGATGCGTTTTCATCCTCACCCACGGCCATGGTTTGGATAATGCTTAACAGGCGTTCCCGATCTTCGGTGAAATCCTGAAGCACCCGGACCGAACCGTTGTCGAACATCATGATGGCCACCAGATCGGCCGGGGTCATTTGCGTCCGGATGAACTTTTGGGCCGCCTCGAGAGCGCGCAACTGGTCCGGAATCGGCATCGACACCATGTCGAAATACAATGCCAGGAGCCTGCGATCACGATAGCGAACGTCGCCTGGACGCTCAGGTGCGATCTGCGTTCTGGGGAGCTTCGGCATGGGCGCCGCTACAGGCGCCGGGGTGGTGGTTGTCAGGATTGCGTCCGCCGGGGCGTCCGGCAGCTTCTGATATTCGAAGAACGCGATGGTTTGCGGCATGCCATCTTCGGTTATGACGAAATCCTTCGCCGTGAGCCCCTCGATCGGCTTGCCGCTCTTGTCCTTGACCCCAACGGTTTCGATGACCAGTTGGGTGGAGGTCTTGAAGGTGACCGTATCGGCGCCTGCGGCGGCGTTCTGCGGCGGCGCTCCCGCGGGCTGTTGAGCGCCGGCGCGCTCTCGAACTCCTACGGTAAGCGCAATCAGCAAACAAATTGTCAGAAGTCGGCGTGTCTTCATTAGAATGTCACTCGTAGGGTGGTTTGTACGCTGCGCATCGGGTTTGTGCCACTCTGCAATCCGAACTGGGCACTTGAGATCACGGTACCCCAACTGGGGAACGTCGGGTGATTCAGCGTATTTACGGAATCAATCCGTAAGGTTGCGCTAAACCGGTCGTTGATGCGGAATGTCCGTTGGGCGGAAGCATTCAGCGAAAACACTTCCGGACCGGTGATGGTGTTCCTTCCCGCATTTCCCCACTGGCCGGGAGCCGGCGCAACATACGCCGCCGGATTCAGGAACAGGCCCGATGGTGCGTCGTAAAGCGACGCTCCGGTGTAATTCGGCCGGATGCCCGTGACGCCCGTGCCCGGCACCACGACTGGATAAAACGGCGTGAGAGGCAGACCGCTCGCGGCATTGACTTGGGTGGATGCGGTCCATTCCTTGATCACAGCGCCTCGCCATCCACCGAGCAGCGATCCGCCGCGCAATCCCATGCCGGTAGTGTATTGCATGGTGAAGGACATCACGTGCCGCTGGTCGAAATTGGAGCGGGCGCGTTCCGCGCTCAGGTCCAGCCAATTCTGGGCGACGAGAGATCCCCCGGTGGCTCGGCCGCCTAGCGCGGCGTCGTCGATCGATTTCGAGAACGTGTATTGCAGTTCCGCGGTAAGTCCGCTGCGCAGACGGCGACGCATTTGGAGCGTCCCTGCGTGCCGGATCGAGTTTCCGTTGGAGGTCAAGTAGGTGAATCCCGAGGGGCATCCGGGACAGGGATCGGCGGCCCCAGGGGCGAATGAATTCGGATAAAACTGCTGTTGAGAGCGCGTGCCCTTGGTGCCCAGGTAGGTCGCGACCATTTGCAGCGCGAAGGGCAGGTCCCGTTGCACGGATGTTTGCCAAGTCTGGATATATCCAGTGCGTAGATCGGGATCGACAGCGAATGTGTTGTCGGTAGTGTTGGGATCGTGTTTGAACCCGTCTATTAGGTTGAGCGGATTCGCGGTGGTGCTCTGAACTCGCAAGCTTTTTGAGAGCGGAGATTGCTGGGCCATCTGATTCGCAATGGCCTGGTAGATGGAAGTGTCGAAATAGACGCCGTAGCTGGCGCGAACCACCATGGACGACGCCGAAAACGGACGCCACGACATCGCGATTCTGGGCGCAATATTGTTCTTATCCGGATGGATCAGGGAGCCAGGGTAACTCTGTCGCGTGAGCGGTCCTGTGGGGCCTGCACCGCATTCCGGCAGTACCGCGCCGCACACCGGCGCAATCGCCGTGTATCCCGGAGCTATGTCTAGATTCACCAGGCGTCCGTACAGTTCAGAGATCGGCGAGTTGTATTCCCAGCGCAAGCCGACGTTCAGAGTGAACGACGAGCGCATGCGCCAGTCATCCTGGACGAACGCATCGTAGCTGGAAGAGCGGAAGTATTTATCGGCGTTGCCGAAAGCGATGGAAGCGGTATCTGGGTGGCCGGCGAGGAACTTCGCAAAATCCGATCCCGGAGTCTGTGCGCTGTCAGTGTTAAACGCGAACGATCCCCGCGGGTCTTGCTGCGAGAACGAGTTGAACTGCAGCCGTTTGAAGTCCGCTCCGTAGGTAATATTGTGGCGTCCGTGATTCCACAGGGCATCCACCGAAACTGCGTCGGTTTGGTTGTGAATCACCGAGTACTGCGAATCGTTCAGCGGTGTAATTCCGCTGGAAAAGGAGAGCGCCGGCGGCCCCCAGTTGATCGGATCCTGATTGTTGCCGGTGACGCCTGCCTGGCCTGAGATGTTCTGGTGATTCGCGAAAAAGGGGAGGTTTGTGGATGAAAACCGGCTGAACTGATATCCGAAGTTGACGAAGGCTCGCGGCGTGAAGGAATGTCTAAAGTTCAGCTGGAGGTTCACGCCCAGCGTCCTGCCATTGTCCAAAAACCCGAACAGATTGGTATTGTCCGTACGGCCGCTCTGCAGTCCCATAGTGCCGGAATACTGATTCTTCTTGACCTGTTTGTTCATGCGGCCCTGCACGCTGTCCTGGTGCTGGCCGCTGATCAGCGGAATCTGGTAGTTGTAGCGCGTGCTTCCCGTGAAATTGGGCAAGGGGTAGAGGCTCAACAGTGCGAGAGCTTGCGGGGACAAAGGGAAGGTGACGCCAGGCAGGTCGCCTGCGCGCTGCGCGGCGGTCGGCATAAGCCCGGTCTGCGTTGAAGCGTTGCGATTGTGCAGCCATTGGTAGTTGACCGTAAAGTTCGGCCCGTTGCGTTTGATCAGGCCCGGAATCTTGACCGGACCGCCGAACGACGCCAGGCCTGTTATGCGGTTGTAACCGGGCTTGGGCGTATCCTGGCCGGTCAGCGAGAAGGTCCGCGCATCCAGCGAGGAATTGTCCAGGGTGAATCCGAGACTTCCGTTGTATAGCGATCGCACGCCGCGGCGATTGTTGCCGAAAGCCTGGAGCTGCGCGAAGGGCGAGCTGGCTCCATTATTCACGCTTCCATTAATAAGGAGGCCGTCGGCCGCGCGCTGGCTGAGCGCGCTGGTTTCCTGGGGAGCCGGATCCGCGGCAGGGGCGGGCGTATCATTGTTCGTGCGAGCGGGCGCCGCGTTCAGGTCAGTTCGCTGAAACGCCGTCGCGGTATTGGTCGGCGCCGGAGCTGCCTTGCCGTTGCGACCCGGTTTGGGGGGGGCCGCCGCTGGGGCTGTAGGCGTACCCGTAACCGGCGTGTCCGCGACTTGAAGGCGTGGAGGAGCCGGGGTGACGATCGCGGAAATCTCCTGGGCCGGGAGCAGCTTCAACTCCCAGTCTGGCGCGGCGGCCCCTGCACCGACAGTCACTTCCTGCTGCGCGGTTGCGAACAAGGGCATCTCGACTTGAATGCTCCACATGCCGTCCGGTAAATCGGGGAAGGAATAGCGGCCTTCCAAATCGCTGATCGCGCCGAAGGTCTTGTCGCCCTCCTTTGCATTCACCGGCTTGGCTGTTACGGTAGCCCCGGGCAGCGGCAATCCTCCGTATTTCACGGTCCCATGGTGCTCGGAACCGAGAAGAGGGAGCACGGCCGAGCTCAGGGCCAGCAATGCGACTGTCAGAACGTATTTAGTTTTCAGAAGGTTTTTCCGCACGATCGATCACTATGAGTTGTACAGGACCTTTCTGCGATTCCAATCGCAGTCCGAGCTGCTCTTGCAGCGCGGTAAAAATTGTTGGACCACCCGGCGCAGGCGCTGGCGACGTGACGCCATCCCCGAACGCTTGGGCACCGGCGCCAGCTCCCACATCCGGCGTCCACTCGAGGACGAAGTCGTACTTTCCGGTGAGGCCGGTTTTATCTACCACTGGCCGCCCCATGGCGTTGGAAAGGGTTGTGCTCAGCATCTCGAGGGGCGCGGCGAAGCCTTCCAGGCGGCCTCGGTTCATGCTCATTCCCTGCCGCCCGCCCACGTCCTTTGGCTCTTTGAGTTTGGCTCCATTTTTAGACACCAGCAAAGCATAAATCGGCTGTTCTTTTGTTTCCTTATGCACGGTCAGTTGAAACCGATCCGCCAAGAGCGCGCGAAGCCTCTCGGCGATCTGATCCCGGACCGTCCTGCGCTGCTGGTCGGTCATCTTCGCCAGATCATCGAGGCCCTCCGCAGCGGCGTGCTCGGGCCGAGCCATCACATCGAACCGTTCGGTTCCAACCCATCCCGCGCCGCCGGACACCTGAAAATCACGAACGTCGTAGGCGAAGGTAATCATTCCGCGCAGGGGAATGCCGGTCATCTTGAGCCCGCCGCCGGGCATGAACTGGATCGAAGTACCGCGCGCATCAGGGTCGGCCGGTTTGACCGAGGCGACCTCGAAGGTCAATTGGGCGAACCCCGGGCATGTCAGTAATAGAATCAAGCTTGTGCGTCGGAGCATGGCGCTTATTTGAGTACGTCGGACTACGCTAAATAGTTCCCAATTGTGGCAATTTGAAGTCCAAATCAAAATTGACGATTGGCACCATCAATAGTAACGATTTATGACGTTAGATCGCAGCGGCCCGTGCAGCCGGTGTCCGGTTATGGGACGCCCGACGCGAAATATGGGACAGATTTAGTTCTCCGACGGTTTGTCCGCGTGGTCGATGACGAGGACGTCGACGGCCGCCCTGGCCGATTCGAACTTTAGCCCGAGTTGCTCTTCGAAAGCTCTGAACATCGAAGGACTAACGGACCCTGACAGACCCGGCAAGTCAGGATCCCTCTCGTATTCAATCGTGAAATCGAACTCTCCATTTAGTCCAGTTCGATTCAGCAGGGGGCGGTCCGTCAGATTCGACAAGGTGTTTACCAATTCACGTAGCGACCGATTTCTGACGATCATTTGCATCCTGGTTTGGCTGTAGTCACCATTCGGTTCACGCGCAAAAGTAATGCCTAGTGTCCGGTTCTTAACGACGCTGCCGTCCTTCCGTTGGATCGTCTCTCCTGCTCCGGTCTTGAGTTTCGGTCCGTTTTTCGCAACGGTCAGCACATAGACTGGAAGTTGTTTCGTTTCCTTGTGGACCTTTAGATTGAATCTGTCCGCTAACAGTGACTGAAGCATGAGCTGAAGTTGCGGCGTCTGGCCCTCCAGGAAGTCCGGAAAAGTGTAGTCGGGAGAACCCTCAGGAGTCTTCGCCTGTATGTCGAACATGTCCTTAGTGAGCCAGGCTGGCCCCCCGGACAACAGCGCGCAGCTTGTTTTCTCTCCCAACAAGACACAACCATTAAGTCCATAGGCCTTAGCGACCAGATCGAACAACGTGCCTGTGTAGGTAAGTCTCCCGTGGTCGAGCCGATTGCGTGGACCGCCTCCACCTCCTTTGCTCTTGCCATCGCCACCCGCGTTTGGATTGCTAGGCTTCACCGAAGCCACTTCGAAGACTGGACCTTGTTGTGATTGTGCGTGGACCAATGTGCCGGCGGCGAGAATTGCGGCCGCTGCCGCGCACACAGCGACGGTACATGCCATGCGTGGGCGAGAGATCCGCGGGACGGGAACGCCGCTGAGCATCTGCCGGATGCGGTGCTTTAGCCCGATCCCCGGCATCGCCATGCCGACTGCGTCGATACGCGTGCCCGCCTGTTGAACGGAACGCGCTAAATCCAGTAAGTATTCGGAGTATTCGCGGGCATCGTAGCCGCGCGCGATCACGGCGGCGTCGCAGGCTTCTTCCGCAAGTCCCGAGAGCTTTCGTTCCAGCCACCATGCCAGCGGATGAAACCAGAAAATCGCACGGTTGAGCAGAGCTAGCCATTGAAAAAGCGGGTCGCGGCGGCGGATGTGTTCGCCTTCGTGCGCGAGGACGGCATCGAGTTGCGCCTGCGGCCATTCGCGGGAGCGCTCGGGCAGAATAATTCTGGGGTGCAGGAAGCCCACTGTGACGGGAACGACACAGCGAGCGCTGGTCAATCGAGTTGCTCGGAGGGTTCCGATGGCCAGCCGGAGAAGCAACGCGCACACGCCGAGCAAGTAGATGCCGGGTATCGCGTATTCACGCAAGCTGGATTCCCCGTCCTCACGGACGGGGCTGGTGGAGTGCTGTGGGAGCCCCGTTGGTAATGGCAGGAGCAGAGGGTCGAATTGTGCAGTCGCGTTCTGTCCGGCCTGGGATGGGAGGATCGGAAGGGGGGCTTTCGGTCCCCACGCCACCCAAGCGGGAAGCAGCAGCATCAACACGACGACGCTGGCCCACACGGCGTGCAGGACGGACGCCGTTTTGATTCGCATCGCGAACAACACCAGCGCGATGATCGCCGCGATGAGTGTCACTCTAATTGCGCTTTCAAACAGAATCGTCATTTGCCCCCCTTGCGGCTGCGGACAAATTCTTCCAAGGTATCGAGCTCGCCCTTGGTCAGAACTTTGGCCTCCACCATGCCGCTGACCAGCTCCTCCACCGATCCTTGGCAGAAACTATCGATAATCTGACGCACAGCGCGCGCGGCCAGGCTGCGTGCGGGCTCGACGGCGCGGTACACGTAGGCCCGGCCTTTCTCCTCGTGCCGCAAATAGCCCTTCTGCTCCAGACGCCGCAGGATGGTGCGGATGCTGGTTTCCTTGAGGTTGCGTTTGCGGGATACGACTTGATGGACGGCTTCGACAGGGCAGGGGCCGGCGTCCCAGACAGCCTGCATCACTTCGTTTTCCAACTCCGTGAGGGGGGATCGCACGCGCGCGTCCGATCGGGTCCGCTTTGTCATGGTACAAACTGTACCACTGGGTCCCGACCCGGTCAAGCAATTTCTTGAGGCTGAAACATTTTCGATTTAAAGTGTTTCATTAAAGATTCACACAACGTACATGTTCCGGTAAGCGGGCAAGCCCATGCTGAAGGCATGAGGTCAGTCATGAAAGGTACGCGTATCCACGTAGATTGGTCCGCCGAAAAGCCTCAGGCCCGTTTCGCCACGGCGGTTTCGCTACACTCGCATACGCTGCACTCGCGTGAGCCGCTCGATTTTCTCTATCGCGTTGGTTTCCAGTTCCTAAAGGGCGTTCCACTAGACCTGCGCCGCGGCTGGTGGACTCCTCCGCTCGGGCCCCGCGAAGCGTACGCTGTCGAGTTCGACCAAATCAGTGCGATGGGACTGGCTCCCCTCGTTTCTCTCACCGATCACGATGATATTGAAGCTCCCTCATGGCTGCGGGCGATGGACGGGTCGAGTAACATCCCAATCTCAGTTGAGTGGAGCGTTCCGTTCAGAAATACGGTGTTCCATCTGGGGGTGCATAACCTCCCTCCCAGGCGCGCCCGCGCGATGATGCGTCAGTTAAAGGCATTCACGGCGCGTCCGCTGGAGCGTGAGTTGCCCGCGATTCTCGCCGCGCTCGATGCAGAGCCCGGCACGCTGATTGTTTTTAACCACCCACTGTGGGATGAAATGGGAATTGGCCAGGAGCAGCACCGATTGACGGCTATCGCGTTGCTGTCTCAGTACGGCCAATACCTGCATGCGATCGAGCTTAACGGTCTGCGTCCCTGGAAGGAAAATTCATCCGCCATCCGTCTGGCGTCTGATTGCGAGAAGCCGGTGGTTTCGGGCGGCGACCGTCACATGACTGAGCCAAACGCGACCTTGAACCTTACGAATGCCGGCAGTTTCGCCGAGTTCGCGGCCGAGATTCGCAGCGGCTGGAGCGACGTGTTGCTGGCCCCAGCTTACCGGACCTCGCACGCCAGGCGGATGTTCCGCAACGTGACCGATTTCTTTCGGACCTACGAGCATCATCAACTGGGCTGGACGGATTGGCCGGATCGGGTGTTCTGCACACTGGACGATGGATCGACGCCTTCGCTTTCCGCGCTCTGGCGACGAGGTCCGATTCCGGGCTGGATACATCGCCCGGATTCGAACCTCGATTTAAGTTGCGTTATTGCGCTTCGCCGTAACCGAAAAGAGTTTGCGTCGCGCTGGACTGACTAAATTCGATCACCGGTCTGTTTCCGTTGAACGGAACGCTCGGCTGGGTGAGGACGAAACCCACTGAAATGGTAGATCCCGAGGTTACTGACGTGCCGCCGCCAGTGGTGCTGGCACTACCCAAGGTCAGAGTTCCGGTGCAATCGGTGTTGACCGTATAGGTTCCTGTGAATTGGAGATAGCCCAGCGCGGACGGAGTGCCGGCTGGGGCGACAATATTTCCGCTACCGTCGAACTGGACGCGTCCGAACAGAAAGAAAGCCGCTTCCGTTTGCTGCGGCAGAGCGATACTGCCTGCGGCAACGGGAAGCGTGGCAACTCGCGTTCCCGTCGCGATCAGCGCGTAGGAACCGATAAGGTTGCTTATAGAGCAGTAGGTGGCCAGAGGACGCACCAGCTTGATCAGCAGGCTGGACTGAAATGCTCCGGGCGCGGTGATGGGGCCGCCGGATACGTTCTGCAGCACGCCCAGGTTGATCTCCGACCCATTGGCGAGGACGATTCCTTGCAAGGCGGTGGTGGTCTTGTTGGTCCCGAAGGCGTCAAATATCGTCGCGCTGATGGTGCAATCGGTATTCAATGAAAAAGTTCCCACCATCAGTCTGGTCCCGCCTTGCGCCGCCGAGATGTTTCCTGAAGTGTCAAACCATAGCGTTCCGGACAACGCGAAGGCTCCAGTGTTGGCGATCCCACCCAAAAGTTGTCCTATGGATGTGCTGGAATACGTCGAGGCGGTAGAGCCGGTGGCAGGTGTGAATAGTGCGCCCGGAATTCCTGTTCCGATCGCCGAATAGGCGTAGGCGCCATTGACCGCGCCTTGGCAGGTCTGGGCTGAAACAACCTTAGCGCAGAGAGCTAAACTGAGGCAGCATAAGATGGCTGTCCCCGAAAATGTCGTCTTGAACATTCGATCCTCCAAAGTAAAAGTGAGATACGCTTTCGGAGAATGCATGTCCGATGCCAGACGAAATTTAGCCGAATTGCCAAGGAATTCCAAAGAAATGCCGTTAGAGGCGAGCGATGCGTTAACTCCCGTTCACACGCTGCGTCTGGGCGGATGCAGCACCGGGTGGGGACTCAACCGCCGAGCATTTAGAGTAGATTCCATGAGAGGCCGGATCGTTTCGTACGCTAAATGCTGCGGCCGTTTGGTCTCTGATGTGCAGCACAGCGGCAGAATGCTCCCACCGGACGGGCGGGTTCGCGTTGTCGCGGAAGGAGTTAGCCCTGAATCCGAGTGCGGCACGCCACTCGCTCAACGCATAATTGAGAATTTCTTGACGGTGGAGGCAGACATCTCTACCGATGGCACGTCCAGGGGAGCCATTTGAAAAAGCCGGGAATCGCCACCGATCCGCTCTGGTACAAAGATGCGGTGCTCTACGAGCTGCACGTCCGAGCGTTCTTCGACAGCAACGACGATGGCATTGGCGATCTGGCGGGTTTGATCCAGAAGCTGGATTATCTGCAGGATCTGGGCGTCACTTGTTTGTGGCTATTACCCTTCTTTCCATCCCCGCTTAAGGACGACGGCTACGACATTTCCGACTACCTGAACGTTCATCCGATGTACGGAACGCTGGAGGACTTCAAGAAGTTTCTCGCGGCGGCGCATGACCGGGGACTGCAGGTGATGATCGAGCTGGTGATGAATCACACGTCGGATCAGCACGCCTGGTTTCAGCGTGCCCGGCAGGCGCCTAAGGGGTCGCCCGAACGCGATTTCTACGTCTGGAGCGACACCGATCAGAAATATCGCGATGCCCGCATCATCTTCACGGATACGGAAAAGTCGAACTGGACCTGGGACCCGGTGGCGCAGGCGTATTTCTGGCATCGATTCTTTTCGCACCAGCCCGATCTGAATTACGAAAATCCCAAGGTCGTGGAGGAGATGCTCAACGTGGTGCGTTACTGGCTGGATCTGGGCGTGGACGCGCTCCGGGTAGATGCCATCCCGTACCTCATCGAGCGCGATGGCACCAGTTGCGAAAACCTTCCCGAGACCCATGTTCTGGTGAAGAAACTGCGCCAGGAGATCGACGAGGGCTACGAAGGCCGCATGATTCTGGCGGAGGCGAACCAGTGGCCTACCGACGTCCGTCCGTATTTCGGAGAGGGCGACGAGTGCCACATGGCATTCCATTTCCCGCTGATGCCGCGTATTTATATGGCGCTCCGCCAGGAGGACCGGTTGCCGATCACCGACATCATGGCGCAGACCCCCGAGATCCCCGATACCTGCCAATGGGCCTTGTTTCTGCGCAACCACGACGAGCTGACCCTCGAGATGGTCACCAACGATGAGCGCGACTACATGTATCTGGCATACAGCGCGGACTCCCGCATGCGCGTCAATCTGGGCATCCGGCGTCGTCTGGCCACGTTGATGGACAACAATCGGCGGCGTATCGAATTGCTGAACAGTCTGCTGTTTTCATTTCCGGGAACCCCGGTTCTGTACTACGGCGACGAAATCGGCATGGGCGATAACATTTATCTCGGCGATCGCAACGGCGTGCGAACGCCTATGCAATGGAACGCCGATCGCAACGCCGGTTTTTCACGGACTTTGCCTGCGAGATTGTACAGTCCCGTGATCATGGATCCTGTGGTCGGGTACGAAGCCGTGAACGTGGAAGCGCAGCAAGGGGATCCATCGTCGCTGCTTAGCTGGATGCGCAACATGATCGCTTTGCGCAAACTGTTTCGCGTGTTCGGCCGCGGCTCGCTCGAATTCCTGAATCCATCGAATCGAAAAGTGCTGGCGTACTTACGGCGGGACGACGAGCAGGTGGTGCTGTGCGTGGCTAATCTCTCGCGATTCGCCCAGCCGGTGGACCTGGACTTGCCGGAGCTAGAGGGCGCGGTACCGGTCGAGATGCTGGGTTATGTCGATTTCCCACCGATCGGTAAACAGCCCTACCGTTTGACACTTGGGCCATACGGCTTCTTCTGGCTGGAGCTGCACGCGCAGTCTGAAGCGCTGGAGGCGTCGGCGAGTCAAGTGGCTTCGGCGCCGCTCATGGCGGACACCTGGGAACGCTTGCTGGATGGAGCCGGACGACACCGCTTGGAATCCGTTCTGCTGCCGGAGTATCTTTCGAAACAAAGATGGTTCGGCGGAAAAGCGCAACGCATCCGGTCTGCACGAATCGTCGATTGGACGGGGATTCCGGATTCGACCGCTGTGTTTGCGCTGGTGGAAGTCCAATATGAAAGAGGAGATCCGGATACGTATTTTCTTCCGCTGGGACTGACGTTTGGCAAGGACGCCGAGAAGATGCAGGAGACATTTCCGAACGCGATCATTGCTCCAGCCGCTTCTGCCAGCGGCTCCGGGTTCTTGCATGACGCGGCCTTCGACGACCGAGCCGGCGCGGCCTTTCTTACGTTCCTCGAGCGCACCCAACGAGTGCAGGGACGAAGCGGATCGATTCGGGGCGTGCCGGGCGCCGAACTAGAAGTTCTGCGTGGTCCCGGGGAAACCTCCCTGGCGGTAAAGCGTGCATCCGCCGAGCAGAGCAATACTTCGATCTTCTACGACGACCGGCTGATGATGAAGTTATTTCGCCGCCAGCGCGGCGGCCCTAATCCCGACTGCGAGATTGGGCGGTACCTCACGGAAAAGGTTCATTTCGACGGCATTCCACCGTTTGCCGGAGTCATCGAGTACGTACCGGTGAACGGAGAGCCGCAAACACTTACGATGCTCCAAGGTTTCGTCGCCAATCAAGGAGACGCCTGGACGCTGACCCTCGAAGAACTGTCGCAATATTACGAACGCTGCGCGACGGCGGCATGGCCGGAAGGCGAGGGTGGCGTGGCGGCCGCGGATCTGATGGATCTTGGCCAGCAGGAACCGTCGCCGCTGGCGCGAGAGTACGTCGGCATAGCGCTCGATTCAGCCGCGATGCTGGGCAAGCGCACGGCGCAATTGCATCTGGCGCTGGGCTCTCCCACCGACGATCCTTCCTTCGCCCCGGAGCCACTGGCCGACAACGATTTCCAGAGCCTGCTTGCCGGCCTTCGGAAGGATGCGAGTCGCGTACTGGATCTATTGAAAGACAGTGTCGCCGGCCTTCCGGATGACTTTGTCGACTTAGCGGGCCTGGTGTTAGGACGCCGTAGCCAGATCCTCGACAGCTTTACGCTAGCGGCACAAGACGGGACTCTGGGGCAACGCACCCGGATTCACGGCGATTACCATCTTGGTCAGGTCCTTCAGGTCAAAACGGATTATGTGATTCTTGACTTCGAAGGCGAGCCAGCGCGTCCACTTGTGGAGCGACGCGCCAAGTCCTCTCCGTTGAAAGACGTCGCCGGCATGGTCCGGTCCTTGAGTTATGCCGCCTATAGCGGCCTGATCGCCCACACCGCGCGAAGGCCGGAAGATTGGAAGACCCTTGAACCCTGGGCGCGTCTGTGGGAGCGGTCGATGGGCGCCGAGTTTCTGCGGGCATATCGGAATACCGCGCAGGATGCGCTGTTTCTGCCCTCATCGGACGATAGCTTTCGAAAATTGCTGGCGATCTTTTTGCTGGATAAGGCGCTGTATGAGCTATCGTACGAACTGAATAATCGCCCCGCGTGGGTGCGCATCCCTTTGATGGGGATCTTGTCGCTTCCTTTGGAAGCCGGAGGACGTGAGTGGAATTGGATGCCATTCCGCAGCCGGAATTAGAACAGATCGAACGCATCGGCGGCGCTGACCTGGTGATCGGCATTCTCGGTGACGCGCGTTCCGCGGATGAAGGCACCGCTCTCACTCTGACGCGGGAAGCGCTCGCGGAATTGTCCAAACCGCTGCGCGCCATGGTGGTCTGCAACAACGGGACCCATAGCCCGGCCGCTGTAGCACCCGAAGTCCCCGGCGACAAGCAATCTCCCGCGATCTTTTCTTGCAGCCTGCCGCCGCCTGCCCCGGGCGAGACGCCGCAACACGGCATATCCAACGCCTATCGAACCGTCTTCGCGGTCGGCGGCAAGCTCGGAGTCCGCGCGTGTTGCCTGATTGCATCCCGGTCACAGACTGCGGCTCCCGGATGGATCCATCGCCTGATCCAGCCGGTATTGGACCTCGGATTCGATTTGGTCGCGCCTTGCTATACCCGCCAGAAGATGGAAGGTCTCCTGAATCGAAGCGTGCTTGCGCCACTGCATGGGGCTCTTTACGGCCAGCGGCTTCAGAATCCCATGGGGCCGGATTTCGGACTGTCGGGTAAGTTGCTGCAGCGGATTCTTGTGCAGGATTCCCCGCGCAGGCGCGGCGCCGAACGCAGCCTTCTGGCATCCATCGCTTCGGCTGCTGCGTGTGATGGCTTCCAAGTTTGTGAATCGCAATTGGGCGTTCGCCAGCAAAGTCCTACAGACTGGGACAATCTAAGCTCCCTTCTCGCGGAAATTCTGGGTGCGGCGTTTCTTGAAATGGAAGGGCGTGCCGCCCATTGGCAGAGCATTCGGGGCTCGCAAACATTACCCAGACTTGGTCACCCCGAAGTTCCGTCGCCAGAGAACCCGACTCCGGTGGACGTCAAGGGCATGCTGCAATCGTTTCGATTGGGAGCGCAAAACCTCCAGGATGTTTGGGGACTCATTCTGCCTCCCACGTCGCTGCTGGAACTGCGGCGGTTGTCGCGGCTGACAGACGATCAGTTCCGGCTACCTGACCAACTGTGGGTCCGCATCATTTACGATTTCGCGCTCGCACACCGTCTCCAGACCATCAGCCGCGATCATCTTCTACGATCGCTTACGCCGCTGTATCTGGGATGGATCGCTTCCTACGCGCTGGAAATGCAAGCTGCCGGACTTACGGAGGTCGACTCGCGGATCGGACTCCTATCCAAGGCTTATGAGGACAACAAATCTTATCTGGTTTCCCGTTGGCGTTGGCCCGACCGATTTAACCCGTGACGCTGAGGAGGGTTTATGTGGGATCAAGTTGGACAAGCACTCAGGCTGTCGATGACCAAAATGTTGAGCCAATTGGCGAGCCTGCTGCCCGGCATCGTAGCACTGCTGACGGCGCTCGTCATTTCCGTGGCGTTCGCGTGGGCGCTTGCGGCGATTCTGCGGCGCTCGCTCAAGCGTTTCGACTTCGACCGCCGGGTTGCACACTGGGGCTTCCCGGCTATGGCGGAGTGGTCGCCTGCATCCAGCCCCACGCTGCTGCTGACGCGTGCCATCGCCTGGATTATCGTTTTCATGGGATTCCTGATCGGGATCTCCGCCTTCGACGGTGCACTGCCTTCGCAATTCGTAATTCGCCTGTTCGCGTATCTGCCCGACTTGATGACCGCCATCGTGGTGTTCGTCGCGGGCAGCATCGTCGCCCGATTTCTCGCACGCAGCGTGCTGATCGGCGCTGTCAATATGAACCTGCAATATGCGCGGCTGTTGAGCGTTGGAGTGAAATGGCTGGTAACCGTTCTCGCGGTGACCATTGCTCTCGAGCGTCTGGGCATCGGAGGCGGCATTATTCGTCTGGCGTTCGGCATCCTGTTCGGGGGAATCGTCCTGGCGCTGGCGCTGGCTGTCGGCCTGGGGTCCAAAGAACTCGTGAGCCGCTCTCTGGAACGTGAGACAAGTAAGGCCTCCGGCTCGAACGTGAAGGAGCCCGTGGGTCATCTCTAGCTCGAAAGGAAAAATGTTGCATGGCGCAAGTGGACACAACCTACGGCGACGCCATTGAATCCTTGCGGCGATGTTGCTGTCCGTGGGGACTGAAAGCGTCGGGTCGTCCGGTGGGACACCATCAAATCTGGACGCGTGACAGCATGATTGCGTCGCTGGGTGCGCGTTTCGTTCAGGACCAGCAGATTCAAGACGCCACGCAAGCCAGCGTCGCGTTGCTCAAGGACCATCGCGGGCCGCTGGGAGCTATCCCCAACAACGTCGACTGTGCGACACTGCGTCCCAACTTTCGTGCGTATGCCGACGGCGGACTATGGTGGATCATCGCCAGTACGCTGCTGTCGCCCGATCGCAACGTGATCCGCGAGGTTCTTGGCTGGTACGAATACCAGGATGTGGATCAGAGCGGCTTGCTCAGCTTGCAGGAAGCCTCGGACTGGCAGGATCTTTTCTGCACGCGGGGCAAGGGCTTGTATCTCAATTGCCTATACGTCATGGCGCTGCGCCGCGCCGCCGAGCTGTTTGATGCGGAGGAGAGCGAGGGTCTTCGCGGGCGGGCTGACTTGGTCGCGGGCCGGATCAATACCTACTTTTGGTACGCCGGGGACAACAATACGGAACGTTCCATTTCAAATTCGTTCAGCACCGAGGGCTCGCCTTTGCGCGACTCGCTGGGACGCAAGCGGGAGATGCCGGAAAAGCGGTATCTGAAGGACGAACGATACTACTTGCCGTACCTTGGATTTCGCACCTTGGGCGAGTGGTTTGATTCGTTCGGCAACATTCTTGCCATTCTCGCGGGCGTTGCCGATGAAGCGCAAAGTGGCATCATCCTGGATTTCATCTCCAGACATTCGCTGGATCGCTGGCCGATCGTGAGTCTGACACCGGCGGTGCAGCCTGGCGATCCGGACTGGCGCACTTACTATGGGTCGCTCAACGCTCCGAATCATTACCACAATGGCGGCGTGTGGCCGTTTCTGGGCGGATTCTATGTTGCGGCTTTGATGAAAATGGGCCGGGAGGCGGCTGCGGCTGGGGCGCTCGAGAGACTCGCTGAGCTAAACCAGAGCGGGCAATTCAACGAGTGGCACCATGGTGAAACTGGGGTTCCGATGGGCGCGCAGGATCAGGCGTGGTCGGCCGGCATGTACCTGTTTGCCTGGGACTGCGTCAAACGCGGTCCAGTGCAACCGCTGTGATCGGTGCCGGCCTATCCGACATCGAAGAACATCGCGGTCTTCTCGCGACGGAACGTCGCAAAGCCGGCTCGCTCAAAGAAACCGGTTTGGCTGGTGACCGCGAATAGTTCTTTAACTCCCCTGGCACGCGCGCGCTGCTTGCAGAGCTCGACCAAGCGGGAGGCGACGCCGCGTTTCCGGAACGTCGAATGTACCGCCAAACTCCGTACTTCCGCGAGCCGTTTGGAATAAATCTGGAGAGCGCAACAGCCGACGATCCGGTCGTCCGCAGCCGCGACAAAGAACGATGAAATCCCGGGTAGATTCTTTTGCGCTAGCTGTTCGGGATAGAGTTTCAGCAGGGCTCGGATGGCGGGCATCTCTCCCGTCTTGGCGGGGCGAAAGGAAACGTCGCTTCGAGTCTTCAACGTGCAGAGCCTCGAAACGTTCCCGCGGCCAAGGCGACGAATCCGATGGCGATCACCAGACGAATCACTACCTGCCATAGCCGGTCGTCTCGAAGGGCGCTCCTCACTGCCAACAGAGTGAACGCTCCGCCGATGCAGACATACCACCAGGCGAGCATTCGAGCGGTGCGGTTCTTCCTCTCCATGGCAGGGCTATATCGCACAACTCGATTATCTTCGATTAATCGCGCCGAGGTTCGAGTCCAGGCTTCACAGGGCTCGAACCTCTACGACGATCTCCGTGAGCGGCGTTAGCTATTGGGCTTGGCCAAACCCAAAGAGCGTTTCCGTGCTGTTCGACATATTGAATTGAATTATGGGGCTTGTCGATGCGCCGGGAATCACGCCAGCTCCTGTAAACGGAACCATCGGCTGACTGAGGATAAAGTTCAGGGTCAGCGAGGAATTCGACGCCGTCGTCGAACCACTTGTGGACGATCCTGTGGTCGACCCGGTGGTGGTGTTTGCATTTGTCGAGGTCAGGGTCAGTGTACCCGTACAGTCGGTGTTGACTTTGTAAGATCCGCCAAATTGCAGGAATCCTAACGAAGAGGGCGTGCCGTTCGGGGTCACGATATTTCCGTTGCCATCGAACTGAAGGCGGCCAAAAAGGAAAAACGGAGTTTCAGTTTGCGCCGCCGTAGTTCCTGTTCCTGTGCCCGTTCCAGTTCCAGTTCCAGTTCCAGTTCCAGTTCCAGTTCCAGTTCCAGTTCCAGTTCCAGTTGATCCGGTCCCGACCGGCGTCCCGACGAATCCGACACTCGCCACTCTGACGCCTTCCGCGACAATGACGTAGGAGCCATTTAGGTTAGCCACGCTGCAGAATGTCGACAGCGGTCTAACCAACTTTACTAATATGTTGGATTGAAATACTCCAATAGCGGGGCTCGAGGTGGTTCCGGTCCCAGTGCCAGTCCCGGTTCCAGTTCCGGTAGTGGTAACCGTAGACACGTTCTGCAATACGCCCAGATCGATCTCCGAGCCGTTACCAAGGACGACTCCTTGCAAGGTAGCCGCGATCTTATTGGTTCCGAAGGCGTCGTTCAAGGTAACCGTGATCGTGCAATCTGAATTCAATACATAGGTTCCAACTGTCGTGTTTGCGGTCCCGAATTGTGATGTGGAACTGGCGCGGATATTTCCGGCATTGTCGAAATACAGGGTGCCCGAGGATGCGAAGGGTACCGTATTCGTAGCGCCGCCTACTAATTGGCCGACCCCCGTGTTGGAAAACGGAACAGTCGTCGTGGTTGTTCCGGAGGTGCTGCCCGTTCCTGTATTGGTGCCATTTCCGGTCCCGGTCGTGCCGGTGCTACTGGGGAGCAAAGCTCCAGGTAGGCCGTTCCCGATTGCCGAGTATGAATAAAAGCCATTGATCGCGTCCTGACATGTTTGTTGCGCGGAACCAATTTTGGCGCCGAGAAGTAAGCTCACGCCCAAACAAACCGCTATTCGTGAATACGACGTGTCTAACATAGATCCTCCCGAAAGAAATCGAACACTCCGGCGGATTTGCATGTAGAGGGCCAGTGTGCCGTTCAATTCGAATTGTTCCGGACGATATAAAAAGCGATTTGGAATCAAGACATAAAAAGCGACTGGAATTAAGGCCAGACGAATTGCCGATTTAGCAGGTCTGATTTCGTCATCCGCAGCGGGTGCAGGTTCTGCGTATCGCTGGCAACTTTTGGCAGACGCGCGCTCGCCATAAAGAAAAAGTGTGCTATGGGTTTCTTTCAAACCTATGTCGCACACTCAGGGGGTCTCTCCCGCACTGGATGATGAGAGTGGGAAGAAACCTCATCCGCCATTCAATACGAGGGCGGCCTCCGCGCCGCCGCCTGCTCCGGGGGTGATGCAAAGAACGGGCTCGCTAACCCCTAGGGATCACCCTTAATCTATCCCTATCCGAACGGGGATACCGACCGAGAAAAGCCCTGAAACGCCTGATCCACATCCGTCTCTTCTCACTAGAGAAAGAAGTTATGACGAAAGATCCCGGCTGGATCCCAAAAGATTCAGCGCTGCGCCCAGGCCTGAAAAAGTCGGAAAGGCCTAGGCTCATCTGTCAGAAAAAGACGTAACGGCCATCGGAGCGCAGCTCTTCGAGCTGACGATCTTGGCGATTCCGGTCGCAACCGTAGCCTGGACAGTCACCCACGAGGATCTTTTCCGCGAGGCGCGGGACTGGTGCAAGTGGCATGGCGAGACCTGCGGCACTTTTTTGAAGCGTAAGTTCTTCTACCTCTTTACGTGCGAGTTCTGCTTCAGTTTCTACGTCGCCGCCGGAGCCGTGGCTATAACCGGATTCCATCTTCTGTACCCTGGGTGGCGTGGCTATGCGGTGTCCACCTTGTCGGTGGTGTGGATCGCGAACCTGTACATGAGTTTTTTCGGGAGGCTCAGACTCGACATCCGGCGCGAGCGAGTGGACATCGCCGATCGCGAAGAGGGACACAGCCTCCCACCCAAACTGCACAGGTAATGTCCTGGATGCCTGGTTCCCCCAACGAAGAAGCACTCCGTTAGGCGTATTATCAATCCTGTGGTCGGCTACGGAACGAAGGGGGATTATGAAGACCCGGATGATCTTGGCGACAGCGGCGGCAGCCTGCGGCACGGCGATTTTGTTTGCGCAGTTTTTGTTGGGACAACAACGTGCGGCCGGACCATATACGCAGGAGCAGGCAGCGGCGGGACGCGCGATTTACCAGACCAGTTGCGCCTCGTGTCATTCGAACGATCTCAGCGGGAAGGAAGGGCCGCAATTGGCGGGCGCCAATTTCCTGGCCCAATGGGGAGACCGCTCGGTCGGTGAAATGCTCGCCTTCATTCAATCCACGATGCCCCCTGGCGGAGCCCCGCTTCCGGGCGATTCATACCTCAATCTGGCAGCGTTCATTCTGGATTCCAATGGCGCACGGGCTGGGAATCAGGCGCTTACGGCGTCAACAAATGTGGCTATTCGCAGCGTCGCGGGCGGTGGTCCCGCCGCCGTCACAGCTAAACAAGACAACGCCAAGCAAGCCAAGCAGGCGAAACAAGAAAAGCAAGTGCCTCGCGGAATCACCGTCGAGGGCCAAGTGAAGAACTATCTTCCCGTAACCGATGCGATGTTGCGCAATCCGGATCCCGCCGACTGGCTGATGATCCGCCGCGATTACAAAGCCAGTTCCTTCAGCCCGCTCAATCAGATCACCACGCAGAATGTGAACGACCTGCGGCAGGTGTGGAGTTGGGCCATGCAGGATGGAAACCCCTTGGGTAACGATCCGGCGCCCATCGTTCATAACGGCGTGCTCTATGTGAACAACGCCGCTCAGGTGCTGCAGGCCCTGGACGCCAAGACCGGCGAGCTTATTTGGGAGAATCGCTACGGAACCAACGCGGGCGCGCCGGCCATGCGCGGCATCACCATCTACGGCGATAACGTTTACGTGACCAGCAACGAAGCCCACCTGATCGCCTTTGACGCCCGCAATGGCAAGGTCGTTTGGGATACCACCATCGGCGATCGCTCCAAGAATCAGCACTCGACCACCAGCGGGCCCATCGCCGTTAAGGGCAGGTTGATTCAGGGTCTGAGCGGTTGCCAGCAGTATGGCGGAGAGAAATGCTTCATCAGCGCTTACGACGCTCAGACCGGCAAAGAGGCTTGGCGCTTCTACACGATTGCGCTGACGGGCGAGCCGGGAGGCGATACCTGGGGAGGCCTCCCCGACGCCTCTCGCCTGGGCGCGGAAACCTGGATCA
>Ga0105238_10000906_pt1 | contig 30469 bp, 25 predicted proteins | sample KBSC34metaG_FD_81526 | JGI IMG/M metagenome (GOLD analysis project Ga0105238, IMG submission 81526) | Corn rhizosphere microbial communities from Kellogg Biological Station, Michigan, USA - KBS C3-4 metaG | ecosystem: Host-associated > Plants > Roots > Rhizosphere > Soil | place: Michigan, USA...
ATCTTTGAGATGCAGGACAAGGGGCTCGTGCCGGTTCCTAATCCGTCGGAAGCGCTGTTGGCTGAACGGCAGGAGGCGCCGGGTTCGGTGGTACTGGCGACAGTGGAGGGTACGCGGCCGATTCTGGTGGAGGTGCAGGCGTTGGTGTCACGCAGTGTATTTGGCTATCCGAAGCGGACAGCTTCCGGTTTTGACCTGAATCGGCTGAATTTGCTGGTTGCAGTTTTAACCAAGCGAGCGGGACTAAACTTGTCAGATCAAGATATTTATGTTAATATTATTGGCGGATTGAAAATTACTGAACCGGCTGCTGATCTAGCAATCATTTTGGCGATAGCCTCGGCGTTTAAAAATCAGCCGGTCGCCCATAATTTAATCGCTTTCGGCGAAGTTGGTCTCAGTGGTGAAATCCGGTCCGTGAGCAATGTCTCCGGGCGCTTGGCAGAGGCAAAAAAGCTAGGTTTTCGTTATGCGATAGGACCCAGCAAAGCCGATGCCGCGGGCATGAACCGCGTAAAAACGATTGCTGAGGCAGTCGAGGCGGCAATGTCCAAGACCTAACAGAAAGGAATTATTCTTAGATGGATTTTAATAATAACGACAATAATCAACCCGTAGCGACCGAACCGATACCACCGATTTCGGTGACTCCGGCGTTGGTAGATACTTCGGTGATCATAGATGGCCGCATTGCCGACATCGCGCGAGCCGGCTTTGCGCCGGGTAAGTTGCTGATCCCTCGGTTTGTGCTGGCGGAGCTCCAACTCATTGCCGACTCCGGCGACGCCATGAAGCGCAGTCGGGGGCGACGCGGCTTGGAGATGCTTAATACCATGCGCCAATCGGGTGTCGATATGGAGATTGTTGAATATGACTACGATGATATTCGCGAAGTTGATGCCAAGCTGGTACGACTCGGACGCCATCTGAATGTAAGCGTATTAACGACTGACTACAACTTAAACCGAGTTGCCAGTATTGAAGGTGTGCGCGTCTTAAATATTAATGAGCTTGCCAATGCTGTGCGGCCGGTGGTGGTGCCGGGCGAATATATGATGGTGAAAATCGTGCAGCCGGGCAAGGAAAAGAGTCAGGGCGTTGGCTATTTGGCCGATGGCACCATGATCGTCGTCGATAACGGCGATAAGCTGATGGGCCAGGAGGTCGAGTGCGAGATCACTCGGGTATTCCAGACCGTGGCTGGCAAAATGTTGTTTGCGGCGCCGGTGCATAAGGGTTCGGGTAGTCGTGGCGGCGGTAGCGGTCGCAAATCTCAATCGCCACGCCCTCAAGCCACCCTTGCAGCTCCGGTAGTTATGCCCAGCAATATTCAGCCGACGATTACGACGGCACCACCGACGAATACTCAGCCGACTCAGGCGCCGCCGCGACAGCCACAACCCCAGGCGCAATCATCTACGCATAAAGCGCGCGGTGGCTCCAAAAAAGGCAGTGGCCGAGGAGGTAACCGAAATCAAACTAATAAACCGCAACGCAATTCGGAAGCGGCCACAGCCAATACTAGTAACGGCCGCCGTCCTAAGCGCATGAGTCCGACCCAGAAGTTAGAGAATAGCCTTCTCGAGATGACCTCAAGCGAAGGCGACACCAGCAAGGCCTAGCTAGGGCTTCTTTGGCAACTTAATTGGTGGAGTTACTGATTGCGTTGATGAGGTAGTTCCGGTAGCGCCAGCTGTCGTCACATTAACCGTAGTACTGTCATCGGCGCTATAGAGGCCGGTGTCGGTGACATTGGCCTTAATTGTATGACTGCCATTGGCGGTAGGTGAGTAGGTGAAGGTATAGGAGGTACTGCCATTAATGGCTTGGGTCGAAATGACTTGGTCGTCAAACGAGATAGTGAGCTGGTTAGCCGGGAAGGTTCCTGACGTCACATCGGCAGTAATTTGAAGTGGTCCGGTGCCGGTGGCGGTAACTTGGACGCTGGGCTTAGTGTCACTACATTGGTGGACACTATCGCTGGCCGTGGGCGCCGAGCCGCCCCCGGAAGTATAGCCAAGGCTACGAGCTAAGGCGGCCACGGGCGGTTCCCACAACACATACTCGGGGTCGGTCGAGGGAATTTCCGCGTGCATCCCGCCACCAAAGGTCATGGTCTCGACTGCGGCCGGTGGCGTACAACTAGTGGCGAGATTGCCGGAGACCTTATCGATTTGAACGGTTTTACCACCGGTGTCAACCGGAGCGTTATACCAACTGGGGAAGATGTCGGTGCGGCGTTGGCGGGTAGTCGGGCTCGGCAATCGACCGGTTTGGGCATCCAGCGTCACGGTTTTAATGCCACTGGGCTGGGCGAAAGTGCTAGTCGCGGGGTAAGTACTGAGTTCGCTAACCATGGCATCATGCCAAACCGGACCGGCGACGTCGGCGGCCTCGGCCGACATCGGGGCATTGTCATTATTGCCCGCCCAGACACCGGTCACCAGATCGGGAGAGAAACCAATTGTCCAGGCGTCATTATAGTTCTGGGTGGTACCGGTTTTAGCGGCCACGGTGCGGCCGTTTATGTGCAGAGGGTTATTGCTACCAAAGGCCATGGTTCGAGCCTGGTTGTCGCTGAGTATGCTCGCCATCAAGTAAGCAACCTGGGGATCGAGAACTTTCTTAGCCGTTAGAGGTTTGGAATTATCAACCAAAACATGGTTATGCGGGTCGGTGACTTTTAAAATGGGCGTGGCCGCAAAGTGCTGGCCGCCGTTAGCAAAGCTCTCGTAAGCGTTCACCATGTCGTTGAGCTTAACCTCGCCGGATCCCAGGACCAAGCTCAGGCCGTAGTGGCTGGCTGGCTCATTGAGGGTGGTAATGCCCAGGTTGTGGGCGGTCTTAATTGAATTGGAGACCCCGGCTATATACAACATTTTGACGGCCGGTATGTTTAGCGAGTTGCCCAGGGCGGTACGCATCGATTGGACGCCGCTAAAGGTGCCGCTAAAGTCCTTGGGTGTATATCCGCCGCCAAAATCGGTCTTTACGTCGTAGAGGGTACTACCCGGACCCCAGCTGGTGGTGTTGGCCATGGCAGTGGCATACACAAACGGCTTAAAGCTCGAACCCGGTTGGCGGTTGGCCAGGGCGACATTGAAGGCGCCAAAGCTGGGGTCGGCAGCGTTATAGGAGCCGAGCATGGTCAATACCTCGCCGGTTTTGGGATCGGCCGACACCAGTGCGACGTTATGGCCTCCAAGAGCCCGTACCGAGGGCATGTCTTTGGTAATGGCGGCCTGAGCCTGGTCTTGCTTGGTAATATCCAGCGTGGTGATAACTTTGAGGCCGCCATTTTCTACGGTGTTGGTGCCATACTTATTTTCCAGGAAGGATTCGGCATATTGGGCAAAATGGGGGTAGGGGCTGACGGCGGTCTGGGTTTGAGGCGTGGAGGCCAGGCCCCCGGCGATTGCTAAGTTAGCGGTAGAGAGCTTGGAGGCATTGGCGGTTTTGGAATCGATCAGTTTCTGCTGGGCCATATCGTCGAGTACCAGGTGTTGGCGATCAATCAAAGCATCCACATTGGGTCCGTACGGCGAGTAGTAGCTGGGCGCGTTGGCCATGGCGGCGAGCAGACTTGACTCGGCCAGGTTTAGGTTAGGAGCACACTTATCATTCTGAATGTCGACGGGGAAGTAGGTTCGGCAGGCGGATTCAATACCGTAGGCCTCTGAGCCGTAGGGGATTTCGTTGAGGTAGAGCTTGAGAATGTCATCCTTCTTATATAACGACTCAATTTCCAGTGACAGAACCAGCTCCTTTACCTTACGAGTAAAGGTGTGGTCGCTGGGGTCAAGCAGGGCATTCTTTACGTATTGCTGGGTAATAGTCGAGCCGCCCTGGGTGGTTTGATGAGTTGTCACGTCAACGATAGCGGCGCGCAGAATCCCCCAAAAACTAAAGGCGCCTTCGTGATAAAAGTTTTTATCCTCGATGGCAATGGTGGCGTTCTTGATTGTGGACGGCATATCGGCAAAGTCGATGACGCGACGGTTTTGGTCGCCGTGGACCTCGTAAATTTTGTGCTGGCCGGTACGGTCGAAGAAAACGGTATTCTGGTTACCGATACGAGCGTTAATTTTACTGGGGCTGGGGAGGTCTTTGGCGATGTAGAGGAAAATTGCGACCAGGCACAAAAAGCCGACACCGACAATTTTACCGAAGCGCTTGGCGCCATCGGCGTTCAGCCAGTAACGCTTGAAACGCCCCGGGCTGGTGAACGACGCCAAGAACTGTAGGGTCCGAGCTTTAAGGCTGCGATTGCCTCCGCGAATGACGCGACGTTTAGCCATTGCTGTGTAGTCTTACCATGAGTACCATTCATTATAGTCAGCCAGCGCCCAACCGCCAAGTATTTCGGTTGTGCTTGAAGCCTCTACGGTGTCCAGGTATAGTGCTTCTAGCTCTTCAAAAAACTTCCACAGCAAGGATATGCGATGTGTCCAGTTGGTAATTCTCTCCTGCCAACCCACGAGGATTACAAAGAGCTGGGTAATCGAGTGGGTCATCACGGTACGGTGCCAAAAGGTCTCCAAGAGGGTGAGCTGTTTACACAAGTACTCAAGCTGCGCCGGACCGAGTCGGAAGCGCCAGCCAGCGAGCCTACGGTGCTCTTGTGGTCGTCAGATTCCAGCGGCTACATCAATGCCTTCTGGTTCGACGAAAGCAAGCTGGGCGAAGTCTGCGAGATCCTATGGAGCTGCGAGGGTCTCCACTCCAGCGATTTGCTGAGCCTGCGAGCTCATGAGATCTCGTCGGTAGGGGCTCGCAACTTTCTCGAGGGCCGCATGAGTCTTCGAGAGCTGATTCGCCGTCGTCGCGAAATCTAGATTCAAGTGAAGTGTCTCCCGGTCTGACCGGGAGACACTACTTCTTTTTGCCCTATGATATGATAAAACCCATGATTGACCTGGTATTAGGCCGAGCCAAAGACGTAGTTGTACGCGAAGAGCTGGAGCGCCTACTTGCGACTAAAAAGCTGCGGATTAAGCTTGGCATCGACCCCACCGGCCCGCGGCTGCATTTGGGGCGGGCGGCCACGCTACGGCGGCTGCGCAACCTGCAAGATATGGGCCACCACATTATCCTGATTATTGGTGACTTTACGGCAATTATTGGCGACGCCTCCGACAAGACCAGTGAGCGCCAGCCGCTGAGCAGCGAGGAGATCCGCGCCAACATGGCCGATTACCAGCGTGAAGCCGGACTGATACTGGATATGGAGAAGGTGGAGTTTCGTCACAACTCGGAGTGGCTGAGTAAACTGCCGTTCGATGAAGTGATCAGCTTGGCGCAGCAGTTTACGGTGGCGCAAATGATTGAACGCGAGAACTATGCGGTGCGGTTTAAGGAGCAGCGGCCGATCGGGCTGCATGAGTTTTTATACCCGATTCTCCAGGGGTATGACTCGGTAGCGGTGAAGGCTGACGTCGAGGTGGGAGGTACCGACCAATTGTTTAACTTGCTAGCGGGCCGGACGGTGCAAAAGCATTATGGTATGGTGCCACAACAAGTGCTGACCTTTGATCTGTTAACGGGACCGGATGGTCGCAAGATGTCGACTTCTTGGGGGAATGCCATCTGCATTACCGATGAGCCGGGCGATATGTATGGCAAGCTGATGAGCATTCACGACGAGATGATTGCCCAGTACTACCGGATTTGCACCGATGTGGCCGAGGATGTAATTGAGCAAACCGTTAAGGATATTGCCGCCGGGGCCAACCCGCGCGATACCAAAGCCTCACTAGCGCGAGAAATCGTGCGGATTTATCACAGTGAGGAGGCGGCGCTGGCAGCCGAAGCGGCCTTTAACAAGCAGTTTCGCGATAAGGAGCAGCCGGATGACATACCCACGCAGGCGGTGTCAAAAAAGCAGTGGGAGCCGATTGAATTGCTAGTGGCGCTGAAGTTGGCGCAGAGCAAGTCGGAGGCCAGGCGGCTGATTGAACAGGGTGGCGTGCGGCTGAATGACGCTAAGATCGATGGTGATGAAATCAAGGTGAAGTCCGGGGACGTTATTCAGGTGGGCAAACGCCGGTTTGTGAAACTCGCGGTCAAGTAGCATGAACTTAGATGTGCGTGTGGAGACACTTGCCGGTGTCGGCAAAGTGGTGGCGAACAAGTTGGAGCGCCTGGGGGTTGTAACAGTGGGTGATCTGCTGGAGCACTTTCCCAGACGGTATGACGACTTTTCGCAGATTACGCCGATTCGCCAGATGAAGCCGGGATTGGTGACGTTCCGCGGGAGTGTGGTGACGATTGCCTCCCGGCGAGCGCGGGGGCGGAAGCTCAATATAACCGAAGCCATCATTACTGACGGCAGCGGCACGGTGAAGGCGATTTGGTTCAATCAGCCTTATCTGCTGAGGCAATATCCGGCAGGCACCAATGTATTGGTGGCCGGCAAACTGGAGTTTCGCAATAATGATCTGGCGTTGCAGTCGCCGGCGATCGAGGCCGACAGTGGTGAGAGCCGCCACGCTGCCCGGATTGTGCCGGTATATCCCGAAACCGAGGGGCTGACGTCGAAGCAACTTCGCAATCTGATTATGCCCCTACTGCCCCAGGTGGCCGACCTGCCGGAAACGTTGCCCGCAGAGGTGCTGAGTGGCGCCAAGTTGATGGCGCGGGGGCGGGCATTGGTAGAGATTCATGCTCCATCCAGCGAAACCAACCTGAAACGGGCGCATTACCGGTTGGCGTTCGAAGAATTGTTTACATCATTTGCGCCAGCCTGGCGATCAAGCGGGAGGTGAAGGCCGAGGTTGCGCCGACGATAAAGCTGGATGTGACTACCGCCCAGCGCTTCACTAAGGTAGTGGACTTTGACCTTACCGATGCCCAACGTCAAGCCGCTTGGCAGGTGCTACAAGATATGGCCGGGGAACGGCCGATGAACCGCCTTTTGGAGGGCGATGTCGGTAGCGGCAAAACGGTGGTGGCATTAATGGCAGCCAGTATGGCAATTGCCAGCGGCTATCAAGCCGCGATCATGGTGCCGACCGACATTTTGGCCCGTCAACATTACGGTTCGGTGGGGCCATTAATGCAGCGGATGGGCTTTACGACTACCCTGATACTCGGGCGGCAGCCGGCTGCCGAAAAGGCGGCGGCGCTAGCAGCAACTGCCGACGGGACAGCCCAGCTGGTGATCGGCACCCATGCTTTACTAACGGAGAAGGTAGTCTTTCATAACCTGGGATTTGTGGTGGTCGACGAGCAGCATCGTTTTGGTGTAGAGCAGCGCCAAAAACTCAAGCAAAAGGCCGAACGTCTACCCCATCTTCTGAGTATGACGGCGACTCCGATTCCGCGCACGCTGGCGCTAACCGTCTATGGCGATCTGGATATTTCGATCATTGACGCTTTGCCGCCCAACCGTCAACCCGTAGCTACCAAGGTAGTAAAGGCTGGTGATCGCGATGCGGCTTACGGCTTTATTGATAAGCAAATCGCGGCTGGACGCCAGGTGTTTGTGGTCTGTCCCCTTATCGAGGAGTCCGATGCCGTTGGCAGCGCCAGTGTTACAGCCGAGGTCGAGCGGTTGCGCAAGGGGCCGTTTACCCACCGGCGGATTGGCATGGTTCACGGTAAACTCAAGCCGGCCGAGCGCGACGGGGTAATGCAGCAGTTTACCAACGGTGAGCTGGATATGCTGGTAGCGACCAGCGTGATCGAAGTCGGCATCGATATACCCAATGCCAGCGTCATGTTGATTGAGGGCGCCGAGCGCTTCGGTTTGGCGGCACTCCACCAGCTTCGCGGACGGGTTGGTCGCGGCGCCCACCAATCCTATTGCCTGGTGGCCAGCGACTCGGGGGCGCCGGGAGTGGTGGAACGCTTGCAAGCGTTGGAGCGCACTCAAGACGGCTTTCGTTTGGCTCAAATCGATCTGGAATTGCGCGGACCGGGTCAAGTCTACGGCCGGCGTCAGCACGGTATGTTGGAGCTGAACCTGGCTGACTTAGGCGATACGCGCTTAGTCGCGGCAGTGCGTGCGGCCGCCGATCGGTTTGTGGAGGATCCGCGGGCGATGCTACAATATCCTCAAATAGCCACGCGAATTAACAGGTTAAAAACCATCACTTCGCTGGATTAACGAGGTAGGCAAACAGCAATGTATTCCGGCTTTATTACAACCCAGCGGACGGTGCCCGGGGTGGGTGTCCATCAGCGCTTTGACCGCGCTGCCTACCGGATTGCCGGGCCGTTTTTGGCGCCGGGTAGCTTTCCCTCAAAGCACCGTATCGTCCACTTTGAGGGGCTGAATGGCCCCGACGGCATTAAGGCCAAGTCGCCCGGCCACCATGACCCCGGTCACCTCTATGATCCGGCTACCGGCGAGGGCGACATCCCTGACCTCATCCAAAGCCACTACACGCGGCTGGTGCAGGCGCTGCAGGAAGACGATATGATCCGAGCCGCCTTCGACGCGGCTTGGCTGGCTCATTACTTGTGCGACGGATTGACGCCGGCCCATCACTTCCCCTTGGACTATTATCTGGCCGACCACACTGAGCGGTATAAGGACAAACGCCACTTTAAGCACGGTATTATCGTAACTGGCGACACGCCCACCGATACGCTGCGACGGAGTTGGGCGCTATGGGGTGGGAAGGGCTTGTTGACGACCCATTTCAACTTTGAATTGGGCGTGGCTACGGCCTTGGTTGGTCATCGCATTCGGGCAACGTTTGATCCGGCGCAACTAGCGACCGCACGGGCCATAGGGCCCATCGAATTCTTTCGCAAAGAAGCCGCCGCCATTGCTAGTTTGCAGATGTATGAACGGTTTTATGAAAGTGGTTGGACGGCAGAATTGGGTTGGCTGGTGCGCCAACGTCTGGCGCCCCAGACGGTTCAGGCCATTGCCACCATCTGGCTCCTGGCCTATCTGGAAGCCGGGTGTAACGGGGTGATTGAGGCCGAGCCCCTAGGGGGTACAGTGGGCATAGGGTAGCTAAATGCGCATCACGACTGGTAGATTCGGAGGCCGCAGTGTGGCCTCTCCTAAATCCACAGCCACGCGCCCGATGGCCGATAAAGTGCGGGCGGCTTTATTTAATGTTGTTGGCGATATCAGTGGCATGATTGTCCTCGATGCCTATGCCGGCAGCGGTGCGGTTGGTTTTGAGGCCCTTAGCCGCGGCGCCGACCGCACCGTGGGGATCGAATTCGGACGAGCGGCGACCCAAGCTATCAAGACTAATACCGAGAAGCTGAATGTTGGTAACGAGTATAAGTTGTCGAATACAACCGTCGAGGCGTGGCTTAAACATCAGCCCCCAGCGCCGATTTTTGACTTGATTGTAGCCGATCCACCCTACGACCGATTGCAGCCGGCGGTAGTAGAGAAACTGGGATCATTGCTGAAACCAGGTGGCATCCTCGTCGTTTCACATAGCTCGCGCTTAGAGCTGCCCCAATTGGCTCGTCTTATTCACATCGATACTAAAATGTATGGCGATACTGCTCTGAGTTTTTACAAACCCACCTAAACCGATACAATAGGTAGCGTCGCGATCCGCGGGCGAGTGGTGGAATGGTAGACACGCTAGCTTTAGGAGCTAGTGGGGGCAACCCCGTGGAGGTTCAAGTCCTCTCTCGCCTACCATGTAATTATTGCTTCATTTCTTGCACTACAACAGATAATATGACATACTATGCCATCAGGATTTTTTGTGGCCACGAGCAATGGATAGACGACAATACATGATAGCAATTGGGGCGGTCGTGGTGATTATTATTGGAATTATCGCGGCCTTTACCTATGGCAAGCAAACGCCGCCGAAGACACCGCCCAGCCAAATTTCGTTGACCGATCATACAACCGATGGCTCGGAGGTGCGACTCACGATCGTGGGGCCGGTGAATGCCAACGAGCTGCACCGTTCCAGTAGCATTAGCGTCAGTCGTGACAGCCGGGCGGTCGAGTTCGATAAAACCTATAGCGACATTCCGATAACCTCGGCGACCTACATCAACAATCAGGATGCCTTTGACGATTTTATGACCGCCCTCCAGAATGCAGGCTTCACTAAGCCAGCCAAAGGCACAACCCAGGCGGACGATACTGGCCAGTGCCCCCAGGGTCAACGCTACGAGTATGAATTGATTACGAGTGACACCGTGGCTATGCATACGTGGTCGAGTAGCTGCCAGGGCAAGAACGAGCCCTTTGGAGGCAAGGCGTCGCTGGTTCAGGCGCTATTTCGAGCCCAAATTCCGGATTATGCCAAACTCCAAAATGCCGCCGCAAAGTAACTAGCGATCTAACTATTATCGACGCCGAGTGGTGACAGCCTCTGGCAATACTGGTACAATACTCCAGATATGAAAGCCGAAATCACCAAACGAACCGATACCCACGTGACCTTCCTGATTAGCGCTACTGCCGCTGAGCTGGAGCACGCCAAGGAGCATGCTTTTGCTAAATACCGGCCCCAGGTCAAGGTGGATGGCTTCCGCCCGGGTAAGGCGCCGGACAAGATCGTGGAGCGCGAAGTGGGGGAGGGTGTAATTCAAGGAGAAGCTTTGGAGCACGCCGTCGGCCACACCTATTCGGATGCCGTAATGCAGGAGAAGTTAGCGGTGATTGCTTCGCCGGATGTGCAGGTAAAGAAGTTTGTGCCGTATACCGAGCTCGAGTACGAAGCTACTGTGGAAGTGGTGCCACCAATTAAACTGCCGGATTATAAAAAGATCAAGAAGGCGCTGAAACCCGTAAAGGTGACACCGGCTCAGGTTGATGAAATGATTGAAGATTTGCGCCGGAGGGTGGCCAAGCGCGTGCCGGCGCTGCGGGCCGCCGAAATGGGCGATGAAGTAAAGTTTGACTTTGAGGGGAAGAAAGATGGCCAGCCGGTGGCGGGGGCCGCTGGCAAGAATCATACGCTCAAGCTGGGTTCCCAGACGTTTATTCCCGGCTTTGAAGAGGAGCTGGTCGGACTCAAGGTGGGTGACGACAAAACCTTTACAATTACGTTTCCCCAGGATTATCACGAGAAAACCCTGGCGAATCAGCCGGTAGAGTTTAGGGTAACGATCCATGAGGTGACTGCCCTTGAGCTACCGGAAGTAACTGATGCTTTTGCGGCCGAGGTTGGTCCCTTCAAAACCGTAGCGGAGCTGCGGGCGGATGTCAGCGACCAGCTTCAAACTGAAGCTGAAGCCGCTGCCAAACGCGCCTACGAGAACGAGCTACTCGATGACATTATAAAGAAGAGCCACCTCAAAGTACCCGACCGCTTGCTGGGTCAGCAGCTTGAGCGAATGAAGGGCGAAATTGCCCAGCGACTGAGTTCCAGCGGGTTGACGATGGAGCAATATCTGCAGGCCCAAAACCAAACCCAAGATCAGCTAGAGGCTGAAATCCGACCCGAGGCCGAGAAGCGCGTAAAACTTGCCATGATATTGAGCGAAATTGCTAAAATTGAGGAAATGACGGTGGGGCCGGACGAAATCGAGAACGAAGTCGAGCAGCTGCGGATCCAATATACCGATCCGGTAATGCAAAAAGAGTTAGAAGGTGAGCGTATTAAGGAAGACATCTATAACCACTTAATGGCCAGCAAAGTCATCGCCAAACTGATCGATTACGCCCAAAAGTGATTGGCACTCTAGACAGGCGAGTGCCAATTTTGTTACAATAAAGGCAATCACGAAGGAATGTCTATGCAGCCTAAAAACCAAATTTTAGTTCCCACCGTACTTGAGAAAACTGCCTATGGTGAGCGCGCTTATGATATTTATTCCCGTCTCCTGAAAGAGCGAATTATTTTTATCGGTACCGAAATTGACGACAACGTGGCGAACTTAACCATTGCCCAGCTGCTATTTTTACAGAGCGAGGATCCCAAAAAAGACGTCGTGATGTACATCAACTCTCCGGGCGGGAGCGTGACGGCAGGACTGGCGATTTATGACACCATGCGTCATATTAAGCCGGATGTGTCGACGATTGTAACAGGACTGGGAGCTTCCTTCGCCGCCTTGTTGCTGGCTGCCGGTGCCAAGGGCAAGCGCTTTGCGCTTCCTAATGCCAAGATCTTAATCCACCAGCCATTAGGCCAGGGGTTGGGTGGCCAGGCGGCGGATATTGATATTCAAGCCCGCGATATCCTCAACGTCCGCGACCGGCTCGATAAAATCCTGGCCGAGCTGAGCGGCCAACCGGTTGAGCAGATCTCTAAAGACACCGACCGCGACTTCATTATGACCGCCGAAGAAGCCAAGAAGTATGGCCTCGTCGACGAGATCATTTCGTAATTACTGCCATCTGGCAACAAACTTGCTAAAAACAGTTGACACAACTTACATAGCCCCGTAGTATAGACATAAGAGGAAGCTTAAATCAGAGTAGGGATTTCCCGCCTACTTTTTTTGCGTGTAAGGCTTCCACACCTTTTTCGCCCGGGTGTGAAAGTCTTAGAAGCAACACATAGTAAACGCCGCGATTTAGATAAGCCTCTTGATTATTGGTTGGGTATTACAACCCGATCTTACGCGCCATTAATAATCAAGAAGGAGAGCCCATTGGCCACCGCCACCGCCACCACCCGCCAAACGTTCAACAAAAACCCCGAAGTTCTGACCCTGCCAAACTTAATTCGCAACCAACTGCATTCCTACGAATGGTTTATTTCCGAAGGCCTGCAAGAGTTATTTGCGGCAATTAATCCGATTGAGGATTTTACGGGCAAAAATTTGGCCCTGTATTTCCGCGATTTTCATTTCGAAGACCCTAAATTCGATGAGGCCACCGCCAAGGCCAAAAATGCCACTTTTGAAGTGCCGTTGAAGGCCAAAGTCGAGCTCGTCAATAAAGAGACCGGCGAGGTCAAGACCCAAGAGATCTTCTTGGGTGATTACCCGTGGATGACCGAGCGCGGTACCTTCATTATTAATGGGGTTGAGCGGGTTGTGGTCAGCCAGCTGGTGCGCTCGCCGGGTGTGTTCTTTACTGCCGATAACACCGGCAGTCAGCTGTTGTTTGGCGCCAAAGTCATTCCCGACCGGGGAGCTTGGCTGGAATTTGATACCGCGGCTAGCGGCGCAATTTCGGTAAAAATCGACCGGAAGCGTAAGCTGCCCGTGACTACCCTGCTGCGGGCGTTTGGCTACGCCAGCGACGCCGAGATCAAAGCTCTCTTTAAAGATGTTGATACCGGTGAACTCAAGTTCATCGATGAGACGATTGATAAGGACGCAACCAGTCAGATGAGCGATGCGCTAATGGAAGTCTACCGCCGCATCCGTCCGGGCGATCTGGCGACGGTGGAAAACTCCAAGACTCTGATCGAAGGGATGTTCTTCGATCCCAAGCGCTACGATTTCTCCAAGGTCGGTCGCTACAAGTTGAACAAGCGGTTGGCGCTTGATGTCCCCAATACCTACGAAAACCGGATTTTCCGTCGTGAAGACCTAGTAGCCATCGTGAAGGAAATCATTCGCTTAAACAATGACCCGACGGCTCAGCCGGAGGATATCGACAACCTGGCCAATCGCCGTTTACGGATGGTCGGCGAACTGATTCAACAGAAATTCCGCGTCGGTTTGCTGCGCATGGAACGCAACGTCAAGGATCGAATGAGTGTCTATGACCGCGAAACCGTGACGCCGGGTCAGTTGATCAACGTGCGGCCGGTCGTGGCTAGCGTAAAGGAGTTCTTTGCCAGCTCCCAGATGTCCCAATTCATGGACCAAACTAATCCCTTAGCCGAAATTGCCCACAAGCGCCGGATTACCGCCATGGGGGCTGGCGGTTTGAGTCGCGAGCGCGCCGGATTCGAAGTCCGCGACGTCCACCGTTCCCACTACGGCCGGCTGTGTCCGATTGAGACCCCTGAAGGTCCGAACATCGGCCTAGTATCGAACCTTTCGACTTACGCCCAAGTAAATGAGTATGGGTTTATCGAGACCCCCTACCGAATCGTTATAAATAAACTCAAGCCGAGCGAAGCTGCCGGGCACATTGCCCGTACTACTATTAAGGACGCCAAAGGCACGGTGATCGTGAAGCCGGGCGACAAAATTACTGAAGCGGCTGCCAAGAAGTTATCGAAGTTGGATCTTGAAACGGTGCCGGTACGACCACGCGTCACCACCGATATTGTCTATTTAGACGCAGCCGATGAAGATGGCGGCGTGGTTATTACTGAAGCCGCCACGGCCGTGGACGCCGACGGCTACTTTGTGCACCCCCGGGTGGCGGTGCGCCGCAGTGGTGAGGCCGAAGAGGAAGACGCCGGAAACGTCGAATACATGGATGTTTCGAGTAAGCAAATCGTGTCAGTGTCGGCGTCGCTGATTCCGTTCATCGAGCATGACGACCCCAAGCGTGCCTTGATGGGTTCGAACATGCAGAAGCAAGCCGTGGCGTTAGTAAAGCCCCAGGCCCCGATCGTTGGTACCGGCATGGAAGGTACCGTAGCGCGTGACTCAGCCCAGATTATCGTGGCCGAAGGTCCAGGTGTAATCGAGGCGGCGACTGCCAGCGAAATTACGGTTAAATATGCTAAGGGCGACACCATTACCTATCCGTTGCTGACCTTTGTGCGCAGTAACGATGGTGCCAGCATTCACCAGCGCACTATCGTGGCGAGTGGGCAGAAAGTAAAGAAGGGTGATATTTTGGCCGACGGCATGTCGACCGAAAATGGCGAACTGGCGTTGGGTCAGAACGTTCTGGTGGCATTCGCGGCCTGGGGTGGTTACAACTTTGAGGATGCGATTATTCTCAGCCAACGCCTAGTGCAAGATGACCGCTACAGCTCGATTCATATTGAAACCCACGAGGTCCAGGTACGTGATACTAAATTGGGTCCCGAGGTGGTTACCCGCGATATTTCAAACGTTAGTGAAGACAGCCTCAAAGCCCTCGACGAAGGTGGTATTGTCCGGATTGGTGCCGAGGTAACGGCCGGTGATATCCTGGTTGGAAAGATTACACCCAAGGGTGAACAAGAGCTTTCCAGTGAAGAGAAGTTATTGCGGGCAATCTTTGGCGAAAAAGCCCGTGACGTTAAAGACACTAGTCTGCGCATGCCTAACGGTGAGCGCGGTAAAGTTGTTGGTGTTAAAATCTTCAGTCGCGAAAATGGCGACGAGCTGCCGGCGGGTGTCATTGAGCAGTATTACGTTTCGGTAGCCCAGATGCGCAAGATTTCGGTCGGCGATAAAATGGCTGGCCGGCACGGCAACAAGGGCGTAATCGCCCGGATCCTGCCACTCGAGGACATGCCTTATATGGAGGACGGTACGCCGGTAGACATGGTGCTAAACCCCTTAGGCGTCGGCCACCGTATGAATATCGGCCAGGTGTTTGAAACCCACCTCGGCTGGGCGGCCCAAGCCCTGGGCTATACTGCGGCCAGTCCGGTATTCCACGGCATCACGATTGATCAAATTAAAGCTGAACTCAAGAAAGCCGGTTTGCCCGAAGACGGCAAGACCCAATTGTTCGACGGCCGCACTGGTGAGTCGTTCCAAGAGCGCACCACAGTCGGCTACAAGTACATGCTGAAGCTCAACCACATGGTTGATGACAAGATTCACGCTCGTTCGACTGGTCCTTACGCCATGGTCACCCAGCAGCCGTTGGGCGGCAAGGCGCAGCGCGGCGGCCAACGCTTTGGCGAAATGGAGGTGTGGGCACTCGAAGCCTATGGCGCCTCCAATACCCTACAAGAAATTCTGACGATTAAGTCCGACGATGTTGTCGGGCGCTCCAAGGCCTACGAGGCCATTATTAAGGGAGAGGAGATCCGCGGTCCGCGCATTCCCGAATCTTTTAATGTGTTAGTGAAAGAACTCCAAAGCCTGGGCCTCGCAGTGGACTTGGTCCGTGATGAATCGGCTGGTAGCGCCGAAGTCGACGCCGAAGACGTGCTGGCCGAAACCACCGATGCCGAAGTCGATGACCTAGGTACTGAGCAGTTAATCCAAGGCGATGTGGCAGTAGCCGATATGCCCTTAGTTGATCTGGCCGGCGGCGAGGAAGACCAACTCCAGGCTGAAGCCGAAGCTGCTCAAGACACCGCCGCAACCGTAACCTCAGAGAAGGAGGCCTAAATGAATCCCCCAACAATCGACCCCATTATGCTCGACCAAACCGCCAGCGAATTTAGCGCCGTCCGGCTCAGTCTGGCCAGCCCGACCCAAATTCTGGACTGGTCGCACGGCGAGGTCACCAAACCCGAAACTATCAACTACCGTACCCAAAAGCCGGAAAAAGACGGCCTGTTTTGCGAGCGCATTTTCGGTCCGACCAAGGACTGGGAATGTTACTGCGGTAAGTACAAGCGGATTCGCTACAAAGACGTAGTTTGCGATAAGTGTGGCGTGCGCGTCACGCGTAGTATCGTACGCCGCGAGCGCATGGGGCACATCAGCCTAGCTGTTCCGGTAACCCACATCTGGTTTTTGCGCGGTACGCCTTCAAGTATCGGTCTGGTTCTAAATATGAGCATTCGGGACCTGGAACGCGTGGTTTACTTTGCCAATTATGTGGTGACCGAAGTTAACGACGAGCGCCGCAAGGGCGCGCTCGGCGACCTCGAAGCCGACTACAAGAACCGTAAAGAGGAAGTTTCCAAAGATTACGAGGCCAAGGCCAAAGCCAAAGATGCTAACGTCAAGGAAATTGCCGAAGCCCAAGTTCGCGAGCTTTCCGACCTTGAAGCCAGCTACGACAACGCCAAGAGCGAGCTGGAAGGCCTGAGTCGGCTGACACTCCTGACGGAGTCGAAGTATCGCGACCTCAATATGAAGTACGGTGATGTCTTTAAAGCCGAGATCGGTGCCGAAGCCGTTTATAACTTGCTGGCCGAGATCGACGTCGACAGCATCGTCGACGAGCTGACTGCCGAAGCCGACGACGCAGTTGGCCAGAAGAAAAAGAAGATTTTAAAGCGCCTCAAGACTCTCGAAGGGATGAAGAACGCTGGCATCCGTCCGGAGTGGATGGTGGTAAAGGAGCTCCCGGTCATTCCGCCCGACTTGCGTCCAATGGTACAACTGGCTGGTGGCCGGTTTGCAGCTTCTGACCTCAACGACCTCTATCGCCGCGTCATTAACCGCAATAACCGGCTAAAGCGCCTGATTGAACTTGATGCCCCCGAAGTCATTCGCCGAAACGAGAAGCGGATGCTCCAAGAGGCCGTCGATGCCTTGATTGATAACAACGCCCGCCGTGAGCGCGCCGTGTCCAGTACCGGCACTCGTCGCAAGCTCAAGAGCATTAGCGACATGCTAAAGGGTAAGCAAGGCCGTTTCCGCCAGAACCTGTTGGGTAAGCGAGTAGACTACTCTGGTCGTTCGGTAATCGTATCCGGTCCGACCCTACGGCTGGACCAGTGTGGTTTGCCGAAGATGATGGCCTTGGAGTTGTTCAAGCCCTTTGTGATGGCGCGCCTGATCGAGCTGGATCTGGCCCATAACGTGAAGTCGGCCAGCCGCATGATTGAACGGGCGACCACCGAAGTGTGGGACGCGCTCGAAGAGATCATTAAAGAAAAGCACGTCCTCCTGAACCGGGCCCCTACCCTACACCGTCTCGGTATCCAGGCCTTTAAGCCGGTGCTGATCGAGGGTAAGGCCATTCAGCTGCACCCGTTGGTATGTTCGGCTTTTAATGCTGACTTTGATGGCGACCAGATGGCGGTGCATGTACCCTTATCCGAAGCTGCTCAAGCTGAAGCGGCCGGGATCATGCTGTCTTCGCACAACCTACTCAAACCGGCCGATGGTGCTGCGGTGGTAAACCCCAGTCACGAAATGGTGCTGGGTTGTTACTACATGACCTACGACCGCTACGGGCAGGAGCCCAAACGCTTCTTTACAGATACCGACGAAGCTATCTTTGCTTATGAAACCGGCTCAATTGAGCTACAAACCAATATTGGTGTGCGTATCGGCACTGAACGCTACAACACCACCATCGGCCGCATCCTCTTTAACGAGATTCTGCCCGAGGGCGTAAGCTTCCATAATGAAGCCATGACCAAGAAGAAATTGCAAAAACTGGTGGCGGAGGTCTTCGTAACATCCGGCAACGAGCGCACCACTAAGTTCGTAGACGACATTAAGTATCTTGGCTTTACCTATGCCACATTTTCGGGTATCTCCATCGGGGTTGACGACTTCGTTGTCCCGGAAGACAAGGAAAAGTTGATTGATGACGGCGAGAAGCAAGTAGTCGAGATTCAACAACAGTTCGACATGGGGCTGATTACCGAAGAAGAGCGTTACCGCCGCACCATTCAGGTTTGGCAGAAGACCAACGATCAAATTAAGGCTGAATTGGAAGTCGGGCTCAATGACAGCCAGGCGACCATCGGTTTGTTTGTGGAATCCGGCGCCCGTGGTGAAATCGGCCAGGTTAACCAAATTTCTGGGATGCTGGGATTGGTAAACAACCCGACCGGTCGCATCATTGAGCTGCCTGTCCGTTCCAACTATAAGGAAGGCCTTTCGATGTTGGAGTACTTTAGCTCCACTCACGGTGCCCGTAAAGGGCTGACTGACACCGCCTTAAAGACGGCCGAATCGGGCTACCTAACCCGTCGACTGGTTGATGTTGCCCAAGACGTTGTCATCACCCAAGAAGACTGCGGCGACACCGAGGGTAGCGGTATTAGTCGTCACGAGTCCGTGGTGATGGGTGAGCAGTTCGCCGCCCGTTTGGCCGGTCGCGTCACCGCCCAGGTCATTAAGATTGATGGCAAAACGCTGGTAAAGGCCGGGGAGTTAATTAGTGATGAAGCCGCTGAAGCCATCGCGGCCAGTGATATTGAAGAAGTCCGTTTGCGCAGCGTGCTGGCCTGCCGCACCCAATGGGGTATCTGTCAGAAGTGTTACGGCGTTGACCTGGCGCGTGGCCAGCTGGTGAACCTCGGTGAGCCGGTTGGGGTGATTGCCGCCCAATCGATTGGTGAGCCGGGCACTCAGCTAACGATGCGTACCTTCCACAAGGGCGTGGCCGCTACCGGTGCCGACATTACCCAAGGTCTGCCGCGGGTTGAAGAAATCTTCGAGGCTCGCAACCCGAAGGGTCAGGCGGTGTTGGCCGAGCTCGACGGCGTTGTGCAGGTTAAGGAAAGCGCTGGTAAAACCACCATTCGGGTAACTCCGGCCAATGTTAAGATTACCGAATACGCTCTGGGCGACCGGATTGCCGAGGTTAAGACCGGCGATACCGTCGTGGTGGGCGACATCATGGCGGCCGACGGTGCCGGCAAGAAGGCCCTCAAGGCCAAGACCGAAGGTAGCGTTGAAGTCACCAAGGATAAGATTCTATTGACCCACACCGGCGGCGCCCACAAAGACCACGTCATCCCGAGTTATCAGGATGTTGAGGTCAGTAATGGCGATCTCGTAACTCGCGGCCAGCGCCTGACCGATGGTTCAATCAACCTCCAAGACATGCTGACACTCCAAAGCGAAGCCGCCGTCCAGCGCTACATTGTGGCTCAGGTGCAATCGATTTATGCCTCACAAAGGCAGACGATTGCCGACAAGCACATCGAGATTATTATCCGCCAGATGTTCTCGCGGGTAATGATTGAGGAGCCGGGCGATAGCTTATTCGTGACCGGCGACGTCGTTTCCAAGATGAGCGTAATCGAAGAGAACGCCGAATTGGCCAGCCAAGGCAAGAAGCCGGCGACGTTCGAACAGCTGCTCCTCCCGATTACTAAGATTTCGCTGTCCTCAGACTCGTACCTGAGCGCGGCCAGCTTCCAAGACACCAGTCGGGTACTGATCGGGGCCGCCATCCGGGGCAAGGTCGACAAGCTCCGTGGTTTGAAGGAAAACGTGATCATCGGCCGTCTCACGCCGGTGGGTACCGGATTTCGTAAAGAAGAGGCCGATGCCAAGCAGCCGATTACCCTAGCGGCCGCTGCCACCGCTCGCAAAAGCGCCGAGCGCAAAGCTACCGCCAAGGCCAAGAAACTGGCCAAAGCCAGCTAAGCCGGACGTTGACTCTGAACCTCGAATCTGATTAAATCAACTAGTTAAACGAACACTATGCCTACTATCAACCAACTCATTCGCAAGCCCCGCCAAGCCAAAGGTCGTAAATCCAAGACCCCGGCGCTGAGCCGTACCCTGAATTCGCTCAAAGGCCGGGCCTATGAGACGCCGGCGCCACTGAAACGGGGGGTTTGCACCAAGGTGTCGACCCAAACTCCGCGTAAGCCGAACTCGGCGCTGCGAAAGGTGGCGCGGGTACGCCTCACCAACGGTATGGAGGTCACGGCCTATATCCCCGGGATCAGTCATAACCTCCAAGAACACAGCGTTGTGCTATTGCGCGGTGGCGGTCCCAAGGATCTGGCCGGCGTCCGCTACACGGTGGTGCGCGGTGCTCTCGATACCGCCGGTGTCCCCAACCGCAAGCAAGGTCGCAGTAAGTACGGTGCCAAAAAGCCCACAAAATAAGTAACTCGCATGACAACCCGCCTGCTGGTCAGGACTACCGGGTAGTATCGCAAAGGAGAAGTGCTCATGCCTCGTAAGACAACCAAAAGCTTCCAACGTAACATTGCCCCGGATATCCGGTTTCAAAACGTGCTGGTCGCCAAAATGATCAACAAGGTCATGAAAAGCGGCAAAAAGCGCTTGGCCGAAACCTTGATGTACGGCGCCATGGACGAAATCGCTACCAAGCTCAAAGTCGAGCCACTGGAAGTGTTCGAGACGGCCATTAAAAACGTGTCGCCGCAGGTGCAGGTGAAGGCCAAGCGCGTCGGTGGCGCTACCTATCAGGTGCCGATGGAAGTTCGGGGTGACCGCAAAATCCACCTGGCTATGACTTGGATTCTGACCGCCGCCCGCACCAAATCCGGCCGTCCTTTCGATAAGCGCCTGGCCCAAGAGCTGATGGATGCCTATAACAACACCGGCGACGCGATGAAGAAAAAAGAAGATACTCACCGGATGGCCGAGGCCAACAAGGCCTTCGCCCACTTCGCCCGGTATTAACAACTACTAACTGAAACTAAGGAATCCATGGCCCGCGAATACTCACTCGAAAACACCCGTAACATCGGTATCATTGCCCACATTGATGCCGGTAAAACCACGACTACCGAGGGCATTTTGTATCGTACCGGTAAAACCCACAAAATCGGTGAGGTTCACCAGGGCGAAGCGACCATGGACTGGATGGAACAGGAACGCGAGCGCGGGATCACTATTACCTCGGCCGCGACAACTTGTTTCTGGAATGATACCCGGATTAACATTATCGATACGCCCGGTCACATCGACTTTACCGTCGAGGTGGAGCGGAGTTTGCGCGTACTCGACGGCGCCGTAACGGTATTTGACGGCAAGATGGGCGTGGAGCCGCAGAGCGAAACAGTGTGGCGCCAGGCCGACAAGTATGGCGTGCCGCGGATTTGCTTCATTAATAAGATCAACCAAACCGGCGGTGACTTTTATAAGAGCCTCGAGAGTATCCACGAACGCCTGAGCAAGAACGCCTATGTAATCCACCTGCCGATCGGCTTCGAGCAGAGCATCAACGGCATCATTGATCTGGTAGAAATGAAGGCCTACACCTATAAAGATTACACCGACAAAGAGTTGACCGAGGTCGAGATCCCCGCTGACATGCAGGAAAAAGCTGAAAATTACCGTAAACACTTGATTGAAGCGGCGGTTGAAGCCGACGACACCTTGATGGAGAAGTATCTTGAAGGCCACGAGCTGACCAAAGAGGAACTCAAGACCGCCATCCGTAAGCGTGTGCTTACCGGTGAGTTTTACATTGTTTCCGGCGGTGATGGCCGTGGCGTCATTGTGGAAAAGTTGCTCGACGCTGTAGTTGACTATCTCCCTAGCCCGCTGGATGTCCCGCCAATGTACGGCACCGACCCCAAGACCGGCGACCAGATTGAGCGCAAGGCCAGCGACGACGAGCCATTTGCGGCCTTGGCCTTTAAAATCGCCGCCGACCCGTTCGTCGGGAAATTGGCGTTCTTCCGGGTTTACTCGGGGACGCTCAAGTCGGGTTCTTATATCCTTAACTCCAGCACCGGGCAAAAGGAGCGGGTGGGGCGCATCTTGCGGCTGCACGCTAACTCGCGCGAAGAGGTCCAGGAGGTGTTCGCCGGTGAAATTGCAGCCGCGGTTGGTCTTAAGGGAACGACTACCGGTAATACTCTCTGCGATGAAAAGCACCCGATCATCTTGGAATCAATTACCTTCCCCGAGCCAGTTATCCAAATCGCCATCGAGCCTAAAACCAAGGCTGACCAAGAGAAAATGGGCATTGCCCTACAACGCCTAGCTGAGGAAGACCCGACCTTCCGGGTATCTAGCAACCAGGAAACCGGCCAGACCCTGATTGCCGGTATGGGTGAGCTTCACCTCGACATTATTGTCGACCGTATGAAGCGCGAATTTAAGGTTGAAGCTAATGTTGGCCGCCCGCAAGTGGCCTACCGTGAAACCATCAAGAAAGACGCTAAGGGTCAGGGTAAGTTTGTGCGCCAATCCGGTGGTCGCGGCCAGTATGGTGACGTCTGGCTGGAGCTGACGCCTCAAGAGCCGGGTGATGGTTATGAGTTCGACAACGCCATTGTAGGTGGGGCAATCCCGCGCGAATACATTAAGCCGGTGGAAGAGGGCGTAAAGGAGGCCATGCTCAATGGCGTGGTGGCCGGCTACCCGGTTGTAGATGTGAAGGTGAAGCTATATGACGGCTCCTATCACGATGTTGACTCCAGCGAAATGGCCTTTAAAATCGCCGGTTCGATGGCCTTCCAGGAAGTCGCTAAAAAAGCCGACCCGATTATTCTCGAACCCATTATGAAGGTTGAAGTTGTGGTGCCGGAAGAGTACATGGGTGATATTATCGGCGACCTCAACGGTAAGCGTGGCCGGATCGAGACTATGACCGACCGCGGTCAAGCCAAAGTGGTCGACGCCTTTGTGCCGCTTTCGGAAATGTTTGGCTACACTACCACGTTACGCTCGATGACCCAGGGCCGCGGCTCCAATACCATGGAATTTGATCACTATGAGGAAGTCCCACCGAACGTGGCTATGGAAATTGTGGGCAAGCAGGCGGCTCCGGCTAAAGCTTAAATATCAGGTGAGAAATGAAAAAGAGCGCGTAAGCGCTCTTTTTGGTGTCGAACCCAGTTTGCGACCCAGGCTGGCCGGGTTCGATCCCCGGTGCCTCCACCAGACAACTGGTTGTTATTATTTAAGCTATGATAAGGTAATTCTATGGTGGGCGGTGCCCACCAAGTTGTTTTTGACAATCACACTTCCGAGAGAAACGAGCTTACAATGGATCGTGCGATCAAAGTCGCGGGTCTTGAGCTCGCGCACCCCGTCATGAACGCTGCCGGCACTTGCAAGAGTGTGATGCAGGTCAGAAAGTTCGCCGAATCAAGGATTTCGGCGGTGGTCGTCGGAAGCTATAAAGTCGAGAAACGCTGGGAGTCTCCCCGAGCGGCTTACATCGATCCCGAGGGCCACTACAGTCTCAACTCCAAGAAACTGCCCAGCGGCGGTAAGGAGTATCTGGAGCAGCATGCGGAGAGAATGTACGACGAGAGCTGCTGGGAATACAGCAAGCCTCTCATTCTCAACATCGCTGGAAACACTCCGGAGGAGTTTTCAGTGCTGGCAAAGCTGGCGGTTGAGCTCAAATTTTCGGCAATCGAGGTCAATCTCAGCTGTCCCACAGGCGCGGCGCCAATCTGTTACCAGCGCGAACCGACTGCACTAGCCGTAAATGCCGTGAATAGTGCAGCCTTTGGCAAGATTCCTGTCCTCTACAAGCTCGGCTACATGCCGGATCCCATCCAGCTGAAGAGTCAAGTAGACCTGATAACGGGAAAGGGTGCGGATGGTCTTGTGCTTATCAATACGCTTGGGGGCGGTTTACTGTATCAGCCCGGAACGCGGAAGCCCATAATGCGCAGTCAGCCGATGGGAGTTGGCGGTGCGGCGCTTTTGCCGCTAGGCGTGGGTATGGTTGCACAGGTACGCGAGCTGATTCCTGACAGCATCGACATCATCGGTGTTGGTGGAATCACTACCAGCGCCGACGTGAAGCAGTACTTGACAGCCGGCGCCAAGGCGGTGCAGGCTGGCACTATTTGCTGGGCAGCCGATCGAGACCCGAAGGTCTACAACGACCTGGTGGCTGGTCTCGCGACCTAGCTCAACTTCTTCTCAAACTCTAAGCAAGGAGCTCTAAGATGTGCGCGCCAAATTCGACCACAACAGGGGCTGACGTCCCTGTCGCTGACGAGGTGGCTGAGGCCCACGTGGCCCCTCTCTTCAACGCCGACGGCAGCGTGAAGCTCGAGTTGTTCGAGCAGGACCTCGAGCGCGTCATTGCCCGCATGGTTCGTCTGCGGGACAGTGTTCATTCACACACCTGTACCGACAGGGAGGGCGTGGAATTTGCCATATGCAGGGAGGTCATGCGCATGCTTGATCCTCATAGGGACTGAAGTTGCTGGCTCAAAAAGATCAATGGGTGGCCGGGTAACCGGCCACCTTTTGCTTTCCAGTTCACCCTTTACAATAGCTACTTTTCTCCTTATACTATGAGAGTCCAATTCGGGACTTTATTTTATTGTCTACGAAAAGAACTAATAAACGGTTTCATAACAGATAGCTGACCCGTTCGGCATCTCGCCCTCCAAACGCAGGGTTATCAATCTGGAATGAAACCACAAAAGGAGAACCAATGGCAGAGACATATAAGCGCGATAAGCCGCACGTAAACGTCGGCACGATGGGTCACGTCGACCATGGTAAAACTACGTTGACAGCAGCTATCACTTCAGTGTTGGCCAAAAAGCTACCCAGTGACATTAATAAGTCGATTAAGTATGACGAAATCGACAACGCACCCGAAGAGAAGCAGCGCGGTATTACGATTGCAACCTCGCACCAGGAGTACGAGAGTGAGAAGCGGCACTATGCCCACGTCGACATGCCGGGTCACGCCGACTACGTTAAGAACATGATTACCGGTGCCGCCCAGATTGATGGCGCCATTTTAGTTGTATCTGCTGCCGATGGTCCGATGCCCCAGACCCGCGAGCACATCTTGCTGGCTCGCCAGGTGGGTGTTCCTTATGTCTTGGTCTTTATGAACAAGATGGATATGGCTGATCCGGAACTGGCAGAGTTGGTGGAAATTGAGATCCGCGAACTACTCGAGGCTCAGGGTTACGACAAGGATGCCCCGATCATTAAGGGTTCGGCGCTGAAAGCCCTCGAAGGTGACGCCGACGCCGAGAACGCGATCATGGACCTGGTAAAGGCCATGGACGAAAGCATCCCTGAGCCCAAGCGAGAGGTTGATAAGCCGTTCCTGATGCCGATCGAAGATGTTTTCTCGATTAAGGGTCGTGGTACGGTTGCCACCGGTCGTATCGAACAGGGTAAGGTTGCGGTTGGTGACGAAATCGAGATTATCGGTATTCGCCCAACCAAGAAAACCACCATTACCGGCGTGGAAATGTTCAAGAAATTGCTTCCCGACGCCCAGGCCGGCGATAACGTAGGTGCCCTGCTACGTGGTATTGAGCGCGATGACATCGAGCGCGGTCAGGTTTTGGCCAAGCCCGGTTCGATTACGCCTCACACCGAGTTCGATTCCGAAGTCTACGTACTGAAGAAAGAAGAGGGCGGGCGTCACACCCCCTTCTTCAAGGGCTACAAGCCGCAGTTCTACATCCGTACCACGGACGTTACCGGAGAGATTACGTTACCGGAAGGTACCGAAATGGTCATGCCGGGTGATACTATTCAAATGAAGATTAAGCTGATCGCCCCGATCGCCATGGACGAAGGCCTGCGCTTCGCCATCCGCGAAGGTGGCCGTACCGTTGGTGCCGGAGTGGTAACCAAGATTACCAAGTAACTTTTAGGACATACCAATTTCGATGGCAAAGACCGACGACGCACCTAAACAACGAATCCGCATCCGGCTGAAGGCCTATGACAATAAAGTCATCGACCAGTCGGCCAAACAAATTCTCGATACCGCTATCCGCACCGGTGCAAAGGTAGCCGGCCCCATTCCGCTACCTACCGACCGCAACGTCCAAACGGTAGTGCGGAGCCCCCACGTCTTCAAGAAGTCGCGGGAGCAGTTTGAGATGCGGACGCATAAACGGTTGATTGATATCACCGAGCCGACGCCCAAAACCGTCGACTCCCTGATGAACCTCAATCTGCCCGCCGGTGTCGACATCGAAATCAAAATGTAAGCCAAACCCCCGCAAGGGGGTTTTTGGTTTGAGTAAGATCACATCTGATAGCTGGCATACCACGCCGACCTCTAACCATAACCGGTTGTGAATTATTACAATAAAGACGCGTTAGTTATCCACATGTCTTAGAGCTTTTACCTAATGACAAACCTATACCTGAGAGCGCACTGTAAAAGCAAGCATAACGGGGAGTTACTAGCGTATGAAAACATTTTTACAGGCCACGTGGTGGTTGCTATTGCTGCGGGGTTTGGCATTACTATTAGTGGGCTTTTTTGCCTTGGCCTGGCCGGGACTTACCTTGACCGGCTTTGTGCTTGGGTTCTCGCTCTACATTTTGATCGCGGGCGTGATCAATTTGATTACCACCCTGAGCGGCTTGGGGCGCTTGCCACTGTGGTTTTTGAGCATTGTGCTCGCAGCGCTGGAAATCGGCGTCGGGGTCTACGCCTTGCGTCATCTGGCAATGACAGCTGCCACCTTGGTATTACTGCTAGGGTTGGTGTTGGTGGTTCGGGGTATTCTCGAGATCATTTCGGCGTATGGTGACGGTTACGACGCCCGGCACCGCAGCTTGGTGGCTATCGGCGGTATCCTTAGCCTTATCGCCGGCGTACTGGTATGGGCCAACCCGGCTACCGGGGCTTTGGCCTTCATTTGGATTGTGGGTTTGTACGGCATCGTCGTCGGCTCCTTCCTAATTGCAGTCTCCATCGAGGCTCGCAATTTACTTGGTGTCGCCCGCGCCTAAAAGTCCAAACGTCTTACCGAAACAGAGCCGTCAGCGGCTCCTTTTTGGTGGTATAGTAAAGATGATATGGCGCGCAAAGTAAAACGTAATGTTTCCCGGCCGATCGATGCCCGGCAGGCAATTGTTCGAGAGTATATGACTCGGCCCTGGTACGAATTGCCGGACTGGGCGGTACTGTGGTTAAGCGACAATGCCGGCTGGACCGCGCTGATTTTGACGATCCTGCTGACGCCAGTGGTAATCCTGGCGATCGTATTAGGGGCACACTCGCTACCCCTGGAGTTCCTGGGGATTCCGGCGAGCGCCAATAGCCTAGGGCCAGTCGCCATCATTTTCTTGATTGAATTTGTATTTCTGGCGCTAGCGGTGCGGCCGCTCATGCGGTTAGAGCGCCGGGGTTGGTTTTATGCCATGGCGGCGGCGTTCGCCCATATGGTCAGCGGGTTCATTTCCAACCACGGCATCAGCGGGGTACTTATCCTGCTAGCGGTAGTCTACGTCTACTGGCAGGTGCGCCACCGCCTTTCGTGAGGCTGAAAATGGCTTTGTTTGCTTTTTGTTCGCCCAGCGCTATAATTAAGCTATGAGTTTGTTCGCCGAACCGAACCAGCCGTTGGCCGATCGGATACGGCCCAAATCGTTAGACGAGTTAATTGGCCAGGAACACTTAGTCGGTCCGGGCATGTTTCTGCGCCAGCTGATTGAAACTGGTCAGCCGGTATCAGTAATCCTGTGGGGGCCGCCCGGGAGTGGCAAAACGACGTTGGCGCGGATTATTGCCAGTAGCGGCGACTTTGCCTTCGAAGAAATCAGCGCCGTTACATCAGGACTGCCAGATGTAAAGAAGGTGATTGAGCGGGCCAAGGAACGTCACCGGGCTGGGCAAGCCACAATTCTGTTTGTCGATGAAATCCACCGCTTTAATAAAGCCCAGCAAGATGCGTTTTTGCCCCATGTAGAAACTGGCACGATTATTTTAATCGGCGCTACCACCGAGAACCCTTCCTTTGAAGTGATTTCGCCGCTACTCTCGCGCAGCCGGGTACTAACGCTGAACTCACTTTCAATCGAGCAGCTCCAAACCCTGATTCAGCGGGCACTAGAAGGTCTCGAGGAGGTAACGCTTGATGATGACGCGGCGGTATTGCTGGCGGAAGTCTCGGCTGGCGACGCCCGGGTGGCATTGAGCGGACTGGAAACGGCCGCAAAGGTGAGTAACCACATTACCGCCGATACCATTAGACAAGCCATGCAAAAAACCAGCTTGCGCTACGACAAGGGCGGGGAGTTTCATTACAACTTAATATCAGCGTTCATTAAATCGATGCGCGGTGGCGCTGTCGATGCCGCGCTCTTTTATTTAGCGCGGATGCTAGAAGCTGGCGAAGATCCCAAGTTCATTGCCCGTCGCATCGTTATTTTTGCGTCAGAAGACATTGGCATGGCCGATCCGGCGATGCTCACGTTGGCGGTCTCTACGTTTCAAGCTATCGAGCGAATTGGGCTTCCGGAAGGCAAAATTATCTTGTCACAAGCCACCATTGCCATGGCGATAGCGCCGAAGAATCGAGACTCTAACGACGCCATCGCCGCCGCCGCCAAAGCCGTGCGGGAGCATCCCGCGGCAGAGCCGCCACTGCATCTTCGCAATGCGCCGACCAAGCTCATGAAGGAGCTTGAATACGGCAAGGGTACCAAGTGGGAACCGGGATTTGAGCATCCCAAAGGCTTCATGCCGGAAGGGCTTGAGGATCTTAAGCTATACCAGCGCCGTCAGGACAAACCCACAAAAGCATAGCCGTTTTGACAGGTTTGTGGTTTGATTAAGGTAATGGCCCGCAAGAAACGTCCAACCGAATACGATAGCGTCTATTTTCTGAAAATCTTGGTGTATCTGATTTTGGGGAGCGTGTGGGCGACTATCCCAGGTGGTGGTCGCGTCCTGCCGCTCGGCCTGATTCTCGGGGCAATCATCGTCCAGCACGACAAACTCCAAATCGACCGCAAAATCGAATACGCCATGTTGTTAATCGGCAGCGTACTGGGGCTGGTTGGGATCGGTCTGACGATTCAGCTGTAGTCCATTGCCCTAACGAGTTGGCTTGTAATAATCATAAATTCATAGTATAAAAAATCATCGGTGCCCAACCTGGGGCTTAAATAACCGAAGTCGCCGAAAGGCTTGATATGCGAGTGCCAACGGTACTACTAGCAGTCATGGCTGCTGGGCTGCTTGTTGCATGCGGTGGATCGCAGCAGTTCAGCGACTCCTATTTCAACGGAAGGGTTTCGGTTCAGCTTTACGTTCCCGACAACGAAACTGGGGCACAGCCGTACCTGGACTTCATGTTCTATCAGAGCGGCACGTATCACGTTTACTTTGAAGGTGGGAGCGGGACATTTCACAACTTCACTCAGACCGTCACGAGTCCGCGCAACATCGTGATCAATCGCGAAGAATTCCCCGAAAACTTCACGGTAACGATCACAAATGGTGCGCAAACCGAGAGTCATGAATTCGGACCCCACGAATCTTGGTAGACCCATAAAGGCAGTGAAGGGCGGCGGGGCAAACCGGCCTCGCCGCTTCGATCCGGACACAGTGTCCGGATCTTTTTATTTGGCTGGCCAGAAATCCGGATCGGTATCCACCTCGTCCTCGGGCTCGATGCGGTTCGAAATGATTAGCAGCTCCACATCCTCATCTTTGTCATTCCATAAACCCTGGGTAACACCAGGGGCAATGCGGATAGCCGACAATGGCCCGAGCTCGACAATGTCGTCCCCGACCTTCACCTGGAGTTCCCCTTTAAATACGAAGATGATCTCTTCTTGGGTTTTGTGCCGGTGTCCATAACTGCCTTTAGCGCCAGTGTGCTTCGGCATGCGCCGGTAGCTGACCGCGACCTGCTCACACCCGAGAGGGCTTTTTAACAGCTTCATCTCGCCCGGGTAGTCGCCGAGAATGTCCGCGACTTCGTCTAGCTTAATGACCGAATAATCCGCCATAATCCTTCTCCTTGAATAAAGTATAGTGCCATTTCATGATGCGGGGCAAACCGGCTCTGTCTCCCTGGGCTTTTTCGTTTTGGTACAATTGCTGCAAATGAGTTTATTTCCGTACCACCTCTGGTCTGACTTCTTCGTGGGCAGCGAAGAGGCGAGTCACACCCCCGAGGAAGTTGATTTTCTGCAGAAATCTATACCGTTACATCCGAATGACAGGATTTTGGATCTATGCTGCGGGAATGGTCGGCACGCAATTGAGTTGAGCGCGCGGGGATTTGACGTCACAGGCTTCGACGTAATGCCAGAGATGCTAAAGCGGGCTGCGGACGGGGCAAAAAAGAGGGGCGTAAAGTTGTCGCTGATCGAAGGTGATATGCGCGATTTCAGCATGCCGGATAAATATGATGTTGTGATCAATATGTTTCAATCTTTCGGTTATGAA
>Ga0105238_10000909_pt1 | contig 30393 bp, 24 predicted proteins | sample KBSC34metaG_FD_81526 | JGI IMG/M metagenome (GOLD analysis project Ga0105238, IMG submission 81526) | Corn rhizosphere microbial communities from Kellogg Biological Station, Michigan, USA - KBS C3-4 metaG | ecosystem: Host-associated > Plants > Roots > Rhizosphere > Soil | place: Michigan, USA...
CACCCTCTAACGAACTGAACGAGACCAAGCATACAGAACGCTCAAGTCTCAACCACCCCAATCTTCCAAACGTTTGGAAGGTACCACGGTCCGCCACAGGCGGTTCATGCGGTTCATGCGCGTCGCACGACGGGAGCAAAATAGGTGAGTCATTCGCGCGTCGTCGGCCTAATCTTCTTTCTGGTGTGCCACTGGCTATGCCAGTGTCTTCTATCTTACCTTTTGCACATCGAGTAGCAGAGATTGCCCGTCCGCGGCGACCTGTGTGACAAAGTCACAAGAGACTGCGTAAAGACTCTGTCATTCGGCCGGTTTCGCACTCCATGTGATCCAACTGATTGCGAATCACGTTGTCCATTCCGCAGAACGAATTCTGCCGCAATAGGCCTGGACGTTATCAACACTGTGCGCGCATTGGATTTCGGCACCGTAGATCACTCGGAACAGATGACATGAACGAATTCCCCTCTATTCTTATTCTTTGGAGCGGTCTGGGACTGATTGGTTCACTCGTGCTGCTATCAAAATCAGCAACACCAGAGCGCACCATCTTTGTCGTGATCCTCTCGATTCCTCATGCCATCGTCTTTGGACCGATCTTCCTATTGATCGCATTGGCCGGCCAACCGCAACAGCAATGCCCCTACTGCCAGTCGAGCATCAATCGGATCGCGACGGTCTGCGCAAAATGCACTCGTGATCTGCCGGCATGACCGGCCTGGATCTCGCATCGAAGACTGGAACGCAGGTAGTGAGTCAGTTTGAAAAGTGGTTCATTGCGTTGGCATGGGCGCACGCTTGAGAGGTCATTGGAAATTCTCGTCCTGACTCTTGTGGGACAAGATCAAATAGAAAAGATGGAACAACAGTCCGATGGCGCCTGCAATGATCGCAGACAAAAACAGAACAGCGATTCCGGAGAGGCTGACAAGCGCGGCAACCGGCGCAAAGCTTAGACATGCGACGGAGATTACGCGGCAAATCACGGAAAGCCGTCTCCGTGTCACGCGATCGTAAAATGGCGTGTCTCTCATGCGCTAACCATCCTGCCATGATTATACCAAAGGGTCGTGATCGGCTTGAAACTGATTCCGGAGCTGGACGAGCTGAGGTGGTGACAGCAAGGGTGGATGGATTCGCACCATCAGTTCCCCTGCAACGGTACGAGCAATTGTGCGGATACATTGTTCGAGAAAGTGCCGGGCTGATTCAAGGATTTCAAGAGGGATTTTTCAGTCCTGAGGTCGAATCACTTCATCCATATTGCCCTCAGCATAAGCTGAATACGAAATAGGATAAGCACAGGCATCCCGCGGATTTGATCGTCATAACCTCCGCGTCATCGACTTCGCGGACCGACATGATTCAAATCCCACGGTTCGAAGCCGATTTGCGAAACGGGTGAATCGGGACGCAAGCGGAAGTCGTTCTGATCAGGATTCATGAACTTTGGATCCGTGACCAAACTGCCCTGATCCTGCCCCAGCGCCTGCCACTCGGCGAAGTTTCTTTTGCCGAACAGCACCGGCTGACCGGAACTGTTCCAGTAGAGATTCTTGTCGAACGCACAGACGCCTCTGCCGGTGTTGTCGCTCCCGTAATCTCCTACGGCCTTGCCTTCGTTGTACAGAACGAGGTTTTGTCGAAAGGCCAGTTCGAAGCCGCCGATACCGCCTCGATCCAGTTGTGCGAGGCGATTGAACGCGAAGATATTGTTCTGAGCCGTGATCTGACGGTTGTGATGCGCAAACAAAGCACCATCCTGACAACGGTAGACCAGATTCTTTTCAATCAACAGATCATGGCTGCCTTCATCGGGATAGATCCCCCACCCGCCGTAGTCGCGTCGCGCGATGTCGTGGACGACGTTGAACCGAATGCGCGAGGCAGGTGTGCTGCAGGTGTAGATCCCGGCCAGGTCACTCAGCAGTCCCTGGCCGATGTCATGCAGATGGTTGTACTCGACCACATTTCCCCTGGCTTTGCACGTTTCAAAATCCTGCACGGAACCGACGGAGATCGCCGAGTAAAACAGATGATGAATGTGATTGTGAATGATCTGGTTGTCGGCATTGTCACCCACAAAGATCCCGACCGCTTCCGGGGTCATTCGTCCACAGTGAGCGATCTCGTTGTCCGCAACTGTGATTCGTCGACTGTGCGGTCCCTGCGGCATAGCCGCCTTGCGCTGGCGACCGCGCTCGGTCAATTGGCCTGATCCGTCGGTTTCCCAGGAGAAGAAATGACCTATTCGAATCCCGCCCGCGCCGATGTCCTGAATGTGATTTCGCGAGAACTCAAGATCCGAGCAACCTACTCCCACCTCAATGCCGTAATTGCCAATTTGAGAGATGCCGCCACCGACCATCGCACATCGCTCAGCGTAGTCAAACACGATCGCACCCGGCACTTCGATGCCTGCCTGCAACGACGATGCATAGTCGGCGGGTGGTTGCCATTCGGTGTGAGCGAAATGAATTCCTTCAAATCGCAGATCGTGCACCGGATCATCTGGACGGCCGACAATGCGCAGAACCAGTTCCAAGCGTGGTGCGACAATGTCAGCCAACCCGAGATCCTCGCCAGCCGCCGGCAAGATCGACAAGACACCCGTGGGGCGATCGAGATACCACTGACCAGGTGAGTCCAGCGCCTCAACCACATTTTCGACCCAATACTGACCCGGCCTATCTCCGGCAAGCAGCGCGAATAGACTCGGACGATCAAAGGTCACGGTCCGAGATTGATCATCGACACTTTCGAGAGGCAACCGATTGTCCAGCCATTTCGTGATTCCCACGACTTCCACATCGTGCAAATTGCGCCATGTCGGCAAGATGTCTCCCGGCGAGTAAACGAACTGTTTCGTCGGACTTCTCAGAAAGTCACCGGTGTAACCCGGCAGCGATTGAATCTGGTATTCACCCTGCCGCGGCAATCTTGTCCGCGGACGCCGCGCGCCGCTGACGAAGAGCTGCCGGAATCGCCAATGCCGATCTCGGACCTCAGGAACCTGAATGATCCACGCCCGATGTCCGTTGACCTCACCCCAACCGCCGCCCTCCAATCGGCGGCCGCCGCTAAGGACGACTTTCTCACCGGCAGCAGCCGCATAGATCACCGGCGCCAGTTCGGTTCCCGAGTCGTCTGGTCCGAATTCGAGCGGCTGGTCCAGATAATAGGTCCCGCCCCGAAAGACAATACGAACGGCACGAACTTCCTTTAAATCTTTCCTGAGCGTTCGCACGGCTTGAGCAGCACGTGCCGGAGTCGCAAACGGTCCGTCATTCGTCTGCGGTTCCGCAAGGTGTCCTGACCACTGATCATTTCCGCGCGGTGATACGTAGAAATCAACCTGCTGTTGGATCTCACTTTCAGCAGACACAAGGGGCTTGCAATTGAGCAGCAGATAGACCGCGCTGACGACGGCAAACCACTTCCCCCAGAGCGTTCTGACGGGGATGAGGATGGCAAGTTGTCGGAAGAATTGTTCTGCCATGATTTTGAATACGATATCGGGTGACGCTGTCACAGGCTGCGATAGAGTTCCATCGCTTGTTGCTTGAGCATGTCGAGATCCGTTTTCCGAGGTTGCACCGTACACAACCCATCCGCCAGCCGGATTCGCGTGTGGTTCGTCTGAAGAATGTTGTCGAGTGCAGTGGCCGCACATCCGCCGGCCGTGTGTCCAAGCTCGTCTAGTTCATGATCGGTGTCCAGCGTTTCGATCAGCGCCGGAATGGCGACGGGATCTCCAATTCCGCCCAACCCGTAAGTGGCCGTGTTGCGCACCATCGGGTTCGGATCCGTTTTCATGGCGTGGATCAACGCCTGAACGGCGCGTCGATCAGCGATGTCGTGCATCAATCCGCAGATCTCAACCCGAACAACCCATTCAGGATCGCCCAAGAGCGGCAGAAGCAACGGCACTCCGGCAACGCCGTCGATGTGAAATATCGCCTCGGCGGCGATGCAACGAATTTCACAGTCCGGATCTTCAAGAAATCGACTCAAAATCGGAAACAAAGTTGAGGAACCCGCGGATCGCATCCTGGCGATCACCTCATCGCGTACCTCGGCCCCGGGCCCTTGGAGTTTCGTTAACCAGTCACGCACCTCGCTGGCTTGGATCTCGTCCAAGGCAAACCTCCAGTGGCCGAATACTCGGATGACGTTCGCTACGCAGTTGTTGCACGTTCCAATCGACGTGGTCCAAGGTGTTCGATACGTCATACTTCTTGGCGTCGTTCATTGTCGCACGATGAGTTCCATTCGACTCACTCTTGACGTTTCAGCTGGAAAACACCCAATCGTTCCGTAACCGCTGTTGAGGGCCTGTCGGGAATTGCCGCGAGAACCGCAAAGCGACACGCCGCCCTCGTCGCACGCCTCCAATCCATCCGCGGGCCACGCCATCCTCCTGGCAGACGGTTGCGACCTGCCCCAGGAATTCACCCGTCACTCGTCCCTTGCGGATCAATGGTTGCCCGCGGTTGATGCGGATGAAGAAGACGTATTGAGGCTGGACGAACCACCAGATGACCCAAACGGCGATTCCGATCAACAGAGCGTTGGCGAGCCATTCACCCATGTCTGGAACCACCTGCACTTCAAGACAGCGAACACCTGATTCCTGGATCAGTCTCCAATCAGAGTAAAGCGACTCCAAACCCTCGTCAATTACCGACCTGCACGCGGGGCCGATGGTTTACGGCCAGCAACGGCCAGGCGCCACGTGGCCCTCCCGTTGAAGATCCGGTTGGACCTGCTGAGCATTCGGCTGACGGGCTGGTCGTCAAATGTAACTAACGAATATTTTCAACAAGCGCAGAGACCCAACTCTGAACATCGCTTGAAAGCTGCGTAAAATAGCCGTCTTCAGATGGCCCAGAAGCCCTTGCGTCATTGTGGGGGCCGGACATGAAGACGGGACATCTTTCGATTGAGATGTCGACACTGAATTCCTCGCCACATCCGTTGTCACCAATAACCACGTAATTCTTTGGCCAATCCGGGTCGTGCCGGCGATCGTCGATCCCTGCGATGATGTAGTCGGCATTCGGTGTGATCATCATGCTCTCGATGAACTCATTTCCGTCTGCATCGGTCAAAGTGGCCGCGGCGATCAATTTCTGCGGAAAGTTCAACATGACGCTACGGAACCCGTTGGGGAGTGACCGACCAACGGCGATCTCGATGCGTTTCAGATCGGCGTCATTCATCGCAGATCCCATTCACCAAAAGTGTCAGGACAACCGCATTTCATCGATCTGGCCTGGCAGAATCAATGACTCCAGCACCCAGGCCCGTCCAGAGAGGCTCAAAGGATTCTTCCGTCAGATCCTTTGACCAGCGTCCAAGATCACATGCTTCAGCCGCCAGGTATCGGACAAGCTCCCACTCGGGCGCCGTTCGCAAGCCATGCGCAGAAAAGAGAAATGGACGGTCAATCTCGAAGATCATGTCGACCGCCGTTAAAAGCCTTCGCGCGGCCTTCCAAAAGGGACGATCAAATTCGTCCATCGATCCCCGCGGCAGTTCTGTGCGAGCCAGCCAGTCTTCCAGTCGTTCATTGCCGGCGGAGCTGTCGTAGACTCCGAAAGAAACCCTGTAGAGCCAGCCCATCCGATAGATCGAATTTGTTTTGACGAAGTCGCGAACAGCGGCGTTCTCGGGAACCGGACCCAAAAACCTCAGTTGCGATTTTGCATCCGATGCCAGGAGTCTTGTCAATTCAGCAAAACGCACTGTATTAGCCCTGCTTGTTCTGACGCCTCAGGCTAGTTCGGACCACTGTCACTGAAGTAGATCAACGGACCGTAAATCCGTCGCCTGTGCCTTGCGGGCTTCGCGCATGTCGGTGAACCGTTGGATGACAAAATAGAAGACGGGCGTCAGGAAGATGCCGAACAGGGTGACTCCCAGCATGCCGCCGAACACCGCTGTGCCCAGAGTGCGGCGCATTTCTGCTCCGGCGCCTTCTGAAATCATCAGCGGGACGACACCCAGGATGAATGCCAACGATGTCATCACGATCGGTCGCAGGCGTAGCCGGCACGCTTCCAGAGTTGCGTCGCGGCTTGTGGCACCGTTTTCTCGACGGGCTTTGGCGAATTCGACGATCAGAATCGCGTTCTTGCAGGCCAGACCGATCAAGACGACGAATCCGATCTGAGTGAAGATGTTCACGTCCATCTTGGCCCACAGGACGGCTGCGACCGAGCAGAGCAAACACATCGGTACTACCAGAATCACCGCCAGTGGCAGTGACCAGCTTTCGTATTGAGCGGCCAACACCAGCAGGACCAGGACGACAGCCAGCAGGAACACAATCATCGCGGTGTTACCGGTCTGCAATTGGAGCAAAGCGAGTTCGGTCCATTCGGCGCGCATCGAGCGGGGAAGATCGCGGCGAGCGGCCTGTTCCATCACCTCCAGTGCTTTACCGGAACTGACGCCGGCCGTGGGACTGCCGTTGATCGGGGCGGCGCGGTACAGGTTGTAGCGTGTGATCATGGTCGGTCCGTCGATCTCGCGCACTTCGCTCATCGTTGCCAAAGGCACCATCTGGCCTGCCGCATTGCGGACCTTCAGCTTCTTCAAATCATCGGCATCGCCGCGAAAGTTGGCGGCCGCTTGCACGTTGACCTGCCAGGTTCGTCCGAACCGATTGAAATCGTTGACGTACAACGAACCAAGATAGACCTGCAACGAGTTGAACACCTCGTCCATTCCGAGCCCCATTCGCTTGGCGGCGGAACGATCGATATCCAGGTACAGCCAGGGGCTGTTCGCTCGGAAGCTGCAAAACAGATCGCGCAGTTCGGGCGTCTTACCCGCTTCGGCCACGATCTGACTCGACACATCCTGCAACGCGGCCGAACCCGAATCCCCACGGTCTTCGATCACGATCTTGAAACCGCCGGCGGTTCCCAGCCCTTCGACGGGTGGCGCACTGAATACGTTGACGATGCCATCGCTGACAGCCGTTTGCAGTTCGGTCTGCAGTTGCGCGGCGACAACATCGCCCGTGAGTTTCTCTTTCGCGCGATGATGGAATTCGTCGAGCATCACATACATGGCGCCGTAGTTGGGGGCAGATGCCCCCAACAAGATCGATTGTCCCGCGATGGCGACCGTATGACTGACCCCGGCGATCTTGCCGGCGACTTCTTCGATCTTCTGCATCGTCGCATGAGTGCGTTCGAGCGACGCTGAATCGGGCAGTTGCACATTCACCAGCAGATAGCCCTTGTCCTGTGAAGGAATGAAACCCTTCGGTGCGATGACAAAGCTTTGATAGGTCAGATACAGCAGTCCACCGTACAGTGCCAGCACCACCAGGCTGACTCGTAATAGCCCACCGACAACATTGGTATAGACTCCCGCAGTCCAATCGAATCCCTGGTTGAACACTCGGAATGTCCAGCCCAGGATCGCGTTCAGCCAGCCGCCGATCAGGTAGCCCACACCGGCGAGCACGATGGCGGTCATTCGCGGGACAAACCAGGGAAACTCCCGGATCGTCGGCGACAATTCCGGATATTGCCATTCCAACCAGTGCGTGACAACTCGCCCCAGCAAAAACCAGCCGACGCAGCCGCCAACGATCGGAAAAACCGCATGAGGCAGCGGCTTCACCACACCCTTATTGCGAGGACGCAGCAACAACGCTGTCAATGCGGGGCTCAGGGTCAACGAGTTAAACGCCGAGATCACCGTCGAGACGGCGATCGTGAGGGCGAACTGCCGGAAGAACTGACCTGTAATCCCGCTGATGAATGCACAGGGGATGAACACGGCACTTAGCACCAGCCCCACAGCAATCACCGGACCTGACACTTGTTCCATGGCCAGGATCGTCGCATCGCGTGGTGACATGCCATGTTCAATATGATGCTCGACCGCTTCCACCACCACGATCGCATCATCGACGACGATCCCGATGGCCAACACCAGTCCGAACAGTGTCAGGTTGTTCAAGCTGAAACCCATCACGGCCATGACGGCAAACGTCCCAATGACGGCAACCGGTACAGCGACCAGCGGAATAATGGCGGACCGCCAGTTCTGCAGGAACAACAACACCACGACAGCAACCAGAATGATCGCGTCACGCAGCGTGTGAAACACTTCGTTGATCGATTCGCTGATGAAGGGCGTCGTGTCGTAGACGATCGAATAATCGAGCCCCTTGGGGAACCGGTCTTCCAGTTCGGTCATCTTGTTGCGGACGCGACTGGCGACATCGAGCGCGTTGGAACCCGGGAGTTGATAGATCGACAAGGCCACCGACGGTTTGCCGTCGAGCGTACAGCTTTGGTTGTAGACCAGGGCCCCCAGTTCGATCTTGGCGACATCGCGCAGCCGCACGAACCGGCCATCGGGATCGGCCTTCAGAATCAGGTTTTCGAACTGTTCGGTATCGACCAACCGCCCCATGGTGCTCATGGTGAATTGAAATGCCTGACCAGACGCGATGGGCGGTTGCCCGATCTGTCCCGCCGCGACTTGTACGTTCTGTTGCTCGATCGCGCGCACGACGTCTGTCGTCGTCAGCCCGCGATAACTCATCTGTTCGGGATTCAGCCACAGACGCATGCTGTAGTCGCGCTGGCCGATGTAGGTGATATCGCCAACCCCTTCGAGACGCGACAGTTCGTCCTTCAACTGAATCGTGGCGTAATTGCTGAGGTAGAGGTTGTTGTGACTTTCGTCCGGTGAAAACAGGTTGACGATCATCAGCACGCTGGGGGATTTCTTTTTGACCATCACGCCGCGACGCTGCACCAGGCTGGGCAGAATCGGCTGCGCCAGCGAGACGCGATTCTGGACCAGAACTTGCGCCATATTCAAATCGACACCGTGTTTGAACGTGACTGTCAGCGTGTAGTTGCCATCGTTCGTGCATTGCGACGACATATACAGCATCTTCTCGACGCCATTGACCTGCTGTTCGATCGGAGCAGCCACCGTGTCGGCAATGACCTGTGCATTCGCTCCCGGATAGACGGCCGAAACTTCGACGGTGGGCGGCGTGATCTCGGGATATTGCGCGACGGGTAACGTCACCACCGCCACCAGGCTTGCCAGGACGACGATGATCGACAGCACCGAAGCGAAGATTGGTCGATGGATGAAAAAACGAGAAAACAACGGAACGCCTCAATTCTTGCTTTGCTGCTGGACCAGGTTGACGGGGCGACGCTTCTCGGTTCGAGTCCCTGCGGAACCATTGGGGATCGTCTCTGTCGTTCCGTTCGACGCGACGGCTTCGGTTGGCGACGCTTCGGCTCCATTATTTGGTTTACCGTTTGACGTCGCGGGATCGGCGGACAGGGAGGGATCCTTGGCACGCCGCATCGCGCGACTCAGTTGAACACTCAGAATGCCGATCCCCTGGCGCAGTGGTTTCACACTGATGGCGGCCAGCACTATGTCGCTGAACTGGCGCAGGCGAGACGACGCGAACAGCTTCGCGCTCGACATCCGGTCGATCGTGGCGAAGAAGACGGGTGTCAGTGCCAGACCGAACAGCGTCACACCCAGCATTCCGCTGAAGACGGCGACCCCCAGTGCTTTGCGCATTTCGGCCCCGGCGCCCTGTGCAATCATCAGCGGGACGACGCCGAGAATGAATGCCAGACTGGTCATGATGATCGGACGCAAACGCAATCGGCACGCTTCCAGCGTCGCCTGCTGGCGGGGTACGCCCAACGAGCGCTGTTGGCGCGCAAACTCAACGATCAGAATCGCGTTCTTACTCGCCAGTCCCACCAGCACGACGAAGCCGATACGGGTGAACATGTTGACGTCCATCGACGCGATGTTCACGCCAATCAGTGCACTCAACAGACACATCGGTACGACCATGATGACGGCCAGCGGCAACGACCAGCTTTCGTACTGAGCGGCCAGCACCAGGAAGACCATCACCACGGCGGAGACGAAGATCCCGGTCGCGGTATTGCCTGCCAGCAGTTCCAGGTAGGACATGTCAGTCCACTCGAAACTCATATTGCGGGGCAGGTTCTCGCGAGCGAGACGTTCCATCGACTCGATCGCCTGTTGTGAACTGACACCGGGCGCCGCAATGCCGTTAATCGAAGCGGCGGGATACATGTTGTATCTCGTCAGTACCAATGGTCCATTGACCGCTTGCACGGTCGCCAGCGAACCCATTGGAACCATCGCACCATTGGCATTACGAACCTTCAGACGAGCGATGTCGTCGGGGTTGTCTCGATCTTCGGGTTCCGCCTGGACGATCACCTGCCAGGTTCGGCCAAAGCGATTGAAGTCGTTGACATAGAGCGAACCCTGATAGATGCGCAGCGTATCGGCAAAGTCGGCCATGTTCACGTGGCGCAGGACACATTGTTCCGGATCGGGCATCACTCGGTACTGCGGCACATTTGCACGAAAGACCGTCGACGGATTAATCAGGCCGGGTGTCTTCCTCGCTTTGTCGACGAGGTTTTCCGTTTCCAGTTGCAACGCTCGTGGACCTACGTCACCACGATCCTCAATCATGATCATGAACCCGCCCGCGCGGCCGACACCACGGATCGGCGGAGGTGGAAACACGAGTACTTGGGCACCAACGATCTGTTTGCCGAATTCCATTCGCAGATAGTTCGCGATCGCGTCGCTCGACAACTTCGGATCGCGCCGCAAGTGATACTCCCTTAAATTGACGAACATCGAACCAAAGTTTGATCCGAACGCATTCAGCACGAACGACTGGCCCGAGATGCCCGAACAATGTTTGACGCCCGGATGGGCCATCGCGATCTTGACGATCTGAGTCACAACTTCTTGCGTGCGTTCCATGGACGCCGAATCAGGCAACTGGATATTGACCATCAGATAGCCCATATCCTGCGAGGGAATGAACCCTTTCGGTGTTTCGGCGAATCGCCACCAGGTCAGCCCGAGCAGCCCGCCATAGATCAACAGCACGGCAACGCTCGCTCGCAAGAGCCACGAGACTCCGCCCGTATAGATGTTGGTGGCAAAGTTGAACGCGCGATTAAACCAGCGGAATCCCACCGCCAGGATGGGGTTGAGAACCAGCCCCATGACCGCCAGGACGCACGCCCCCGCCAAGGCCAGAGACAACGTCGTATTCGCATGAATCCAATGTGCGAACGCTTCGGGCAGGTGCGGCAATGCACGTTTGAGCCAGGGCTCGAGCGGCTCGACCAGGAACCATCCGATCGCCGCTCCGATCACCGGGAATGCCAGCCACGGCAATGGCTGCGGTGAATCTTTGCCGCGCGGCTTCAGCATCAGGGCGGTTAACGCGGGACTGAGCGTCAACGAGTTGAATGTCGAGATTACCGTCGACACGGCGATCGTCATCGCGAACTGCCTGAAGAAGTGTCCGGTGATCCCGCTGATAAAAGCACACGGCACAAACACCGCGCTCAGCACCAGCCCCACGGCGATCACAGGTCCCGAGACTTCATTCATGGCACGAATAGTCGCATCACGCGGCGACATGCCATGTTCAATATGATGTTCGACCGCTTCGACCACCACGATCGCATCGTCGACGACGATCCCGATCGCCAGCACCAGGCCGAACAGCGTCAAGTTGTTCAAGCTAAAGCCAAATACCAGCATGGCCGCGAACGTGCCGATGATGGCGACCGGTACCGCGACCAGAGGAATGATGGCCGATCGCCAGTTCTGCAGGAACAGCAGCACCACCGCCGCGACCAGAATGATCGCATCGCGTAACGTGTGGAATACTTCGCGAATCGATTCGCGTGTGTAAGGAACTGTGGTAAAGCCGACGTCGTATTCCAATCCTTCGGGAAAGGCTTCCGATAGTTCAGCCATTTTGGCCATCACGCGATCGTGCGTGTCGAGCGCATTCGCGTCGGGCATCTGAAAGATCGCCAGAAAGACGGTCGGCTTGCCATCAATGCTGACGTTGACGTCTTCGTTCTTGGATGCCAGTTCGATCCGCGCAACGTCTTTCAATCGAGTCATTCGACCGTCAGGTGTGGCCTTCAGAATGATCTCGCCGAATTCTTCGGGCTCGCTCAGTCGCCCCATCGTGCTGATCGTCATTTGCAGATCTTGCGCGGCATCGGCCGGTTGCTGACCGATGGCTCCCGAAGCGACAGGCATGTTCTGTTCGCGAATCGCCTTGGCGACATCGCTGGCCGTCAGGCTGCGGGCGGCCAGTTTCTCGGGACTGACCCAGATGCGCATGCTGTAGTCGCGCTGACCGAAGACGAACACATCGGCCACGCCATCCATCCGCGCCAATTCGTCTTTAATCTGCAGGATGGCATAGTTGCTCAGGTACAACTGGTTGTACCGATGGTCAGGCGACAACAACGCGATCCCCATCAGAATATCGGGTGATCGCTTGCGGGTGCTGACGCCCGTCTGCTTGATCACATCCGGCAGCATCGGGACTGCCAGACTGACGCGGTTCTGCACCAGCACCTGCGCCATGTTCACGTCGACGGTGTGGTGGAAGGTGACGGTCAGGTTGTATTGACCATCGTTGGTACACTGCGACGACATGAACATCATGCCTTCGACACCGTTCACCATCTGCTCGATCGGAGCAGCCACCGCTTCGGCGACATCTTGCGCACTGGCACCTGGATAGGCGCACGTCACGGCCACCGTCGGAGGTGAGACCTGCGGGAACTGGGCGATCGGCAGATTGACCGCCGCGACGCCCCCCGCCAGCGTGATCACAATCGAGAGTACCGCTGCGAAGATCGGTCGATCAATGAAGAATCGTGAGATCATGGCCGTCTGACCGCCTTCATCGAACTGTCATGTCGTTTACTTTGCCGACGCCGAGGGACGTGCATCCGCTGTCGAGGTCGGCCCAACCATCGCCAGTGGCTTCACTTTGACTCCCGGACGCACACGTTGCAGGCCGGTCACGACAACGCGTTCGTCCGCGGCCAACCCCGAATTGATCACGCGTTGACGATCATGAATCTTCCCGACGTCCACTGGTCGATAGACCACTTCGTCATCTTTCGTCAGCACGTACAAGAATTTCTGTCCCTGATCAGTGGCCAGCGCCTGTTCGGGCACCAGCAACGCGGAATGCGGTGTGCCGACCGGTAATCGTACGCGGACAAACAAACCCGCCGACAACATCCGGTCGTGATTGTCGAAGACCGCACGCACGCGCAAAGTTCCCGTGCTGGGATCGACTCGGTTGTCTTCGAAATCGAGCTTCCCTTCGTGGGCGTATTTTTGTTCGTCCGCCAACGCCATCAGTACGGGCAGTTTGACGGTGTCGACCGTACTGACTTCGCCATTCGAAGCCAGTCGACGCAACCGCAAGACGGTTCGCTCGTCCAGATCGAAGTAAACCCACATCGGGTCCTGGCTGACGATGCGTGTCAGAATGGTATCGTCGGCCTTCACCAGGTTGCCCGGATCGATGAATGGTCGACTCATTCGACCGGCGATCTGAGCTTTGATTTCACAGTAACCCAGATTCACGGAAGCAATCTTCAAGGCGGCTTTGGCCGTTTGCAGCGTCGCTGTCGCTTGCGCGACGTCGCCGGTAATCAAGTCGAATTGTTCTTTGGCCATCACGCCCGTGGGCTGCAACTTTTTGGCGCGATCGTAATCCAGGTTCAGCCTTTGCAGCCGGGCTTCGGCATCTCCGACGAGACCGTTCACGCGATCGTATTCCGCCTGGTAATAGGGCGGATCGATCTCGAACAGCACTTCGCCCTGCTTGACTTCGGCCCCATGGCGGAACTTAACCGCTTTCAAGTAACCGGTCACGCGGGCACGAATGTCGATCGTCTTGACCGCTTCGGTCTGACCGGTGAAGTCTTCGTGATCGGTGACTTCGCGGTTGACAGGCAGACAGACCTGGACCTCTGCTGGCGGAGGTGCCGGTGGTGCTGCGACAGGCTTGTTGCAACCAATCGCACCCAGCGAGAGAAACAATCCCGCACCGATGGAAGCCGCAGTTTGAATTGATCGAGTTGGCGAGCCGGTTGACCGACTCAGACCGTCCTGGTTTGTCCCCGCGCGTGTCGGCGAGGATAGGCATCCGCGCAAGACACGAAGTCGCGTGCTGATCTGATGAAAGTACTTCATAAATTGTCCGCGCATTCGATGGAGAAGATTTCGCACCGACTGACGTCTGTGTCACTCGGCGGGTCGTCGTCGTCGTCCCTCGTCACTCAAGATTCCGTGAAACAGGATGTTCAGGATCCCCTGAGCCTGTTCCTCGACCGAGGCGTGACGTTCCGAAAAGTAATTCGTAAACATCGTTCCGTAGAGCAGGTCGCCCAACACGTCGAGCAGTTGGTCGACCGGTATCACACGAATTTGTCCCTCGTCGATGTAATGCTGATAGACGGCCCGCAGACGTTCGCGATTGGCCTCGCGATACTCGATATAGGTTGGCTTTTTGCGATCCTTGAACAGAGCCCGCTCATGGATCAGCAGTTCGCACAATTCCGGATGGTCCTGGAAGAATGTCAGGTACGACCGGACGACAGTTGCGATTCGTTCGGGAGGATCGGTGATTTTCTCGACACTCGCGTCGATCGTCTGACACAATTTTCGCATTCCGCGATCGGTCGCCGCCAGAAACAGTTCGCGCTTGCTGGGGAAATACCGATACAGCGTCCCTTTTCCAACGCCGATTTCGTCAGCCAACTGCTGCGTGTCGGTGTCGTTAAACCCATGTTTGGCGAATAGCTTGGTCGCCGCGTCGAGAATCTCTTCCCGCCGCTCGGCGCAGCGGTCTGCTTTGGGTTCGAGGCTGGTGATGGGCGCGTTCACGGGCGGGCGATCCGGCAAGAGACTGACTGGTCAGTCCGCCCAATCTAAACCCCAGTTCGGGAAGCCACAAGCCCCTTTTTCCTAAAATCCTCGCCAGATTGTCTGGACGAGTATTGTAGAACCGCTCGACGATGGACGACGCAACTTTTGACAGGATTGTCGCTTAGTTGCTATCGCTCTAATCAAAGACGATACCCAAGCGGAAGGCCTCAGACATAGAAATTGAGTCCATCACTTCGAGATCCGGCAAACTCAACCTGCCAACCGCGTCCTTTTTGTACCCGACATAGCTCAGCGTGTTGCCGTTGATAGACCAGTCATCTTGGATCTCCACGAATCCAGGCGGCCAGATGTCGCCAAAGCGACACGCGATGGTTGAATGTTTTTCACGATAGATCAGCACCGCGGTGCGACCGACCCATTCAATCAGTTCGATGATCCTGACGCGATAGACTTCCCATTTCGGGACGCGACGACGCGTCAGTATCGGTGCCGTCTTTTACCCAACTCACGCCGCTCCTGCTTCGCCCGGCGAACCCAGGACTCGCTGCACTGAAAACGCAACGCGACAATCCGAGTTCCTTCGCCTCGATCGCACGCCGCCAAAACATCGCAACGCATTTCCTTTGAATAGGGCAGCATGGCAAACCTCCCTGTTCTTGAGTTGTTTGCTAGATTACCTAAATTGCGGCCATGGCGCTAGACTGACGACGGACGCGCTCTAATGCGTGTCGCACGGACGTGTCGCGTTGAAACATGGGTTAGACGCCCGGGATTTAGGCTCGCGAACCTCCACACTTAACATGGATGCGCGCTAGTGATGATTGAGTCCTGTCGGTAGGCCACTGCCAGTTCCGCGAATCGAGAATACCGACTCGATATCACTGCAACAGAACGAAATGGCGTTTCCCGAGATGGGTCTCGTGTCGTGTCTTCAACCTGGACCGTAAACACCAGCAGCCGGCACACTTGGATGTACCGGCTGCTGGCAACTGATCAATGGCTTCAGGCCTGGGGCAGATTAATAGCGACGTCCGCCGCCACCACCGCCGCCGCCGAATCCACGTGAGCGACCTCCGCCACCGCCACCACCGCCGCCACGATCTTCGCGGGGACGAGCTTCGTTGACGGTCAGCGCGCGACCATCAATTTCTTTGCCGTTCATCGCGGCGATGGCGCTGCTGGCAGCCTGGCTGTCGCCGAATTCAACGAAGCCAAAACCTTTGGAGCGACCCGTGTCGCGGTCTGTCACGACCTGAACGGAACGAACTTCGCCAAAAGCGGCGAACAATTGTTCCAGCGTGTTGTTGTCCGTGCCGTAGGACAGATTGCCCACATACAGTTTCGTCGTCATAAACTTTTCATCCTTTTCCGAGACGTCCTACCGAACCAGACATCCGAAAAGGGACCGTTCGATGCGAGACGAAACTCAAATACCGGCCCTCGCGACAGGTGCGATGGCCAACCGATCAACGGCAGCGACAATCACTGCCAAGTGCTTCCCAAATTATAAACCAAAACAGATAACAAGCCAAAAGCAATTGAACTACAGACATGACCATAACGCGTCTGAGGTTTTCGGTCGAGGCGGCCGGTTCGATTCCGATTGAGCCTCGTTGACAACGATCTGCCGCCCGGACAGGCTGGCTCCGTTAAGTCGGGTGATCGCTTCGTCGGCATCGTCCCATGATGGCATGGCAACGAAAGCGAAGCCACGTGGATTACCAGTTTCTCGATCACGGGCAAGTCGAATGGACGACACGCGCCCAAAACGTTCAAAGGTCGAGCGCAAGTCGCGCTCAGAAGTCGTGTAGGGCAGATTCCCTACGTAGATTTGTGTCACTCGAAACAATGTCCTTCAGTAGTACACGTCGGCGATCGCAGAACTGCATATCGATGATCGTTGTCATCGCGTGGCAGCCCACAGGTGTCCTGAATTGGAAAAATTAAAGCGTTCACCAAAAGAACGGCAACAGGGTTTCACAGAACCCACCAGACAGCGACTCCCGGGGAGAATCAGCCAGGGTCGTCAGGATTGAGGTAGATGAAGGAGAACTGAGATTCTCAACTTCACTCACAGATCGAAGAACGAAACAGCAGACTTTCTTAGGTATTTCACCAACACCTTAAGAATAGCACGACCATTGTCAATCGGATAGATCAGATCTGAGAGATTCCGCGGAATCGACGGAATTTGCTCGCGCATGAGCATCAAAGCCAGGCTCGGAAGCCGCCCCATCAGAATCTGTACGAGTCAGTTTCTTTTCTCGTTTCAGCCGTTTGTCATCGGCTCGCTGGCGTTTTTCCACTTCCCGTTGCCGCTTTGCGTAGGTGTTCCGATTTTTGGCGATGTGACATTCCTTAATTGACGAGGACCAAGTTCGACCACAGTGTATCGGGTTTTCCTCCGTTGGGGACCACCGGAAACCGCAAACCGTCGAGATTCCTCCAAATCGGGCTGCTTGGAATATGGAGCGATGTCTCCACTACGTAGCGACAACTGTGCGAATTGTCGCAAGTCACTTCTTATCGCAAGCCATTCCGAGTCATCGCGCCCTCACTCCGAAAAGAACTCTGGGAGAAAGCTAATTCTTGACGCGCCGGTGTGGTGACGGCACAATTGGTAACACAATGGTTACCAATTCTGAGCCGAAAGATGTCGTGTTTCGAGCGCTGGCCGACCCCGTACGGCGTGAGATTCTTCAATCGCTGTCGGCCGGTTCGCAGCCTGTGAATCGACTGGCAGGTCGGTTCACGATCAGTCGACCGGCCATCTCGCGACATCTGAAGCTGTTGAAACAGGCCAACTTGATCGGCCTGTCCGAGGTCGGTCGCGAGAACTTGTATTACCTGAAGGACGACGCCCTGCGTCAGTTGGCAGCCTGGCTGGAAACATTCTGGAACAAGAAATTGAGTGCCCTGAAAGCCCTCGCAGAAAAGGACTCGAAATGACCGAGCGATTGCGGAACATCGAAACGTCGATCGAAATCAATGCCTCGCGCGAGCATGTTTGGAAGATCCTGACCGAGCCCGAGTATGTCGTTCAATGGCTGGGCTGCATGCGGTATCAGAACACCCTGGGGCATGTCTTTTATATGCAGCAGGACAGCCAGAAGCGTCAGGCAGACGATGTCTCCGGGGCGACGCATTGCCGCATCGACACACTGACCGCACCTGAAGTCTTCGCATTCAGTTGGTATCATCCTGGCACGCCCGAAACGCGCGTCGAAATCCAGTTGAAAGCATCCGCCCCCAGGCAGACATCGGTCACGCTGGTCCATTCAGGCTGGGACCAGTTCGAACCCGAACAAATCCGCGCGATCCGCGAGATGCTCGCCGGCGGCTGGAGTTCGTTCGTGCTGCCCCAGTTGAAACAGGCCGCGGAACGAGGTTGAACCAGTCTCCTGTCGAGTGAATCACGGTGATACGATCCTGAATCGCTCACGAGTCATTCTTTGGTCGCAGCCTCTGGGTGGAACAACGAGATTGATGATTGTCCAATGCCTCAGTTCTGGTATCGGAACGAGAGAATGTACAAGCGATGGTTCGGCCCGCCCTTCTGGATTGCAATCGGTTCGATCTTTGTCATCCTGACCTCGCTCGCCTGTCAACTTGTTCCTTACATGATCTGGCGCGACACTGGCTGGGGCCGAATGAAGATTGGAAGGACCGTGCCGAAGAACCTGGAATCGGTCTTGAACCTGACGAACCTGGATCGATCCTTCGACACGATCGAAGTCTTCAGCGACACCAGTCTCGATTCGTATGACGTCGTCGTTGATGGAATCGCCAGTGACGGGCAACTGCCCGCCATCTTTGTCAACTTGTGCGAAACGGCGCGGCTTGAGGGTTATCGGGAAGTGATTAATTCTTCCTGGGATTCGAAACGGTCGGTCCGCGAAAACTTGGCGACGAGCTGGAATTGGCTGGATCTGCCCGAAGGACGCGATTTCGATGAACTGGTCGCGTGCCGAGGGACAAACATTTGGATCACATTCGAGAAGCGTAAGCACAGCAACTGCGACGGACGACTGATCGCGACATACGGCACTGGTCACGTGCTGACCTATTCGTGGCACCGCCAACGCGCGTCGCCAAAAGAGGTCTCTGGAGCGCCGAATTGCATTTCAATACCAGAATTCCTGGATCAAATTCCTGATCGTCCTCCGTTTTGCGTGGGGACGCCGAGTTCACCCCTGCGATGACAGAACTCGATCGCCGACCTCCAATCTCTCTTCGAATCGTTACTCATTCGAACCGTCGACCAATCGGGTGACGCCCGTCATCCCTATCCGTGGGATCCAGTGTGCAGACCATCGGATAACACGAACGTCAGCAAGTTCTCACCCGCAGCGCGCGAGCCGTATCCCTATTCCCAACCCGACCCAATCGCGAATCCCGCCGACCCGCGGCCGGGTCAACTTACGCTCGATGGCGCAATTGGCAAGATTTTTCGCCATAAGCGCTTGTTTAAGATTGCGTAGGGTCGGCCTTGGATATAGCTTAAGCCTGTCAACTGAACAAACGTCTCCGCACGGGCCAATGCGTTGAAGAACAGTGTAAATCGTCAGAGTCACTTGCTTTCGGTAATCCGACCGCGGATTTCCGCAGTGATCTTCTTCAGCCTGACGGTTTTCGCATCCTCGTCGGCCAATGCATCAATGCTTCTGCATCAAGATGAGGTCTTCGGGGAATTCGCAAGCCGCATTTCTGATTGCTTCGACTCCGCATGTGGTGCTTCGGCGATGACCGATTCTGCCTCGTGTTACTCACCTGATCCCACGTCGCCACTCGATCAAACGGAATTCGAGCATCGGACGAGTGAAGTGATTTCTCCGAATCCATCATCTCGAGGCGGTTCGAGTTCCTCAACTCCTTCAACACCGCGAGGAATGTCGTCAACAGAAGCGATCGTGCACGTTGTGGATCAGTTGCCGACCGCTCAGCTGTCCGGTTGGATCAGCATCCCCCGAACGATCGATGCTATTCCCACACCTCCGTTTGAATTGTTGCGACCTCCTCAAGCGAATCGGATCAATCGATTGACTTGATCGTGCTTGGGCGATGAGACGACATCGCGTGATTTCAAACAATTTCAAAATGACTTGAGGAATGCGAAATGAAGAAACTTTTTAAGAATATGATTTCTGCCTTCGGGGCATTGGCTGTGATCGCTGGGGCAACATCTGCCAAAGCGGATGATTTCTTGTTTGGGTTCAGTGGAAATATCCAGTCGTTCACCGTGAATACCACAGGCGGGGACGTGACCTTGTCGACCTCTGGTCAAGGTTGGTGGAATGATACTACCGGTCACACCGTTGGAAACACCAATTACATCGTTGGTTCGATTGGCGGAGCCACTTACCACGACTACTTCTCACTTGATACCGGGAGTCTCGCTGGAGCGACGATTACGGGAGTCAGCTTGAATATCGACGCGGCACAGGGGTCTGGGGCTGCCGGATTTGGACCCGTCCAAAACGTCACCTACGGTTTCTTTGACGTCTTCACGTCGATCTCGGACCTTGAAAACCTGTCCGGTCCCGATGCGGGAATCTTCGCCGATTTGGGATCGGGAACGAGCTACGGATCCTATGTTGAATCCACGGGATTGAGCGGTGGGACGCTCCATCTGTCGCTCAACGCCGACGGTATCACCGCCCTGCAAGCTGCCGTCGATGCGGGAACGGCATTTACCGTTGGTGGAGCACTCTCAGCAGGAGGCACCGTGCCCGAGCCTTCTTCACTGGCGCTGCTGGGTCTCGGCGGTCTCGGATTGGCAATCGGCGCCATTCGTCGTCGCCGCGCTGCCGTCTGATTCGTGAGACGATTTTGATCCGGTGAATGCGACGGGCGACCCTACTGGGTCGCCCGTTTTTTTTGGCAGATCTGGAACTCAACCGTGAACTTGATCACCGTTCACCAGCATCGCAACATCAAACGCTACTTCAAAATCAGAATCCCCAGATCCTGTTCCTGATCGGTTTGATCGCCGTCCGACGCGGGAACGCTGAAATCGTGTGTGCTGCGGCGGAACATGACCGACAGGGTGTAGTCGCCTTCCGGCACGTTCTCGATGCGGAATTCGCCTTTGTCAGTGACCGTGGCGCGATAGAAGGGCGATGTCAGGCGGGCCTGTTCCTGGGCCTTGTGAGCAGCTTGCAGCGCCAGCCACGCTTTGCCCGGTTCGGTCTGCTGCCAGTCACGGATCCAGTCCGCTCGGCGTTTCACATCCTTATCGATGTTGGCCGGAACTGGGATCGGTTCCAACGCAGGCAGGACGGCTCGACGCGGTTCGACTTGAACGAGTTGCTGTTTCCAATCGATCTTCGCGGCGCCATCAGGTGTCTGCAGCTTGCCAACGATGGGGCGGCCGATGCCGCCGAAATCGGCATGCGCAGTCTGGCCAGGCTCAAGGGTCATCGGCAGCTTGGATGACGAGGTCAACTCGAGCGCGCCTTCGTTGACCATCATGACGATCTCACGACCGACCCAACCCCTGCCTGGCCAGACGCGGTTGAATGCGTATTTTCCATCGGTACCGCTGGCTGTTCGATAGGTTGTGTAGATGTTGGCGCCGCCCGGTTCAGACCCATGAGGGCCAACATTGTCGACCGACAATGGGGCGTCGGCTTGCGGTTTGGCTCCCAGCCGGAACGTTCCTTCGATTCGCGACCAGGCTTGCAATTCCACCTTGAACCGCGTCTCGTCGGTTGTTGCTTTGACATGAGCACAGCCCGCCGGATGGACGATCACCATCTGGTACGGATGGTCCTGTTGCGGAAACCGGATTCGTCCGTCCGCTGTCGTCGTGACAATCTGACAATAGCTGGATTGGTCGTTGATGTGACCGTTATCGACATTGATCTGCGTACCAGGAATGGCCATCGCGATCGTGGCGTTGTCGGCAGGAGAACCATCGGGAGCGACGACGTTCACCTCGACATCATGCCCTTTCATCAGCTCAACATTCAGTTGCACTTTCCCTTCGGTGAACTTGATCTCGCGCGATGCAACCGCGCGGTAACCCAGCGCTTCAATTCGAACGAGGTACGCATTGTATCCACCGGTTTCCTGCCGCTGGAATTGCCCGTTAGACGCGGTGAATCGGTGTTTGTGTAACCACTGAGTTCGGCCATTGTCATGGTTGTGACGAATACCTGGAACGACATCGAAGTTCTTGACCGGCTGTTTCGTGACGGCATCGACGACGCGTCCGGTGATCACCAGCGGCTGCGGAGGTTTGAAGACATATTCTTCATCGCGTGGCAGCACTGTCTGGCGACTCAACACCATGCCATCCGGCGGGCAGATATCGGCCTGGAACCCATCCAGCGGTGCCTCGTTCCATTCCCAAACTCCTTCATTGTTGCAGTCTTGTTTGACGTGATCGAATTCGAAATACTCAAACCGATTGCCACGCCAATGCTGGAAGAAGATGCGTGCTTTCGGGACAGGGCGATCCTGATCATCGACGACACGAATTCGAACCTTTCCGCCAGGCTTCAATTCGAAGTTGACCGGTTCGACGTCAGTGTTAATGCGAACTTCCTGCATTTCGACCGCCTTGCCTTTGGCAGAGACGACGATCCGGGCGAGTCGTTCTTCACAGCCCGCGAGGACATAGTTGCCGTCCTTGTCCGTCTTTGTTTCGCGGATATCGTTCAGGAACTTGGTGCGAACCAGAGCACCCTCGATCGGAAGACCCGAGTCATCCGTCACCACGCCGCGGACGGACAAGCCGCGTTCCAGCACGATCTGTCTGGTGGGCTGTTGGTCGGGTAACAATTCCAATCCGTCACGCGCCAGACTTTGGCGTAACGGCATGAACTGGGGGTGATTGATTTCCAGGAATAGGGTCGTATTCGAGACGGGAACGTGGTCAAACCGCCAGAGTCCGTTTTTGTCTGTTTTCCGAGCCGCCCCAAATCCCAGTTGAGTCGTATCGCCCGGTCGTTTCTTGTAGTTGAAGGACGGCTTCACCGACACACCTTCGATGGGTTTCCCGTCCGAATCGACAACGATCCCTCCCGCAGTCCAGGCGGCTTCCAATTCGGCCGTGAATAGTGCAGGTATCTGCTGAGAATCGTTTTCCGAAGTCCACTCGGCCCAGTACGGACCAAATCCAGCCGTCTTGATACTGAAGTCCCATCGTTTGGGATCGGCCGGTACTTTGATCGTCAGATAGCCATCGGCATCCGCGGTGAAGATGTTTCCATACGGTGCCTTGCGTTCGAATTTGCCTTTCACCACGTCTTCCGCCGCGACGCCCGGCGTGGTCCGGATTTCGATCGCGGCGTGAGGAACCGGTTTGCCTTCGGGGCCGACAACCTTCAACTCAAACTGCCCCATATCTTTGGCTAACTTGGCCTGGGAGGGGTTACTGGGACTTTGTTTGGAACTTGCAGTCGGTTCGTCAGCGGCATGCAATCGCGGTAACACCAGCACCGCCAGCAGAATCAAGCCACAGATCGATAAAGGACTCAGCCGGACGCGAATCGTTCGATCCGCGTCGAGCAGTCGTTTTAACCGCTGCGTGCATGACGCTCGAGCATCCAGGCCAAACACTCCAAGGGCTCCGCTGAGTGATCGAGAGCCTGTATTCACCTGCCGCAGCACACGTAATAAGGCTTCGCCAGAGTCGATTGCCGTACCGTCTGCCAGCGACATCGCCAGATCGTCGCACGCATATTCGCGCAGCGCGTGAATAATGCGATTGGCAATCCAAACGGCCGGATTGAAGCAGTACAGCATCGCGACGCAGCGTTGGAGGACGACGATCAGCAGATCGCGACGACGAATATGAGCCAATTCGTGCAACAGCACCCACTGCAGTTGCTCTGTAGATAACAGGACATCGAGATCCCGAGGCAACAACAGTGTCGGCCGAAATAAACCGCACACCGCCGGGATGGCGATCTGGTCGCTGATGACGATTCTGACTGGTCGTCGAACACCGATCCGTTCGCTCAATTCCAGGACAAGCTGTGTCAAAAGTGACTCTTCTGCGTTCGGCAGGCTGTTCACGAGCCGCCAGAAACGCACTTGGGTCCAGACGAAGCGTGCGAACATCCCCGCGACACAGAACAACCAGATTGCCATCAGACCGACAGCCAACGGCGGAAGATTGGATGAAGTTGAGGGCTGAGCCTGAACGGGTCCAATCATGACAGCTTCATGCGAGTGGTTGGCTGATGTTGATGGCTCGACTGACGCCGTCGCCTTTACGGAGGCAACTTCGATACCTGTAGAAGTGACGATCGCCTGACTGATCGTGGGTTGGATCGATGACGAGTCTGCCGTTGCCGACGATCGTTCCAGGGTCAATGGTGAATCAATCGATTCGTTCGCAATAGTCGGTCGCCCCCAAGCCATGAAGCGAGCGGGTACCGTGACGTGAAGTGGCACCAGTAATTTCAGCGGCACCAGCAGGAACAGGATGTAGCCCATCTGAGGCAACGCTCGGCGGCGGATGCACAGCCAGACAAGACTGACGATCAGCAGCAACACCGTGGCTTCGACCACACTCACCACCACCCAACTCAACCAACGGTTGCTGATCAACGACAGTGGCTCGAACAAGAGGTGTGTCATGGCTGCCCCTTTCGGCGAGATGACTTGTTCGTTCGTTCGAGTGACTGTTTCTTGGTGTCGATCAGCTTCTGGAGCGAATCAAGGTCGCTCGCCGACAGCGAGGTCTGTTCGACCAGATGCATTAATAGCGGCCCGGTCGTACCTTCCACGGCGTTGGTCAGCAGCGTATCCGCGGCCGATTTCAACATGGTGCTGGCGCTTTGCAGCGGGCGATAGACAAAGCCGTTCCCGACCGGCGTCGCGGACAGATACCCCTTGTCGGTCAATCGCTTGAGGATTGTCTTGACCGTTGCTGGAGCCCAGTCGTGCTGCTGGCCCGCGATCGTATAGACCTCGCGCGCCATCGCCTTCTGCAATTCCCAGACGATCTTCATGACCTTCCATTCCGCTTTGGAAAGATCTTTCTGGTCGACATTCATCGAACTTCCTTCTGGCTTGATGAGTCTCGGCGTGGCGGCGTGAAGTGCGATATGACAATAGCCAGATCGACTACATTTGTCAACGATTGAGCTACTCATCTTGAGTGCCACGGTCTTGGAGGTCTCCGACATGGCCGTGTCTTTGCATTAAAAGCGGGCAGCGCGTCATCACAGACTCTGAGTTGACGCAGCACAACGAACGCTTGATGGTCGCCGTTCAGTTGCACGCAGGGCGAGTTGCCGCCAATCTTTCTCGTGTGATACGAAAAGCAATCCCATTGCGGAAAGGAATGACCCCATGTCGCAATCGATCTCAGGTCAGCGAATCCTGATTCTGGCCGGTGACGACTATGAAGACCTCGAACTATGGTATCCCAAACTGCGTTTGATCGAAGCCGGTGCAACGGTCACGGTGGCCGGGTTGCAAGCGAAGACGAAGTACGTCGGGAAGAATGGCTACCCGTGTGTCTCGGACGTGGCGATTGAATCGCTGCAGAGTGCCAATTTTGAGGGACTGGTCTGTCCAGGTGGTTGGATGCCCGACAAGCTGCGGCGCGACGCCAAGGTGCTAAGCCTGACGCGCGAATTCGCGGCGGCCGGCAAATTGGTCGCGGCCGTTTGTCACGGTGGCTGGATCCCGATTTCAGCCGATGTCTATCGCGGAGTGAAAGTCACCGGCTCGCCAGGCATCAAGGACGATCTGATCAACGCCGGCGGCTTGTTTGAAGATGCGTCCGTTGTCATCGATCGACACTTCGTCAGCAGCCGCAAGCCAGATGACTTGCCCGACTTCTGTAAGGGGATGTTACACGTCTTGACGAAATAGTCGTTCGTTTGGTTAATCAACCTTCGTCGGTTGAACCGTTCGTTCGCGTGCGTCGACTCGAATTCGCGTGCTCACGAACACCTTGTTGCCGTCCATTGTGAATGAGAGGCGTTCGAAAGGAGCCAGAACTTGGGTTAAGGCCGTTCGTAAGGACACTCGATCGGCACTCGCCGTAACGGCGGTGTCTTTCGAATAATCGGCAGCCGTCAGCCGATCCTCTTCGAGTTCCAATTTCACGGCCGCCGACTGACAGAGCTTTTCGAGCGCATCGATCAGAGGGGTGTCGTGGAAGTCCATCGACACCTTGCGCTCCAGTGCCGGGCCGACGAAGATTTTCACCTTGCCGACGTCGTCGTCCAGTAGCGGGCCGGCCTTAAGAACGACCGGATCAGGATCACCATCCTCGGGAACCACGATTTCTGTTGTACGTCCTTCGACGATCAATCGATTGTCTCCCACGGTCAACGTGCAGCGTCCGGGCGGAACGAAGAATTCGAACTTCGAATTGTCGTCATTCTGCACGATTTGTCCGCCAGGATGAGCGGCACCCGAGTAAGAAATGGTGCAACCGGTGATGGGCAGGTTTGTTTCCGCACTGACCACGCTGCCGGTGACTCGCTTTCCTTCGGCTAACGCGAAATCGGCGATGAAGGGTGCGTCAGACGTCAGTTCGGCTGCGGTCAAAGCAGGGGCCGTTAACGTGCGTTCGACGTTTTGTGTCAAATAGATCATGTATCCGCCACCACTCAGGCCGCCGATCGTGTATTTCCCATCGGCGCCCGTTGTGGCGTCGCCCCAACCACCTGTCTGCAGATCAACCTGGCCAGCTTGCGCGGCAATCCAGGCACCTGCGACAGGTTTGCCGGTCCGCGAATCGATGACTTGTCCAACGATCTTGCAGGCTTTGGCCAAAGTGATCGCAGGCAGGGCATCCTTGTCCTTAGCGACGGCAATTCGTTGCGAGACCCAGTCGAGATGAACGGGCGACAGCCAGGCGAACGATTTCGCCGGTAGTTTAAGTTCGTACTCGCCATTTTGATCTGTCGTCGTTCCAGCAATCACCGGCTTGTTATCAATGGTCTGGTATCGCCAGTGCACCGCGGCAAAATTAACATCGTGCTGCAGGTATTCCACTCGCAGGGGAATATTGGCCAATCCGTGACCTGCGTCATCAACCAATTTGCCTCGGATTGCGTGGTTCATCGGTAGCAGCACCAGCTTGAACGGACCGTCCTCAGGCTTTTGGCCATTGTCCGAGTGTCCATGAAAGAAGAAATCGAACCAGCCCAGTCGATCCTGCCCGTCTCGAGCAACCAGCGTCAAATAATGGTCGGAATCACGCCACGAGGCCGGTACGCGAAACTGTCCCTGTTCATCGCTGACGAAACTTTGGTTCAACCGAATTCCACCTTGGAATGCCACAATCGAAATTCCTGGGATCGGCTTTCCTTCGGGGCTGATCACGATTCCTGTGGCAGTCGGCGCATCATCAGGCTGTATCGTTGGAACCTGATTCCCCGCATCCCGTTGTTGTGACGCGTTGAATGGAAGTCGATCAAGCACAACTTGAGGCGACGTCAAAAGTTTGGGCGTTGTTCCGTATCCACTTAGTTCTGCCCGGACCTGGATCTTGCCCGGTTCAGAAAATCCCCAAGGCTCATCAATGTCTTCGTGAACGCGATCGGACCACAATCCGTCCCTCACCCACTCTGGCCACTTAATGACGACCGTCTGCGACAGTTGCGGTTTCAGATGGATCAGAGGCAGTGGCTGATCCGCCAGCTCGCGAAGTCGAGGTGACCAGATTCGATGTGAATCAAGATCCCCTTCATGTGTCGTCAGCGTGATTTCCTCGGCTGAGAAGTCGAAATCATTGTCGGACGTGTTGGTGACTTTGACATGAAGAGACTCCACGCCGTCCACCGGCTCAAGATGAGTCGAGACTTCATAGTCCGTCAGCTTTCTGACACGTATCGGCCGCAGACGCTGTTCCGTCATTGCCACCCTGGAAGGGATCGTGATCGGAAACACCGTAGAGCGATCTGTATTCACGCCTGCGATCATCCAGTGCGTACCGGCGGACAACACGTCCAGGGCGAACTTGCCACTTTGGCTGGGTTTGGCGTGCCATAGCTCGCCTGAGGATTTGGAAAAGCCGATCGATGGTCGAACGATGTCGACGTGTGCGGGAGTGCCTTCAGAATCGAGTAACTGTAATGCGGGATGTTCGACCGCCTCGGTTTGAATGGTACTTGTTGCCTGAGTGATTTTGCCGGGTTCCAACGAGATATTTTCGAACGTGACCCACTGTCGATACGGCCGCAGTCGAAACTCGAAGTGCGACAGTTGCTGTCGAGACAGTTTGAACGACAGTTGCCGATCCCCGTCCGCCGGAACTTGCTCGCCGGCGATTCGATATTCTTGCCCGTCGAGGTCGATCGCATGCAGCTCGAACGCAGCCTGCTTGAACAGTCCTTCGTATGGTTTCGGCCTCACGTGCAGCACAACCCTGCCTTCTGCTTCCTGCACGCTGAGTGGTTGAACGGCCTTGTAGTACGGGGCGAGGTCCGGCCGGATCGGATTTTCATTCTGGATGCGTCCGTCAGAGTCAATCTTCAGCGTGGGACCATACGGTTCAGTGGTCAGGCCGATTCGGACTGACGTCGTCGGCCGCTTGAACGGTCCTGCCGCGTGATCGCCAACCCAGATCGATTTGTCATAGATCGCTCCCGCGGCACTGGCGGAGGGTCCATAGTCGGTCACGACGGAGTGATCCCCAGGCAGCCCATGAATCTGAAACAGGAACTCACGACAGTATTGTTGTTCGGGCGAATTGGGCAGCACCGATTTCGAACCTGAATCGGTCGAAAGTTCGAGTTCGGGTCGCTTGTCGAGTTTCGTGCCATCGGGCCGCCACCACTGGCGTCCTTGAGACGGATGGAACCCGATGCCCACCAATTCGACCTGAATCTTCCCAGGCAGCTTCGCCACCAGAATCTCGCCGGAACCTTTCGGATCTTTGGCGTCGACCGTCATGCTGAATGACCAGACAATCGCCAGACCACAGCCCAGCAGGCTGAATAGTGCGACCGGCCACCGTTCAATGAACCGGACTTTCGAGTCGTCAGATCCCACTCGTAGAATGCGTCGAATGCGCGCGAGCAGCGATCCATCGGCAATGCCCAACGCAAGCGACGTGGGTTGACGTCGCAGTTCCGCAATCGCCAGCAAAGCGCGCCCGTATTCGAGATGATTGTCCAACATTGCGACGACCAGATCGTCGCAACAATTCTCACGTTCGATGCGCAGTCTGTGCGAGATCCACCAGACCCCCGGATGATAGAAGCACAGCGTTTCGACAATCGTCTGCAGCAGGTTGATTACAAAGTCGTGACGTCGGATGTGAGCCAATTCGTGTGCGAGAATCGATTCCAATTGAGTCGGCGGGATATTCGTAAGCAGGCTGAGCGGCAGTAGAATCACGGGACGCAGGTATCCCGCCACAACGGGAACGTTCACCAGCGTCGACTGCAAAACCGTGACCGAGCGTGCCAATCCAAGACGCTGTGAAATCTGTTTTACAGCCTGCTGTATCTCAAGCGAAACACTCGACACACCGACCACACGCAGCCGCCGCAACATTTGCCAACCGAGCAGTGGTCGCAGCGAACCGACAGCAACGCCGATCAGCCAAACGGCCACGATCGAGCCCAGCCACGGTTCCAGCATCGTACGGGCGCGTTGCCACCACGGAGTTGCGGGTACGACCGCCACAGACCCGTTGCTGCGCAGCGAATCGCTGACGGCAATTTCCGAATCGCTTGCGACATCACGAACAGCGGAAGAAATCGCGAGACCGTCTATCCGTTGACTGGTCACCGCGGCGCGTGGCGCCATGTCAGAATTCGCCGGCACCCCATTCGCGATTGGAGCGCCTATCAGGTCGACGTCCGTCACGGGCACCAGTTGCCAGGTGACCGCCGGTGCCAGGATCGACGCAAACAGAGCCGCGACCAGTACGCCATAGCGAACTGAGGCGGAGCTGCATTGCAGCCAGCGGACAATCGTCGCAGCCAACAGCGCAATGACGGTGAACTGCCACAGCGAATGGATCAGGACCCAGCCGAGTCGCTCGACGGCCTGGTCAGTGGCCAGAGAAAGCACGACGGGCGATGACAGGAATGTCGTCATGATTTCTCCTCCATCTGATCGAGCAGCTTTCGGACTTCGTCGATCTCGTCTTGCGACGGTTTGCCATTCGCCAGAGCTTGCAGTACGAGGCTCATGACAGAACCGTCGTAGATCTTTTCCACCAGTTCGCCCAAATACTTCTTACCGGCCTTTTGTCGAGTGATCGCCGATCGGTACTGATGCGGTGTGACGTTTTCGTTACGAGTGACCAGCCCCTTCTGAAGCATCACGGCCAGCATTTTGACTGTGGTCGAATAGTTCGTGCCTTTGCCGGCGGTCAACCGGGCGTGAATGTCGCGCACGGGGCACGGTTCCAGATCCCACAGGATCCGCAAGATTTCCAACTCGACCGCCGTCGGTTGAGACGACCCCAACTCGCGCATGTCTTGATCTCCGACGATAGAGAATCTTGTTGTTTTGGCCGCTTGGGAGGGCGAAGCTCCTGCTGAGCCGATGAAGTAAATGCAGGCATCGACTTCAAAGTTTTGTAGGGTGGTGACCAGTCACGTTCTCGAGGCGCAGTACCACAATCGACATGGCAGCTGCGAAATCGATGCCATGTCG
>Ga0105238_10000910_pt1 | contig 30341 bp, 28 predicted proteins | sample KBSC34metaG_FD_81526 | JGI IMG/M metagenome (GOLD analysis project Ga0105238, IMG submission 81526) | Corn rhizosphere microbial communities from Kellogg Biological Station, Michigan, USA - KBS C3-4 metaG | ecosystem: Host-associated > Plants > Roots > Rhizosphere > Soil | place: Michigan, USA...
ACAACGACCCCGATCAAGAGCGTCATGATTGAAATCACGATGGCAACAATCGGACGGTTGATAAAAAAGTTAGACATGAGTGCTCAGCCTCCCTGGATCTTCGTCGATTCTTCCGCTGTCGAGGTTTTGACCTGGCTCCCCGGTCTAACTTTTTGCATCCCTTCAACGATCACGCGTTCGCCGGGATTGAGACCGTCCAGCACTACGACGTCCTTATCGGCTTTATCTCCCAGCTTGATGGTGCGCACTGAAACTGTGTTCTTGTCGTCGACCACCATGACGGTTTTTGCCCCCTGGAGTTCCTGGATGGCGCGCTGTGGAACAAGGATGGCGTTTTCCTTTTGTGCCACCGCAACACGAATGCGGGCGAATTGTCCCGGCCGCAGGTAACTTCCGGGATTTGGAAAAGTAGCTTCGACTTTCAGAGTTCCGGTCGTGGGATCGACGGTCCGATCCAAAACACGGAAGGATCCCTGGTATGGGTGAATGCTTTCATCGGAAAGTAGTAAGTCGAATCGCATGTTGCTCGCGTGATGTCCGACAGTTTGTGGATCGGTTAACTTCAGGTATTCGATCTCGCTGACACTGAAATCGACGAGCAGAGGGTCAGACGCTGACACGGTTGCCAGCAGTGTGGCGTCGCCACGACCTACCAGATTTCCTTCGTCCACCTGCAGGAAGCCGATCACTCCCGTGAGAGGAGAGTGGATATCGCAGTAGCTCAATTCGAGCTGCGCCTGCGTCACGCGCGCGTTGCTTGCGGAGACTTCTGCCCTGGCACGTTCGATCGTGTATTTCACTGCGGCTTCGAGGTTCGTCAGGTTGGCCTGCCGGGCGGCGACAGTAGCTTTGGCAGATTTTTGCGTTGCAACGGCTGCGTCGAGGTCCTGTTCCGTGACAGCTTTTTCCTTTGCGAGAGGAGCCAGCCGATTTACGTCCTGGTCGGCTCTGACCAATACAGCCTGCGCGTCGGCCAGTTGAGCTTGTGCCTGGAGCACGTCAGTACGTTGCTGTGCCTGGGCGAGGTCTGAAACAGCTTTGGCAGCGATTGCTTTGGCTGACTGCAGAGCAGCTTCAAACGGACGCTTATCGATTGTGAACAGGAGTTGACCCTTTTTGACTGGAGTCCCTTCACGGAAATACACCTTCAGGAGAATTCCCTCGACGCGGGCGCGCAACTCGACCGTATTGTCGGCCCGCGTTTGACCAACATATTCGCTATAAATCGGCACAGTTCTTTGAGTGACCGAAGTAACAACGACCGTGGGAGGCGGGGGTTGAGCAGCAGCAGCGCTGTGTTCACCCTTTGTGCCGCAGCCCGCACTGGTTATTAACGCGGCAAGCACAATCAGCGCCGCCGCTGAAACGGAGAGATTTCGCATGAGCTTCATCGCCACTCCTTTTATCTTCAAAGAAGGCTGGTTTTGCTGAATGTTAGTTTCGCGGTGGTGAGGCTGATACTGGCAGAATTTACAGTGCAGGCAGGCGGCAGTGAGTGCTATTGCTGGCTTTAAGCGATGTTTACCGTAATTTTATTAGCCGCAATGATTGTGGCCGTCTGCCTCTTGATTCATATTTCAGGAGTATTGGTCATGGCCGAATGCTTATTTCGGCATCGTGAATATCTTGAACGGAACGCTACGAAGGCTCAACATGCTTTTCTTCTGATGATCCTTTTCGCCGGAATCATGGTCTTGCATATAACTGAGACGTGCATTTGGGCAACTTTTTACTACATCTTTGAGTTATTCAAAGACTTCGAATCCTCACTCTATTTCTCCCTGACCAGCTACACCACGATCGGTTATGGGGATGTGCTGCTACCGGAGAGATGGCGGTTGCTGGGGGCTCTCGAAGGTGTATCGGGTGTTTTGCTGTGTGGGGTGTCTACGGCGTTTATCTTTGCGGTGATCAGTGCGATGTTCCAGATGCGGCTACAGCAACAGCAGTCTCCGAGTGGACTGTAAGAAGTAACAGTTACGATTATCCCTGGCTCGGGCTACGCTCGGTTGCAATCCGAGTTGTAAGGAGACTTCCCATGACGCATGGACGAAAGTTAAGCCTAGTTGTATTGCTGGTGATGCTCGCAGCCACTCTGCTTGTCGTTAAGGCACAGGAGAACCAATCGCGATTAGCATATGCCAAGGGTCAGGGAACTCTCAGAGTTGGGGATGAAAGGTTCGAGATCAATTCTGTAATAGTGAAGCTGATTGACGACCGGAAGGCCGAGATCACGTTGGCTTCGGATATCACCGTTTTCCTGAGTGCGACCTGGTCCAACCATGGCGAGTCGCAGCAGGAATACGATCTCGAGGTTACCGGTGGGGCGACGCCGGGCGGTTTGGAAGGCAGGGGTAAAGTGTTTCTAAGCAGCGACGGGAAGTCGGTTACCCGGCTGAGTTTGAAAGGGGTCAGCCGAACCTCCAAACGCATCGTCGAGGCCAACTTCGAAGGGAAGTAGATAACACGGATATGATCCGTGGCCAGAAACGATGGGCCGAGCCTCCTGTGTCTCGGCCCATCAGGAACGTATTGCACGGCGCGGTCAACTCCCCAGTTAAGACGGCACGTGCTTCACGCTCCACGTCGTTCTCAGTTTCGATCAGACGCGGAACGCAGGCTACTGTCAAAATTAACAGTTACCGCTCACCCCAACCTCAGCTAAATTCGCCGGCAATATGAAGTCCCTAATCGTTCTAGCACTGCTGCTTTTGGGCGCGCTCACCGTCAACGCCCAGAAGGTGAAGGTCGCTTCGGACCCTGCCTGCGATTTTTCCAAGTTCAAGACCTACATGTGGGACAACGGAACGCTGGCGAATCCGCTCATCAAGCAATACATCGTCGCGGCCGTAGACAAAGAGATGACGGCGAAGGGACTACGGAAAGTCGAGAACGACGCGGATCTCATGCTCACCACTCTCACGGCGACTGCGAGCGATCTCACCATGACAAATCCAAGCTGGGCGCCCAGTCTCAATTCCATCGCTACTGGCATTCCTTCGAGCTCGCAGGCGTGGGCAGTCACCAAAGGCACGCTCGTGATTGATATGTCTGACGCCAAAACCAAGAACGGCGTCTGGCGCGGTGTTGCGTCGCATACTCTGGAGGATGGTCCAAGCGGCAATGCCGTCCGCGATGCTAAGACCGTTGAGAAACCCATCAACAAAGCAGTGCAGAAGATGTTCAAGAAGTTTCCGCCTCAGTCGAAAAGCTAAACCTTCACGACTGTAAGAACTGACAGTTATTTCATGCATCGGTATTCCCTACAGTGTGGTCCTGTAATAGCCAAACGCTGCAAAGGACTAATCTGATGCGACTCTCAATTTATGTTCGGGCGGCAACAACTGCGGCCCTTCTATTGTTAGCTGGGCCAATAGCCAAATCACAGGTTCCTGAAGGAAGAAGAAACGAGATCGAAGTGCGTGGCGTTGTTGCGGTCCCTTCCGGCGAGGTGAGCTTCTCGTCAAACGGAGCTTCCGGTTCCGTCATAGATTTCGAACGAGACTTCGATCTGAAGAACGAGATCGGCATCGAATTTCGCTTTACACACCGAACCGCGAGTGGGAAACACAAGTTTCAGGGAAACTACTCGCAAGCGACATGGAGTCGAAGTACCAACCTCAGCCGCAGTTTTACTTTCCGCGGTGAAACCTTTACCGCCAACCTGAATACTTCGTCCGAACTGCGTCTCAACGACTTTCGGGTGATGTATGCCTATCGCTGGGGCAATGAGAAATTCAGGATTGGACCAATGTTCGACATGGGCGTGATAAAGACCAGCCTTGAACTCAATGCGGCTACGAACAGCGGAACCCGGCAGGCAGAAGGTTCAATCTCAAAGTTCGCCGCAACTGTCGGGTACGATCTCGATTACGATCCTACCCCACGGATAAACATATTCAACAACCTTGGAGCAATCCGCTTCCAGGGCGAGCGACTCTTTCACGTTGAAGGAGGCGCGAGGATTTACGTCGCGCACGGTTTTGGTTTTACCGGAGGTTACAAGGCCCAGCGCTACCGAGTGGAAAAGGATTTGGATTTCTTCAAAATACGATTTCATGGCCCATTTTTTGGCGGCGTGTTCCGCTTCTAACCTCCCGATGAGAAGCTAATCATGAGTTGGCTCTCCCGACATCGGCTCAAGCTTTATGTTCGCAACTCGATATGGATCTTTCCGGCATTCAGTATTGTTGCCGGATTGATAGCAGTGGCGTTGCTGAACGCAATCGACCGCGCATTCGGTTGGGAGCTGAAACTCGGTCCGGATACCGCGCGAACGGTAATGGGCACGGTCGCGGCGTCGATGTTCACTCTGGTAGTAGTGGGCTCATCCGCGGTGCTGGTAGCGGTCCAGCTTGGCAGCGCGCAACTGACGCCGCGAATTATTGCCCTCATTTATCGCAGTCGCATCCGGAAGTTCTGCATCTCGGTATTTGCCTTTTTCTTCACGTTTTCAGTTGCCGCCCTCGTCCGTATTGAAAGCAACGTCCCGCTCTTAACTAGTTATGTGGCTGCTTACGGATTTCTAATCAACCTCGCGTTATTTCTTTACTTCATCGACGGCATCGGCAAGGCACTCCGACCGAGCTCCGCTCTGCAATTTATCGGCATCGCAGGGCGCGAGGTAATCCAAAGCGTTTATCCTTCAAAACTCAGAAGAGACGAGCCGGAGGTGTTGAAGGCGATCGCGACATTGAAGAAAGACCCGAGCCGTGTCGTTACCAATGAAGTCGACGGAGTCGTGCTGGCATTCGATAACCGGGGCCTTGTGACGATGGCTGAACAGGCGAACTGCCTCATCGAATTGGTAGCGCAGGTCGGCGACTTTGTTGCAGCCGGCGATCCGCTATTCAGGATTTTTGATGGTGGCGAGAATCTACCGGCGGAGAGGTTATGCAACTCCGTAGCTATGGGCCAGGAGCGTACTCTGGAGCAAGATCCAACCTACGCCTTTCGCGTCATTGTCGACATCGCGTGTAAAGCGCTTTCGCCGGCTATCAACGACCCTACCACGGCGGTATTAGCTATCGATCAGATCCATCATCTGCTGCGCAATGTTGGCTCCCGCAGTTTGGCGTCCGGTCGTGAAACCGATAGTCGGGGGGTGCTGCGACTGGTTTATCGCACGCCTGACTGGGAGGATTTTGTTCATCTGGCGGTCACCGAGATCCGCCAATATGGTGACGACAGTATTCAGATTATGCGGCGTTTGCGAGCGATGCTGGAAAATTTGGTCCAGACACTCCCGGAGCGACGCGCGCCAATGCTCCGCCTTGAGATTGGGCTCTTACAGGCAGCCGCGAAGCGGATGTTTGAGGATCTATACGATCAGTCACTGGCGGAAACGGGCGATTTACAGGGCATGGGCGGCGGTGAATATCGTGAGCCTGGTGTACCTGCAATCGCTTAGCGTTCCTGTAGAAAGATGACTATGCCTATCTGGCTCTATAACCTTCAGCCTCGCACATCCGCGCTGATAATGGTGGTCTTCATCGAGTCTCTCGCCATGGTCGGACTCGTGTTGGTAAGACGATTCGTGATACCGCGACTTCATTATCACGACGGCGCGAACGATGCGGTGAGTGGAACGGTGCAGGCGATTGGCGTGTTTTATGGAATCACAGTTGGCCTGATAGCCGTCGGTGTTTGGAACACAAACTCGAGTGCTTCTGATCTGGTATCGAAGGAAGCAGCTTCTATTGGTGCGTTATACAGAGATGTGAGCGAATATCCATCACCCATACGTGATGAGCTTCGTGCAAAACTCCGCGAGTACACACTCTACGTGATCAACGAGGCTTGGCCGGCACAACAGAAAGGACAAGGCCAGAAGATCACCGGCGGGGTACACATTCTCGACGAATTCCAGTCCCGGCTCTATTCCTTCCAACCGGCAAACGCGAGTCAGTCAGCCTTACACAGTGAAACGCTGCGGGCTTATAACAACCTCCTCGAGTATCGCAATTTACGCATCGACGTGGTTGGGGGCGGCTTGTCAACGATAATGTGGTCGGTGATATGGGTAGGCGCGGCGATCAGTATCGGCATTGCCTACTTTTTCAACATCCCGGATTTCAAGCTGCATGCGATCCTTATCATACTCATGGGCGGTTTTCTCGCGATGGTTCTCTTCATGATCGTGATCAACGACAAACCGTTTTACGGCGCCGTCAGCATCTCGCCCGACCCTTACAAACTGATCCTGGAACGCCTCATGAACTGAGCCACAAAAGGCACATAAAGCACAAAAAGCACAAAATACAAAGCACAGAACGACTCCTCAAAATCCTTTTGTGCCTTCTGTGCTTTTTGTGCCTTTTGTGGCTGCGACTGTCAAAAGTGACAGTTATTTCCCTCCCGGCGCGGCAATAAAATTCTGAATCATGCGAATTCTCAGTTCTATTCTTTTTGTCTTCATAATCTCCCAAACAGTCGGGGCGCAGCAGGCGCAGGATCGTGGGTGGCCGCGCGGTTACAACCTGCCAAGCGAGGCGCAAATCGTGCTGTTTCAGCCGCAGATTGCGAGTTGGCAGGACCAGAAACACGCGGTGGCGCTGGCTGCGGTTTCATACGTAGCGAAAGGTGCCGAGAAGCCGGTTATCGGGACGATCAAGATCGAGACCGATACGGAGGTCTCACTCGAACAGCGCCTGGTAAAATTCTCGACACTCAAGATCACTGAAGCTAATTTCCAGACATTACCGAAAGAGCAGACGAGTGAGATCGTAAAGGAGATCGAGAAAAACATTCCTGACGAAGACCGCGTTATCGCGCTCGATCGCATGCTTGCTTATGTAGATAAGAGCACCATCCAGCCGAAAAACGTCGCCGGAATCAAAAGCGATCCGCCAAGAATTTATCTCAGCAAGACACCGGCAATCCTGGTCAGTTTTGACGGCGAACCCATCTGGAGTCCCATCAAAGACAACGAACTGAAGTTCGCAGTGAATACAAACTGGGACATCTTCCAGCATGGCCCAACTGGTTTGTATTACCTTCGAAACGATACGACGTGGCTCCGGGCCACCCAACTGATCGGGCCATGGTCGCGTGCGGGAAAACTACCGGAAAGCTTCAACAAACTGCCTGACGATGACAACTGGAAGGACGTCCGCACTAATTTGCCGGGCACTGCTGCCAAGGTGTTGCCGAGCGTTTATGTAGCGACGGATCCTGCGGAGATGCTCTTGATCGAAGGCGAGCCGAAGTATGAGCCCGTCCCCGGTACGCAATTACTCTGGGTCAGCAATACTGAGAGTGACCTCTTTCGCCTGGGTAAAGACGGACCATTTTTCTACCTGGTAACCGGCAGATGGTTCAAGGCGCCCACGATCAGTGGACCATGGACCTTCGCAACGCCTGAGCTTCCCGAAGATTTCAAGCAGATCTCTCTCGAGCATCCTCGTTCACGCGTGCTGGCTTCGGTGCCCGGAACTCAACAAGCGGCTGAAGCTGTTTTACTGGCACAGGTGCCGCAGATTGCGCGGGTCAATAAAAAAGAAATCCAGGCCCCGGAAGTTACCTATAACGGCGATCCGGAATACGAACAGATTCAGGGCCTGCCAATCCAACGCGCGAAGAATACCGACAAAGACATCATTAAAGTCGGCGAGATGTACTACATGTGTTATCAGGGAGTCTGGTTCCAGGCAGGCGAACCGAAAGGCCCTTGGACACTCGCCACTCATGTGCCCGAGGAGGTCTACCAGATTCCTCCAAGCTCACCGGCGCATAGTGTGACGTACGTCACTGTCGAACAAGACGACGATAGCAACGACGATTGGGTAACGTACGCGGCGTACGCAGGCTACACCGGCGTCATGGTCGGTTGGGGCTGCGCGGTCTGGGGCACCGGCTGGTACTACCCCCCATACTACTGGTACGGCGGTTACTATCCGATCTATTACCCGTACTGGAGAACGTACGGCTATGGTTCCTGGTACAACCCGTACACCGGCCGCTATGGAACCGCCGGAAGGATCTATGGACCATACGGCGGTGTCGGTTACGGGGCTCGCTACAACCCGAGTACAGGCACTTATTCTCGCGGCGCGTTCGCCTATGGACCATATGGAGCACGTGGTGCGGCGGAGGCGTATAACCCGCGCACCGGAACATATGCAAAGACTCGCCAGGGCTCTGGCGTGTACGGAAGTTGGGGATCGACAACCGTGCAACGCGGCGATGATTGGGTAAACACAAAACGGTTCACTAACAGTTCCGGCAATACAACGCGTGTGACGCGCGGTGATCAGGGCGGAGTAATCTCTCGTCGCGGGCCGAATGGCAGCGGGTTCGTCGGATCAAACGGCGAGAACGTTTATGCAGGCAGAGATGGAAACGTCTATCGGCGCGATCAGAATGGGAATTGGAGCAAGTGGGACAACGGCAACTGGAATTCTGCACAACGGCCGAGTCAAAACAACTCCGTAAGAGACAGCATGATGAACGATCGCGCGCGCACGCAAGAGCGACAAAATCGCAGAGACAGCGCCACCGGGGAACGCGCGGGTCAGGTATCACCGGGAAACCGGATGGATCCTTCGACCTTGGGCGGTCTGGAGCGGGATCGAGCGGCTCGAAGGGAAGGCGCACAACGCACACGTGACTACGGCTCGTACAGCCGAGACAGAGGTAGCTCGAGAACGGGTAGTAGTTCACGAAGTACGGGCAGTTATCGTGGTGGTGGCGGTTTTTCCAGAGGTGGTGGTGGAGGTTTTAGGGGTGGCGGTCGCCGACACTGAGGAATTTATGGGGAATTCCGAAAGTGTGGTGGCTCGCGCGGGTGACGCCGCGGAGCATCGATGAAGGGGTATAGGGCGCTCGTTCAAGATGCTCCGCGGCGTCGCAATTAGTTCGACCGTTGGCCGAGCGTGCATCCGATGCTCCGTAAAATTACGGATTTGCGCTAAGTGTTAGAATGTTGACGGACTAGTCGAAGAATTACATAAATTAATCAAGCACCTTCTCCCCGGCAAATGCTTGCCCCCAAAGCACTCAAGGACGTCGAGTGGAGTTTGGTATTACGACAACGTTGAGAGTGTGTGATGGGACCCCTTTTCTCCCCTCGGGTGCCTTATTATCGAGCTACGGGTTTGGCTTTGGCAGCCAGGCAGTTACTTGCGCGACCTGCTAGCCTCCGGCTGCGACAAAATATCCAGTACTTCTGCGTTCTGCTTTTTCTAATTCTTCTTTCAACCTCTGTCATACTCGCACGAACTCCGGCCGAGATTCAGTTTCACCCTCTTACGTTCTGGGCTCTTTATAAGTGGTACGTCGTCGTTGCCGTTGCGGCATTTCTTATTCAGACATTTCTCATCACTCGTCTCCTGCTAATGCAGAGCCGGGGCCGCCAGGCCGAAGAAAAATTTGCCAAATCGTTCAAATCAAACCCCCAACCGATTTCACTGACCAGGGTTGTTGATGGTTTGTATGTGGACGTGAACGATACCTTTGTCGCCATGAGCGGCTACAAACGTGAAGAAGTGATTGGGCACACCTCCCTGGAGCTGAATATCTGGGAGACACCGGATCATCGGGCGAGATTTATCCAGCGACTTAATGACTTTGGCTCCGTTGTTAATTTCGAAACGAGGTTCCGCACCAAAGAAGGTTCTTTTAGGGTGCTGCTCTCGTCAGCCGAGATGTTTGAAGTCTCGGGTGAAGAATGCCTGCTGGTGGTCTCCAGCGACATCACCGAGCGAATGGCAACGCAACAGGCGCTCAAAGAAAGTGAAGAACGCTTTAGAACCATGGCCGATAACTCGCCGGTGATGATTTGGGTTTCCGCGGCCGACAGTTCATGTACTTACGTCAATAACAGATGGTGCGAGTTTACCGGGCGGACCATGCAGCAGGAGCTTGGCAATGGTTGGACAGAAAGCATTCATCCCGAAGATCGCGATCGGAGTTTCGCAGTTTATGAGAACTGTGTCGCCGAGAGAAAACCTTTTGCAGTGGAGTACCGGCTGCGTCGATACGATGGAGAATATCGTTGGATATATGACACAGGGGCGGCCCGTTTCTCACCCGACGGCGAATTTCTCGGTTTTACTGGTTCCTGTATCGACATCACGGAACGTATGCAATCAGTGGAGGAATTACAGAAGGCTCACGACGAACTAAGTTTGTTGAAGAACCAGTTAGAGGCGGAGAATGTTTACCTGCAGCAAGAACTCCAACTGGATCCGACCTTCGGAGAGATTGTCGGGCAGAGTGACGCGATCAAGTATGTACTATTCAAAGTGACCCAGGTCGCACCGACTGATACGACCGTGCTGATCACAGGTGAAACGGGTACGGGAAAAGAGCTTGTGGCGCGCGCGATTCATGGTTCCAGTACACGGAAAAATCGCGCCTTCATAAAAGTAAATTGCGGTGCCCTCGCGCCCAGCCTGATCGAGAGCGAATTGTTTGGGCATGAAAAAGGAGCGTTTACTGGAGCCGGTGTGCGCAAACTCGGACGTTTCGAGTTGGCAAGCGGCGGCACAATCTTCCTGGATGAGATTGGAGAGCTGCCGCTCGAACTACAGGTGAAGCTTTTAAGAGTGATTCAGGAAGGCGAGTTTGAGAGACTGGGCGGAAGTAAGACGATCAAGGCAGACGTTCGAATCATCGCCGCAACTAATCGCAACCTGAAATTTGAAGTCGACAACGGAAGGTTTCGCGAGGATCTCTGGTATCGATTAAACGTTTATCCCATCACGGTACCGCCGTTACGGCAGCGTAAAGAAGATATACCTTTGTTGGTCGAACACTTTGTGAACGGGTACGCAAAGAAGTTCGGCAAGATTATCACCTCGGTTTCGCCGCGTGCGCTGCAAACCTTTCAGAATCATTCGTGGCCGGGCAATGTCAGGGAACTTGCAAACGCGATCGAGCGTGCGGTCATCCATGCCAAGGGAAGTGTTTTGCATACGATCGATCGATTTGAAGAGATTGTTGAGGAGCCGCCGTTCGCCGCGAAGACGCTCGAGGAAGTGGAACGCGAGTACATCGTGCGCACGCTCGAGAACACGGGATGGCGAATTGAAGGACCACACGGTGCGGCAAATGTCCTCGGTCTCAATCCCAGCACGTTACGCACGCGAATGATCAAGCTCGGAATACAGCGGGCCGTCAGGTCCGCTTAATGATCGTTTGAGCTCTGCAAAATCCCGCTCACGGCAGTGGGCGGATTATTCAAGTCCTTTCTACAACACCACAACACAACCCGGGATAATCCCGCCCACGGCAGTGGGCGGATACTTCAGGTCTTTTCTATTTATCACGACTCGATGAATAGGTCGGACTTGAAATGATCCGCCCACTGCCGTGAGCGGGATTAGACAGCTTTTTAAAGGACTGATTTATAGAAAGGACTTGAATAATCCGCCCACTGCCGTGGGCGGGATTTGGATCTGTGTACTTCCGTTTGCGGATCAGATCACAGAATAAGTCTGAAGGATCCTCGACCTCCGCCTCGTGACTCAGATCACAATTAGATCTTAGAAACAAAGGATCTCAACAAGCCGTGCACTGCCGTGGGCGTGATTCGGGACTATTGCCACACATCATACCTGTGCTATCCCGCAACCCGTTCGCAAGAGAAAGAGCACTACATCTACATATCCGTGGGGTTAAGCGGATCCCGCGAAATATAACGGCCATGGATATTTTGGCCTTACTCGGGACCAATCTCCCAATACGCATAACCTACTACAAACAAAGGGTTGAATGTAATAAGCAATAGGCGATCCCTTCTTTGTGCACGCGGTTTGCTCTATGTACAGTACCGCTCAGACCCTGACAGCCTCTCGCCCAAACGAGTTCTTTTGAGAAAAAGTATCAGTGCGGAACGAGGTCGAAGTGTCTTCAGTGAATGGCGTCTGAACTTGAGGAGCAATCGTGATCCTAAAGACCACCAGGATTACCGTGAAAGCCGAGAAGCGAGTTGAGCTCGCACAAACGATCGGCCGTCTGCTCGGACCGATCAAAGACGTTAAAGGCTGCCGTGCGATTCGCTTCTACCTGGATGCCGTGGACCAGAACTCTTCGTTGCTGCTGAGTGAGTGGGAAACCGAGTCGGACCTGGACCGTTATCTGCGCTCGAATGACTTCGCGATTCTTAGAGGCGCAATCATGGTTCTCAGTGTCGGCAGTACCGATTCGAAAGCCTTCGTAACATCGGAGGCTGGCAACCTTGAACGTTCAGCCTGATGTAAGGCGATAACTATGTCGAGACACTCAGAGAACAGGAAACCAGTTCGTCCGCAATGGAAGTTGCAAACGCAGCGAACGTTGTCCCCGTTTATGAGTTTGAAGCCGATCAATACATTGGTAAAGACATTCAAGGAAGACACGGATGATTTCCTGCGCGCCATTGTCGATGCATGCGTCTCGAATGTCGCGGTGCTCGACGAGTCAGGCTCGATTCTTTATACAAGCAACGCCTGGCGGCTGTTGGACAACACCACCACTTCCGAGTCCCCAGGGCCCGAGTATTCCCTTGAAAGTTTTAAGCGACTTCCAGCTTCCGAATTTGAGGAAGGCGCAGAAGTAACTCTGGCGGAAGACCTGCGACGAATACTCTACGGTGGGGAAAAGGAATTTCATCGTAATTACTACTGCGCGCTGTTCAATGAAGGCCGGCCGTTCGTAATGCATGCCGCCCGATTGAACCTGCCCGGATCGACTTTCAGGGTCTTGATGACGCATGAGGATCTCCCCGCAGCTCGGGAAGACCTAAAACACACCAAAGAACGTTTCACTCAGTTGCTCGAGACCACGAAGGTCGTGTCGTGGGAAGCTGAAGTTGAGGCTCAACGATTCACTTACGTGAGCGAGCAGGCAGTGAAGATGCTCGGGTTTCCAACCGAAGCCTGGTACGAACCGAACTTCTTTGCTTCTCATATTCATCCGCATGACCGGCGTCGAGTATTGAGCGCCTACCAGAAGCAAGCTAGACACGTGAAACACTTTGATTTGACCTTTCGCATGATTGGTAATGAAGGTCGGGTGGCGTGGGTACAGAATCTTGTCAGTGTTACTCCAGAGAATGACGCGCCGGCTCGAATGCACGGCTTCATGATCGACATCTCAGAACGGAAGCGTAACGAGGAAGCTCTGAAACATCTTGGCAGCCGTTTGATTGCCGCTCAGGAAGAGGAGCGCAAACGAATAGCACGGGAGTTACACGACGACTTGAACCAGCGCATGGCGGTGCTGTCGATCGAGCTCGATCAACTGAGTCAGAAAACACGGAATTCTATTGCTCTGCAGAAACGTCTTCATAAAATGCAATTGCAGGCTCAGGAGATCTCGAGCGACATACATCGACTCTCTTACAAGTTACACCCCTCGAAGCTGGACCATTTAGGATTGACTGCGGCGCTCAAGAGTCTGTGTGAGGAGTTGACTCTCACGCAAAACGAAAAGCTCAGAGTGCACTTCCATCAAAGCAAAGTGCCGGCTGATCTTCCGAAAGACGTCACGCTGTGCCTTTACAGAATTGCGCAAGAGACCCTTCGCAATAGCGTGAAGCACAGCGCTGCTGACAGTGTGCAGGTAGTGTTGACGAAAACATATAACTCGATTCGCCTTTCTATCTCAGACAACGGATGTGGCTTCGACACCAGTTCAGAATCAATGGACAAGGGTCTCGGCTTCATCAGCATGCACGAGCGTCTCCGTCTTGTTGGCGGAGAAATCAAGATTCGCTCGCGACCCCTGCATGGTACTCGGATCGATGTAGTGATTCCCCTGAATGCGGAAATCTAGACTCAAAAGGAGGATTTATGAAACGCCCCCGAGTCATCCTCGCAGATGACCATACGCTAATGCTCGATGCGCTGAAAGGTTTGATTGAACCGGAGTTTGAAGTTGTGGGAACGTTCGCTGACGGTCACACGCTTGTTGAGTCTGCTCCACAATTGAATCCGAACGTCATCGTGCTCGACATCGGCATGCCGACAATGAACGGCTTGAATGCAGGCCAGAGACTTAAGCAATCCATCCCTATGGTGAAACTCGTGTATCTCACGATGAATCACGACCCCGACATTGCGGGCGAGGCTTTCAGGTTGGGCGCCTCTGCCTTTGTACTTAAGAATTCGGCGGCCACCGAGCTGCTCCAGGCAATCCGGCAAGTTGTACGAGGCGGCTATTACGTCACTCCCCTGATGACGAAAGGCATGGACGGCTCGTTCGTACAAAACTTCAAACAACGGAAGAATAAGTACTCGTTGACGCTTCGTCAAAAGGAAGTGTTGCAGCTTCTGGCTGAAGGTCGATCGATGAAGGAAGCTGCGTTTGTGCTTAACGTGTCTCCGCGCACAGTTGCTTTTCACAAGTACACGATGATGGAGCATCTCAACATCAGAAGCAGTGCCGAATTAATCGAGTATGCATTGAAAAGCTCGGTTGCTTTCGCATGAGTCCGTAAAATTACCTGTTAGTTTTGCTAGTGCGTGCCCTTTCTGATTGGTCCTACGATCATCCCGGCTGATACGGCCACATGAGGCGGGGTACGAATGTGAAGCGGGCTCGGATTCTGGTTGCTGAAGATCATAAGTTGATGCGGAACAGGGTGGTACGCTTGCTGAAGAGCGAGTTCGAAGTCGTAGGAGCAATTGATAGTGGACAAGCACTCCTCGAAGCAGCGGCCAGGTTGAAACCCGACGTATGTGTACTTGATATTTCGATGCCGGTCGTGAGTGGTATCGAAGCAGCTGCGCAGCTCAAGTTGGGCGACTCACCAACGAAGGTGATCTTTCTGACCATTCATAATGATTCAGATTTTGTCGGCGCCGCTTTCAAGAGCGGCGCCGAAGGCTATGTGTTCAAAACGCGGATGGCCGCCGATCTGCTCATCGCAGTCAGGGAAGTAATGGCCGGCCGCACCTTCCTCTCATCGTTCTAAATCCAGTCCAACATTGAGACGTATGGCCAAGCCTGCGAAGCAGGCGAAAGCATAAAGCCTGGGGCGCAAGCCCCAGGTATAGGTAAATAACATGTGTCGAGCCCGCGGTAGCGGGCGACAGCCCGTGCGCTGTCGCCCGCTACCGCGGGCTCATTCTGTTTGTCTTATGTGATCCTGGGGCTTGCGCCCCAGGCTTTATGCTTTCGCCTGCTTCGCAGGCTGAGACTTTCGCCTGCTTGGCAGGCTGAGACTTTCGCCTGCTTCGCAGGCTGAGTCGCTCGCGGGAACAAGAAAAGGGCCGGGGTGTTGGCTTCCCCGGCCCATTTGAGGTTTGCAGGTGCTCCTCTCTAAATATGGTCCCGCACCCGCTAACCTCGATCCTAATTACCCTTGCCGACTGTCCCGGCGATGCCCTTGTTAACCATCAGTCTGATTTCGACTCGACGGTTCTTGGCGCGGCCAGCAGCACTCTTGTTTTCGGCTACCGGCTCCAACTGTCCATAACCAAACGGTTGGACCAGCCGGTTGAGCGGCATCTTGTACTTGCTGACGATGTAATAGATGACAGCATTCGCGCGTCGCTCGCTCAGGTCGATATTCCGCTGCGAGTTGCCGGTCGTGTCGGCATAACCGATCACAGCCATTACCCAGCCTTTGGTGTCCTGAGTCTTTACCCACGCTGCGGCATTGTCGATCTCCGCTTTGGCTTTCGGACCCAGGGTCGCGCTTCCGGTCGGGAAAAGAACCGTAATCGTCTTGATGGGGTCGAAGTCGTCGAGCCCATTGATTCGATTATTGGCGTAATCCGCTGTGGACTGTGCTTTTTTCGCTGCTTCGGCGGCGGCATCCGCTGCTGCCTGCGCTTGCTGCGTCAGAGCCCGATTTTCCTCGATCTGACCAGCCAGCCGTTCCTGCTCCGCCTGTTGCTGTTTGAGCTTTTCATTTATTTCGGCTTCGGCCGGATCGAGGGTGGCCTTCAGTGCCTGCGCGGTTCGCAAATCCTGCTCGTCGAAACGGATCTTGTCGGCCACGATTGCACCATCGGTGTTTCGGGTGCCGTCGACCTCGAGTCGCAGGCCGCGCAGGATATAGCTCGCGGCGTATTCCTTCGAGCCCCGGAGAACGCCCTTTTTGTGGCTCTTCACTTCGGTATTCTCGGTCAAGAGAACCGTTGTTTGCGGGCCGCCTGTGGTTTCGGACATGGTGAACGAATCGGGTTCGCGTTTAATCACGACACCCTTCATTTTCTTGACCTGTTCCTGGGGTTCTGGACGAACCGTCTTTGTAACCCAAGATCCCGCGGCATACGCATTACCAGCGCCGGCCGACACGAGAACGAAGGCGACTGTCATCAGTCTCAGAACTCTGTTGCTGCTAATTCTCATTAGTCTGGCTCCTTGTTTGTTTTGGGGTTAAGTCAGCCTTCTATTCTTCGAGCAACGCAGTTACACGCTGCATAGCGCGTTCTGCACTTGCCAGCCCTGAAGGGCCGACCTGCTTGTTAGCGTGGGAATCGTACCGATGCGCTGTGGCTGGCAACACTGTTAATTCTGACAGTGTTTGCGAGAATGACAGCTCAATAGGATGCGTTCAACTCCGATGTCCAGAACCGATAAAACGATCAAAATCATAAAGCGCGAGCAGCGACAACTTCCCGCATGTGAGCAGGAAATACCGGAGTGTGAATTGAAGAGTGAGAGTCAAACACGGCGGGAAATGCTACAGACAATCAATGCGTGGATCGACGAGCTAAGGGAACGAAAGAAGACGGCGATCCTTGGTTTTTGAGGATTAAGCCCCGGGTGTAAAGCGGCCGACGACAGCGGTGATGTTGTCTGTGCCACCGGCTCCGAGTGCCAGATCAACCAGACTGTCACAAGCGGCTTGAGCCGAAGGCGCCTCACGCAACACACTCGCGATAAGCTCATCATCAACCATCTCAGTTAACCCATCCGTGCAAAGCAGGAGCTGGTCGCCAGGCTGTAATCTGAAGCGCTGTACCTGAGGCTCTATACGTTCGTCGAGAGAACCAATCGCAGCAGTCAGCACGTGTCTCATCGATCGCGGAGCGGGGTCGTCGGAATTGGCGACGCCCGCGTCAATCAGCATCTGGGCAAGGGTATGGTCCCGCGTCAACTGCCTGAAAATATCTCCACGCAGCAGGTACGCGCGTGAATCACCCACATGACCGAGCACAAGATCGTTTCCAAGCGTACCGGCAACCGTGAGGGTAGTTCCCATTCCGGAAAGCGTGTGGTCGCTGCTGGCTTCTTGTTTCAAAGTCCTGTCGATATCGTAAAAGCGCCTGGTCATGCGCTCAAAAACGGTTTTGACGTCTTTATTTCGTTTGAGTGCGAGGGTCCAGTCGGACGTATCGACGAGAAGTTCGATCAGCTTGCAAATCGCCATGCGACTCGCAACATCTCCGGCCGCCATCCCACCCATACCGTCGGCCACCAGGAATCCATAACCGGTGATCGAATAGTCTTCTTCGACAAAATAATCTTCGAGGTTTGTCGCAAGTTTTTCCAGGGAACGGCCGAACCGCATCAGGAAGTAACTGTCTTCATTATTGTCTCTGATGTGGCCCTGATGTGTAGCTGCGGCAACCTCGCCTTCCAAAGGAACCCAGCTCTCGCTGAGGACATCGCTTAGATCTCGTCTCAACTCATTGTGACTATTCATTTGTAGCCTCCGGCGATGCGTCCTTCGAGAAGGAACTAAACAGGAAAGAACCTGACCGCGCTTCGTTCCCCAAGCATTAACCGCTTCAAAAACGCGGTCAGGACAAAAGGTGTTCTTGTGAACAGGAACGGAACACCTTAAGACCAAACGCGCCCGCTGCTGACTGGCGTCCGTCCTCAGAGAGGACGCCGAGCGATTTGGCCGAGGTTTGCAACGCCGCTGACGTTTTAGGGTGACTGAGGCAGTTAGGCCACTGGCAAAATTTACAGGAGCATTTTGCCCCCCAGTTAGAACTTCCAACCCAATGAGGTGCTGATGCTGAGATCGTTCTTGTCTGCTCTAACCGGCGGTTTGCTGTCGAAGTTTTCGTAAAAGTGAAAGCCCCAGTACAGGTCCTTGACTATCTTTATCTGCAAATCCGAAGTTGTTTGCATTCGCATGCGGCCTGGCGTTGTCAAACTAGGGAATAAACTGAATCGCGATTTGATATCGGTAGCCTTGAAATGAAAAATGTTGAGCTCAACTCCGGCTAACGCGTCGGCATTTGTCGTTTCGGGTTTACCGAGGGAACTCGAATACTTCTCGCGAGTGCCAACCAGACCACCGAAAACCGAGATACGCGAGCTCTCGGTCTGACGCAGAGTGCGTCCAAGCAAACCTCCGACCGAAGTGCGAAGGTTTAGACTCTGCTGATCGCTTTGCAGCAAATCGAAGAAACCTCCTGCGAAGTAGCGAGGCGTCAACTGCTTTCGGTAATCGAAGGTGAATTCCTTGCGGGTGATGCTGCTTCCTTCTGTTTGTCCACTGAAGGTAGAGTCGATTGAAGCTGTGAAAGAATGATCTCCGGTCCTGTAAGTCGTGGTTGCCGTGAGCCCTGTTTGATACTGATCGTTACCGCTGGTAAAACTCAAATTAAAATTGATCGATCCTTCCAGCCGCTTCCAGAATCCCGGATCGACCGGAACCATTCTTATTACATCCAATTGCTGTACAGGGAGTGCGCTATCAGATGGGCCGATAATGAAGTTTGGGGCATGGTTAGAGTTCGCAGCCATCAGGTGTATGCCGCTAGTGAACAGCTTGCCGTCAACCAGCGAGATGATGAAGGTAGACTTACTTTCGATTCGTTCGATTTTGGTCCAATCGAGCGCGACCGCATCGGCCATGTAGTCTGCTTTGATCTTGAACTCACCGCGTTGCAGCCCCTTTATCTCTCCCGTGATCCGATCGCCATTCTTCAGAACAACCACATCGTCATTCCTGGCATAGGCGGAAGATACCGAGACTAACATCAAAAAGAGGATCACAAGATTTCTGATCATGCCACGACCTCTATCCACAGATTTCACAGATGGATTTGTGTAATCTGTGTAATCTGTGGATAGGCCTGTCAAAAGTGACAGTTTCATATTCAGCCGCCAACCTTAAACTCGCGCTAACGTCTTAAAGAAGGATGGTGTGTGCAGAATGAGAAAGACTCTGCAATTGAACCTCGTGATTGGGCTGCTGCTCGCTTGTTGTGCTGCGGCTTCGGCGCAGGACATACGTTTCAACTACCTGCAAGGAACTGACTTCAGCAAATACAAAACCTACAAGTGGGTAAGAGTTCCGAAAACTCAATATCCAAACGATATTCTCGATGAGCAGATCATGCGAGCCATCGATGCTCAACTGGCCACCAAGGGTTTGACTAAGTCTGAAGACAATCCGGATCTCTACGTCACTTACCAGGCGGCCGTGAATCAGGAGAAACAGTGGAACTCCTACAGCACCGGTGGTGACATGTGGGGCTGGGGTGGTTGGGGTGGTTGGGGCGGTATGTCGACGACGACGACAACCAGCTCCACGATCAACATCGGTACGCTCAGTTGCGACATCTACGACGTAGCCACAAAGAAACAGATCTGGCGTGGTGACGCGTCAAAGACTTTGGGCTCCGGGAAGGATCCGAACAAGGTCTCGAAGAACCTGAACAAAGCCATGGCGAAGTTATTCAAGAAGTATCCGCCGCCGGCGAAGAAGTCGTAGGGCATGAAGGGAGCCAGGCATGAGAAACATAATCTTGATCGCCTGTTGCGTGTTGGTCGTTTGCGGATTGAGTATCCCAGCGGCGACGGCGCCACAGGACCCACCGAAACCCAAGAAGGAAAAATTTGGCGCGCTCGCATACCTGCCGTCAGGAGCAGGCCCGGCAATGGTTGGCGCTGGAGCGAGAGCCAATGTTGATTTGTATGTCAACAGTTATACGAGCGACGCAGAAGCGAAGAGAATGGCCGGTCTCCTGCTCGAATCGGGTCCTAATGCTCTACTCAAAGCGCTCGAGAAGGCCAAGTCGATCGGCAAGATAACACTCACTGGACGCGTAGGGTTCTACGACCTCAAACTCATTCGGTCTCATCGCACACCTGAGGGAAGACGCATCTATGCACTTGGCGATCGACCGATCGGATTTCTTGAAGTCTACGGCGGGTCAAGATCTCAGGACTACCCGTTTGGAGTTCTCCAGGCCGATCTGAAGACGAAAGATAAAGGCAAGGAAGAGGGAGAAGGCACGCTCATATACTCAGCCAAGATCAAGGTGCTGGACGGCAACCAGATCGACGTTGAGACTTATGGCATCGCTCCCATCCGTCTGATGGCGCTGCGAAAACTCTGAGTGTTATTGAGACCTAAAAGCTTGCGGAGCTTCCTTCGGGCTTTGTGAAGTTGTGATTTCGAGTTACCGGTGCTGAATCCGAAGATATCGGCGATCTCCTGGTGATTGTAGCCCTCGACATCAAACTTTACGAAAACGGATCGCGAGCCCGAAGGAAGTTCTGCGAGCGCGAGATCCAGTGCGATGCGGTCCATGATTTGATGACTAAAGGAATGCTTTCCGATTCGCGTTTTCATTAAATCATCAAACATGCAGGGCGATTCTCTCCGTCGAATCGTGTTACGAAAGTGCATGAGGACCTGGTTGACGGTTAAGCGATAAAGCCAGGTTGAAAAGCGGCTGTCTCCGCGGAACGTTCCGACCTTTTTAAATAGCTGGATAAAGACGTCCTGCGTCAAATCCTCGGCCTCGCTCACGTCGCCCGTCATTCTCAGGCACACTCCATAGACCATCTTGTTATAACGTTCATAAAGATCTGCCATGCACGAAATCGCACCGTGAGAAATTGCTTGCGCCAGTTCGTAGTCCGATTGAGGCGTCATGCCTTCAATCGTATTGGCAACGTCCCGTTTCTCGACCTGTTACTTCTGACAGGTCGTTTATCCACAGATTACACAGATTCATAGAATGCCTGTAACTTTTGCTAGTTTCAGCTACTCACCCCTCCCACTACATTCCGCTTAACCAAGGGGGACTCCGCTCTATCAGACTGGAGGAAGGGTAATGAACGCAGATCGTAAATCTGGCTTGCGGTTGTTAGTAATGTTTGGGGCAACCCTGATCGTGTCTTTGCTTCTCAATGCTTCTGTTCTCGCACAGACAGCAACAACATCAGAACCAGCAAAGCCAACCCAGGAACCCGCGAAGCCAACATCTGAAGTAGAACAACTCAAACAGCGTCTACAACAACTCGAGCAGGTCGTGTCGGATCTCAAAGGACAGATCACTGCGATTGAAGATGCAAAGGCAAAGACTCCCGCTCCAGCGGCCGTCATAGACGCAACCTACACGACGACACCAACGACCACGCCGCCGGCAGAACCGCCTCCTGCAAAACAACAGGACGGCAAAGGTGAGAGCACTTTCACAATCTACGGATTCGCAATGCTCGATGCGGGCTATCAGTTCAAGCAAAACCATCCGGACTGGTTCGACGTCATTCGTCCCACTAAGCTGCCGGCCTTTCCAAATGAATTTGCACCAAACGGAAAAACTTACTTCGGCGTCCGGCAAAGTCGCCTCGGAGTGAAGTCGACGACGCCAACAAAATACGGCGAACTGAAGACACAGTTTGAATTCGAATTATTCGGCACGGGTGTGGATGCGGGCCAGACCACTTTCCGTTTGCGTCATGCATACGGTGAGTTGGGCCAGTTCGGAGCCGGACAAACGTGGAGCCCGTTCATGGACATCGATGTGTTTCCCAACTCGCTCGAGTATTGGGGACCAAACGGAATGGTGTTCTTCCGGAACCTGCAGTTTCGCTGGATGCCACTCAAAGGACGCAACTCAGTAACACTCGCGATTGAACGTCCGGGCGCCAGTGGTGACCAGGGCGTGTTTGCAGATCGCATCGAGCTGCAAGGCATCAGGCCGAAATTTGATCTGCCCGATTTCTCCGGCAACGTTCGTTTCACTCGTGATTGGGGCTACTTCCAGGCCGCCGGAATGATCAGGCGAATTAAGTGGGTGGATACTACCGTCGATCAATTTGATTTGGGCGGAACGGAAGTCGGTGCGGGACTCAATCTAACGTCCAATCTCAAATTCACGCCGAACGACACCGGGCGCTTTGCATTTGTCTTTGGCCAGGGAATTCAAAACTACATGAACGACGCGCCGGTCGACGTCGGCATCGAGCTGACCCCAGGAGGAGATCCGCGCCGGCCCATCAAAGGTGTCGCACTGCCGATGTGGAGCCTCGTGGCGTTTCTGGATCACAACTGGAACAAGCGCTTCAGCACGGCAGTCGGTTACTCCTTCATGGACATCGACAATTCCAACGGCCAGGCACCTGACGCATATCATCGCGGCCATTACGGTCTTGCGAACCTGCTTTTCTATCCGGTTGAAAACGTGATGCTCGGCGGTGAGTTTCAGTGGGGACGCCGCGAAAACTTTCTGGACGGTTTTAAGTCCGACGACTTCCGCATTCAGTTTTCGTTTAAGTACAACTTTTCGAAGACGCTCACTTTCTGATGTCGAGGAAGTACAAACGTGCACCAAAGTTTAATTCGCACTTGGACACAGTCAGTACCGTCCGCGGTAGCGGATGGGTACGTCGTAGACGCCTCGGAGCCAAGAGAGACCCATCCGCTACCGCGGACGGTACTGACTGTGTCCAAGTCGGAGGCGAAGTAATTATGAGAGGAACAAAATTCATGAGACAGAGAGTTCAAACACGAATGTTCGTTGCGTTGTTGGTCGTGATGACATTTGTCGCAGGCCCGCTGTCAGCTTTGGGACAGAAGACCAGTCCTGTCGCACCAACACGCGCGCAAGCGGAAGCAGCGGTAAAAGAAGCCTACGAGAAGTTTAAGAACGACACCAATGGAAAGAATGCCGACTACATTCCGGTCCTGGCCCAGGTTGATTCCAAACTCTTTGGCATTGCGATCGTCACCACGGACAACCAGGTGCTGACGATGGGCGACATCAATTTCTCGTTTTCCATTCAGTCGATCTCGAAAGTCTTCTCTCAGGCGCTGGCCATGGAAGAACTTGGGCCAGACAAAGTTTTCGAGAAAGTCGGATCTGAGCCAACCGGGCGCGCTTTCAACTCAGTCTTCGCGGTTGCCGATATGCCGACTCACACCGGCAATCCTTATGTGAACGCCGGCGCGATCGCAACCGTCAGTCTGATCTCGGGAAAAACTGCGGACGAGAAGTGGAACAAGATCCTCGATTTCTACGGCCGGGTAGCGGGTGAGAAGCTGAAGCTGATCGACGAGGTTTACAAATCGGAAGCGGCAACCAACACAGGTAACAAGGCTCTTTCGATGTTGCTCGCGAAGTACGATCGGATCTACGCCGACCCGTTCGAATCAGTCGATGTTTACACCAAGCAGTGTTCGGTCGGCGTGAACGTGGCCCAACTGGCTCGCATGGGAGCGACCCTCGCGAACAACGGCAAGAACCCGGCGACCGGCGAGCAGGTAATCAAACCTGAAAACATTCCACACATTCTCTCTACGATGATCATGGCTGGACTGTACGACGGTTCAGGCGGATGGGCATGGCACGTCGGTTTGCCTGCAAAGAGTGGAGTTGGCGGAGGCATCGTTGCGGTTGTTCCAGGGAAGGGGGCGATTGCGGTGTTTGCTCCGCCGTTGGACGAGGCCGGGAACAGTGTGAAGGCGCAGAAGGTTATCGAGTATGTCGCCAACCGTCTCGACCTCAACGTGTTCTCGCCTCGTTCAGTTGGTTTGAAAGGTGAGTAGGTGGGCGAATGGGTCTTGGACACAGTCAGTACAGGGAGCGGTAGCGACCTGGTCAGTGATCAGCATGCGACATTTCCTAACAATTCTCGACTGTCATCCTTGGACCAGGTCGCTACCGCTCCCTGTACTGACTGTGTCCAAGTGTGGCTTGATACTGCGCGCCGAGTTGTTAATTGGCGTGGTATTGATCTTCAGCTTTGAAGTTTTTGCGCAAGCTGAAAACATTCCGCCGACAGCCTCGAAGCCTGTTTCCGATCGGCCGCTAACGTCGGAAGAGCGAGCGGAACTCTTAAAAATCATTCGCAATCTCCAGGAACGTGTCGACAAGCTCGAGGCCGCGCAAGCAGCAACGAAGGGCGCGGCAGTAACAACAACTCCAACGCCGGATGCAGTTGCGACAAGGCCGAGTCCTTTGGTTGAACCTCCGGTCGCAACTACAACACCGGAACCGACGGCCGTTGCGCCGAAGGCTAAGGATGACGACGACGATGACGATGATAAGGACTGGACCTACGGCAAGTACACGCCGAACTTCGGTTTCAAAGTCGTTAACACCGAGTACGGCGATCTCAATATCAGTGTTTACACCTACGCGCGCTACCTAAACCAACTCGGTCTCAATTCAAACTACCAGGACGCCTTCGGTAATACGAAGAACGTACAGGAGCGCCAGGACTTTCAGCTTCAAAAGGTTCAGGTCAAGCTGTTGGGTTGGCTCTTCGACCCGAAGTTTCGTTACTTCATTTACACCTGGACTTCAAATCCAACTCAGGGCCAGGGCGCGCAGGTTGTCGTAGCGGGAAATCTTAATTACACGTTCAATAAATACGTCACTCTCTCGGCCGGCATCACTTCGCTTCCAGGTGTGCGAACCACCGAGGGCAATTTCCCATTCTGGCTTGGTGTCGATAGCCGTCACATCGCCGATGAGTTTTTCCGGCCTTCCTACACTTCCGGTGTTTGGGTCAAAGGCAACATTACTGACACGCTGCGGTATCAGGCGATGATTGGCAACAACATGAGCACGCTGGGTGTGAGCGCGGCTCGTCTCGACAACGGTTTCAATACCGTTTCCACCGCTCTGGTTTGGACACCGACCGGTGAATACGGTCTCGGCTTTGGTGATTTCGAGAAGCACTCAAGGTTAGCGACTCGCCTCGGTGCGCACTTCAGCCGCAGCGATGAAAACAAAGAGAGCCAGCCGAACAACGATTCTTTTGAAAATACGCAACTGCGACTCTCCGATGGAACGGTCATCTTCACACCGGATCTGTTTGGACCAGGCATTACGATCACCGACGCGCGATACCGAATGTTTGACGTTGATGGTGGTCTGAAGTATCGCGGCTTCTCACTCGAGGGCGAGTATTACTGGCGCTGGCTCGACGACTTTAAGGGTCCGGGTACTCAGGGATTACCACAGCTGTTCGATCGCGGTTTCCAGTTGCAGGGGGCTGCCATGGTAGTTCCGAGAACTCTGCAGTTGTATGCCGGTGCGTCACGCATCAACGGGCAGTTTGGCGATCCGTGGGATTTCCGTTCCGGCGTCAATTGGTTTCCGTGGAAAAACAAGGTCGTGCGCTGGAACACGGAGTGGCTGTACTTGCGCAACTCTCCGGTGGGCTACTCGTCAGTCCCGTTTGTTGTAGGCGCCAGAGGCAGCGTTTTTCATTCGAGTCTGGAATTGGCGTTCTGAATTATGAACAAGTTCTTACGCAAGGGCGCAAACGCGCAAAGAAATTCTGGGGGCACGACGCTCTTTGCGCCGCTGCGCCTTTGCGTAGGATTATCCATTGTCGTGTTGCTGCTCGTTTCGTCCTTTACGGCGAGCGCACAGGCGAACGACTATCTATTCAACGACAGTCACTTTCATCTCACCAATTACATTCAGGAAGGAATCGACATCCACGACTTCCTGAAGATCATGGGAAACAAGGCCGGCCGTGTTGCGCTCTTCGGCATTCCCTTGCAGCAGCAGTGGTCGTATCGCGTCGACGGGGATCGTGGACCAACTTACTACCTTAACTCAGACGCGCCCCTCTATTACTACTCTTTCACCGACGCATGGATCGCGACCGCCTACAAGTCTCTTTCCAAAGAAGAGCAGGCGCGTTTCGATCCGATGATCACCGGTTTCAATCCGACGGACATGTACGCCGCGGATCACATTCGGCGGGTATTGCGCGCGTTTCCCGGAGTGTTTACGGGCATCGGTGAGTTCTCGATCCACAAAGAGTTTGTCTCGGCGAAGATCGCCGGTGGAGTTGCGAGTCTTCAGGACCAGGCTCTCGATCGCTTAATCGATTTTGCCGGCGAAGCCGGTTTAGTGGTCCTGATTCACTGTGATGTGGATGTGCCGTTTGCGAAACCCGGCGCGGATCCGGCGTACGCAAAGCAGATCAAGGAGTTATTCAGACGACATCCGAAAGCCACGATCATCTGGGCGCACATCGGTGTCGGGCGCATCATTCGTCCCGTCAAAGAGCAGGCTGCCATCGTGGAAGACATCATCAGCGATCCGCAACTTGCTCACGTCCATTTCGATATCTCCTGGGATGAAGTGGCGAAGTATGTCGTGGCTACTCCTGAGTCGACGAAAAACGCCGCGGCTATGGTTAACAAGTATCCCGATCGATTTCTATTTGGCACGGACGAAGTAGCGCCGGCGAATCAGGAAAAGTACCTGCGGGTCTACAACCAGTACGAACCTTTTTGGAAACTTCTCACCCCGGAAGCAAGCGAGAAAGTACGCAAGAAAAATTACGAACGCATCTTCGATGAGGCACGACGCAAGGTGCGGAACTGGGAACAAATGAATGTTAAGGCCGGTTCCGGCAATAGCGGAGGTTTGAAATGAAAAGCAATACTTTTACACCGAGAGGATTGGCTCGATATGCCATCGCGTTCTTCTGCGCGCTGGCCATTGGGCCCACACCATTACTTGCACGGCCCGCGCCGACAAAACCGGTGCCGGACGACACTGCTGTAAAAATTCCGTCTGATCAACTGGATTCTCTGGTCGCGCCGATTGCCCTCTACCCGGACAATCTGTTGAGCCAGACGCTGGTTGCTTCGACGTATCCACTGGAGATCATTCAGCTGCAGCAGTGGCTGGAGCGGAATCCGGATCTCGCAAAGGACCAGAAGAAATTATCGGATGCGGTTAAGAAACAGCCATGGGATCCGAGTATTCAAGCCATGGCTCCTTTGCCTGACGTGGTGAAGCGTTTGTCTGACGACATCCAATGGACCACGGATCTGGGCAACGCCTTCCTCGCACAACAGAAAGACGTGATGGATGCGATCCAGCGTATGCGCGACAAGGCGAAGGATACGGGCGCGTTGGCTTCGAATCAGCAGCAGAAAGTCGAAACGAAGGTTATCGAGAGCAAAGAAGTAATTGTGATCGAGCAGTCGAATCCGGAAGTTGTTTATGTACCGTCCTACAACCCGACTGTGGTGTACGGTGCGCCGGTTTATCCGTATCCACCGATTTACTACCCGCCGTCGACGGGAGCCGTGATCGCAGCGAGCGCGATTTCATTCGGCGTCGGGTTGGCCATGGGCGCGGCGTGGGGCGGTGGCTGGGGTTGGGGTTGTGGTTGGGGTGGTGGCGACGTTGATATCAACATGAACAACAACTTCAACCGCAACACAAACATCAGCGGCGGTAATCGCGTGAACAATATCCAGGGGGGTAACCGCACTAATGTTGGTAACGGCGGCAAGTGGCAACACAATCCGTCACACCGCGGCGGCGCGCCTTATGGTGATCGCGGTACAGCAAACAGATTCGGCGGGACTGCGCGCGGTGATTCATTAGCGAACCGTCAAAGAGCGGCACAGAGAGACATCGGCCGGCAAGGTGGGAACCTCGGTAGCGCAAACCGCGGTGGAGTTGGTGATCGTGGCGGTGTCGGCGACCGTGGCAACCGCGGCGGTGTTGGAGACCGCGGTGGCGTTGGTGATCGCGGCGGTGTTGGGGATCGTGGAGGCGTCGGTGATCGTGGTAACCGCGGTGGTGTCGGCGACCGTGGCGGCGTCGGCGATCGCGGTGGTGTGGGCGATCGCGGCAATCGTGGTGGTGTCAGTGATCGCAGCAGTGGCATTGGCGATCGCGGCGGCAACCGCGGCGGTAGTGGAATCGGTGATCGAACTGGACCAGGCTCGATAAATAATCGCGCCAGTGGCGCCAGTGGTGATCGCGTTGGCAATCGCAGCGTAGGCGGCGGCTCCAGCAGTCGCGGCGGTTTTGGAGGAGGCTCCGGAGGTTTCAGTGGCGCCGGCGCTCGTTCGAGCAGTAGCCGCGGTTCTTCCAGCATGGGAGGCTTTGGCGGTGGCGGCGGCCGTAGTAGCGGCGGCTTTGGTGGCGGCGGCGGTAGCCGTGGCGGCGGCGGTGGTGGTCGTGGTGGCGGTGGCGGTGGTGGCCGAAGGAGGTGAATGGAATCATGAAACAGAACAAAATCACGAAGACGAAACTCTTTTTTGCCGCAGGCTTGCTTGGCGCATGTTGTTTTCTATTAGTAAGTACCCCGGCAACGACTGCACAGAATGCAGCTAAGGCAAAATCATTTGCGACTGCTGAAGAAGCGGCGAATGCATTGATCGAAGCCGCTGAGAAGTATGACGAAGCTGCGCTGGCTGAGATTCTCGGACCAGACAGCTACGACATCATTCACACCGGCGAGCCGGCGCGCGATCGTGAAGTGGCGCAGAAGTTTGCCGAACAGGCGCGCATCAAGACGAACGTCTCGTTGCAGCCGAAGAATCCGCGCCGCGCGCTCCTCGAGATCGGAGAAGACAATTGGCCATTCGCGGTGCCGATCGTGAGAGTCGGCTCCACGTGGTCCTTTGATACAAAAGCTGGTCGTCAGGAGCTTCTCTACCGGCGCGTCGGTGGTAACGAACTCGATGCGATTGCAGTTTGTCGCGGGTATGTTGAGGCTCAGCATGAATACGCGCTGCAGAAGCGCGGCACGTCGGGCGTCAATCAGTACGCGCAGCGAATCATCAGCACGCCGGGGACGCAGGACGGATTGGCCTGGCAAAACAGCGACGGCACGTGGGGTGGTCCAATCGGAGAGAAAGTCGCAGCGGCGATTGCTCGTGGTTATTCAAACCGGACGGAACCGTACCACGGATACTTCTTCAAGATCCTGAAAGGGCAGGGATCGGCGGCTCCTCTCGGTGAGTTGGACTTTGTCGTCAAGGGCGTGATGATTGGCGGCTTTGCCCTCGTTGCATTTCCCGCGCAGTATCGCGTGACGGGCGTGCAGACGTTCATGGTCAGCCATGACGGCGTGGTCTACCAAAAGGACCTTGGTCCAAAGACCCTCGAGCTCGCCAACGCCATCGAGCGCTTCAACCCCGACAAGTCCTGGACACCTGTTACGGATCAATAGTAAGTACTGTAGGGGCGGCCCTCTGTGGCCGCCCGGCGCGAGACTCGATCTCTTTGCTACACGCCAGGCGGGCACGGAGAGTCCCATATAGCCTCCCCGTTGTTATTGCAAAGGATCGAGTTCCACGCCGGGCGGCCACGGAGGGCCGCCCCTACAGTACGTTTTAATGGATCACGATCCCGACGCTGAGGCGCAGGTTGTCCTGCCGCGTTCCCGGAATCACGAAGGGTGAGCCTACTGTTTGGAATGGTGTCGGGACCAAAACTATCCCAGTCTGCTGATCTCCTCGATTGATGATGTTCCAGTCGATCTGACCAGCTCTAACGTCGATACGATGATTGAGCCTGATATCGACGCCCCCACCAAACGCCATCGCAAAGCTTGTCTCGTTAACGTGAAAGTCATTGATGCCGAAGAGCGAGACGAGTTGCGGACTGTCAACATCAACCTTCTGAACAGCAACTCCAAACAACGCGTGAGCGAAAGGTTTGAATCGCGGTCCGTCTTCGTCGTTGTTTTTGATTTGGATCCCGCCAAGGAAATTCTGAATGGTTGAATCCACCGTGCCGCTGCCTGCCGGTCGGGAAAAATTGTCTTCGCGCAGGTGAAGTGAATAATCAAATTTGGCGCCGACATACCTGTGGAAGTTTCGGGTAACTGCTAGCTCGAAACCACGTAGCGTATTTCTGCCGCTGAGAATGTCGTCGACGTTCGGGTTGCCCGTGTCGCCTCCAATGTTGTCAAACTGCAGCGCGGAATAGCCGCCAAAGAATTCCCATTTCTTGTAGTCGTCTTGCGCAAACACGGCGGTTGCGCAGAGTAGAAGGAGTGTCGGGAGTGCCAGTAATCGTTTCGTTAGTTCCATATTTCTTCCCTTTCAATTTGTTCTTCAACGTGCGGCACGACAACACGAAATGTAGATAAAAGTGAGTGCTTTCCTCTCCTAGTAATACTGACAGTATTGGATTCTTTTCAGCGCCTCGATACTACTTCTCCGGAATAATCCCTTAGACGCAGAGGTACGCCATGTCCAATAAAGAAAATGAGAAAACTCAGGATGAGTCGCTATTCGACACCAGCGAGGTGATCTCGCACAAGGTCCCTAATGGTGTGGATCGTCGCAGTTTTCTGATGCGGAGCGCCGTCGTGGGCGCGGCTGCGGTGATGACGGGCCCGATCGTCTCCGCTAATGGTTTGACTTTCAAAGCCATCAGCGAGTCGCTGCCCGAGCCGGCCTAGCGGCCTGTGCCTCCACTGTC
>Ga0105238_10000911_pt1 | contig 30340 bp, 28 predicted proteins | sample KBSC34metaG_FD_81526 | JGI IMG/M metagenome (GOLD analysis project Ga0105238, IMG submission 81526) | Corn rhizosphere microbial communities from Kellogg Biological Station, Michigan, USA - KBS C3-4 metaG | ecosystem: Host-associated > Plants > Roots > Rhizosphere > Soil | place: Michigan, USA...
CGGCTGAATTTCCCCGAAGGCCATCCGGCGCGGGAAATGCACGACACATTCTTCTTCCACCCGAAGGACGATCCGCAATCGCCTGGCAGCACCAGCCGCATGCTGTTGCGCACGCATACTTCGCCGGTCCAGGTGCGAACCATGCTGTCGCAAAAGCCGCCAATCCGGGTGATCTGCCCGGGGCGCACCTATCGCCTCGATTCCGATGCCACCCACACGCCGCAATTCCATCAGGTGGAAGGGCTCGTCATCGACAAGGGCTCGCATCTCGGTCACTTGAAATGGATCCTGCACGAGTTCTGCAAGGCCTTCTTCGAGGTCGACAACATCAATATGCGATTCCGGCCCTCGTTCTTCCCCTTCACCGAACCCTCCCTTGAGGTCGACATCCAATGTCGGCGCGACAAGGGTGAGATCCGTTTCGGCGAGGGCGAAGACTGGCTGGAGATTCTCGGCTGCGGCATGGTGCATCCGAATGTGCTGCGTGCCTGCGGTATCGATCCCGATGTCTATCAGGGCTTTGCCTGGGGCATGGGCATCGACCGCATCGCGATGCTCAAATACGGCATGTCGGACCTGCGCCAGTTGTTCGAGGGCGATGTGCGCTGGCTGTCGCATTACGGCTTCAAGCCGCTCGACGTGCCGACGCTCGCCGGAGGATTGAGTTCGTGAAATTCACCCTCTCCTGGCTGAAGGAACATCTCGACACGGATGAGTCGCTTGAGGCGCTCGCAAACAAGCTGACCATGGTCGGGCTTGAGGTGGAGCATATCGAGGACAAGGCGAAAGCGCTCGCGCCGTTCACCATCGCGCGCGTGATCTCGGCCGAACAGCATCCCAATGCCGATCGTCTGCGGGTCTGCATGGTCGATACCGGAAAGCCCAACGAAGAGGGCGTGACCGCGCCGGTGCAGGTGGTCTGCGGGGCGCCCAATGCGCGTGCCGGGCTGGTCACCGTGTTCTCACCACCCGGCACGTTCATCCCTGGCAAGAACATCACGCTCGGCGTCGGTACCATTCGCGGTGTCGAAAGCCGGGGCATGCTGTGTTCGGCTGCCGAACTGCAATTGTCCGACGACCATGACGGCATCATGGAATTGCCCGCGGACGCGCCGGTCGGCGCGGGCTATGCCGAATGGGCAGGGCTCGGCGATCCCCTGATTGAAATCAACCTGACACCGAACCGCGCCGATTGCACCGGCGTGCATGGCATCGCGCGCGATCTTTCCGCGGCCGATATGGGCCGGCTCAAGGAAACAACGATCAAGCCGGTCAAGGGTGAATATCCCTGCCCGGTCAAAGTGACGATCGAGGACAGCAAGCTTTGCCCGGGCTTCGCGCTACGGCTGATACGCGGCGTGAAAAACGGCCCCTCGCCGGAGTGGCTGCAGAAACGGCTGCTTTCGATTGGCCTGCGACCGATCAATGCCCTGGTCGATATCACGAACTTCATGACCTTTGACCGCGGCCGGCCGCTGCACGTGTTCGACGCCGCCAAGGTAAAGGGTGACCTCACCATCCGTCGCGCGCGCGAGGGCGAAACCCTGCTCGCGCTGGACGGGCGGACCTATACGCTCGACCATGGCGTCTGCGTGATCGCCGATAACAATGGCGTGGAGTCGCTGGCCGGCATCATGGGCGGCGAATCCTCCGGCTGTTCGGAGACTACTACCGACGTGCTGATCGAATCGGCGCTGTGGAACGAAATCAACATTGCGCAGACCGGGCGCAAGCTCGGCATCCATTCGGATGCCCGCTACCGGTTCGAGCGCGGCGTCGATCCGGCGTTCATGGTGCCGGGGCTCGAAATGGCAACCCGGATGGTGCTGGAACTCTGCGGCGGTAGGCCATCGGAAATCACAGTTGCCGGCGGCAGCTTCGCGGAAGACCGCATCATCGATTTCCCGCTGACGGAGACCAAGCGGCTTTCCGGGATCGATATTCCCCTGGTCGAGATCAAGCGCATTCTCGGCCATCTCGGTTTCATGGTCGCGGGTACCGGACCAGTGGTGAAGATCGCGGTGCCAAGCTGGCGCGCCGATGTGGAAGGCAAGGCCGACATCGTCGAGGAGATCGTGCGCATCGTCGGCGTCGACAAGGTGCCGATGGTGGCCTTCGAGCGCACTGAGACCGCGCGCAAGCCGGTGCTAACACCGATCCAGCTTCGCACCCGACGGGTCCGGCGCGCGTTAGCGGCGCGCGGCATGGTGGAAGCCGTTACCTGGTCGTTTATCGCCCAACCGAACGCCGAACTATTCGGCGGCGGAAAGCCGGAGCTCGCGCTTGCCAATCCGATTGCCTCCGACATGTCGGACATGCGGCCGAGCCTGCTGCCGGGCCTGATCGCTACCGCCCAAGCTAACGCCAATCGCGGCTTGCCCGATGTCGCGTTGTTCGAGGTCGGCCAGATATTCAAAAGCGACCAGCCCGATGGCCAGTTGATCGCCGCCTCTGGCGTACGGCGCGGGCTTGCCTCTTCAAAGGGCTCCGGTCGGCACTGGTCCGGCAGCGCCATGGCTGATGCCTTCGACGGCAAAGCCGATGCATTTGCGGTGCTGGCGGCCGCCGGCGCGCCGATGCAGGCGCTGCAGATCGTCTCCGGCGGAGCCAACTGGCTGCACCCCGGGCGTTCCGGTACTATTCAGATCGGACCGCAGAATATCCTCGGCTATTTCGGCGAGATGCACCCCCGGACACTGGAAGCGCTCGGCGTCGATGGACCGGTCATTGCGTTCGAGGTCATTCTCGATCGTATCCCGGAGGCCAAGCAGAAACCGACGCGCGCCAAGCCGGTCCTCGAACTTTCGCCGTTCCAGCCGGTCGCGCGCGACTTCGCCTTCATTGTCGATCGCAAGGTCAAGGCCGGCGATCTCGTGCGCGCCGCGCAGGCGGTGGACAAGAAGCTGATCACCGATGTCAGTGTGTTCGACGTGTACGAGGGCAAGGGCATCGACGAAGGCAAGAAATCGATTGCGATTGCCGTTACGCTACAGCCGCGCGAAAAAACCCTCACCGATCAGGAAATCGATGCGGTGGCCGGCAAGATCCTCGCCGAGGTTGCAAAGAAAACCGGCGGCGTGCTGCGCGGCTGATCGGGCCGCATCGATCGCTATCGCCCGCTCTGCGCTCTCATCGTATCCACCCGAGGCAGACGCCGTTGATCGGTGCGTAATTGCCGGCGATCACCTGAAGGGCGCTCGGCACCTCCTCGTTCTGCGCCTCATAACGAACCCCGGACGGCGGATCCTCCGCGCCAACCGCCCGTCATGGCCCCACAGGGCCCAGGAAGGTGAAGGCTACCTATGGCATTGCGAGGTAGCGTCGCGATGATGCCGCGCCGCAACATGAGGGCACTTGGGAGTGGAGAGATCCAGCAACAGTGCACCGCACGCTGCTTCAGGGCTTGATCTGAATCAAAAGTGACGTCACTTCTCGTGACATCGTTCTGCAGATTGAGGGCACGCGACCTTCACCATGAGCGAATCCATAAAGCTTGCAATTAAAGAACTGGCTCCGACCCAACTGACCGCGGGAATGCGTGAAGTCGATCGAAAGCGCTTGCGCTGGCGGAGGAAGCACGACGATCGCGCCGCTGAGTACTTCGACCTGCACCCGTTTCCCGTCATTTTGGGCCCGGCGGCGCGCCATTACTTGATTGACCGCCACCATCTCACGCGAGCTCTCTTCGAAGAGGACATTCGGGTGGTATCCGTTTCCATCGTGGCCGACTTGAGCGCGCTGAGCCCCGATGAGTTCTGGGCGGCTCTCGAAATGCGAAGCTGGACACACCCCTATGATGAGAGGGGCGTCCGGCGTACCTACGACGAACTGCCAAGATCGATAGAGGGCCTCGTTGACGATCCCTATCGTTCGTTGGCGGGCGCGCTGAAGCGGGCCGGTGGGTACGCCAAGGATAAGGCCCCCTTCAGTGAATTCCGATGGGCGGATTATCTTCGCTGCCACATCCCGCACGAGTGGGTCGAGCGAGATTTCGATCGTGCCTTGGGGTTGGCGATGAGTTTAGCGGACAGCACGAACGCGGCATCGTTACCGGGCTGGCGTCGTCATTCCGAACCGATGAGGTAATCCGGTCCAGCCGCGGTGACCCGCTCTGTCGCCCGAATGAGCATTCTCCGTTCCATCATTCTCGTAGAAGCAAGAGGAGTAGGTTCGATGGGAATCCGGAAAGCCACAATCACCTTGACCTTGGCCGCAGGCGTTCTCAGTGGCGCAACACAGCATGTTGCCGCGGGTCCGATGCCAACCAACATCGGAGCCATGAAGGCGTTGGCATCGGATGGCACCACCGAAGTGTACTGGCGGGGCGGCTGGGGTTGGGGACTTGGCGCCCTTGCTGCCGGCGCCATCATTGGCGGCGCCATCGCAGGTAACCCGTACGGCTATTATGGTTATGGATATCCCGGATATGGATACGGCTACGCGCCGGCTTACTATGGATACGGCTACGGCTCCAACTATTCCTACCCGGGGTATTACCCCGGCTACCGCGTCTATCGCCCGCGTTATGGCTATAGTTACGGCTACTATCGGCCGCACGGTTTCTACCATCGCCACTATCGTCACCATTGGTGATCCTGCCCGGCCCGGCACAAACAATCGGTGTTGGTTTGACGCTGGGCCTATGGCTGACGAGATACGATCCTCGCCGGGTTGCCGATCCCTCGGAAGCCCTGCACTCGAGCAGATGCTACCCGCCTTGCAGCAGCGCACGTCGGGTAGCGGATCAGCTTGACGAGTCGCAGCAACTCGGTGCCGAGATATTTCCAACCAACGCCCAGGAAGCAGCTGGCGATGACCTAAGCTTCGTTCTGCTGGCGGAGGGTCAGATCGCAATAGCCGTAGCCGTCGCGTTCAACCCGCTCGCCGACGCTGACCTGGAGCCGATGCGCAAACATCGGCCCCGCCACCACGCAGGTATGAAACTCGCCGTTCTCGCCGCAGGGGTCGACGCCATCAGGCAGGTCGGCGAGCAGTCGGGCGTCGAATTGGCGGCCGGCGAAATCCGCCGGCAATTTCTTCAGATCCACCGTCGCCAAAAAGGCTTGCAGCCCACTTTCGATCATGGCGCTCGCTAATGGAGCGGTCGGTCGGTCCCATAAGGGAAACACCGGGGTCAGACCGGTCCCGGCAAGCTTCTGCTCGCGATAAGCCCTGATATCGGCGAGAAAAAGATCGCCAAAGATGATGTGCGTGATGCCCTCGCTTACGGCACGCGTCACCGCCTCCGCCATCCTCGCCTCATAGATTTCATTTGGGCAGGGATAGGGAATCGGCACGATCCATTGCGGCAGACCCGCGGCCACGCATTGGGCGCGCAGGATGTCCTCTCGCACGCCGTGAATCGAAACCCGGCCGAATGTCTCGGTCACCGTGGTCAGCGCTCCCACCACATCATAGTCGCCCGCGCGCCTGACCTCATGCAGCGCAAACGCACTATCCTTGCCGCTCGACCACGAGATCAGCGCCTTTGGCCTGTTCGAACTCACTGGACCGGACCTCCCGCACGGCTGGAACGGGGAGGCGTGGCGCGCCGGCGCGAGCTTGCCGCGGGCGCGGAGGTGTCGGTGTCGCGGAGCACGCCGAGCCTGCGGAGCGCCGCCTCCGCCGCGCGTTCGCCACTCTCCCAGGCACCATCCACCGTGCCCCACATCGTCTCATGGGTGGCCTCGCCCGCCAGAAACAATGCTCCCAGCGGTTCGGCCAATATCCGCCGCGATGGCTGGCCGCCGGGCGCCGCGCAGGACATGGCGCCGCGAACGAACGGCATCTCGTCCCAGCGTGTCGCGGCGGATTTCTTGACGGTGCCCACGACATCGCTGCCATAAAGCCTCGTCAGCCATTCCATGGCGAATGCCACCATCGCCGCTTCGCCCTGCGCGGCGAGATCACGGCCGAACGAGCCGCCGACATCGACCACACACAGCGCGGAGCCTCCGACATTGGCGAGCAGCGAGCCGGTCTGCCGGTCGCTACTCTGTTCGACCACGACCTCGTCGCGGCCAAGACCGAGTGGATTTCCCGGCATCTGCAACGCGATCCGATCCTGGCTACCGAGGCTTAGCGCGGCCGCAGCGTCAAGCGGCCGCTTCGGAAGATCGGGTGCAAATTTTATGGATCCCGTCACCAGCATGTTGGTGGAAACCGTAACGATGGCGGCACGCGCGGCGAGGCGCCCTGATGTGCTCTCCACCTGTACGTCGCGTCCGCTCCAAACAATCCGGCTGACCGGGCTCGACAGCATGACCGGAAGCGAAGCGCCTAACCGTGTCACCAGTGTCCCCAATCCCTGGCGGCACGCCAACGGGGAGGCGTTTCGCTCCTGACCGCGGACCTTGTCAATCACGGAAAAATCCTTGAGGTCCTTGCCGGCGGCGTTCGCGCCCAGAACGAACGCGGCTGTCGCGGTCCAGGCGCCGAGATCTCCGGGAAGAGCGGAGGCACAGGACACATCGATTTTGCCGCGCGCGGCCTCGTCGAGCGCGCGGTTGGTTCGAACCAACGCGGCAAGAAATTCCTCAGCCTCGCCGGCCCGGGCGTTGCGCCGGCCGATCCGGATTTTTCGCCCCATCGGCGCTGCCGACAGCTCAACGCCCGCCCCGCGCGCCAGCTTCACCATCGGACTGATGTCAGGATTGTGGATCCAGCGCGCTCCGCGATCGAAGGGGACCTCGAAACTGGTGGCGTCAGTCACGCATCGGCCGCCCAACCCTGCGGCAGCTTCGAGAATGACCACCTTCTGGCCGGCCGCGATGACGCGGCGAGCCGCGGCGATGCCGGCGGCCCCACCTCCGACTACCACCACATCCACATCGCGCGGCAACGGCGCAGCCCAGGCTGGATCAATCAGCGAGGCGGACGCCATCAGGCCCGACGCCGAGAGAAAGTCGCGGCGCGTGATTGTCATGTCATGGTTTTCCGAAGCTTACGAACAGGCGGGTAATTTAACCAAACTTGCCGCATCGCATCTCCCGCGGCAACACTCTGGTAGCATGTTTGCAGCCTCCACCAGCAGCCCGCTCCCTCCTGCGGGAGGTTCGAGGGCGAGGTCGCAGCAACATCTTCCTGATTTCAGGGAGATTTTGCTGCTGCATTTTCGCCGGAAGGCTCCCCCACCCCTGAGAAGGGAAATACGGACCCGACAGCCATGGTGAATCAATCATGATTGATTGATTTCGGTCATGAACTAAATTGCAACGGCTTTCCGCCATGATCATGGAACAAAAACTAGGGCCGCCAAAGGTCGTCGAGGGGGGTTAATGGGCTTCGTGCTCGATAGCGTCGGCAAGCTCATCGCGAGCTACCTCCAGAAGGAGGTGCCCGGATATGAGCCGTTTACGCCGAGCGATCCGGAGCATCTTCTGGGTATCATCCAGCCCGGCGACGTGCTTCTGATCGAAGGCAATAACCGTATTTCCGGCATCATCAAATACCTGACCCAGTCGACCTGGTCTCATGCCGCGCTCTATGTCGGCCCGATCGATGGAGCGGTAACCGAGCATGGCGAGCCGCATGTTTTGATCGAGGCCAATATTGGCGAAGGCGTCGCCACGGCGCCGCTGTCGAAATATTTTCCCTATCATACCCGCCTGTGCCGTCCGGTCGGGCTTTCATTCGAGGATCGCTATACGGTGTGCCGTTACGCCATCAATCGGATCGGCTTCGGCTACGACACCAAAAACATCGTCGATCTGATGCGCTATCTAATTCCACTGCCAGTGCCGCAGCGCTGGCGGCGGCGAATGATCGCGTTGGGGTCAGGCGATCCCACCAAGATCATCTGCTCGGCCCTGTTAGCCCAGGCGTTCGACGCCGTCCGTTATCCGATCCTGCCGAAGATCACCCGCGCCGGCAGCAAGCGAGCGCGGCGCGAGATTCTTCACATCCGTGATTCCTCTCTTTACATGCCGCGCGATTTCGACATCTCGCCCTATTTCGAAATCGTCAAACCCACCATTGTGCACGGGTTCGATTACACAACCCTGCACTGGGCCGACAAGCAAAAGCCGCTCGCGGAGGTAGCGGGCGAATTCGGACCGTTTCCAGAAACCGTCCGTTCGCCGCCGCTCGTTCCTAAAAAAACTGACCCGAAAGCGCCGGCCTCGCCTCGCCAAATAGGCAAGGGCCAGCCAGTAGAGCTGGTCGCCTAGATTTATGGGCTTCACGTGCGGCTAGCCCGCCGGATGCGGCTCTCACGCGACGGATCGACGCAACCAGGCGCGGCCTCATCTTGCCTGCGAGCAAAAACATCCCTAGCTCTCGGCCGGAACTCTTTCGTTCAACGGGGCACGGCCACCATGCTTGACGATGCGGTCAAGGCACTTTCGCAAATCCTGTCGGCGCCGATGCGTTCCATCCTGTGGCGCTCGATCGGGCTCGCACTGGTGCTGATCGTCGTGCTGGCGATCGGTCTGCAAAAACTCCTGAACTGGTTTGCGACCTCCGGCGAATTATGGGCCGATGCCTCGCTCGGCGCCGGTTTCCATACGCCGCTGCACGTATTGTCCTGGATCGTGTCGATTGCGGCAGGATTTGGCGTCGTGCTTGGCGCGATCTTCCTGATGCCTGCCATCACCTCGCTGGTGGCAAGCGTGTTTGTCGACGAGGTCGCCGACCATGTCGAGCGCGAGCACTATCCGGCGGAGCGGCCAGGCGTGCCGCTCCCCTTCGCGGTCGCGATGATCGAAGGCCTCAAGGCGGCGGTCCTCACTATCCTGGTCTACCTCATCGCCCTGCCCTTCGTCCTCGTCGCCGGCGCGGGCTTCCTGATATTTTTCCTGGCCACCGCATGGCTGTTGGGCCGGGAATATTTTGAACTTGCGGCCATGCGTTTTCGCAGCCCCGCGGAAGCCAAAACGATGCGGCGAGCCAATGCGGCACGGATTTTTACTGCCGGGCTCTTCATCGCGGCCTTCGTGTCGATCCCGATCGTCAATCTGGCGACCCCGCTGTTCGGCATGGCTTTCATGGTCCATCTGCACAAGCGGCTGTCTGGCCTGCGGCCGGAACGGCTGGAGCCAGCACAGCGAACCGGCGCCTCCACGAACTGACCAGGCGTTTTGGTTCTGATTCAATCCTGAAGAGCGCCATAGCCAGGCGACATGAGATTTCTAGGGAGAGCCCCGCCGTCATGGTCGGGTTCATCCCGGCGGCCCAAGCAAGGCAAGGATTTAGAGATTTCGGATCGCCGCTCGCGCGGCGTCCGGAATGACGAGCCCGAGAATTTCCGCAACCTCTACACTATCTTTTCCGGCCAGCGGCAGAGATCGTTGATCAGGCACACCTCGCAGCGCGGCTTGCGCGCAAGGCACGTGTAACGACCGTGCAGGATCAGCCAGTGATGGGCGTGAAGCATGTACTCGGACGGGATAACGCGCTCCAGCCCGAGTTCGACCTCAAGCGGGGTTGCGCCCGGCGCAAGCCCGGTCCGATTACTGACGCGAAACACATGGGTATCCACCGCCATCGTGTGTTCGCCAAACGCCATGTTGAGCACGACATTGGCGGTCTTGCGGCCCGCGCCGGGTAGCGACTCAAGTTCGGCGCGGGTGCGCGGCACCTCGCCCCCGAATTCCTTGATGAGCTTGGCCGAGAGCGCGATCACATTCTTGGCCTTGGTGCGATAGAGCCCGATGGTCTTGATGTAATCCCGCAAGGAGTCTTCGCCCAGCGCCAGCATCTTCTCGGGCGTATCGGCAACCGCAAACAGCGCGCGCGTGGCCTTGTTGACACCGGCATCAGTGGCCTGCGCGGATAGCACCACGGCCACCAGCAACGTAAAGGGATTTAGATGCTCCAGTTCGCCCTTGGGCTCGGGATTAGCTTTCCGGAAACGGCTGAAAGCCGCGACCACTTCGGCCCGGCTCCAAGGCTTGATTAGCTGCTTTACCGGCTGCTCTCGTGGCGACCGCCCGGCTTTGTCGCCTGATGCGCGCTTGGCGCTGGCTTGGCGAAGCGGCGGCTGATCGCGACGCTTGGATGCCAATGCCACCGATCCGCGCTTGGAGGAACGAGCCGGTTTGTTGCGGGTGATTTTCGCCATGATGCGGATATACTGACAGGCCATGGCCGCAAGCAACGACTTTGGAACCGATTTCGATCCAGATTTGCTGGCGCGCACCGAGCTGTTCTCGGCGCGATTGACACCGCATCGCTCATTGAGCCGTACAGGCTTCGTGGTGGTGATGGTGCTAATCAGCCTGATCAGCTTTGGCGCCGGGCTGGCCTTCTGGATCATGGGCGCATGGCCAATTTTTGGGTTCTTTGGCCTGGACGCGGTGGCGATCTATTGGGCCTTCCGTATCCATTTCCGGAATGCCAAGGCGGTCGAGGAAATCACTGTGACGCCTTCGGAGGTTCGGGTGCGGCGGATCAGCCACCGCGGACACGTGGTGGAATGGGCTTTCAACCCGCTCTGGGTGCGGATCGACCAGGAGACCCATGCCGAATTTGGCATCGAGCGGCTTTTTCTGGTTTCGCGCGGTCGCCGGGTCTCGATCGGCCGCTTTCTTGGCGCCGACGAAAAGGACAGTTTCGTCAAGGCGTTGCGAAGCGCGCTGCAGGCAGCGCGGCGCGGACCTGATTATAATCCGGTGCGCTGAGAGCAATCGGAAATCGGGTGGCTGCACCCGCTCAATCGTCCTACATCTGCACCCATGATGAACCTCGCCATTCAAGATGCCGATCTGACCAGGCCCCCCACCGAGGTCGCCGCGTTGCGCGATTATGATTCGGTACGTCGGGCGATTGCGTTCATATCCGAACATTGGCGCACCCAGCCGACGATCGAGGCGATGGCGGAGGCCGCCGGCTTGACGCCCGACGAGTTGCACCATCTGTTTCGCCGCTGGGCAGGCCTGACGCCCAAGGCCTTCATGCAGGCGTTGACGCTCGATCATGCCAAGAACCTGCTGCGCGGGTCCGCCAGCGTGCTCGATGCCGCGCTCGATTCCGGACTTTCCGGGCCGGGACGTTTGCACGATCTTTTCGTCACCCATGAGGCGATGTCACCCGGCGAATGGAAAAGCGGCGGCGCCGGCATGACGCTTCGCTACGGCTTCCATCCTTCTCCGTTCGGAACGGCGGTGGTGATCGCCAGTGATCGCGGGCTTGCGGGCCTGGCCTTCGCCGATCCCGGCGAGGAACAGCCGGCCTTGGCGGACATGCAGCGCCGCTGGCCACTTGCTTCCTATGTCGCGGACCAGACGGCAACCGCGCCTTTCGCGCAGCGCATTTTTGACCGGCGGCTATGGCGTTCCGACCAACCGCTGCGGGTGGTGCTGATCGGAACGGATTTCGAAGTACGGGTCTGGCAGACGCTGTTGAAAATTCCGATGGGCCGGGCGGTCAGCTATTCGGACATCGCGAAGCGGATCAACAGCCCGAAAGCCTCGCGCGCGGTCGGCGCTGCGGTCGGCAAGAACCCGATCTCGTTTGTGGTGCCCTGCCATCGCGCGCTCGGCAAGAGCGGCGCGCTGACCGGCTATCACTGGGGGCTAACCCGCAAGCGCGCGATGCTCGGCTGGGAAGCCGGACAGTTGGCGACGGGCACGGGCTGAGGGCGCAAGTTTCCGTAGGTCGCCCGCTCCGCCCCCGATCAAGACAATTTCCTGATCTGACGTAGGTCCGCATTAACCGTGGCCCCGGTTCACCCGGAACGGTGGGCGCCGCCGGCATTTTTCCCGTGGTGAGCGCGGCCCGGTTGACCAGCGCAGAAACGGCAGCGGAGGCGGAAATGGTAGCGAGGATGCAGGTTGTTCGTGCAGGCGTGTTGTGGATGTCTTTGGTGGCTGCACCGTTTGCGTATGCGCAAGTCGGAGCCGGGGTTGGCGTGGGCACGGGCGACGCCGGGGCCGGGGCCGGAGTGGGCGTCGGTGATGGTGGCGCGGGCGCAGGAGCAGGTGCTGGCGCGAGTGGAGCCGGCGCCGGAGTGGGAGCCGGTGTTGGCGGAAACGGCACCGGTGGCGGCGGGGCGAGCGCTGGGACCGACAGCGGCGGAGCTTCCGCGGGCTTTGGGTTCGGCGGCGGCGCGGCTGGAGCGGGCACTGGCATCGGAGCTGCGGGCACAGGCGGCGGCACAGCGGGAATTGGCATCGGCACCGGCGGTCTTGGTACAGGCGGTCTTGGTACAGGCGGTCTTGGCAGCAATTCGGGCAACGGCCCGGGAGGCAGTGGCAGCGGATCCGGCTTCGGTGGATTCGGTGGACTGAACGCGGCCAATGTGGCCGACGCCTTTGCGTCGATGCCGGCGAACGAACAGCAACGTCTGGTTCGGCGTTGCGCCAGCGTGTTGAGGCAACCGGCGCACTATAATCGCGAATCGATCGCGGTGTGCCGCGTTCTGGCCGCGCGATAAGCGGCACAAAGCCTATCAAGGCCGCGGAAATCAAGCCGCGGCCTTGGTGCTATGATGCGAGATCAACCTTCGAGGCCACGGTCGCGTCCGCATTCAGCCGGTAGATCACCGGCGCGCCGGTTGCCAGTTCGCGCGCCAGAATACCTTCTGGCGTCAGCTTCTCCAGCACCATGATCAGGGCGCGCAGCGAGTTGCCGTGAGCGGCAACCAGCGTACGTTCGCCACGCAGCACGCATGGCAGGATTTCCTGCACGAAATAAGGCAGGGTCCGCGCCAGCGTATCCTTCAGGCTTTCGCCGCCCGGCGGCGGCACATCATAGGAGCGGCGCCAGATGTGAACCTGCTCCTCGCCCCACTTCTTGCGGGCGTCATCCTTGTTGAGCCCCGAGAGATCGCCATAGTCGCGTTCATTCAACGCCAGGTGTTTGTGCACGGGAAGGCCGGTCTGTCCCAATTCGGTGAGCGCCAGATCGAGTGTGTGCTGGGCGCGCCGAAGCACCGAGGTGAATGCGACATCGAACGATAGACCCTGTGCCTTCAGCTTGCGCCCGGCAGCCTTGGCTTCTTCCACGCCCTTTTCGGTAAGGTCGGGATCTTTCCATCCGGTGAAAAGATTTTTCAGATTCCACTCACTCTGGCCGTGGCGCACAAGCACAAGCAGACGATCACTCATTCCAAGGTTCCGTTTCGATCGATTGAAGAAATTTTTGCCAATGGCCGCGCTAGTACCGCCTATTTGACGAGCCTGCACCACCTGCCGCGATTTCTTTCAGGCCCGTCAAATAGAAAGCGGTACTAGAATCATTAAAGTTACTAGTGCCGATAACTTTCCGAAGTTCGTGTGAGAAATCGCAGCAATGGTTCACGAACTTCGGAAAGTCGGCACTAGAATTCACCGAGTCCCAGCACATCGGCCATTGAATAGAGACCAGGCTTCTGGCCTCGCGCCCATAGCGCGGCTTTGAGTGCGCCATGCGCGAAAATCAGCCGGTCCTCGGCGTGATGCGACAGTTCGATCCGTTCATAGGGACCGGCGAAGATGACCGAATGATCTCCCGTCACGGTGCCGCCACGCAGCGAGGCAAAGCCGATATCGCCCCTGCGCCGCGCGCCAGTGACGCCGTCGCGCCCGCGCACCGAATGAGATTCGAGGCTGACGCCACGGCCACTTGCCGCGGCATCGCCGAGCATCAGTGCTGTGCCCGAGGGCGCATCCACCTTGGCGCGGTGGTGCATTTCGACGACCTCGATGTCAAAGGCGGCATCTAGCGACTGCGCCACGCGCTTCACCAGCGCCGCCAACAAATTCACACCCAGACTCATATTGCCGGATTTCACCACGATCGCCCGCGAGGTGACGCTCTTGATCACGGCATCGTCGGAGGCCGAAAGGCCGGTCGTGCCGATGACATGCACCAGGCCGCGCTGCGCCGCGATCGCGACATTGGCGATGGTGGCCGCCGGTACAGTGAAATCCAGGATACCGTCGGCTTCCGCCGATAGCGACCAGAGGTCCGCCGAGAGACGAACCCCGTTCGCCGGCAGGCCAGCCAATGTCCCTGAATCCTGCCCCAGCAGATCGGACGTGGGCGCTTCCAGCGCACCGGTAATGACAGCGCCGGGCGTTTCGCTGATGACGCGCGTCAGCGCGCGGCCCATCCGGCCGCCAGCTCCCGCTACGATCAGGCGCATCTCCGACATCTCATACACCTCGCTAGGGCTCCAACCGAGCGCCAGATGATCGTTCAGACAACTTAACGAGCGCGAAGCATGCCGCCGGCTTGGCAGCCCTGCGCTGAAAGACGCCTGGCTCTCCTTGCGGTATAGCCGGCGTAGTTCGCTTAGGCCAGTGCCCCATCGATTTCGGCGACGATGCTTTCGGCTGCCGCCTTGGGATCGGCGGCCTCCATCACCGGGCGTCCGACCACGAGATAATCGGCTCCCGCCGAAATCGCCCGGGCGGGCGTCATGATCCGTTTCTGATCGCCGGCCGTAGCACCCGCCGGGCGGATGCCAGGGGTAACGAGCGCCATCCGGCGCCCGACAATCTGCCGCAGATGCGCGGCCTCTTCTGGCGAACAGACCAGTCCGTCGATGCCGAGCTCCTGGGCCTGGCGTGCCCGCAGCTCCACCAGCGCGGAGACGCCGAGCCGGTAGCCAGCGGCCTGCAGGTCCTGATCGTCGTAGGAGGTCAGGACGGTGACCGCCAGGATGTTCAGCCCGCTTCCCTGACGAGCCGCCACCGCGGCGCGCATGGTCTGCGGGTAGGCATGCACGGTGAGAAAGGTGGCGCCAAGGGTGGCGATGCTCTCGACGCCACGCGCCACCGTGTTGCCGATATCGTGCAGCTTCAGGTCGATGAAGACCTTCTTGCCCGCGGCGGTCAGTTGTCGGGCGAGCGAAAGGCCTCCGGCATAAGCGAGCTGATAGCCGATCTTGTAAAAGGTGACGCTGTCGCCGAGCCGATCAATCATGGCCTCAGCCTGCGCTACGCCAGGCAGATCGAGCGCGATGATCAATCGGTCGCGCGCTGAGCGCTTGAGATCATCCATGCTCACCTCAATCGCTCCGACATCTCGATCAATTGCCCTGCCAGCGTTTTCAATGCTTCGGCATCCGGCGGATGTTTCAACCTGTCCATTTCGTCATAGGCCTCCGAGGCGAAGGACAAGGCAAATTGGTGAGGGATGACCGTGGCCTGACATGCGGTCAGGATCAAGCGCAGCGCAGCCAAAGCCCGCGCACCCCCGAAACGGCTATTTGAAGCCGAGGCCACGGCGAAGGCGCGGCCCCGAAACACTTGGCCGCGGCTCTCATTGCCGTCCTGAATGCGAGACACCCAATCAATCGTATTCTTCACGAGCGCTGGGACCGACGCGTTATGTTCGGGCGTCACCCATAGGACGCCCTGATGGGCGCCGATCATCCGCTTCAGATTGATTGCATGCTTGGGCACGCCGGACCTCGTCTGCAGATCGGCGTCGTAAATCGGAAGGGGAAAGTCGCCAAGCGAAATGCGGGTGACTTCCGCACCGGCTCTCGTCAATTCGTCCGTCGCAGCGGCGGCGAGCTTGATGTTGAGCGAGCCGGTCCGCGTCGAGCCGGGAATGACCAGGATTTTGGGCGCCATGTTCAAGCTCGCAAGAGTGAAAAGCCCAAGGGAAGGTCAGCCGAAGACAAACCCAGGCTTAAGCGCCCTTGCGATATACCCATACTCTCGCCGGCGGAAGATTCATCCAGATCCGTTCCGAGGCTTCGGTGGTCACGCCGGGCAAGGACTTCGGGATGGGCGGCGCGACGGAATAGGTGAACTGCACAAAGGGGGCGCCCGGCGCCAGTGCAGCGAAGGCATCGCGGATCAATTTGAGGCGGGTCAGCATCGGCTTGGTGACCAATGGCAGGCCCGAGATCATCGCAGCCGCTGGCATGCTCAAAACGCTCCAGAGCGAATCCCTGAGCGCATAGGCATCGCCCTGGACCACCTTGGCATGAGGATAGCGATCACGCAGCAACGCACAAAAGCCGGGGTTATATTCGACCAGCACCAGACGCTTCTGATCGATGCCGCGCTCGATCAGCGCGTTGGTGATCGCACCCGTTCCGGGGCCCAGTTCGACGACGGGATCAGAGGAGTGCGGATCGACATATTGCGCCATGGTGCGTGCAAGCACGCGTCCCGAGGGCATCACCGCTCCCACATGCAGCGGCTTTTCGATCCATGAACGGAGGAAACGCACCTCGTCGTCGAGACGGAGAGGCTTCTTCAACGCACGCGCGGACGATTGCAACGGCATGTCAGTACCAGTCGACTCCGCGCTCGGGCGGCGGCATCAAAAATTGTTCATAAAGAGGTATAGGCAGGCGCCTATATGGTCAAGCTTCGTAGCTTTCGGCCGGAAACCTGGGGTTGGGATCCATCCGCGCCTTGCTCAGGTGCCCGCCCGGCTGCCGAAAAAATCCTTGACCTTGGAAAAGAATCCCGCGGCTTCCGGCTGGGTTGCGCCGGACGAGAGTTTCTCGAACTCTGCGAGCAATTCCTGCTGCTTCTTGGTCAGATTTTGTGGGGTTTCGACCACCACCTGCACATACATGTCGCCGGTCTGGCGCGACCGCAGCACCGGCATTCCCTTTGATGCGATGCGGAAACGCCGGCCAGACTGGGTTCCGGCGGGGATTTTGACCTTGGCCTGCCCCTTGTCGATGGTCGGCACCTCGAACTCGCCGCCGAGCGCGGCCGCGACCATGGAGATCGGCACGCGGCAATGCAGGTCCGCCCCGTCGCGCTGGAAGAAGGGATGGGAAGCGAGGCCAAGGAAAATATAGAGATCGCCGGGGGGACCGCCGCGAATGCCGGCTTCGCCTTCGCCGGCAAGACGGATGCGCGTGCCGTCCTCGACGCCTTGCGGAATGTTGACCGACAGCTTGCGATCGCGCGTCACGCGTCCGGAGCCCGAACAGGACGGACAGGGGTCCTCGATCATCTGACCGCGTCCCTGGCAGCCAGGACAGGTTCGCTCCAGCGTGAAAAAGCCTTGCGACTGGCGAACCCGGCCGGCGCCACCGCACATCGAGCACGCCCTCGGCTTGGTGCCGGCTTTTGCACCCGTGCCGGAGCAGGAGTCACACGTGACTGAAACCGGAATTTCGATCTGCGCGGTCTTGCCGGAGTAGGCCTCCTCGAGCGTGATCTCCATGTTGTAGCGGAGATCGGCGCCTCGCTCCCGGCCACCGCCGCGACCGCCGCGACCAGCCATGCCGAACAGGTCTTCGAAAATATCTGAAAACGAGGAAGCGAAGCCCGCGCCGAAGCCGGCCCCGCCGCCGCCTTGCTCAAACGCCGCGTGGCCGAAACGATCATAGGCGGCACGCTTCTCGCCGTCCTTCAGGACCTCGTAGGCTTCATTGATTTCCTTGAAGCGCATTTCGCTCGTGGCATCGCCTGGATTGCGGTCGGGATGCCACTTCATCGCAAGCTTGCGGAAAGCTGACTTGAGCTTGGATTCGTCCGCGTCCCGGTCAACCTCGAGGGTTTCGTAGTAACAGCGCTTGGTCGACATGCGTCAAAATCCGCCCGAATTCATCCCCATTTCCGAGGGAGCAGCAATCTCCCCCGAGAATGCAGTCCCCGGATTAAGGAAAGAAAAATGGCCCCCACTCGACGAGCCGCCTTTGATGCGAGCCTCGTGAAATGAGGGCCATGGTATCCGCCGCTTACGTTAAGCAGACTTCTTCTTGTCGTCGTCGACCTCGGTGAATTCCGCGTCGACCACGTCATCCTTGGCAGCATCCTTGGCCGCGTCGGCCTCGGCCTGCTGCTTGTACATCGCCTCGCCCAGCTTCATGGAAACCTGCGCCAGCGTATTGGTCTTGGCCTTGATGGCCTCGGCATCCTCGCCCTTCAGCGCTTCCTTCAGATCGCTGACGGCATCTTCAATCGAACGACGCTCGCCGTCGTCGATCTTGGAGCCATGCTCGGCAAGCGCCTTTTCGGTGGAGTGGACGAGAGCATCGGCGTGGTTCTTGGCGTCAACCGCCTCGCGCCGCTTCTTGTCCTCCGCCGCATTGGCTTCGGCGTCCTTGACCATCTTCTCGATGTCGGCATCCGACAGACCGCCGGAAGCCTGGATCCGGATCTGCTGCTCCTTGCCGGTCGCCTTGTCCTTGGCCGAAACGTTGACGATGCCGTTGGCGTCGATATCGAACGTCACTTCGATCTGTGGCATGCCGCGCGGGGCCGGCGGAATGCCCATCAGGTCGAATTGACCCAATATCTTGTTGTCCGCTGCCATCTCGCGCTCGCCCTGGAAGACCCGGATGGTGACGGCGTTCTGGTTATCTTCGGCCGTCGAGAACACCTGGCTCTTCTTGGTCGGGATCGTGGTGTTGCGGTCGATGATGCGGGTGAACACGCCACCCAGCGTCTCGATGCCGAGCGACAGCGGCGTCACGTCGAGCAGGAGCACGTCCTTGACGTCGCCCTGCAGAACGCCGGCCTGAATGGCCGCGCCGATGGCGACCACCTCATCGGGGTTGACGCCCTTATGCGGCTCCTTGCCGAAGAACTGCTTCACGACTTCCTGGATCTTGGGCATGCGGGTCATGCCGCCGACCAGCACCACCTCGCCGACTTCGCCAGCCGTCAGGCCGGCATCCTTTAGCGCCTTGCGGCAGGGCTCGATGGTCTTCTCGACAAGATCCTGGACCAGCGCCTCGAATTTGGCGCGTGTCAGCTTCATCGTCAGATGCTTCGGACCTGACTGATCAGCCGTGATGAACGGCAGGTTGATTTCGGTCTGCGTGGTCGACGACAATTCGATCTTGGCCTTTTCCGCGGCCTCCTTGAGGCGCTGCAAGGCCAGCTTGTCGTTGCGCAGGTTGATCCCCTGCTCCTTCTGGAATTCGTCGGCCAGATAGTTGACCAGCCGCATGTCAAAGTCTTCACCGCCGAGGAACGTGTCGCCATTGGTCGACTTCACCTCGAACACGCCGTCGCCGATCTCCAGGATGGAAACGTCGAAGGTGCCACCGCCGAGGTCATAGACCGCGATCGTGCCGGCCTTCGACTTATCGAGACCGTAGGCGAGCGCCGCCGCGGTCGGCTCGTTGATAATTCGCAATACCTCAAGGCCGGCGATCTTGCCGGCATCCTTGGTGGCCTGGCGCTGGGCGTCGTTGAAATAAGCGGGAACGGTAATGACGGCCTGCTCGACTTTCTGGCCGAGATGGGCTTCCGCCGTCTCCTTCATCTTCTGAAGGATGAAAGCGGAAATCTGCGAGGGCGAATAAGTCTTGCCGTCGGCCTCGACCCAGGCATCGCCATTGGAGGCTTTGACGATCTTGTAGGGAACGAGCTTCTTGTCCTTCTCGACCATGGGGTCGTCATAGCGGCGGCCGACAAGGCGCTTCACCGCAAAGAAGGTCCGCTCAGGATTGGTCACCGCCTGGCGTTTGGCGGGCTGTCCGACGAGGCGTTCGCCGTCGTCGCTAAAAGCGACAATCGAAGGCGTGGTCCGCATGCCTTCTGCGTTCTCGATAACCTTCGCCGTCTTGCCATCCATTACGGCTACGCACGAATTGGTGGTGCCGAGATCGATCCCAATGACCTTTCCCATAGTCCTCATATCCTTCCTTTTGCGGCAGGCTGGCCCGGCCCTGACGGCGCCATGATCCCAACCCCCGACGATCAAATACTCGCGATATTGCGACGTTGAGCCTCATATAGGAGGGGGGTCGTAGCCCGCAAGGACTGGCAGCAATGTTAGCGAATGAAAATCGGTCTTTTTGAAATTCTCTCACCGTTTAGCCGGCCCGTTATGAAAGGGCGGCTCTCCCCGGCCGATTTTGCGGGCTGTCACCCGGGGGTCAAACCCGCTAAAAGCGAGCCCGACCAGCTCCCGACATCCGGTTCGGCGGAACAGCCGGTGGGCCAAGCTTTTATCGGGCTTACCGGGTCTTAAAAAATCCGCCGGCCAAACCCCGTGGACTTTCATGCCTCACGTTCGTCTTGTTTTAACGATCATCGCGGCCTGGCTTGTCATGCTCCAGGCTCCGGCCCATGCAGAAGACGCGGTTTTTCCGCCCGGCTCCCGCGTCGGTCTTGTCCCACTGATTGGACTATCCCCCGCCAAGACCTTTCCAGGTTTCGAGACCGCCGATCAGGGCGTCAAGGTACTGGTGACCGAGCTGCCGGCTGCGGCCTATGGCGAGGTGCAAGGCGCCTTCAAGGGCGCCGATCCAACGACAGGCCCCGGCCCCAAACCCCAGAGCGTGGAGACCGCCTCGGGCACCGCCTATTACACCGTGGAAAATGCCAAGGATGCCTCCGGTGACGTTCGCCGTTATTCGATGATTTTGTCGGGCGGCACGTTCTCGGGCTATGTGGCCGTCCAGGTCCCGGAAAACGCCGGCAAGATTTATTCGGACGACGCCGTGCGCCAGATGTTTGCTTCCGCCGTGGTCCGCAAGGAGGTCCCTGTCAGCGAGCAATTGGCGCTGATGCCCTTCAACGTATCCGACCGCGCCGACTTCAAGCACGTCCGGACGCTTTCGCTCGGCGCAGCCCTTCTGCTTGCCGACAATGAGGAGAGCGCAGGCCTGGAGACCGCGCCCTACATGCTGGTCGGTCTGATCGCCTCAACCGCCGCGCAGCCCGAAGACCGCGGTCGTTTCGCCCAACAGATCGCGACCACCATTCCGGGCATTCGCGAGGCGCGCGTAACCATGTCCGAGCCGATTCGTATCGATGGCATGCCGGGCTATGAGACGAGGATCGACGCCATCAGCGGCAAGGACAATACGCCCGTCACTGTGGTGCAATGGCTGCGTTTCGGCAGCGAGAATTCGTTGCGCATGATCGGAAGCGCGCCCCGCGACCAGTGGTCCGCGGCCTTCCCCCGCTTTCGAGCGGTGCGCGACGGCATCAAGCCACGCGGTTAAAACCTGGACGAGCGGTACTCAGGCCGCATTGTTCGGCTCGCTGTTGGCGGCTGACGCCTTGGGACCACCCTTGGCGACACCGACCAGTGCTGGACGCAGCACGCGGTCGCCGATCATGTAGCCCGCCTGCACGACCTGGACGACCGTACCCGCCGGCACCGAAGGATCCGGCACTTCGTACATCGCCTGCTGGAAATTCGGATCGAATTTCTCACCCGACGGATCGAACTTCTTGACGCCGTTCTTCTCCAGCGTGTTCAACAGCGACCGCTCGGTGAGTTCAACGCCGTCGATCAACGCCTTCAACCCGGGATCGGCGCTGGCCTTGGCTTCCGCCGGGACAGCATCCAGCGCGCGCTGCAGATTATCGGCGATATCGAGGATGTCGCGCGCAAAACCCGAAATGCCGTAAACCTTGGCATCGGCGACTTCACGCTTGGTGCGGGTTCGCAGATTTTCCATTTCGGCCAAGGTGCGCAGCATCTTGTCGCGCGCTTCCGCGGCCTCTTTTGCCAGCGCTTCCGTTGAGCCCGGTTCCGGGTCGTCGGGCATGATGTATGGCTTCGACACGACGGGCTCGGCGTCGGATGCCGGGGTAGCGGAATTATCGTTCTGCCCGTTGGGTTCAGTCATTACACGGCCTTTGAAATATTGGGGGATTCATCCGGCGGGATATCGTGCTTTGGACAACGAAAATCAAGCACCTCCGGAACCATCTATCCGGCCTTCGGGATCAGTGGCCGTCAGCCGCCCAGCATGCGGCTGACGATACGGGCGGCATAATCCACGGTCGGAATGACCCGGGCGTAGTTCAGCCGGGTTGGCCCAATCACCCCGAGCACGCCCACGATCTGGCCGGCCGCATCGCGATAGGGAGCCACGATGGTCGAGGACCCAGAGAGCGAGAACAACTTGTTTTCAGAGCCGATGAAAATGCGCACGCCATCGGCGCTCTCGGCCCGTCCCAACAGATCGACCACCCCGCGCTTGGTTTCCAGATCGTCAAACAGCAGCCGGATGCGCTCGAGATCGCCCAGCGCGTGCAGATCCTCCAGGAGATTGGCATGACCGCGCACGATCAGCCGGCGGTCCTCGTTTTCACCACCGGACCAGCTTGCTATCCCCGCCGCCACCACTTTCTGGGTAAGCTGATCCAGTTCGGCCCGGCTCTGGGTCAAGGCGGTCTCGAGTTCAAGGCGGGCCTCCGCCAGCGTTCGTCCGCGAATTCTTGCATTGAGGAAGTTGCTGGCCTCGGTCAGAGCGGAGGAAGGAACGCCGGCGGGCAATGTCAGCACCCGGTTTTCCACCTGGCCATCCTCGCCCACCAGCACGGCGAGCGCGCGCTCCGGCTCCAGCCGCACGAATTCGATGTGCTTTAAGCGCGTATTGCCCTTGGGCGTCAGTACCACGGCGGCCGCCCGCGTCAGTCCGGACAGCCGCGAGAGCGCCTCACCGAGGGCCGCTTCAACCGATTGTGCGCGGCCAACCGAGACCAACTGAGCCTGGATCGATTCGCGTTCCGTCTCGGTCAAGTCCCCGACCTGCATCAGGGCATCGACAAAGAAGCGCAGCCCGAGTTCCGTCGGCAGCCGGCCGGCGGAGGTATGCGGCGCATAGATCAATCCCAGCTGCTCGAGATCGGACATCACGTTGCGCACCGAGGCGGGCGACAGTGGAACCGTGATCAAGCGCGAAATATTGCGCGAACCGACCGGCTCGCCGGTCGCGAGATAGCTTTCCACGATCTGGCGGAAAATCTCCCGGGAACGTGCGTTGAGCTGCGCCAGCCCGGCATTCGGCGCAATCAGGCCAATGGGGTCATGATGAACCACGGTCAATCCTCTTGATGGTCCCTAATTTGTCCATCCTAAAGCGATCTGACAAGCACCCGTCATGGGGCCGGGAGCAGGCTTAACCTCAAACGAGCACCCTATTTAAAAGCCTTGCCGCTGATGCCGGGCTTTCCTACAAGCGGCGCCAAGAGACCATTGACCCAATTTTGGAGGCTATCATGCGGCCGAGCCGCCGTGCGCCAGACGAACTTCGCGCCGTGTCGCTTGAGCGCGGCGTGGTCAAATACGCCGAGGGCTCCTGCATGGTGAAATTCGGCGACACCCAGGTGCTCGTCACCGCGACCTTGGAGGAGCGCCTGCCGCCTTGGCTGAAGGGCCAGGGGCGCGGCTGGGTCACGGCCGAATACGGCATGCTGCCGCGGGCCACTCTGGAACGGACGCGGCGAGAGGCGTCTGCCGGCAAGCAAAGCGGACGCACGGTGGAAATTCAGCGGCTGATCGGTCGTTCGTTGCGCGCCACGATCGACCTTGAGGCGCTCGGTGAGCGCCAGATCACCGTCGACTGCGACGTCATCCAGGCCGATGGCGGCACTCGCACCGCCTCGATCACCGGCGCCTGGGTGGCGCTCGCGGACTGCATCAATTGGATGAAGAACCGCAACATGGTGAAAGGCAACATCCTCCGCGACCATGTCGCGGCGATCTCCTGCGGTATCTATAATAGCACGCCGGTTCTTGATCTCGATTACGCCGAGGATTCGGAAGCCGAGACCGACGCCAATTTTGTCATGACCGGCGACGGCCGCATCATCGAAGTTCAAGGCACGGCGGAAAAGACGCCCTTCTCGCAGGACGAATTTCTGTCGCTGATGGCGCTCGCCCGCAAGGGCGTGAACCGGCTTGTGGACCTTCAGAAAATAGCCGTGGCGTAAACGCCCTGTGCGGGTCGGGAGCTCTCGGGTAGGATCGGCTATGCATCGTCGAATCACCGGCAAGCTCGTGATCGCCACCCACAATCCCGGCAAACTCGCCGAGATGCGGGAGCTCTTGGCCCCTCACGGCATCGAAGCCATTTCGGTTGGCGATCTCGGGCTCGCCGAACCCGAGGAGACCGGCGGCAGCTTCGCAGCCAATGCCCGGATCAAGGCCGTGGCAGCGGCCAAAGCCGCGCAGCTCCCCGCCTTTGCCGACGATTCCGGACTTGCGGTCGATGCCCTAAATGGCGCGCCCGGAATTTTCTCCGCACGCTGGGCCGGCCCGACCAAGGATTTTACGGCTGCGATGGCGCAGATCGAACGCCTGCTGCAGGAACGTGGCGCAACCACGCCCGACAAGCGCGCGGCGCATTTCGTTTCCGCGCTGTGCGTGGCCTGGGCGGACGGACATCTGGAAGAGGTCGAGGCGCGCGTCGATGGCACGCTGGTTTGGCCGCCACGTGGAACGGCGGGCTTTGGCTATGATCCGATGTTTCTGCCGGACGGATACAGCCGCACTTTCGGAGAGATGACGAGCATCGAGAAGCATGGCCTGCCGCCGCTGGGGCTCGGGCTGTCGCATCGCGCCCGCGCCTTTGTCAAACTGGCGGAGATTTGTCTGTGAGCACCGCGCCTGCATCCGCTTTCGGCGTCTATGTGCACTGGCCGTTCTGCCTGTCGAAATGCCCCTATTGCGATTTCAACAGCCATGTGCGCCACACCGCCATCGACGAGGTGCGCTTTGCCCGCGCCTTTGCGCGCGAAATCGAGACCACCGCGGCACGCACCCCTAGCCGCGAGGTCACCTCGATCTTTCTCGGCGGCGGCACGCCATCGTTGATGCAGCCGCAGACGGTGGGCGCCATTCTCGATGCAATCGGGCGGCATTGGCGCGTCGCGCCAGACGCGGAGATCACGCTGGAGGCCAATCCAACCAGCGTCGAGGCCAGCCGCTTTGCCGGCTATCGCGCAGCTGGCGTCAATCGCGTTTCGCTTGGCGTACAAGCGCTCGATGACGCATCGCTGAAATCACTGGGGCGTCTGCACAGCGCGCAGGAAGCGCTGGATGCGGTGGCGATCGCCCGCGCCGCTTTCTCGCGTTACTCGTTCGATCTGATCTACGCGCGACCCGATCAGACGCCCTCGATGTGGAAGCGCGAATTGGAGCAGGCGATTTCGGAGGCGGCCGAACATCTTTCGCTCTACCAGCTCACCATCGAGGAAGGCACGCCATTCTTTGGGCTACACGCCGCCGGTAAGCTCGCAACGCCCGATGAGAACCTGGCGCGCGCGCTTTATGACGTAACCCAGGAAGTCTGCGCGCGGCACGGATTGCCGGCCTACGAGATTTCCAATCACGCCCGACCGGGCGCGGAATGCCAGCATAATCTGGTGTATTGGCGCGGCGAGGAATATGCCGGCATCGGCCCCGGCGCGCATGGTCGCCTCGACATCGAAGGTGTGCGCCACGCCACCGCCACGGAAAAACGGCCCGAGGCCTGGCTGATGCGGGTCGAGGCGAATGGTCATGGCGTGATCACGGATGAATTTCTCAATAGCGAGGAACGCGCCGACGAATTCCTGCTGATGGGGTTACGACTCGCCGAGGGCATCGATCCCGGGCGCTACGCCGTGCTTTCCGGACGCGCGCTTGATCCGCGTCGCGTCGAAATGCTGAGCGAACAAGGCGCGATCAGCATTGACCCGAACGGACGGCTGCGGGTGACGCAAGCGGGCTTTCCTGTCCTGGATGCCGTGGTCGCCGATCTCGCGGCCTGAAGGCGCCTGTGGAATTTTTTGAGAGCTCAGGCGCCGAAGCTTTTCGGCGATCCTGCCACCGCGACGCCGCCACCCGAGGTGACCTTCATTACCGCAAGCCCGCGCTCGTTGGTGCCGTCGGCGCGAAACCTGAACAGCCCATCGATGCCGGCAAAGCCGGACGGATTGGTCAGTACATCCGGCGCAAAACGCTGACTGCCTTGCGTGCGGGCGAGCGCGGCGACCAGCGCCACCGCGTCATAGGCGAGCGTCGCCGTCCGCACCGGATCGGCGCCATATTTGGTCCGATATCGTTTGGCGAAACCGCGAAAGCCGGCCTGGTCGGGCGCCGCATAAAGACCGCCTTGCAAGGCAGGTGCCGCAAACACCCGCGGACTATCCCACAGGCCCGTCCCCAGCAGCTGAATGTTTTTCAGATTGGCACCGCTCGCCGTCAGCGCATCGGCGACCGCCACCAGCGAATCGCCGTCATCGGCGAGGAACAATGAATCCGCGCCGCCCAGCGCCTGCGCTACATTGCGCGCCGCTCCCGCGCGATCCCCGCCATATTTTTCGAACGCTACGATGCGTCCGCCGCGACGGCCGACCGCCTGCTTGAACGAGGCTTCGACGACATTGCCATAGGCATTATCGGGCAGCATGGCGGCGAACGAGCGCTTACCCGTACTCGCGGCATATTCCACGATCCGGTTCACATCCGATTCCGGCAGGAAACTCAGCAGATACACGCCGCGACCGGCCACGCTGGAATCCGTCGAGAATGCGATCACTGGCACGCCGCGCGCCCGTGCGGCCTGCGCGGCCGCGGGAACCGACGAAGCAAAGAGTGGCCCAAGAATGATCTCTGCCCCGTCATCGACCGCTTGCTGCCCTCCTTGCTGGGCGCCCTGCGGACTGCCGGCATCGTCCTTGATCAGCAGCTGAATGTTCGGATTCTGAAATTCGGCGAGCGCCATTTCGGCGGCGTTTTTCATCGACTGCGCCGCGACCCCGGCATTGCCCGAGGCCGACAGCGGCAACAGCAAGCCGACCTTTACCTGTCCGGAGCCAACGGCCTGGGGCTGTTGCGGCGGACCGCCTGCTTGGGGTTCCGATCCGAACAAGTTTGACAGGGAACCCGACCCCTGCATCCCGCTGCAGGCCCCGAGCAGGGGTCCGCTCAATATCAGTCCTAACGCCGCCCGCCGGGTCGGCGCCTCGGAACGAATGGGGAAAGGCAAGCGGAATACCATCGCATCTCTTTTCTGGGCCGGTCCCGGTCCAACTCACTCCTTCGGATCAGGAGGGGGCGATTCAGGCATATTGTCGGCGAATGGTTAACTAAAACAAAAGGATTATGGCCAACTCCGGTCGGGAAACCGGTCCCGCCGCCTCACCCGTGGCGCCGCTTCCATATTCGCTTTAGATTGGCCCAATGCGAGGAAAAACCGCCCCTTTCTCCCCATCCGAGCCTTCCCGGCGCGAAAGCGACCTAGGGTACCTGATTGGCGGGCACCGGCTGGCGGCGCCCAAGGCGCCTCCCGGACTGCATCTGGTCGCTACCCCCATCGGCAATCTCGGCGATATCACCGTTCGGGCCCTGGAGACGCTCGCCGGCGTTGATCTCATCGCCTGCGAAGATACCCGCATTACCCACCGGCTGCTCGACCGCTACGCTATCACCAACCCGCTCACCGCCTATCACGAGCATAATGCCGCCACCGCCCGCCCGAAGCTCCTGGCGCGCCTTGCCGAGGGCGCATCCATTGCGCTTGTCTCCGATGCCGGTACGCCCCTGATTTCCGATCCCGGCTACAAGCTGGTCAAGGAAGCCTGCGCCGCGGGATTTGCTGTGACGGCGCTGCCGGGTCCGTCTTCGGTATTGGCCGCATTGGCGGTTTCAGCGCTCCCCACCAACCGATTTTTCTTCGAAGGATTTTTGCCGCCGAAGACCACCGCAAGGCGGGCGCGACTCGCCGAACTCTCCCGGATCGAAGCCACCCTGGTGCTCTTTGAATCCGGCAGCCGCGTTCAAGAGAGTTTGAACGACATCGCTGAAGTTATGGGGGCGAGAGAGGCGTCCATCTGTCGGGAGCTAACCAAGCTCCACGAGGAAATTCGCCGCGCGCCGCTTACAGAACTGGCAGCGGAAGCAGCAGTACTGGAAACGCGCGGCGAATTCGTGCTGGTGATCGGTCCGCCAGCGGCGGATGCCGGGATCATGACCAACGAAGGTCTCGATGCGCTGTTGCTGACTGCGCTGCGCCGCGGCAGCGTCAAGGATGCGGTGACGGAAGCGGTCGAAGTTTCCGGCCGGCCGCGACGGGAGGTTTACGCGCGTGCGCTGGAGCTTGCGCGCAGCGATCACGCAACCGACGAAGCTGACAATGAGAAACGCGCCGCGGGAAATTCCCATGGCGCCGCCTGATCCGGCCGCCGTTGGCGGCAATCAATCGGCCAGGAAAACCGCCGCCCGGGTGGCGGCATTCCGCACCGGGCTATCGGCCGAGACCCGGGCGGCAGCCTGGCTGATCGCCAAGGGCTATCGCGTGCTCGCCCGACGCTTCCGCACCCCGCATGGCGAGATCGACATCGTGGCGCGGCGAGGCAATCTCCTGGCTTTCGTCGAGGTGAAAGCGCGCGGCCGCCTCGATGATGCCGCCTATGCGGTGACGCCGCGCCAGCAGAAGCGCATTATCGATGCCGCCCAGCTGTGGCTGGCGGCGCATTCCGATCATGCCGAATTATCCATTCGTTTTGACGTCATGCTGATTGCGCCGCGCTCTCTGCCGCGGCATTTGTCAGCGGCGTTCGACGCCAGCATGTAAAACAGAACAACAGGCCGCAGCGGAACATCCCATGAAACTCAACGTAGCCGTCCAGATGGACCCGATCGAACGGATCAATATTCGCGGCGATTCCACTTTCGCGCTGCTGCTGGAGGCGCAAAAACGCGGCCACGCCATCTCCTATTACACCCCGGACAAGCTCTCGCTGCGCGGCGATGAGATCGTGGCACCGGTGCAGGTCTTGAGCGTGCGGGACGAGGTGGGGAATCACTTCACCCTCGGCGAGCCGCGCCGCGAGCCGCTAACGGCCTTCGATGTGGTGCTGTTGCGGCAGGACCCACCGTTCGATCTCGCTTACATCACTTCAACCCATCTCCTGGAACGCATTCATCCGAAGACGCTGGTCGTCAACAATCCGGCCAGCGTCCGCAACGCGCCGGAAAAGATCTTCGTGCTCGACTTCCCGCAATTGATGCCGCCGACCTTGATCTCGCGCGACCTCGACGAGATCAACGCGTTCCGCGACGAGCACGGCGCTGTGGTGATGAAACCGCTGCACGGCCATGGCGGTGCGGCGGTGTTTCGCATCATGCCCCAGGACATGAATTTCGGATCGCTGTTCGACATGTTCTCGGTGACGTTTCGCGAGCCTTGGGTGATCCAGCGCTTCCTTCCCGAGGTGAAGCATGGCGACAAGCGCATCATCCTGGTCGACGGCGAATTCGCCGGCGCGGTAAACCGTGTGCCGGCGGCCGATGACCTCCGCTCCAATATGGTGCGCGGCGGCGCCGCACAGGCCACCGAGCTCAGCCCACGCGAGCGCGAGATCTGCGAAACACTCGGACCGGCATTGCGCGAGCGGGGACTTCTGTTTGTCGGTATCGACGTGATCGACGGCAATCTCACCGAGATCAACGTCACCTCGCCGACCGGCATCCGCGCCATTGCGCGGCTTGGCGGACCGGACATTGCCGCGAAAATCTGGGATGTGATCGAAAAAAAGCGAAGCTGAAGCCTGCTCTTCAGCGTTCACACTGGGAGAGCGCTTATAGCGGTTTCGAGCGAGTGGATACCGGTTCAGAAAACGCGTCAAAATTAGCAACTCGAGCTTCGGTTCTGATTCAATCAGAACCGAAATGGCTCTAGGCGCCCGAAAGCCGTTGCTCGGCCCAGGGTCGCAGCTCGCGCTTCAGGACCTTGCCGCTCGGATTGCGCGGCAACGGTTCCTTTCTCACCAGGTAGGCCCTGGGTGTCTTGTAGCCGGCGAGGCTCTCCTTGCAGATCCGGTCCAGGCTTGCGGTATCCACGGGCTTCGCATCATCCTGGACAATGACGGCGACCACGCGCTCGCCATATTTCTCGTCGGGCACGCCGACCACGGCGACCTCGACCACGCCAGGCTGGCCGCCCAGCACTTCCTCGATCTCCTTCGGATAAACGTTGAGCCCGCCTGAGATCACCATGTCCTTGGTGCGGCCGATAATGAACACATAGCCCTGCTCGTCGATATCGGCGAGGTCGCCGGTATTGATCCAGCCGTCGCGCAGCGTCTCGGCGGTTTTCTCCGGCGCATTGTGATAGCCGATCATGTTGGCCGGCGACCGCACTAGGAGTTCGCCGCGACCTTGATCGGCGATGATTCCTTCCTCGGTCCGCACCGCCACCCGGGTATGCGAGAGCGGCCGGCCCGCCGAGCCGTTGCGCGTCAGGGCTTCTTCCGGCTGCAGCACGGTGCAGATCGAAGGGAATTCCGAGAGGCCATAACCCTGGCACACGCTACACCCGGGCAGGGCCTCGCCCAATCTGGCGATCAGATGCGTCGGCACCGGTTCGGCGCCGGTGACGATCCAGCGTAGCCCGGTTTTGCGCAACCGCGCCAGCATGGGTTCATTGCCCGCGAGCTGCCGGATCAAGGTCGGCACCATCATGATGTGGGTGATGCTGTGCCGCTCGATATTCTCGACGATCCTGTCAATCGTCGTTCCGCCAGTCGGCATGATGACCGATTTGCCGCCCTTCCAGAGCAGCGCCAAAAACAGGTTATGGAAGCCGGCCGCCCAGGACAGCGAGGGAACGACGAGATAGTTCACGCCACGATCGAGCTTGAGATCATCGATCTGCGCCACCGAATTCCACAACACGCTGTTATGGGTATGGACCGCGGCCTTCGGCAGGCCGGTGGTGCCGGAGCTGTAATAATAGATGAAGGGATCGTTC